>OFTX01000118.1_pt1 | contig 49097 bp, 43 predicted proteins | sample 1775051 | NCBI WGS metagenome assembly OFTX01 (sample SAMN08195772, study PRJEB24354) | sludge metagenome | isolation source: sludge from phenol fed wastewater aerobic bioreactor A | place: India: Nagpur | collected 2016-09-15 | reverse complement strand
GCGTTCAGCGCCATGTTGGCGTTCTGCTCCACCAGCAGGATGGTGGTGCCGCGCTCGCGGTTGATGCGCACCACGATCTCGAAGATCTCCTTGGTCAGCTTCGGGCTGAGGCCCAGGCTGGGCTCGTCCAGCAGGATCAGCTCGGGCTGGGCCATCAGCGCGCGGCTGATGGCCAGCATTTGCTGCTGGCCGCCCGACAGCAGGCCGGCGTCCTGCGCCTGGCGCTCCTTCAGGATCGGAAAGTACGCATACACCTGCTCCATGTCGCGTGCCACGCCGTCGCGGTCGCGACGGGTGTAGGCGCCCATCAGCAGGTTGTCGTGCACCGACAGCAGCGGAAACACCTCGCGTCCCTCGGGCACGTGCATCAGGCCCTGCTGCACGATGAAGGCCGGGTCGCGCGCGGTGATGTCGGCCCCCTTGAAGTGCACGCTGCCCTTGCGCGGGTCGATGATGCCCGAGATGGTCTTGAGGATGGTGGTCTTGCCCGCGCCGTTGCTGCCCAGCACGGTGGCGATCTGCCCCTGGCTGACCTGCAGGCTGACGCCGCGGATGGCCTTGATGGGGCCGTAGGAGCTCTCGACGTTGGCCAGCTGAAGCACGATATTGCTCATGCCGCCCTCCGCAGCGAGGACACGTCCTCGACCGAGCCCAGATAGGCCTCGACCACGCCGGCGTCGGCCTGCACCTCGGCCGGCGTGCCCATGGCCAGCACCTCGCCCTGGTTGAGCGCCACCACGCGGTCGGACACGCGCGAGACCAGGCCCATGTCGTGCTCCACCATCAGCACGGTCACGCCCAGCTCGTGCACGATGTCCTGGATCCAGAAGGCCATGTCGTCGGTCTCCTCCACGTTCAGGCCCGACGAGGGTTCGTCCAGCAGCAGCAGGCGCGGCTCGGCGCACAGCGCGCGCGCCAGCTCGACCACCTTGCGCACGCCGTAGGGCAGGCCGGCCACCAGCAGGTCGCGAAAGCGTTGCAGGTCCAGCAGGTCGATCACGCGCTCGACGTGCTCGCGCGCGGCCAGCTCGGCGCGGCGCGTGGCGGGGGTGAACAGCAGCTCGCTCCAGAAGCCCGTCTGGCGGTGCGTGTGGCGCCCCACCAGCAGGTTGTGCAGCACGCTGGCGTGCTCGAACAGCTCGATGTTCTGGAACGTGCGCGCGATGCCCAGCGAGGCCACCTGGTGCGGCGCCTGTGCGGTGAGGTCGATCCGGCCCTGCGGGCCGGCGTACTCGATGCGGCCGCTGGTGGGCTGGTAGAAACGACTGATCAGGTTGAACACCGTGGTCTTGCCGGCGCCGTTGGGCCCGATCAGGGTGAACACCTCGCCGGCGCGCACGTCGAAGCTGACGTCGCTCACGGCCAGCACGCCGCCGAAGCGCACGCTGAGATTCTTGGCGGAAAGCAGGACGTCGGCGCTCATTTCAAACGATCCGATTTCTGGAACGACTTCTGGCGCTTGAACATGCCGCGCTGGTAGAAGGGGAACAGCTGCAGCCAGGTGCGCATCTTCAGCCAGCGGCCGTACAGGCCCAGCGGCTCGAACAGCACGAAGCCGACCAGCACCACGCCGTAGACCACCGCCTGCAGGCCGGGCGCCTGGCCGATGGCGTCGGGCAGCCAGTCCTTGCCCAGGGCGATCAACTGCGGCATGGCGATCAGGAAGATGGCGCCCAGGAAGGCGCCGTGGATGGAGCCCAGGCCGCCGATGACAACCAGCAGCAGCAGGTCGATGGACTGCAGGATGTTGAACTGGTCGGGCGTCAGAAACTGGATCTTGTGCGCGTACAGCGCCCCGGCCAGGCCGGCCAGCGCGGCCGACAGCGCGAACGACAGCGTCTTGTAGCGCGCCAGGTTGATGCCCATGCTCTGCGCCGAGATTTCGGAGTCGCGGATCGCCACGAAGGCGCGGCCGGTGGGCGCGCGCAGCAGGTTGACGATGCCCAGCGTGGCCAGCACGGCGGTGACCAGGCACAGGGCGTAGAAGCCGTGCGTCGACTCGATCGTCCAGCCGAAGAAGGACGGCGCCTGCACCGACAGGCCGGCGTTGCCGCCGGTCACGCTTTCCCAGCGGGCAAAACCCTCCTCGACGATGAAGCCGAAGGCCAGCGTGGCGATGGCCAGATAGATGCCCTTGACGCGCAGCGCCGGCAGGCCCACCACCACGCCCACCGCGGCGGCCAGCACGGCGGCGCCCACCATGGCCAGCGGAAACGGCCAGCCGGCGTTGGCCAGCACCGCCTGCGTGTAGGCGCCCACGCCCAGGAAGGCCGCGTGCCCGAGCGAGATCTGCCCGGTGTAGCCCGACAGCAGCATCAGCCCCAGGCCGGCGATGCCGTAGATCAGGATGAAGGTCAGCTGCGCCAGCCAGTATTCGGGCAGCAGCCAGGGCGCCGCCAGCAGGCCCAGCAGCAGCAGCCCGTACCAGAACACGTGCCCGCCGTGCTTGGCCAGGCGGATGTCCTGCTCGTAGCTGGTCTTGAAAATGAAACGCATCGTCAGAAACCTGCTAGACCTTCTTGGTGAGCCGCTCGCCGAACAGCCCGTTGGGTTTGACCATCAGCATCAGCAGCACCACGATGTAGGCGGCGATGTCCTTGAAGCCCTCGGGCAGGTAAAAGCCCGACAGCGACTCGACCACGCCGATCACCAGCCCGCCCACGATGGCGCCCGGCAGGCTGCCGAAGCCGCCCACCACCGCGGCCGGAAAGGCCTTCAGGCCGATCAGGCCCATGTTGGCGTACACGAAGGTGATGGGCGCCAGCAGCAGGCCGGCGATGGCGGCCACGGCGGCGGCCAGGCCCCACACCAGGCCGTTCAGGCGCTTGACCGGGATGCCCATGTAGTACGCGGCCAGCTGGTTTTGCGACGCCGCCTGCATGGCGATGCCCAGCCGCGTGAAGCGAAACAGCGCGTACAGGCCGGCGCACAGCACGGCGGTGACGGCGATCACCACCATCTGCTCGGCGCTGAGCACCAGCGCGCCCAGGTTCCAGATCTGATCCTTGTAGGGCACCGGCAGGGCGTGGGTCTCGGTGCCGATGCCGGGGATCATGGTGATCGCGCCGCGCGCCACGTAGCCGATGCCGATGGTCAGCATGACGATGGTGAAGGCCGGCTGGCCCAGGATGGGGCGGATCACCGCGCGCTCCATGCCGACGCCGAACAGGCCCATGGCGGCGATGCTGGCCAGCACCGCCAGCCAGAACGGAAAACCCAGCAGCGTCATGCCGACGTAGCCGCAGAAGGCGCCCAGCATCATCAGGTCGCCCTGCACGAAGCTGACGGTCTCGGTCGCCTTGTAGATCAGCACGAAGCCGAGCGCGATCAGGCCGTAGATGCAACCCTGCGCCACGCCGCTGATCACCAGTTGGATGAACTCCACGCTATCCCCAATGCTGTGCGTTGCCAAAATTCGTCAGACTCTAAGGGCGCGATGCGCTGGCCGCATCCCCGAAAAACCCTTAGCAGCCGCAAGCCCATGACCGAAGTCCGCGTCGAGCAGATCGACACCGTCACCGTCGTCACACTGGAGCGCCCCGACGTGCGCAACGCCGTGGACGCGGCCACCGCGCGCGCCCTGCACGCCGCCTTCATGGCCTTCGAGGCCGATGCCACCGCCCGGGTGGCGGTGCTGCACGGCGCGCACGGCCACTTCTGCGCCGGCTGGGACCTGCAGGCCGGCGCGCGGCTGGCGCGCCAGGACGCCGGCGCCGCCCAGCGCCTGCAGGATGAGCTGGAGTTCGACGCCGCCGACGTGCAGCCCCTGGGCCCCATGGGCCCCTCGCGCCTGCTGCTGTCCAAGCCGGTGATCGCGGCGGTGGAGGGCGCGGCCGTGGCCGGCGGCACCGAGCTGGCCCTGTGGTGCGACCTGCGCGTGATGGCCGAGGACGCCTACTTCGGCATCTTCTGCCGGCGCTTCGGCGTGCCGCTGATCGACGGCGGCACCGTGCGCCTGCCGCGCCTGATCGGCCAGAGCCGCGCGCTCGACCTGATCCTGACTGGGCGCCGGGTGGACGCCGCCGAGGCGCTGGCCATGGGCCTGGCCAACCGCGTGGTGCCGGCCGGCACGGCGCGCGCGGCGGCCATTGCCCTGGCGCGCGAGCTGGCGGCCTTTCCGCAGGCCACGCTGCGCGCCGACCGGCTGAGTGCGCTGACGCAGTGGGACTGGCCCTTGCCCCAGGCCCTGCAGCGCGAGTGGGACGGCGGCAAGCGCTGCATCGGCGCCGCGCTGGCGGGCGCCGCGCGCTTTGCCGGCGGTGCCGGGCGGCATGGCGATTTCGAGGGTGGCTGAGCGGTGGCACGCGGCGGGCCGGCGGGCCGGGAGCGTCGGTTTCAATTTAATCGAGCAATTGCTTGGTTAAATGTCTATACTGCCTTTTTTGTCCGATTTCCTGCTGAGGAGTTACCCCGATGACCGAAGCCTATGTGTTCGACGCCATCCGCACGCCGCGCGGCAAGGGCAAGAAGGACGGCAGCCTGCACGAGGTCAAGCCCGTCGATCTGCTGGCCGGCACGCTGCAGGCGCTGCGCACGCGTCACGACTTCGACACCGCCGCGGTCGACGACGTGGTGATGGGCGTGGTCTCGCCGATCGGCGAGCAGGGCTCGGTGATCGCCAAGGTCGCCGCGCTGAAGGCCGGCTGGGACTGGCGCTGCGCGGGGGTGCAGATCAACCGCTTTTGCGCCTCGGGCCTGGAGGCCGTGAACCTGGCGGCGCAAAAAGTGCGCTCGGGCTGGGAGGATTTGGTGGTGGCCGGCGGGGTGGAGAGCATGAGCCGCGTGCCCATCGGCAGCGACGGCGGCGCCTGGGCGCAGGACCCGGCCACCAGCCTGAAGACCGGCTTCGTGCCGCAGGGCATCGGTGCCGACCTGATCGCCACGCTGGAGGGCTTCAGCCGGGCCGACGTCGATGCCTTTGCCGTCACCTCGCAGCAGCGCGCCGCCGCCGCGCGCGCGGCCGGCCACTTCAAGGGCTCGGTGGTGCCGGTGCAGGACTTTCTGGGCCAGACCATTCTGGATGAAGACGAGTTCATCAAGCCGCGCACCACGGTGGAGGCGCTGGCGGGCCTGAAGGCCTCGTTCGAGCAATTGGGCGCCATGGGTTTCGACGCCGTGGCACAAGAGCGCTATCCGCAGGTCGAGCGCATCGTCCACGTGCACCACGCGGGCAACTCCTCGGGCATCGTCGACGGCGCGGCGGCGGTGCTGATCGGCAGCGAGGCCGCCGCCAAGGTGCATGGCCTGAAGCCCCGCGCGCGCATCGTCGCGACCGCGCTGTCGGGGGCCGACCCGACCATCATGCTGACGGGCCCCATGCCGGCCACGCAAAAGGCGCTGGCCAAGGCGGGCCTGACCATCGACCAGATCGATTTGTTCGAGGTCAACGAAGCCTTTGCCGCCGTGCCCATGAAATTCATGAAGGACCTGAAGGTGCCGCACGAGAAGATCAACGTTAACGGCGGCGCCATCGCCATGGGCCACCCGCTGGGCGCCACGGGCGCGATGATTTTGGGCACGCTGATCGACGAGCTGCATCGTCGCCAACTGCGCTACGGCCTGGCGACGCTGTGCGTGGGCGGTGGCATGGGCATTGCCACCATCGTCGAGCGTTTGTGAGGCCGGAACAGCCGAACAGCCGAACAGCCGAACGCAGAGGACGCAAAGGATTCGCAGAGGACGCAAAAGAACAGCCAGAAATTTTTATGGTTTTTTCTGCGCCCTCTGCGAAATCTTTGCGACCTCTGCGTTCGGCTGTTTGCTTTTCTAATTCAAATCAGGCTCCAGCGCTTGTTGAACAAGCGCGAACAGCTATCAAATCAATAGAATCATGACATTTCAAACGCTGCGTTGCGAACTGGCCGATGGCATCGCCACTCTCAGCTTCGACGAGCCGAATTCGCCCGTCAACACCATGTGCGCCGCCTGGCAGGACGACATCGTCGCGGCCGTGGAGCAGATCGCCGCCCAGAAGGGCGAGCTCAGGGGCGTGATCCTGGCCTCCGCCAAGAAGACCTTCTTTGCCGGTGCCGACCTGAAGAGCGTGATGCGCCTGACCGAAGCCGACGCGCCGGCGGTGTTTGCCGAGATCGAACGCCTCAAGCGCGCCTTTCGCACGCTGGAGACGCTGGGCATCCCGGTGGTGGCCTGCCTGAACGGCAGCGCCCTGGGCGGCGGCTGGGAGGTGGCGCTGGCGGCGCACCACCGCGTCGCCGTCGACGACCCCAAGACCCAGTTCGGCCTGCCCGAGCTCACCCTGGGCCTGATCCCCGGCGCCACCGGCATCACCAAGATGACGCGCCTGCTGGGGCTGATGGGCGCGCAGCCCTACATCATGGAAAGCCGGTTGTTCAACCCGCGCCAGGGCCACGAGCTGGGCCTGGTGCATGAACTGGTGGCCAGCGATGGCGAGCTGCGTGCGCGGGCGCTGGCCTGGATCGCCGCCAACCCGCAGGCGAAGCAGCCCTGGGACGACAAGGCCTACAAGATTCCGGGCGGCACGCCGGCCAGTCCCAAGATCGCCGGCGGCCTGGTCGTCGCGCCCGCCATGCTGACGGCCAAGACACACGGCAACTACCCCGCGCCCGAGGCGGCGCTGTCGGCCATGGTCGAGGGCGCCCAGGTCGACTACGACACCGCCACGCGCATCGAAAGCCGCTACCTCGCCAGCCTGATGGCCGGCCCGGTGGCGCGCAACATGATCAACACCTTCTTCTTCAACCTCAACGCCATCAAGAGCGGCCAGTCGCGCCCCAGGGATGTGCCGCGTTTCAAGCCGGCCAAGGTCGGCATCCTGGGCGCCGGCATGATGGGCGCGGGCATTGCCTACGTCCAGGCCAGCCGCGGCATCGCCACGGTGCTGAAGGACGTATCCAGCGAGAAGGCCGAGCAGGGCAAGGCCTACAGCGCCAAGCTCACGCAAAAGCGCGTGGACAAGGGCCGCATGAGCCCGGTCGACCAGCAGGCGCTGCTGGGCCGCATCACGCCCACGGCAGCGGCGGCGGACTTGCAGGGCTGCGAGCTCATCATCGAAGCGGTGTTCGAGCAGCGCGAGCTGAAGGCCAAGGTCACGCAGGAGGCCGAACCCATGCTGGCCGCCGGCGGCTTCTTCGCCAGCAACACCAGCACCCTGCCCATCAGCGGCCTGGCGCAGGCCAGCAAGGCAGCGGCCAAGTTCGTCGGCATCCACTTCTTCAGCCCGGTGGACAAGATGAAGCTGGTGGAAATCATTCGCGGCCGGCAGACCGACGACGAGACCGTGGCGCGCGCCTTCGACTACGTGCTGGCCCTGGGCAAGCTGCCCATCGTGGTCAACGATTCACGCGGCTTCTACACCAGCCGCACCTTCGGCACCTACGTGATGGAAGGCGCGGCCATGCTGGGCGAGGGCATCCCCGCCGCCGTGATCGAGAACGCGGCGGTGCAGGCCGGCCTGCCGGTGGGGCCGCTGGCGGTGCTCGATGAAACGGCTCTGTCGCTGTCGGTGCATGTGCTGGACCAGACGCGGGCCGACTGCCAGGCCGAAGGCAAGGTGTTCGAAGCCACGCCCGGCGAGCTGCTGGTCGAGCGCATGGTGAAGGAGCTGAAGCGCAACGGCCGCGCGGCCGGCGGCGGCTTCTACGACTATCCGCAAGGCGCCAAGAAGCAGCTGTGGCCCGAACTGAAGAAGCTGTTCGAGAAGCCCGGCGCGGCCTGGAACGTCAAGGACATCCAGGACCGCCTGCTGTACCGCCAGTCGGTGGAGACGGCGCGGTGTCTCGCCGAGGGCGTGCTCACCAGCGTGCACGACGCCAACGTCGGCTCCATCTTCGGCATCGGCTTTCCGGGCTGGACGGGAGGGGCCATGCAGTTCATCTATGGCCAGAGCATCGCAGCCTTCGAGGCGCGCTGTGCCGAGTTGGTGGCCGCGCATGGCCAGGGTTTTGCGCTGGATGCGGCGGCGAAGGCGGCGATTCGCAAGTTCGAGCCGCGTTACTGAAACGCCACCTCCGCAAAACTCCTCAGCTTGCGGCTGTGCAGCCGGTCCAGCCCGTTCTCGCTCAGGCGCTCCAGCGCGCGGATGCCGATTTTCAAATGCTGGTTGACGCGCTCGCGGTAGAAGTGGTTGGCCATGCCGGGCAGCTTGATTTCGCCGTGCAGGGGCTTGTCGCTCACGCACAGCAGGGTGCCGTAGGGCACGCGAAAGCGAAAGCCGTTGGCGGCGATGGTGGCGCTTTCCATGTCCAGCGCCACGGCGCGCGACTGCGAAAAGCGCTGCTGCGGCGCGCCTGCGCCCAGCAGTTCCCAGTTGCGGTTGTCCGTCGTCGCCACGGTGCCGGTGCGCAGGATGCGCTTGAGCTCGGCGCCCTGCAGCTGCGTGATCTCCGCCACCGCTTCCTGCAGCGCGATCTGCACCTCGGCCAGCGCGGGCACCGGGATCCACAGCGGCAGCTCCTCGTCCAGCACGTGGTCCTCGCGCACGTAGCCGTGCGCCAGCACGTAGTCGCCCAGCTGCTGGCGGTTGCGCAGGCCGGCGCAGTGGCCCAGCATGATCCAGGCGTGCGGGCGCAGCACGGCCACGTGGTCGGTGATGTTCTTGGCGTTGCTGGGGCCGACGCCGATGTTGACCATGGTGATGCCGCTGCGGTCTTCGCGCATCAGGTGGTAGGCCGGCATTTGGGGCAGGCGCGCGGGGGCGGCGCCACGTTCGTCGCCCGGCTGCGCGGCGCTGCCCACGCGCCGCGTGATCACGTTGCCCGGCTGCACGAAGGCGCTGTAGGGGCTGTCGGCCTTTTTCATCTCGGCCTCGCCCAGGGCGATGAACTCGTCGATGTAGAACTGGTAGTTGGTGAACAGCACGAAGTTCTGGAAATGCTCGGGCGCGGTGCCGCTGTAGTGGCGCAGGCGCTGCAGCGAGTAGTCGACGCGCGGCGCGGTGAACAGCGCCAGCGGCAGCGGCTCGCCGGCGCGCGGCAATTGCGTGCCGTTGGCGATGCGGTCGTCCATGGCCATCAGATCGGGCAGGTCGAACACCTCGCCCAACATGGCGCGCTGCCAGGGTGCCAGGCCGCCGTCGAAGTAGTCGCCGTCGGCAAAGCTGAAGGGCAGGGGGATGGGCTGGTTGCTGATGCCCACTTCCAGCGGCGCGTCGTGGCTGGCCAGCAGCAGGCCGAACTGCTCCAGGTAGTAGTCGGCAAACAGGTCGGGCCGCGTCAGCGTGGTTTCGTAATGCCCCGCGTGCGCCACGAAGCCGTAGGCCAGCCGCGTGTCGGGGTGTGTGCTGTGCGTGGTGCGCAGGCGCACGAAGGGATAGCAGGCGCGCACGTGCGGCAGGGCGGCGGCGGGCGGCTGGGCCAGCGCCATGAAGGCCTGCAGCTGCGCGCGCAGATGCGCCAGGCCGGCCTGGTAGATGTCCTGCACCCGAGCCAGCGCGGCGTCGGCGTTGTGAAAGGCGGTGGGGGCGATGAAGGGGGGGCGTGATTCCATGCCCCATTGTCCACGTGGATCGGGGCGTTTTCATGACACGGGTCAAGGCGGGATCGGCGTAGGCGGCTAAGATGAGGGCATGCCCGATCAATCCTGATTTGATAGCTGCTCGCGCTTGATTGACGTGCGCTAATGCCTGATTCGATGCCTGAAACCGCTGCCCCCGCCCCGCCGCGGTCACGCCCCCGCCAGCGCGTGACGATGGCGCTGTGGCGGCTGCTGGCGCTGGCGGCGTTTGCGCTGGGCGTCGTCGGCGCTTTCCTGCCGGTGCTGCCCACGGTGCCCTTCCTGCTGCTGGCGGCCTGGGCGGCGGGCAAGGGCTGGCCGGCGTTCGAGGCCTGGCTGCTGCGTCATCCGCGCTTCGGCCCGCCGGTGCGGCGCTGGCGCACGCACGGAGCGGTGTCGCGCAAGGCCAAGTGGTTGGCCACGGTGACGATGACGCTCAGTGTCATCGCCCTGCAGTTCATGGGCGAGGTGGCGCCGTGGGTGCGCGTGGCGGTGCCGCTTTTTCTGCTGGCGATGGGCGTCTGGTTGTGGCGGCGACCGGAGGCTTGAACGGCGCAAGAAAAAGCCCGCCGGGCGGCGGGCTGGGATCGAGCAGGCCAGGTCAGAAGCCCAGCGTGCGCCCGTCCGGGTTGCGCGGGTCGGAGTAGCCCCACAGCGCGTCGCCGTGGATCTGGATGGTCTGCGTGCGGCCCATGGTGGGCTTGACGACGACGTTCTGGCCCTTGTCCTTCAGCAGCCGGATGGTGTCGGGCGAGAAGCCCTTTTCGACGCGCAGCTCGTCGGGCGTCCACTGGTGGTGAAAGCGCAGTTGCGAGGCCGCCTCGGCGGGGTTCATGCCGAAGTCGATGCCGTTGACGATTTGCTCGAGCACGGTGGTGATGATGCGCGGCCCGCCCGGACTGCCGGTGACCAGCCAAGGCTTGCCGTCCTTCAGCACGAAGGTGGGCGTCATGGACGACAGCGGACGCTTGCCGGCCTGCACGGCGTTGGCGTCACCGCCGATCACGCCGTAGGCGTTGGGCACGCCGGGCTTGGCCGAGAAATCGTCCATCTCGTTGTTGAGCATGATGCCGGTGCCCGGCGCCACGATGCCGCTGCCGAAGTTGGTGTTGAGCGTGTAGGTGACGGCCACCATGTTGCCGGCCTTGTCCACCACCGAGTAGTGCGTGGTCTGGTCGCTCTCGTACGGCTGGGGCTTGCCGGCGCGAATGTCCTTGGCGCTGCGCGCTTTGTCGGGATTGATCTGCTTGGCCAGTTCGTCGGCGTATTTCTTGCTGGTCAGGCCGCTCAGCGGGATCTTGACGAAGCCCGGGTCGCCCAGGTATTCGGCGCGGTCGGCATAGGCCAGCTTCATCGCCTCGGCCATGTGGTGCACGGTGTTGGCGCTGTTCAGGCCCCAGTCCTTGATGGGCCAGCGCTCCATGATGTTGAGGATTTGCACCAGGTGCGCGCCGCCGGAGGAGGGCGGCGGCATGGTGACGATCTCGTAGCCGCGGTAGCTGCCGCGCACCGGCTCGCGCTCGACCACCTTGTAGTTTTTCAGGTCGGCCAGGCTCATGGGGTTGCCGTTCCTGGCCATGTCGGCGGCGATCTTGTGGGCGATCTCGCCTTCATAAAAGGCCTTGGCGCCCTGCCGGGCGATCAGGCGCAGCGAGTGGCCCAGGTCTTTCTGCACCAGCCGGTCGCCGGCCTTCAGAGGCGCGCCGTTTTTCCAGAAGATGGCCTTGGTGGCGTCCCACTTGCCCATGTTCTTGGTCTCTTGCTGGAGCACCTTGGCCAGGGTTTCGCTCACGGGGTAGCCCTTTTCGGCCAGTTGGATGCTGGGCGCCAGCAAGCGGGCGAGCGGCTGCGTGCCCCAGCGTTGCAGCGCATGCGTCATGCCGGCCACGGTGCCGGGCACGCCCACGGCATAGTGAGTGTAGAGCGACTTGCCGTCGATCACCTTGCCACTGGCGTCCAGGTACATGTCGCGGCCGGCGGCGGCGGGCGCCACCTCACGAAAATCGAGCGCCACGGTTTTTGCCGACTTGGCGTCATACACCATCATGAACCCGCCGCCGCCCACGTTGCCGGCGTTGGGCAGGGCCACGGCCAGCGCAAAGCCGATCGCCACCGCCGCATCCACCGCGTTGCCGCCGGACTTGAGCACGTTCAGGCCGATGTGGGAGGCCAGCTCCTGCTCGGTGGCGACCATGCCCTTGTGCCCCACCACCGGGTGGAACACGTCCATGTCGAAGTCGTAGGCGGCCGCCGCGGCCTGCGCGGCGGAGGTGGGCGCGGCGGCAGCGCCAGCGGCGGCGACGGGTGTCGGCGGGGTGGCCGCCGCTGTCTGCGGCGCGGTGGCCGTGGGGGTGCTGCAGGCGGCCAGGACGGCCAGGGCCAGACCGGCCAGCAGCAGCTTGGGGGTGGGCTTTGCCATCGCTCTCTCCTCGCGACAAAAAAGCCATGCTAGCGGCAAGCGGGCGCGCAGCGGGCACGAAGTTGTCACCGAACGTGGCGGCACCCCGGGCCGCCACGGGTCAATGCCGATGCCGAGCGAGGTTCAGCTCTTGAGGTCGGGAAAGTCTTCCTCGAAGTACTCGCCCGCGTCCCGGGTGCCGCGCTCGCGCCGGCTGATCTCGAGCTGGCGCAGCTCGACGCGCCGAATCTTGCCCGAGATGGTCTTGGGCAATTCGGTGACGAACTCGATGCGGCGCACGCGCTTGTAGGGCGCCAGCGCCTGGCGCGCGAAGGCCAGCACGTCGAGCGCCATCGTCCGGTCGGCGGCGCTGCCCTGCGTGAGGATGATGAAGGCCTTGGGCACCGCCAGGCGCACCGGGTCGGGGCTGGGCACCACGGCCACCTCGACCACCGCCGCGTGCTCGATCAGCGCGCTTTCCAGCTCGAACGGGCTGATGCGGTAGTCGCTGGCCTTGAACACGTCGTCGGCGCGGCCGACGAAGGTGTAGTAGCCCTGCGCATCGCGCTGCGCCACGTCGCCGGTGCGGTAGTAGCCGCCGTGCATCACCTCGGCGGTGCGCTCGGGGCTGTCCTCGTAGCCGGCCATCAGGCCCAGCGGGCGGCCGGTGCCGGGGTGGCCGCCGGGCGCCTCGCCCGGCACGTCGTCGAGCTTGAGGCAGACCTCGCCCTCGTCGGCCTCGCGGCCCTCGGCATCGAGCAGCGCGATGCGGTAGCCGGGCATCGGCAGGCCCATCGATCCGGGCTTGACCGGCAGGCCGGGCGCGTTGCCGATGATGGCGGTGGTTTCGGTCTGGCCGTAGCCGTCGCGCAGGGTGAGGCCCCAACTGGTCTTGACCTGCTCGATGATCTCGGGGTTGAGCGGCTCGCCGGCGCCGATCACCTCGCGCAGGGCCAGCTTGTCACGCCAGGCGGCCAGGTCTTCCTGGATCAGCATGCGCCACACGGTGGGCGGCGCGCACAGCGTGTTGACCTGGCAGCGCGCCATGGTCTCCAGCAGGCTGGGCGCGGCAAAGCGCGCCACGTTGTGCATGAAGATGCAGGCGCCCGCGTTCCAGGGCGCGAAAAAGCAGCTCCAGGCGTGCTTGGCCCAGCCGGGCGAGGAGATGTTCATGTGGATGTCGCCCGGCTTCAGGCCGATCCAGAACATGGTGGACAGATGCCCCACCGGGTAGCTCTGGTGCGTGTGCAGCACCAGCTTGGGCTTGGACGTGGTGCCCGAGGTGAAGTACAGCAGCAGCGGGTCGGTGGCCTGCGTGGGGCCGTCGGGCGTGAAGGCGTCGCTGCCGGCGCGGCTGGCGTCGAACGCCGTCCAGCCCGGCTGCGCGGCACCCACCACGATGCGGGTGTAGTCGCCCGCCACCGATTCGAACTTGGGCGCATGCGCCTCGCCGGCCACCACGTGGCGCACGTGGCCGCGCTCGATGCGGTCGCGCAGGTCGGCCGGGGTCAGCAGGGCCGAGGCCGGGATGACCACCGCGCCCAGCTTGAAGGCGGCCAGCATGGTCTCCCACAGCGCCACCTCGTTGCCCAGCATCAGCAGCATGCGATCGCCGCGCCGCACGCCCAGCCCGCGCAGCCAGTTGGCCACCTGGTTGGAGCGCGCCGCCATGCGCGCGTAGCTGATCTTCTGCTCGCCCGCGCCTTCATTGACGATCCACAGCGCCGGCGCGTCACCGTCCTCGCGCGCCAGGCGGTCGAAGTGGTCGAGCGCCCAGTTGAATTGCGTCAGACGTGGCCAGCGAAAGCTCGCGCCCACCTTGGCGGGGTCGCCGCGGCGGGTCAGCAGGTGGTCGCGGGCGGCGCGAAAGGCGATGGCGTCGGCGGTGATGGCGGTCATGACGGGTCTCCTGTTGTGGTCTTGGGCGGACTCTACTTCCGCGCGGCCTCACATGCTGCGCCGGTACTGTCCCCCCACCTCGAACAGGGCATTGGTGATCTGCCCCAGCGAGCACACGCGCACGGCGTCCATCAGCACCTCGAACACGTTGGCGTTGTCGATCACGGCCTGCTGCAGGCGCGCCAGCATGGCCGGCGACTCGGCCGCATGGCGCTGGTGGAAATCCTGCAGGCGCGTCAGCTGGCTCTGCTTTTCTTCCTCGGTCGAGCGCGCCAGCTCGATGTGCTCGGGCACCGGGTCGCCGTGCGGGTTGCGGAAGGTGTTGACGCCGATGATGGGCAGCTCGCCCGAGTTTTTCAGCTGCTCGTAGTACAGGCTTTCTTCCTGGATCATGCCGCGCTGGTAGCCGGTCTCCATCGCGCCCAGCACGCCGCCGCGCTCGCTGATGCGCTCGAATTCGGACAGCACGGCCTCTTCGACCAGCTCGGTCAGCTGCTCGATGATGAAGGCGCCCTGGTTGGGGTTCTCGTTCTTGGCCAGGCCCCATTCGCGGTTGATGATCAGCTGGATGGCCATGGCGCGGCGCACCGATTCCTCGGTCGGCGTGGTGATGGCCTCGTCGTAGGCGTTGGTGTGCAGGCTGTTGCAGTTGTCGTAGATGGCGATCAGCGCCTGCAGCGTGGTGCGGATGTCGTTGAAGGCGATTTCCTGCGCATGCAGGCTGCGGCCGCTGGTCTGGATGTGGTACTTCAGCTTTTGGCTGCGCTCGTTGGCGCCGTATTTTTCCTTCATGGCCACGGCCCAGATGCGGCGCGCCACGCGGCCCATCACGGTGTATTCCGGGTCCATGCCGTTGCTGAAGAAGAAGCTCAGGTTGGGCGCGAAGTCGTCGATGTGCATGCCGCGCGCGAGATACGCCTCGACCAGCGTGAAGCCGTTGGACAGCGTGAAGGCCAGCTGGCTGATCGGGTTGGCGCCGGCCTCGGCAATGTGATAGCCGCTGATGCTGACCGAGTAGAAGTTGCGCACGTTGTGGTGCACGAAGTATTCGGCAATGTCGCCCATCACCTTCAGGCTGAACTCGGTCGAGAAGATGCAGGTGTTCTGCCCCTGGTCTTCCTTCAGGATGTCGGCCTGCACCGTGCCGCGCACGTTGGCCAGCACCCATTCGCGGATCTTGGCGGCCTCGGTGTCGGTCGGCTCGCGGCCATTATCCTGCTTGAACTTGGCCAGGTTCTGGTCGATGGCCGCGTTCATGAACATGGCCAGGATGGTGGGCGCCGGGCCGTTGATGGTCATGCTGACGCTGGTCGTCGGGCTGCACAGATCGAAGCCGTCGTACAGCACCTTGATGTCGTCCAGCGTGGCGATCGACACGCCCGAGTTGCCGACCTTGCCGTAGATGTCGGGCCGCGGGTCGGGGTTGGCGCCGTACAGGGTGACCGAGTCGAAGGCTGTTGAGAGGCGCTTGGCCGGCATGCCTTCGCTCACCAGCTTGAAGCGGCGGTTGGTGCGAAAGGCGTCGCCCTCGCCGGCAAACATGCGCGTCGGGTCTTCGCCCTCGCGCTTGAAGGCGAAGGTGCCGGCGGTGTAGGGGTAGCTGCCGGGCACGTTGTCCAGCATCAGCCACTTGAGGATTTCGCCGTGGTCTTCAAACGTGGGCAGCACCACCTTGCGGATGGTGGTGCCCGACAGCGACTTGTGCGTCAGCTGGGTGCGGATTTCCTTGTCGCGGATCTTCACCACGTACTCGTCGCCGGCGTAGGCCTGTTGCATGGTGGGCCACTGCGCCAGCAGCTTGCGCGCGTCGGCGTCCTGGCGTTCGGCGCGGGCCTCGGCCAGTTTTTGCACCGTATCGCGCGCGCCGCTCTTCTTGGGGTCGTCCTCGCTCAGCATGCGCGCCGAAGCGTGCAGCTGCTGCACCTCGCGCGCCAAGCGGGCCTGGGCCTGCACGCGCTGCTTGTAGCCGCGCACGGTCTCGCCGATCTCGGCCAGGTAGCGCACCCGTGGCCCCGGCACGATGGGGGTCTGGCTGGTGCTGTGGCGGGTGTGGACGGGCGCCAGCCGGCCTTCCTTCACCGGCAGGCCCAGCGCCGCCAGGCGGGGCTTGAGCGCCTGGTACAGCGCCGTCACGCCGTCGTCGTTGAAGTGCGAGGCCTGGGTGCCGAACACCGGCATGTCCTGCGGCTTCTTGCCGAAAGCCTCGCGGTTGCGCTGCATCTGCTTGGACACGTCGCGCAGCGCATCCATGGCGCCCTTGCGGTCGAACTTGTTGATGGCCACGAACTCGGCGAAGTCCAGCATGTCGATTTTTTCGAGCTGGCTGGCGGCGCCGTACTCGGGCGTCATCACGTACATCGGCACGTCGACCAGCGGCACGATGGCGGCGTCGCCCTGGCCGATGCCGGGTGTCTCGACAATCACCAGGTCGAACCCGGCGGCCTTGCAGGCGGCAATGATGGCGGGCAGGGCGGGCGTGACCTCGCCGCCCGCCTCGCGCGTGGCCAGGCTGCGCATGAACACCCGCTGCCCGCTGCTCCAGGGGCCGATGGCGTTCATGCGAATGCGGTCGCCCAGCAGCGCGCCGCCCGACTTGCGCCGGCTGGGGTCGATGGAGATCAGGGCCACGCGCAGGGCGTCGTCCTGGTCCAGCCGCAGGCGGCGGATCAGCTCGTCGGTCAGGCTGGACTTGCCGGCGCCGCCGGTGCCGGTGATGCCCAGCACGGGCGCCTTGCTCTTGGCGGCGGCGGCCTGCACGGCCTTGAGCAGGGCGGCGTCGGCATGGCCGTTCTCGAGCGCGGTGATGAGCTGCGCCAGCGCGCGCCAAGCGGCCTCGCCGGGGCCCTGGATGGCGTCGATCTTTTTCGGCGCGTGGCCCGACAAATCCTTGTCGCAGCGCATCACCATCTCGCCGATCATGCCCTTGAGGCCCATGCGCTGGCCGTCCTCGGGGCTGAAGATGTGGGCCACGCCGTAGTCCTGCAGCTCGCGGATCTCGGCCGGCACGATCACGCCGCCACCGCCGCCATAGACTTGGATCTGCTCGCCGCCGCGCTGCTTCAGCAGGTCGATCATGTACTTGAAGTATTCGACGTGCCCGCCCTGGTAGCTGCTGACGGCGATGCCCTGCACGTCCTCCTGCAGCGCGGCGGTGACGATCTCGTCCACGCTGCGGTTGTGGCCCAGGTGGATCACCTCGGCGCCCATGCCCTGGATGATGCGGCGCATGATGTTGATGGCCGCGTCGTGGCCGTCGAACAGCGAGGCGGCGGTGACGAAGCGCACCTTGTTCCTGGGGCGGTACTCGGCCAGGGCTTTGTAGTCGGCGGACAGTTCGGTCATGGGTGGTTTCCTATGGTTTTAATAGCAACTTGCGCTGACTGTCATTGCACGACAAGCCCTTTCAGCCTTGGATCGTCCGGCGGGTAGCGCAGTTTGAGCGACTGCAGCCGGTCGCGTACCAGGGTGGCGATCATCAGGTTGCGGTGCGTCTTGCTGTCGGCCGGCACCACGGTCCAGGGCGCCCATTCGGTGGAGGTGGCGCGCAGCAGGTCTTGATACGCGCGCTGGTAGTCCGGCCACTGCTTGCGCACCTCCAGGTCGTCCAGGCTGAACTTCCAGTGCTTGGTCGGGTCGTCGACGCGTTCCTGCAGGCGCTCGCGTTGCTTGTCCTTGCTGATGTGCAGCATGAACTTCATGATCACGGTGCCGTTCTCGCTCAGCATGCGCTCGAAGTCGTTGATCTGGCGGTAGCGCTGGCGGGTGGTCTTGCCGTCGATCCAGCCATTGACCACCGGTACCAGCACGTCCTCGTAGTGGCTGCGGTTGTGGATCATGAACTCGCCGGCGGCCGGCATCATGGCGTGGATGCGCCACAGGTAGTCGTGGCTGCGTTCCAGCTCGGTCGGTGCTTTCCAGCCCTGGGTGCGCACGCCCAGCGGGCTGGTCTCCTTGAACACGGCGCGGATGGTGCCGTCCTTGCCGGCGGTGTCGGTACCCTGCAGCAGCACCAGCAGTCCAAGGCGGCGTTCGGCCCAGAAGATGTCCTGCAGGGCGTCGATCTCGGTCGACAGCTCGGCCACGCGCCGTTTGTCGGCCTCCTTGTCGCCACTTGAAAACGGCTTGTCGCCCGGGTCGCGATCCTTCAGCGCGAAGCCCTTGCCGCCCACCGGCACCTGCCAGCGTTCCCTGTCCCTGGAAGCGTTCTTCTTCGCCATGCGTTCGGCTCCCGTTCTGAATTGACGTTTACGTAAACGTCACATTATGCGGATTCGGCCCGCCAAAGGCCAGCCCCCGCAGGCGGTTCGGCGCCCGCTCGTGCAGTTTGTACAGGATAACGGCGCGGGCCGCAGGCGGTGGGCGGCGCTCGGCAAGGTCTTCGCCGCCATGCTTGGCGGCCTGATCGCAGCCGCTCGCCCCAGCGCGGACGCCATTGCCGAGATGCGCTTGCGTTGGGCGCGAGCACGCTGCGCCCGTTCTCGCGCCGCTCTAAACTGCACGCATGACCCCGACCCAACTGTTCGACCCCGCCTCCAGCACCTACACCTACCTGCTGTTCGACGAGGGCACGCGCGAGGCGCTGATCATCGACCCGGTGGACGAGCAGCTCGAGCGCGACCTGGCCGAGCTGCAGCGGCACGGCCTGAGCCTGAAGTGGACGGTGGAAACCCACGCCCACGCCGACCACATCACCAGCGCCGCCAGGCTGGCCGAGCTGACCGGCGCGCGCATGGCCGCGCCGGCCGGCTGCGACGTGGGCACGGCCGCCGTGCAACTGCAAGACGGCGACACGCTGGACTTCGGCGCCGAGACCCTGCGCGTGCTGCACACCCCCGGCCACACCGCCGGCAGCGTGTGCTTCGTGTGGGCGCCGCGCCACCTGCCCGAGCCGGCGCAGCTGTTCAGCGGCGACACGCTGCTGATCCAGGGTTGCGGACGGGCCGATTTCCAGTCCGGCGATGCGGGCAAGCTGTACGACAGCATCACGCACAAGCTGTTCACCCTGCCCGACACCACCATCGTCTGGCCGGCGCACGACTATCACGGGCGCTCGCAGTCCACCATCGGCGCCGAGAAGGCCAGCAACCCGCGGCTGGCCGGCAAGACGCGCGAACAGTTCATCGCCCTGATGGCCGAGCTGCACCTGCCGCGCCCGCGCCGCATCGACGAGGCCGTGCCGGCCAACCAGCACTCGGGCCTGCGCCAGGACGCCGGCGGTGCGCCACCGGCCGACGACACCGTGCGGCCGGCCCCCGGCTACGCGGGCGACGTCACGCCGCAGACCGCGCTGGCCTGGATGCAGGCCGGCCGCGCCGTGCTGGTCGACGTGCGCACCGACGCCGAGCGTGAGTGGGTGGGCTTTGTCCCCGGCGCGCAGCCTGTGGCCTGGAAGCAGTGGCCCGGCATGGCCCTGAACGCCGACTTCGACGCCCAGGTGCGCGCCGCCGCCCAACACGGCCAGCCGCTGGCCATGCTGTGCCGCAGCGGCGTGCGCTCGATTGCCGCTGCGCGCCGCGCGACCGAGCTGGGCCTGGTGGCCTACAACATCCTGGGTGGCTTCGAGGGGGACTTGAACGATCAGGCCCACCGCGGGCAGCTCGGCGGCTGGCGCAAGGCCGGGTTGCCTTGGCGGCAGAACTGAGCAAGCCATCAATCCGTCGGAGTCGGCGGCTCCACCGCCAGCCAGTCTCCGATCACCTGCTCGTATGCCGCCGCCAACCGCAACACGCCCGCATCGTCCTGCGGCCGGCCGATGAGTTGCAGGCCCAGCGGCAAGCCGTCATCGTTGAAGCCCGCCGGCACGCTGATGCACGGCAGGCCGGCGAAGGTGGCGTAGATCACCACCTCCATCCAGCGGTGGTAGGTGTCCATGGCGCGGCCGACGATCTGGCGCGGCCAGCGCTCGGCGGCGTCGAAGGGCCAGACCTGGGTCGTGGGCAGGGCCAGGAAGTCGTGGCGCTCGAACAGTTTCAGCATCTGCTGGTGGAACTGCGTGCGCGTGACGCTGGCGGCCATGAACTGCGCGGCGCTGCAACCCTGCGCCTGCTCGTGTTCCCACAGCGCCTCGGGCTTGATGTGGGCGCGGTTGCTGTCCTTCAGCAGAAAGGGCGCGATGCGCGCGGCCACCAGCACGCGGCGCCACACCAGCCAGGCGTCCCACACGCGCTCGGGCGGCAGGCCCAGGCGCGCCGGCTCGACGGCGCAGCCCCGGCCTTCCAGGCGGCGCAGGGCGGCGGCGCAGCCGTCCAGGATGCCCGGCTCCATGGGCAGGTAGCCGTCCAGGTCGGCCAGCCAGCCGATGCGGGCCTTCTTTGAGTCGAATATGCCTTCAGCGCCCGCCAGTTGTGCGCTGTCAGCTATCGAAAGAGGAGAATCCGGCGACCATCCCGCCTGCGTGGCCAGCAGCCGCGCCACGTCGCGCACGCTGCGGCCCATGGGGCCTTCGGTGCCCAGCTGACTGACCCACACGTCCTGTGCCGGCCACATGGGCACGCGGCCCTGCGAGGGGCGAAAGCCGAACACGTTGTTCCACGCCGCCGGGTTGCGCAGGCTGCCCATGAAGTCCGAGCCGTCGGCCACCGGCAGCAGGCGCAGCGCCAGCGCCACGGCCGCGCCGCCGCTGGAGCCGCCGGCGGACTTGGCCCGGTCGAAGGCATTCAGCGTGGTGCCGAACACCGGGTTGAAGGTGTGCGAGCCCAGGCCGAACTCGGGCACGTTGCTCTTGCCGACGACGATGCAGCCGGCCGCCTTCATGCGCGCCGCCATCAGCCCGTCCTCGCGCGGGATGAAGTGGCGCATCAGCGGCGAGCCCAGCGTGGTGGGCAGGCCGGCGGCGTTGGCCAGGTCCTTGATGGCCTGCGGGATGCCGTGCAGCCAGCCGCGCGAGCGGCCCTGCGCCAGTTCGGCGTCGCAGGCGTCGGCTTCGGCCAGCAGTTCGTCGTCCGGGCGCAGCGACACCAGCGCGTTGTACCGCGGGTTGAGCCGCCGGATGCGCACCAGGTAGGCCTGCATCACCTCGCGACACGACGCGCGACGGGCGTGGATGGCCTCGGACAGCGCGCTGGCGTTCAGCGTGGTGAGGGCTTCGCCCGGCGTCGCAGGGGCCATGGCGGGACTACAGGCCGTGCGCCGTGGTGGCCATCATCCGCAGGGCGTAGGTGAAGTATTCGGGCACGCAGGCCACGTGCCCGGCGGGCGTGACCGAGCTGCATTCGCGCAGCGTGACCGGCGCGCCGCCGGTGGCGCGCAGGGTGTTCAGCGCCGACACCGAGGCGGCGAAGGGCACGGTCTGGTCATCGCGCCCGTGAAACAGGTAGACCGGCGCCGTGGGCGTCCAGCCCCAGTGCACGCTGCTTTCCTGCATCAGGGTGTCGCGGTCGTCGGCCAGGTAGGCGTCGAGAAAGCGCGCGTCGTAGCGCACGTCGGCATCACCCGGAACCAGCTCGCGCAGCAGTGCGCGGCGCACTTCGTTGCGCACGGTGCTGCCCAGGTACCTGAGGGTGCCGGGCCGCAACATCCAGGCCACGGCCGGATATTCGTCGCGCACCAGCGCGAGCAAGCCGTCCAGCGTGGCCTGCATGTCGTAGGGCCCGGCGGCGGGCAGGCTGGCCTGCAGTTGCGCACGCAGCGGGCTGCCGCTGCGCTCGATCTCGCGCTGAGCGGCCATGGTGGCGTAGCCGCCTTCGGAATAGCCGACCAAGTAGAGCTGGCCGTTGTCGGCCACGCCGCTGGCTGCGCGCCAGGCCTGGGCGGCCTCGATCATGTCGATCACGGCGCGTGCCGTCGGGCGAGACAGCAGGTAGGGGTGCGGCGTGCCCTGGCTTTGGCCGAAACCCACGTAGTCGGCCGCCACCACGATGTAGCCCTGCGAGGCCAGCACGATGGGGGGCTCGCCCGGCTCCAGCTTGAGCGAGGGGGCGTTGGCGTTCTCGAACGTGGTGGCGTGCTGGTAGCTGATGACGGGGCTGCGTGCGCCACCGGCTTTCTGGGGCAGCGCCACCAGGCCGGAGGCCTGCACCAGCGCGCCGTCGGCGTCTTCGGTGAGATAGCGCAGGCGATAGGTGCTGACGGCGTAGCGCGCCGGAATCGCGGGCACCTTGGATTGCGGGGTGGCCAGGGCCGCGTCGATGGCCGAGGGGCTGATCTCGATGCCCGGCACGGTGTCGAGCCACTGCCCGGCATGGGGTGCTGGAGCGGGCGCTGGTGCGGGTGGGGGGGCAGGCGTCGGTTCGGGCGCCGGCGTGGGGGCCGGTGCGGGCGCCGGGGTCGGATTCGGGGTCGGTGCGGGCGCTGGATCGCCGTCACCGCCACAGGCCACCAGGGCCAGGGACAGGGCGCAGGCCACGAGGGCCCAGCGCCGCGGGCGGTGGTGGGGCGCGAATGGCGTCGAAACAGAAAGCAAGGCCATGGGTGTGTCGACTCGGGGATGTGAAACGGCGCCCGAAGGCGCCGTCTTTTGGGGAAAAGGGCTCGCCCTGGGGCGAGTCTACGGTCAAAGCGCCGGAATGCGCAGCTTTTGCCCCACGTAGATCTTGTCCGGGTGCGTCAGCATGGGCTTGTTGGCCTCGAAGATGACGGGGTACTTGTTGGCGTCGCCGTAGTACTTCTTGGCGATGGCCGACAGCGTGTCGCCACGCACCACGTCGTGGTATTGCGAGGCAGTGCCGGCAGGGTACTGCAGGTTGTTGTCGACGCCGCTTACGCTGGCCACGTTGCCGGCGGCCAGGCCGGCCTTTTCGGCGGCTTCCTGGCTGGGCGCGCTGCCGGCCAGGGTGACCTTGCCGCTGGCGCCGTCAAAGCCCACGTCCAGGCCGATCACGCCCAGGTTCTGCTGCTCGATGTAGGTCTTGATGGCGTCGGCGGCCTTCTGGTTCAGTTCGGCCACGTTGGGCGCGCCGCTGGTGGCGGCCTGCTCGACTTCCTTGGCGCCAAACAGCTTCTCGCCGGCTTCCTTGATGAAACTGAACAATCCCATGCGGTTCTCCTTTGGTCTGCGGTTGATGAGGTCTGCACTTTAACCGCTGCAGTGGCGGTGCAAACCCTCGGTGGCGTGCAGGGTAGAGCGCTTATATTGCAGGCCCATGACGTTTCTGGCGATCGATGTCGGCAACACGCGGCTGAAGTGGACGCTGTACGAGCGCCCGGCCGCGGGCGCGCGCGTGCTGGCGCACGGGGCCGAGTTCCTGGAGCAGCTCGACCGCCTGGCCGAGGGCCCCTGGGCCGAGTGCCCGGAGCCCACGCGCATGCTGGGCTGCATCGTCGCGGGCCAGGCCGTCAAGCACCGCGTGCACGAGCAGATGGAGCGCTGGGAGGTGGAGCCGCGCTGGGTGGTGGCCTCCGAGGCCGAGGCCGGCCTGACCAATGGTTACGATTTTCCGGCCCGGCTGGGTGCCGACCGCTGGGTGGCCATGATCGGCGCGCGCCACCACATGCTGGCGCGCGGGCCGGCGCGGCCGATCCTGCTGGTGATGGTGGGCACGGCGGTGACGGTGGAGGCCATCGACGCCAGCGGGCGCTTTCTGGGCGGGCTGATCCTGCCGGGCCACGGCATCATGCTGCGCGCGCTCGAATCCGGAACGGCCGGCCTGCACGTGCCGACGGGCGAGGTGGTGGAGTTTCCGACCAACACCAGCGACGGCCTGACCAGCGGCGGCACCTACGCCATTGCCGGAGCCTGCGAGCGCATGTTTCGCCATCTGTTCTTGCGCAGCGGCGCCGAGCCGCTGTGCCTGATGACCGGCGGCGCGGGCTGGAAGATGATGCCCTCGATGATGCGGCCCTACGAGCTGGTGGAGAACCTGATCTTCGACGGCCTGCTGGTCATCGCGCAGGAGCGCGAGGCCCTGCACGGCGGCGTTTGAACATCAGCCGGCCAGGCCATCCACCGCCTGAAACAGCGCCTGCCGCGCCTGGCTGATGACCTGGCCTTTCCAGGCGTCGGTGTCGGTGTAGAAGGCTTTCAACATGCGCGCCCTGATGCTGGCCGCCAGCGCGGCCGGCGCCTCGGGATGCTGGGCCAGCCAATGGTCGCCGCGCAGGGCGTCCAGCACCTCGGCGATGGGCTCGGTGCCGTATTCGATGGCGATGCCGGTGTATTCGGCCCGCGGCGCGGCGTCGCGCAGGCTTTCCCACAACAGGCCGGTCAGCACCGGGCTGGACGAGGAGCCGTCGTAGATGGAGGTGACCTGCTCGCCCCACCAGCGGCGCGCACGCGCCAGCGCGGCGGGGTCGTTGCGGTCGGCGTGGATGCGCTCGCCCACGCCGCTCGGCCCCAGGCCGGTGTGCAGATCGATCCAGCCCACACGCCGCGCCGATGTGGCGTGCCGGGCCAGCAGCTGGCGCACGGCCTGGTTGCTCCAGGTGGGCGCGCGCCCGCCGTAGAACAGGCCGTCGGCAAAATCGTACTGCCCGCCCGAGATGGCCGCCTGCCACGCGGGCAGGCCGTCGCGCGCGATGAAGGCCTGCACGGCGGCCCGGTTGTCGGCGTCCGGCGGCCACGTGGCGGGCAGCAGCAGCGCATGCACGCGCGCGTAGGCGGCGTTGGCGGGCAGCGGGCGGCTGAAGTCGTGGAAGTTGCGGTTCAGGTCCACGTTTTCCTGCGTCACGCGGCGCCCGTGCGAGAAGCCCCAGGGGTTGAGCGCGTGCAGGTACAGCACCGTCACGCCGGCGTCGCGCGCCTTGGCGCGCCAGTCGGCGTCGTGCAGGGCGAACACCTGCACGCCGCTGCCGCAAAAGCCTTCCACGCCATGGCAGGCGCTGCTGACGATCAGCAGGCGCTCGGCCCGCGGCTCGCCGTCGCGGGCCACGTCCAGCGCCAGGGTCTCGCCGTCGGCGCCGGGCAGGGGGTGGTTCAGCGACTCGATCTGCGTGCCGGCGCTGGCGGCGGCTTCGAGAAACTTGACGCGCGCCTGGGCGTAGCGGGCGGCGAAGGCGGCGGGGATGGGGAGCATGGCGGGTCGAATGGACGGATCGGTGAGGAGCGAAGCGCCGCTGGCCCTCACCCCAAGCCTCTCCCCGAGGGAGAGGGGGCAATCAAGCCTTGCCCGGCATGGGGCGGTCGGCCGGCGGTGTGTGCCCCAGCCAGGCCTGCGCCAGCTGCACCCAGTAGGTGGCGCCCAGCGGGATCAGCTCGTCGTTGAAGTCGTAGTGCGGGTTGTGCAGGGTGCAGGGGCCGGCGTCGTGACCGCCGCCGGCGTAGCGGCCGCGGTGCGCGCCCGAGCCGTTGGCGATGAAGCAATAGGCGCCGGGCTTGGCCTGCAGCATGTAGGCGAAGTCCTCGGCGCCCAGGGTGGGTTCCTGCGCCAGCGCTTGCTCGGCGCCGACGATGCCGGCCATCACCTGGCGGCAGAAGTCGGCCTCGTAGGCGGTGTTGACGGTGGGCGGATAGTTGCGCACGAACTCGAACGCGCACTGCGCGCCGAAGGCGGCGGCCACGCCTTCGGACACCTCCCGCATGCGCCGCTCGATCAGGTCCAGCGTCTCGTAGGTGAAGGTGCGCACCGTGCCCTGGATCTCGCACGCGTCGGGGATGACGTTGGTGGCCTCGCCGGCGTGGATCATGGTGACCGAGATCACGCCCGCGTCCACCGGCTTGCGGTTGCGCGAGATGATGGTCTGAAAGCCCTGCACCACCTGGCAGGCGATGGGCACCGGATCGATGCCCATGTGCGGCAGCGCCGCGTGCCCGCCCTTGCCGGTGATGGTGATCTTGAACTCGTTGCTCGAGGCCATGACGGGCCCGGGCGAGACGGCGAAGCTGCCCACGGCCATGCCCGGCCAGTTGTGCATGCCGAACACGGCCTCCATCGGAAACTGCGTGAACAGCCCGTCCTTGATCATCTCGCGTGCGCCGCCGCCGCCTTCTTCGGCCGGCTGGAAGATCAGGTAGACCGTGCCGTCGAAGTCGCGGTGCTGCGCGAAATGCTGGGCTGCTGCCAGCAGCATGGCGGTGTGGCCATCGTGGCCGCAGGCGTGCATCTTGCCGTGCGTCTGGCTGGCGTGCTCGAAGGTGTTGAACTCGGTCATGGGCAGCGCGTCCATGTCGGCGCGCAGGCCGATGGCGCGGCCCGACTTGCCGCCGTCGCGCCCGTGCACGATGCCGACCACGCCGGTGGTGCCCAGGCCGCGGTGGATGGGAATGCCCCACTCGCCCAGCTTGGCCGCCACCAGGTCGGCGGTGCGCACTTCCTCGAAGCACAGCTCGGGGTGAGCGTGGATGTCGCGCCGCAATTGGGTGATGGCAGCGGCTTGCGCCAGGATGGGTTCGATGAGGTTCATGGCGGCAGTCTAGCCGTCTGGGGGGCGTTTGGCCATCGGGCGGCCCGCCGCGTCGGCGATGGACAATCGCGCCCAGCATGGCCCTCACGCTTCATCCCGTCTCGCGCTGGCGCCGCCTTGGGCGCGCCCTGCTGCTGGCCGGCGCGCTGGCGCTGCTGGCCGGCTGCAGCACGGTGGGCTATTACGCACAGGCCATCGGCGGGCAGCTGGCGCTGATGCAGGCCGCGCGTCCCATCGACGACTGGCTGCGCGACCCCGCCACGCCCGCGCCCCTGAAGGCGCGGCTGGCGCTGGCGCAGCGCCTGCGCAGCTATGCCGTGACCGAGCTGGACCTGCCCGACAACGGCAGCTACCGCCGCTACGCCGACATCGACCGCGCGGCCGCGGTGTGGAACGTGGCGGCCGCGCCGGTGGATTCGCTGGAGCTCAAGCGCTGGTGCTTCGTCGTCCTCGGCTGCGTGGGCTATCGCGGCTACTTCGACGAGGCCGCGGCGCAGGCGCTGGGCCGGCAGCTGCGCACGCAGGACGCTCTGGAGGTGACGGTGTACGGCGTGCCCATGTATTCCACCCTGGGCTGGCTGAACTGGCTGGGCGGCGATCCGCTCTTGTCCACCGTCATCCACTACCCGGACGCGGCGCTGGCGCGCATCGTGTTTCACGAGCTGGCGCACCAGAAGTTCTACCTGGCCGGCGACACCGCCTTCAACGAGTCCTACGCCACGGCCGTGGCTGCCCTGGGCGCGGCGCGCTGGCTGGCGCGGCACGGCGACGCCGCGGCCCGGCGCGCCGACGCACTGGCGCAGCAGCGCCAGCACGACTTTCGCCAGCTCACCCACGCCACGCGCGCCGAGCTGAGCGCCATTTATGACAAGAACAAGGCTCCAGCCCGCACGCAGCAAGCGCAGTTAGCTATGAAATCAGAAGCAATGCAGCGCTTTCGCACGCGCTACCAGGCGCTGAAGGCGCGCTGGGCCGCGGCCGGCACACCCTTCGACGGCTACGACCGCTGGGTGGCCCAGGCCAACAACGCCGCCTTTGCGCTGCAGGCCGCCTACGACGGCTGGGTACCGGCCTTCGAGGCGCTGTTCGCGCAAGGGGGGGACGACTGGCCGCGCTTTTACGCCGCCGTGCGCGAATTGGGGGCGCTGCCCCCGGACGAACGCCACGCGCGCCTGCGGGCGCTGGCGCCGGCCGCCGCGCCGCCGTCCTGAGCGGCCGTCAGCGCAGGCTCTCGAACAGGTCCAGGTACTGCTGCATGGCCTCGTCGGTGGGGGTGCCTTCCAGCTTTTTCCAGGCGTCCCACTTGGCGCGCGCCACCAGATCGGCAAAGCCGGGCTTGTCGCGCTCGTTGTCGCCCTCGGTGGCCTGCTTGTAGGCGGCGTACAGCTTGAGCAGGGTGGCGTTGTCGGGCCGGGTGGCGAGCTTTTGCGAATCGGCAAAGGCTTGTTCGAAGCGGGCTTTGAGGTCGGACATGGCTTGGGTCATGGCAGGGGTGCAGATGGCGGCATGTTAGGGCAAGGGTGGCGCCTGATAAGCCTGCAGCAGGCCCGTCAGGTGCGCACGCGCCGCGTCGCCCAGGTGCGGCAGCAGCAGACTCATCACGTGGTAGGCGCCGCGCAGCAGCGCGTCCTGGGCGTTCTCGGGCTCCATGGCGCTGCGCGGCTGCAGCACGTATTCGTAGCTGAGCCAGTAGGTCAGCACCACCACCATGCTGGCGGCCAGGGCGTCCTGGCGGCGCTCGGTTTCGGCGCTGGGCGGCGCGGCGGGCGCGCCGGTGGGCAGGTGGTCGAGCAGCGCGCGCAGGGCACTTTTCTTGCGCATCAGCAGGGCCGGAAAGTGCGTCTCCAGCCGGCGGTTGCGCGACAGCAGGTGGTTGAGGTCGCGGTAAAAAAAGCGGTACTGCCAGATCAGCTCGAACAGCGAGTGCAGGAAGAACCACGCGTCCTCGACGTCGCGCACGTCCTCGGCGGCGGCCAGCAGCTCGGTGGCGGCGTGTTCGTACTGGTCGAACAGGGTGTTGATCAGCTCGTCCTTGGACGGGTAGTGGTAGTACAGGTTGCCCGGGCTGATGCGCAGCTCGGCCGAGATCATCGAGGTCGAAGTGTTGGGCTCGCCGAAGCGGTTGAACAGCTCCAGCGAGGTGGCCAGGATGCGCTCGGCGGTGCGGCGGGGGGCCTTGCGGGTCATGGCTTGGGCGCGGTGGGCGTGGGCTGGGCCCAGGCCGTCAGCAGGGTGTATTCGATGGTGTCGCCGTTGGGCTCGGTGGTGCGCAGCCGCACCGGCAGGTAGTCCAGCGTGCGGCCCAGCCACAGCTCGATGCGCGCGCTGCGCTCGTCGAACGGAACGTGGATCAGGTGCACCGTCGGCACGGACTTGCCCAGCGCCGGAATGTCCTCGTCGGCCTCGACGGCAAAGCGCCAGGTGCCTTCGCCGCGCTCGAAGGCCGCCGGCAGGCTGATGGCGGTGCCCACCGGGTAGCGCTCCGGGTCGCCGGCCAGCAGGGCGCCCAGCTGGAACATCACGCTCAGGCGGTCCTGCATGCCGGCCACCAGCGGGGCCTGGGCGCCGCTGGCGCTGAAGGCGACCTGGCCGCTGTCGTAGTCGAAGCGGATGCCCTGCTCGCTCGGCAGCTGCGTTTGCAGCCGCACGGGCAGCAGTCCTTGGGGGGCGATCAGACCCGTGGCGACGATCGTGCGCGCACTTGTTTTCGGGTTGTAGAGGTTGAGGCGGCCTTCATACCACTGCCCATCCTGGCGCCACTGCAGGGTGGCCGATCCCGTCATCACCTGGCCACCGAGCTGGCTCTTGAGCTGGAAGCCCAGTTCCGCCGCGCGCGGCACGCGAACCGGCACCTCGCTGCCCAGGGTGTGGGCCAGCGCCAGGGCGGGGCCGATGCCGTCCGCCGGCAGCGGCGGGACGATGGGCTGGGGCACGCCGCCGCCGAAGCTGCCCAGCCCGGTCGGCTTTTCGGTCAGCAGGCTGGGTTCGGTCGCCCCGGCAGGCGCGGCGGCCTGCGTGGGTGCCGGCTGGGTGTGAACGGGGGGCGTCGACTTTGCCACCGCCTTGCGCACCGGGGTCGCCGGCTTGGGCTTGACCGGCTTGGCCACCGGCTCGGGCCGGGGCGGCGGTGCCGCTTCGGGCTCGGCAGCGGGGGCCGGCGCCATGGGGGCCGGCGGCGCAATCCGACGCGTGATGAAGGTGCCGGTGTCGATGCTGTTCAGCGTGGCCTGGCGCAGGCGCGGCAGCCCCAGCAGCAGCAGGGCGTGCACGGCCACCACCAGCACGGTGGCGGTGGCCAGCTGGCGTGGCAGATGGGGTGGGGCGACGGGGGCCAGGGCGGCAGTCAAGGTGATCGAAACAGGTGGCAGACCGGCGGCGGCGCCGAGGGTTCCGCACGCGCAGTCATGGGCGGTTCGGGTTCAGGGCGCCGGCTTCGGCTTGCGGCCCGCGCCGCGGGGGGCGGCCGGCTTGGGCTTGGCGGGTGGCGCCTGCAGCGCAGCCAGCGCCTGTTCCAGCGCTTGCACGCGCTGGCGCAGCTCGGCCAGCTCGCTGGCCGCCGGCATGCCCATGCTGGCCAGCGCGCGCGCCACGCGGCCTTCGAAGATGCCGCCCAGGCGGTCCCACGAACCGGCGGCGCCGGCGGTCTCGGCGGTGAAGGCGCCCATGCGCTGCGCGGCCTCGTTCCACTGCTCCTTGGCCAGCGCCTGCGTGCGCGCCTGCATCTGCAGGCCCTGCTGCACCAGCGCCTCGAAGGCCTTGGTGCCCTCGGCCTGCGCGTTGGCCTGCGCGCTGGCCAGTGCGCCCAAGCCGGCCAGCCAGATGTTGTCGGGCGCGGTGTGCAGGGTGTCGGGCGCCGCCGCGTCGGGCTCGGCCGGTGCAGGGCGGGGGCGGGCGGATTTGCGGGGTGGGGTGGCCATGGCAGGGGTCCGGTAGGGGCGTGGGCGGCCCACGGCAAGGCGGGCGCAGGCCACACTGTAGCGGCTTCGATGGCGTTCGAGGCACATGAAATAATGCCGGGTTACACGCAAATGCGGCCCCATGGGGGCGCCGGCCGGCCGGCGCGACGCCAGGGGCGAAAGGTGCAAGCACATGATTCTCGTGACCGGCGGCGCCGGCTTCATCGGCAGCAACTTCGTGCTCGACTGGCTGGCCGCGGGCCATGAGCCCATCGTCAACCTCGACAAGCTGACCTATGCCGGCAACCGCGCCAACCTGGCGGCCCTGCAGGGCGATGCGCGCCATGTCTTCGTGCAGGGCGACATCGGCGACCGCGCGCTGGTGGCGCGCCTGCTGGCCGAGCACCAGCCGCGCGCGGTGCTCAACTTCGCGGCCGAAAGCCATGTCGACCGCTCCATCCACGGCGCGGGCGAGTTCATCGCCACCAACATCGTCGGCACCTTCCAGCTGCTGGAGGCGGTGCGTGCCCACTGGGGCACCCTGCCGGCCGAGCGGCAGGCCGACTTCCGCTTTCTGCACGTGTCCACCGACGAGGTCTACGGCAGCCTGGCGCCCGATGCGCCCGCCTTCACCGAGCAGCACGGCTACGAACCCAATAGTCCTTACAGCGCCAGCAAGGCCGCCAGCGACCACCTGGTGCGCGCCTGGCACCACACGCACGGCCTGCCGGTGCTGACGACCAACTGTTCCAACAATTACGGGCCCTATCACTTTCCCGAAAAACTGATCCCGCTGATGATCGTCAACGCCCTGGCCGGCAAGCCGCTGCCGGTCTACGGCGACGGCCAGCAGGTGCGCGACTGGCTGTACGTGGGCGACCACTGCAGCGCCATCCGCCGCGTGCTGCAGGCGGGCCGGCCGGGCGAGACCTACAACGTCGGCGGCTGGAACGAAAAGCCCAATCTCGAGATCGTGCACACCGTCTGCCGCCTGCTCGACGAGCTGCGCCCGCGCGCCGACGGCCAGCCCTACGCCACGCAGATCACCACCGTGCCCGACCGCCCCGGCCACGACCGGCGCTACGCCATCGACGCGCGCAAGATCGAGCGCGAACTGGGCTGGCGCCCGGCGGAGACCTTCGACACCGGCATCCGCAAGACCGTGCAGTGGTATCTGGACCACCCCGACTGGGTGGCCCAGGTGCAGTCCGGCGCCTACCGCGACTGGGTGGCCACGCAGTACGGCGCGGCCGCCGCGGCATGAAGATTCTGCTGCTGGGCCCCAAGGGCCAGCTCGGCTGGGAGCTGCGCCGCAGCCTGGCGCCGCTGGGTCAGGTGATCGCGCTGGATCGTCATGGCGAAGCGGGCCTGTGCGGCGACCTGGCCGATGCCGAGGGCCTGGCTGCCACCGTGCGCGCGCTGCAGCCCCGGGTCATCGTCAACGCCGGCGCCTACACCGCCGTCGACCGCGCCGAATCCGAGCCGGCGCTGGCCGAGCGCATCAACGCCCAGGCCCCCGCCGTGCTGGCGCGCGAAGCGGCCGCCTGTGGCGCGCTGCTGCTGCACTACGGCACCGACTACGTGTTCGACGGCAGCGGCGAGCGCCCCTGGCGCGAGGACGACGCCACCGGTCCCTTGAGCGTCTACGGCCGCACCAAGCTGGCGGGCGAGCAGGCCATCGTGCAGTCGGGCTGCGCGCACCTCATCCTGCGCACCAGCTGGGTCTATGCCGCGCGCGGCGGCAACTTCGCCCGCACCATGCTGCGCCTGGGCGCCGAGCGCGAGCGCCTGAGCGTGATCGACGACCAGTGGGGCGCGCCCACCGGCGCCGAGCTGATCGCCGACGTCAGTGCCCACGCCCTCGCCCAACTGCTGCGCCAGCCCGGCAAGGCCGGCATCTATCACCTGGCGGCGGCCGGCGAGACGAGCTGGTTCTCCTATGCAAAATACGTGTTTGCCCAGGCGAGACAAGCGCAATCTGCTATCAAATTAATAGTCAAGGACATCGCCGCGATCGCTACCGCCGACTACCCGACTCCGGCACAGAGGCCGCACAATTCGCGCCTGGACACGCGCAAGCTGCAGGCCGCCTTCGACCTCGCCCTGCCGCCTTGGCAAGACGGCGTGCGCCGCATGCTGCAAGAAATCCTTCAAGCCCCATGACCCCATCACGCAAAGGCATCATCCTGGCCGGCGGCTCCGGCACCCGCCTGCACCCGGCCACGCTGGCCATCAGCAAGCAGCTGCTGCCGGTGTACGACAAGCCCATGATTTATTACCCGCTGGCCACGCTGATGCTGGCCGGCATGCGCGACATCCTGGTCATCAGCACGCCGCAGGACACGCCGCGCTTTCAGCAGCTGCTGGGCGATGGCAGCGCCTGGGGCGTCAACCTGCAGTACGCCGTGCAGCCCAGCCCCGACGGCCTGGCGCAGGCCTTCCTCATCGGCGAGTCCTTTGTCGGCGGCGCCCCCAGCGCGCTGGTGCTGGGCGACAACCTGTTCTACGGCCACGACTTCGAGACCCTGCTGTCCAACGCCGACGCGCGCAGCGAGGGCGCCACCGTGTTCGCCTACCACGTGCACGACCCCGAGCGCTACGGCGTGGTCGAGTTCGACGCCGCCGGCCGCGCCATCAGCATCGAGGAAAAGCCCGCGGCGCCGCGCAGCAGCTACGCCGTCACCGGCCTGTACTTCTACGACGCGCAGGTGCTCGACATCGCCAAGTCGATCCAGCCGAGCGCGCGCGGCGAGCTGGAGATCACCACCGTCAACGACACCTATCTCAAGCAGGGCCAGCTCAGCGTGCAGATCATGCAGCGCGGCTACGCCTGGCTGGACACCGGCACGCACGACAGCCTGCTGGACGCCGGCCAGTTCATCGCCACGCTGGAGCGCCGCCAGGGCCTGAAGGTGGCCTGCCCCGAGGAGATCGCCTGGCGCCGCGGCTTCATCGACGCCGCGCAGCTGGAGCGCCTGGCCCAGCCGCTGGCCAAGAGCGGCTATGGGCAGTATCTGCTGGGCCTGCTGCGCGGGCCGGCGCCGGAGCGCCGCGCATGAACGTGCTGACGACCGCGATCGAGGGCGTCTTGATCCTGGAGCCTCGCGTATTCGGCGATGCGCGCGGCTTTTTCATGGAAAGCTACAACCGCCGCGCGTTTGCCGCGGCCACCGGCCTGGATGCCGATTTCGTGCAGGACAACCACAGCCGATCCGCCAAGGGCGTGCTGCGCGGCCTGCACTACCAGCTGCGGCAGCCGCAGGGCAAGCTGGTGCGTGTGGTGGCGGGCGCGGTGTTCGACGTCGCGGTGGACATCCGCCGCGCTTCGCCCACGTTTGGCCGCTGGGTGGGCGTCGAGCTGAGCGCCGACAACCAGCGGCAGCTGTGGGTTCCGCCCGGCCTGGCACATGGCTTTCTGGTGCTCAGCGACAGCGCCGATTTTCTCTACAAGACCAGCGACTACTATGCGCCCGAGCACGAGCGCGCCATCGCCTGGAACGACCCGGCCGTGGGCGTTGCCTGGCCTTTGGCCGCGCACGGCATCACGGCGCCGCTGCTGTCGGCCAAGGATCGGGCCGCGCCGCCGCTGGCACAGGCCGAGCTGCCGGCTTGAGCGATCGCGCGGCGCGCATGGACATCACCGCCTCCATCGTCAGTCACGGCCATGGCGCGCAGCTGGCGCAGCTGCTGGATGACTTGGCGGGCCTGGCCGAGCCGCGTCCGCGGCGCGTCATCGTCACGCTCAACGTGCCCGAGCCCCAGCGGGTCGCACCCTTGCAGGGCCGGCACTGGCCGTTCGAGGTCGAATGGCTGCTCAACGCCCGCCCCGCCGGTTTTGGCGCCAACCACAACCGGGCCTTCGAGCACGATGCCCGGCTGGGCGGGTCCGCGCTGCTGGCGGTGCTCAATCCCGACCTGCGGCTGCGCGCCAACCCGTTCGAGGCCTTGGTTGCGGCGCTGCAGGCCGACGCCCGCATCGGCGCGGCCTACCCGGTCCAGCTCGACGCGGCCGGCCGCCTGCAAGACCATGAGCGCCTTGCCCCCACGCCGGCGCGCCTGTTGCGCCGTCACCTGCTGCGCCGTGCCCGCGAGCTGGCGCCCGGGCAGTCGCCCGACTGGGTCAACGCCGCGTTCCTGCTGCTGCGCCGCGCGGCATGGACCGAGGTGCGCGGATTCGACGAAGGCTTCCACATGTATTGCGAGGACGTCGACCTGTGCTTGCGCCTGCAACTGGCGGGCTGGCGGCTGGCGCGTGCCGACGCCGCCGTCGTCGAGCACGCGGCGCAGCGCGCCAGCCGGCGGCGTCTGCAGCCGCTCGTGTGGCACGCCGGCAGCCTGCTGCGCCTGTGGCGTTCGCCGGCCTGGCGGGCGTGGCGCGCCAGGCCGGCGAACGCCAACCGGGCGGGTCGGGCATGAGCGTGGCGTCGTCAAGCGGCGCGCCGACGCGCAATTTCGGTCTGGATGTGCTGCGCAGCGCCGCCATTGCTGCCGTGCTGGCGTTTCACGGCTATCTCGGCCTTTACGTGTCCACCGGATTGTCCGAATGGCGCGGCTGGCGGGCCGCGCTCAGCGCGTGCGGCGCCATCCTGGGGCTCGAGTGGTTTTTCGTGCTGAGCGGGTTCCTGATCGGCTCGATCCTGATCCGAAATCTTGAAACCGGCCGGCGCTGGTGGCCCAGCACACGCGATTTCTGGCTGCGGCGCTGGTTTCGCACCCTGCCCAACTACTACCTGTTTCTGGCCGTCAACGCGCTGCTGGCGTGGTGGCAGATCGAAGAAGGCCGCTTTGCCTGGCCGTTCCTGGTGTTTTCGCAGAGCCTGGCCTGGCCGCAGCAAAAGCCCTTGTTTTTTTCGGAATCCTGGTCCCTGGCCGTCGAGGAATGGTTCTACTTTCTCATTGCCCTGCTGGTCGGACTGCTGGGCTGGCTGCTTCGCCTGGAGCGGCGCCGCCTGTTCGGCTGTGTGGCGGGCGTGCTGATCGTCGTGCCCATGGCCCTGCGCATCGTGGCCACGCCCGCCACGCATTTCTTCGAATGGGACGAGAGTTTTCGCCGCGTGACCGTCATGCACCTGGACTCGATCGGCTGGGGTGTGGCGGCGGCCATCGCGAATCGCTGGCATCCCACATGGTGGGCACGTCGGCGGGGGTTGAAGGCGCTGTTGGGGCTGTTCTTGACCGCGGCCGGCATGGCCGCCATGTTTTATTTCATGCTGCGCGACTGGCATGGTTTTGCGGGGGGGCGCCTCAATGACCTCGCGCTCATGACGGCGCCGGCGCTGGGCACGGCCTTGCTCCTGCCGTGGCTCACGACGCGCAGCGCGCCCTCGCCGGCGGTGCGGCGTCTGGTGGCGCGCGCCGCGGACCACTCGTACTCCATGTACCTGTGCCATCTGCCGCTCATGCTGCTCATCCTGGCCGGCATCCGGTATTTCGCGTGGGACCCGGGTGGAGGCACCGGATGGATCTTTGCCCTGTGGCTGGCGCTGGTCTGGGCCCTGTCGGCGCTGATCTTTGCCTATTTCGAGAAGCCGTTGACCGGTTTGCGCGATCGCTTCTCGCGCCGGGTGCAAGCCGGCCCGTTCGATGCCCCCTCGGCGTCCTCCTCCGCGTCCTCGGGCGCACCGTAAAATCCCCGCGCGCGCCCGTTCAGCTTGGGCGCGTGATGCCCTTGCCTTGATTGCATGACCCTTCCCGCGTTCCATACCGACATCGTTGTGCCTCCCGGCGCCGGGGGCGTGGCCTCGGTACCCGCCATCGACTGGCCCGCCTACGGCCAGTTGCTGGTGCGCGCCGGCAAGCTCACGCCGCGCGACCTGGAGCGGGCGCTGGCGGCGCAGCAGGAGATGGGCGGCGCGCTGGACGGCGTGCTGGTCAGCCTGGGCCTGGTGTCCGAGCCCGACGCCGCACACGCGCTGGCCGAGCACCTGGGCCTGCCTTTCGTGGCGGCCGAGGCGTTTGCCGAGGCGCCGCCCGAGCTGCCCGGCCTGCTGCCCGAGTTCTTGAAGACGCACCACGTGCTGCCGTTGCGCGCCGAAGACGGCCGGCTCGACGTGGTGATGCGTGCGCCGCAGGACGCCTTCGTGCTCAAGGCGCTGCACCTGACCACCGGCCTGGTGGTGCACCCGGCGGTGGGCCTGCCCTCGGACATCGACAAGGCGCTGCAGCGCCAGCAGGAAGAGGCCGCGGCCGAGACCGGCGACGACGGCGCGCTGGACGAGGAGGGCGCGGGCGACTTCGTCGAGCACCTGCGCGACCTGGCCAGCGAGGCGCCGGTCATCCGCCTGGTCAACAGCCTGATCGGGCGCGTGATCGAGCTGCGGGCGTCCGACATCCACCTGGAGCCCTTCGACGACGGCCTGCACGTGCGCTACCGCGTCGACGGCGTGCTGCACCCCGGCGAGGTGGTGCCGGCGGGGCAGGGCGCGGCCGTCAGCTCGCGCGTCAAGCTGCTGGCGCACCTGGACATCGCCGAGCGCCGCCTGCCGCAGGACGGACGCATCAAGACCCGCGTCAAGGGGCGCGAGCTGGATTTGCGTGTCTCCACCGTGCCCACCGTGTATGGCGAAAGCGTGGTGATGCGCGTGCTCGACCGCGCCAGCGTGCGCTTCGGCCTGGGCGACATGGGCTTCGCGCCCGACACGCTGGAGCGCTTTCACCAGCTGGTGCACCGCCCGCACGGCATCCTGCTGGTGACGGGGCCCACCGGCTCGGGCAAGACCACCACCTTGTACGCCGCGCTGGCCGAGCTCGACGCCGCCTCGCAGAAGATCATCACGGTCGAAGACCCGGTCGAATACCAGATGGCCGGCATCAACCAGATCCAGGTTCACACCCAGATCAACCTGACCTTTGCCAACGCCCTGCGCTCCATCCTGCGCCAGGACCCGGACATCATCATGATCGGCGAGATGCGCGACGGCGAGACGGCGCAGATCGCCGTGCAGTCCTCGCTCACCGGCCACCTGGTGCTGTCCACCCTGCACACCAACACGGCCGCCAGCGCCGTCATCCGCATGCAGGACATGGGCGTCGAGCGCTACCTCATCACCTCCACCGTCAACGGCGTGCTGGCCCAGCGCCTGGTGCGCCGCCTGTGTCCGCACTGCAAGGCGCCGGTGCAGCCCGCGCCCGAGCTGCTGAAAGACTCGGGCCTGGGGCGCTTCCTGCCCGCCGGCCAGCCCATGTACGAGGCCAAGGGCTGCGAGCACTGCCGCGGCACCGGCTACCAGGGCCGCACCGGCATCCACGAGCTGCTGGTGGTCGACGAAGCCCTGCGCAGCGCCATCCTGCAGGGCCAGGACGCCAGCAGCCTGCACACCCTGGCCATGCACGCCGGCATGCACAGCCTGTACGAGGACGGCCTGCGCAAGGTGGCGGCCGGTGTCACCAGCCTGGACGAGTTGCTGCGCGTCACGCAGGACCAGGGTGAGGGCTGATGCCTGAGTTCGCATGGCGCGCCGCCCAGGCCGACGGGCAGCTGGTCGAAGGCCGCAGCCAGGCCGCCGCCGCCGATGCCGTGCTGCGCCAGCTGCGCGAGCGTGGCCTGACGCCGCTCAAGGTCGAAAGCGCCGCGGCTGCCGGCGCGATCACCGTGGGCGGGCGCACGCGGCGCATCGACAAGGGCCCGGTCAACCGCGCCGACGTGCTGGCCTTCACCAGCGAGCTGTCGATCATGCTGCGCGCCGGCCTGGCGCTGGACAACGCGCTGCGCGTGCTGATCGAGATGAGCGCCAAGCCGCGCGTGCAACAGTTGTTGCAGGGCGTGCTGGAAGACGTCAAGGGCGGCGCCACCTTCTCGCGCGCGCTGGCCAAGCACGACAAGCTGTTCGGCGATTTTTATCTGAACATGGTGCGCTCGGGCGAGGCCAGCGGCGAGATGTCCGAGGTGCTGGAGCGCCTGGTGGCGCACATGGAGCGCCTGCGCGCGCTGCGCGAAAGCGTGGTCTCGGCCACCCTGTACCCGGCCATCCTGCTGGGCGTGGCCGTGCTGTCGCTGGTCGGCATGCTGGGCTTCGTGGTGCCGCAGTTCGAAAAGCTGTTCAAGGGCATGGGCGACGCGCTGCCGCTGCCCACGCGCGTGGTCATGGCGCTGGGCCAGGGCTTTCGCCAGCACGGGCTGGAGATCGGCATCGTGGTGCTGGTGCTGGGCTGGCTGCTGTGGCGCACCCTGAGCTCGCCCGCCGGCCGCGCCTGGTGGCAGGCGAGCCTGCTCAAGCTGCCCGTCATCGGCCCGCTGATTTACAAGTACGAGCTGACCCTGTTCGCGCGCTCGCTGGGCACCCTGCTGGGCAACGGCGTGCCGCTGCTGACCGGCCTGCACATCGCCACCGAGACGGTGGGCAACGCCAACCTGCGCGCGCCGCTGGCCAAGATGGCGCCGCAGGTCAAGGAGGGCGTGCGCATCACCCGCGCCATGGAAAGCACCCAGGTGTTTGAACCTTTGGCCATCAACCTGATCCGAGTGGGCGAGGAAACCGGGCGCATCGGCCCCATGATGAACGAGCTGGCCGACGTGCTGGACCGCGAGGTCGAGACCGGCATCAAGCGCGCCCTCACCCTGCTCGAACCCATTCTCATCCTGGTGCTGGGCGCGCTCATCGCCGCCATCATCGTCTCCATCCTGCTGGGCATCCTGTCGATCAACGATTTGGCTGGATAGCGCTCCCCTTGAAAGGCAACACCGCATGAAATCCCTCATTCGCCGTCAACTGGCCCGCGCCGCGCGCGGCTTCACCCTGATCGAGATGCTGGTGGTGATCGCCATCATCGCCCTGCTGGCCGGCCTGGTCGGCCCGGCGGTGATGGACCGGCTGGGCGGCGCCAAGAGCAAGACCGCCGCCATCCAGATCGCCGACCTGGACAAGGCGCTGGAGATCTTCAAGCTCGACGTCGGCCGCTACCCGACCAACGCCGAGGGCCTGCAGGCGCTGGTCACCAAGCCGGCCTCGGCCAATGGCTGGAACGGCCCCTACCTCAAGGGCGGCCTGCCGGTCGACCCCTGGGGCAACGCCTACCGCTACGCCAACCCCGGCCCCAACGGCGGCATCCAGATCCTGTCGCTGGGCGCCGACAACGCGCCCGGCGGCGAGGGCGAGAACGCCGACGTGCAGAACAAGCAGTAGGCCGCCCGCTCGGGCAAAAATATGGATCAAATAGAGCTCTGGCGCTGATGAATCAAGCGCGAGCAGCTATGAAAAGCATAGTTTCTTGCGACGACCGCCACGTCGCCCGCAAGGCCCGCGGCTTCACCCTGATCGAGCTGCTGGTCGTCATCGCGCTGATGGCGCTGGTGGTCGGCCTGATCCCGATCGCCTTCGAGCGCCTGCACGAATCCAGCCAGTACCGCGACACCGTGCGCCAGGTGCTGACCGACCTGCGCGCCGCGCGCCAGCAGGCGCAAAGCCAGGGCGTCGAGACCCGCTTCGACGTCGACCTGCGCGCACGCACCTTCGGCGTCGAGGGCGGCCCGCCGCACAGCGTGCCCGAGCCGCTGACCCTGCGCGCCGTCATGGCCGCCGAGGAAAGCGCCGGCAACGGCCGCATGGCCATCCGCTTTCTGCCGCGCGGCGGCGCCTCGGGCGGCAGCGTCGATCTGATCCGCCCCTCCGGCAGCGGCGTGCGCCTGCGCGTCGACTGGTTCTCGGGCCGCGTCGAGCAGGAGGCGATCACACCATGAGCCGGGTGCACCCTCACCCCAACCCTCTCCCGCCAGCGGGAGAGGGAGTCGTTCGCCCGCGCGGCTCAGGGGTTTCGCTCCCTCGCCCCTCTGGGGAGAGGGCGCGGGGCCCCCGTGAAGCTTTGCTTCATGGGGTGCAGGTGGGGGTGAGGGGCCGACGGCGTCACCCATCGAAGCAACGCGGCTTCTCCCTGCTCGAAATCCTGGTCGCCTTCGCCATCGCCGCCATGGCGCTGGGCATGCTCTACCGCGTCAGCGGCAACAACGCGCGCCAGATCGGCGAGTTGGACCAGCGCGAGCGCGCCATGCTGCTGGCCCAGGGACTGCTGGCCGCCCACGAGACCGTGCCCGCGGCGGGCCTGAGCGAGACCGGCGAGGCCGCCGGCTATGCCTGGCAGCTGCAAAGCCACCCCTATCCCACGCCCACCAGCGGCGCCTCGCCCCAGGCCGCGCGCCTGCACGAGGTGGTGGTCGACGTCGCCTGGAGCGACGGCGCGGCGCCGCGCCACTTCGAGCTCGCCAGCCTGCGCCCCGAGCGCAAGCCCCAGCCGGGCGAGGTGATGCGATGAGCCGTTGGGCGAACCGGCGAGCGCCGGGTGGCTTCACTTTGGTCGAGGTGCTGATCGCCCTGACCCTGCTGGCCCTGCTGATGCTGGTGCTGACCAGCGCGCTGAGCTCCATGGGCCAGGTCGAGTCGCGTGTCGAGCAGCGCATCGAGGCCGCCGACGACTACCGCCTCAGCACCGCGCTGCTCGACGACGCGCTGGGCCGCGTGTCGGCGCGGCGCTTTGCCAGCGGCCGGGTCGACGATGGCCCGGCGCAGATTCCGTTTTTCCAGGCCGGCCCCGACGCGCTGGCCTGGATCGGCGTCATGCCCGCGCGCTTCGGCCTGGGCGGGCGCCACTACCTGCGCCTGGCGCTGGAGCGCGGCGCCGCCGGCAGCCAGCTGGTGCTGCGCTACGCGCCGTGGGACGGCGCGCCCACGTACGACGCCTGGGGCCAGGCCCAGGGCCAGGTGCTGGCCGCGCCCGTCGGCGCGCTGAGCCTGCGCTACATGGACCCGGGCAGCGGCCGCTGGAGCCCCGTGTGGCCCCCGCCCGGCGTGGCCGCCAAGGACTTGCCGGTCACCGGCCTGCCGACCGCCGTCGAGATCGGCGTCGACGGCCCGGCCCCGGCCTGGCCACCGCTGATCGTGGCGCTGCGGCCCACCTACGACAGCGACCCGTCGGCCACGCTGGGAGCATTTGGTGGGGGCCGACGCTGACATGACCGAACACGTGGCACGGCACAAGAGCCGCGGCATGGCCCTCATTGCCGTGCTGTGGATCGTCGCCGCGCTCAGCCTCATGGTGATCGGCGTCACCGGCACCGTGCGCCAGCAGGTGCAGGCGGCCGGCAACCAGCGCGACCAGATCAGCGGGCGCGCCCTGGGCGAGGCGGCGGCGGCACTGGTGGTGCAGCAGTTGCAGGTCGAGCGCCAGCGCCCCACCGGCCTGGTCGAGGTCCCGGTCAGTTACGGCGGCGTCGAGATGAGCGTCCAGGTGGCGCCGCTCGATGGCCTGATCTCGCTCAACGGCGCGCCGCCCGATCTGCTGGCGGCTTTGCTGCAGGTGGCCGGTGGCCTGCCGGTCGCCCAGGCACAGGAACTGGCGACGCGCCTGGTGCTGTGGCGCGACGGCCACCCCGAAGTCGCCCTCACGGCCGATACCAGCGCGCGCGGGCAGCCACGGCGCTTCGAAGCGCCCGAAGACCTGCTGCTGGTGCCCGGCTTCGGTTACGACCTGTACGCCCGCATCGCCCCCCTGGTCAGCGCCGACCTGCGCGGCACCGCGCAGGTCAACCCGGCCGCGGCCCCACCGGGCGTGCTGGTCGTGTTGGCGCAGGGCAACAGTCAGGGCGTCGCGCGCTATCTCAGCCAGCGCGCCGGCAGCCCATCGGCGGGCGACACCAGCGCCTTCAACAGCGCCTTCATCGGCACCGGTGGCACCGATCTTTACCGCCTGAGCGTCGGCGTGCCGCTGGATGCAGGCAAAATACTGCTCCTTGTCCAGGACGTGGCGCTGAGCGCCGGCGCTTCGCGCACCGCTCCGTGGCGCATCCTGCGTACCCAAGGCCAGATCATGCCGGCAGCCGGCTGACCGGCGCGCCCCTGTTGCATGAACCTGAATCCGACCGACACCCGCCGCCCCTTCGGCATCGACCCCGCGCAGTGGCCCCGCCAATGGCAGGCCGCCGGCAGCGTGCTGCTCGAATGGCCGCTGCTGCGCCGCCTGCTGCCGCGCCTGCCGGTGCAGTTGCACCAGTCCGACGGTGGCGCCGCCGCCTGGCAGATGGTGGGCGAGGTGGCCCAGCCCGGCGCCGGCGCCTCGGGCGAGGCACCCATCCGCGCCCTGCAGCTGCCGGCCGAGCGCGTGCTCGAGCGCCAGCTCACCCTGCCGCCGCTGGCGCCTGCCGACCTGGCCCAGGCCGTGCAGCTCGACATCGCCGGCGCCAGCCCCTTCGGCGCCGAACAGACCGTGTGGGGCTACAGCGCCCGCCGCGTGGCCGGCGAGCGCCTGCAGGTCGACGCCGCCCTCACTTCGCGCCAGCAGGTCGAGCAAAGCTTGCGCGAGGCGCAGCTGGCGGACCAGCCTTTGCCCGAAGTCTGGGTGCTGCCCAGCCGTGCGCCGGCCGGCCAGCCGCTGCGCCCCATCGTGCTGCGCGGCTACGGCGAAGGCGAGCGCGCGCGCCGCGTGCGCGCCAGCCTGCGCCGCCGCCTGGGCCTGGCCGCGCTGGCGCTGGCCCTGCTGGCCGCGCTGGTGGTCACCCCCACCGCGCTGCAACGCGCGCGCGCCCGCCAGGCCCAGCAGTCCTTCGACGCGCTGCAAAAGCAGGCCGCGCCACAGCTGGCCCAGCGCGAGGCGCTGCTGCGCGAGCTGGAGCGCCTGCAAAGCGTCGGCCAACTGCTCGACCAGCAGCTGGCCATGCCCCCGGTGCTCGATCTGCTCACCCGCACCCTGCCCGACGGCGCCTGGTTGACCGGCCTGCGCCAGGAGGGCGACAAGCTGGTGCTCAACGGCCAGGCCGACGACGCCGCCGCCCTGGTGCAGCGCTTGGCCGCCCAGCCCGGCGCGCACGAGGTGCGCCTGGCCTCGCCCGCCACGCGCGGCGCCGGCGCCGCCAAGGAGACCTTCATCATCGAGATGAAGCTCGACGCCCGCCGCTACGGACCCGTGACGGCTGGCAAGGAGGCGGCCTCATGAACGTCGAACGCCTCAAGCGCCCCGAGTCGCTGTGGCTGCTGGCCGCCGGCTGCCTGCTGCTGGCCGTGCTGGCCTGGGCCGGCTGGACCGTGGTGGCCAAGTACCGCCAGGCCTCCCAGCAGCTGGCCGACGTCGGCCCGCGCCATGCCCGCCTCGCCGGTATGCTACAAAACAAAGAGCTGTTCGCGCAGTCTGCAGGCGCGCTGACGGCCAATTTGGCTCAATTCGTCTATCCCGCCGAGGGCGACGCCAGCCAGACCGGCAACGCCGCGCTGCAAAAGGTGCGCGACCTGGCCACCGCGCGCGGCCTGCGCGTGGCCAGCAGCCAGAGCGCCGCCCCGCGCGACGAAAAGGGCTTCGACCGCATCGGCCTGTCGCTGCGCGTGGAAGGCGACTGGGAGCAGCTGGTGGCGCTGCTGCGCGAGCTGGCCCAGCAGCGCCCCGCCATCTTCACCAATACCCTGCAGCTGGGCGCGCAGCTGCGCGGCCTGCGCGACCAGCCGCAGTCCATGTTCGGCCAGCTCGACCTGTACGTGCTCAAGGAGCGCGCCAAGCCATGACCCGAGGCCTGGCCACCGCCCTCTACGTCGGCGCCATCGTCCTGATGGCCGCGCTGCTGGCCGCCCTGTGGTGGGCGCCCGGCCCGCTGGCCGCCTGGCGCCACTGGCAGGCGCCGGCGCCGCAGGCGCCCAAGCTGGACGACGTGCAGGCCGCACTGCTGCACGCCAACCCGGCGGCGGCCGCCACCTACCCGGTGGTGCTGGCGCGCCCGCTGTTCGAGGCCACGCGCCGTCCTTCGAGCGCGCCGTCGACCGCCGCGGGGCCGGCCGCGGCGCCCAGCGCCATCGAGCAGGCCAGGCTGCAAGGCATCGTCGCCGGCCCCACCCTCAGCGGCGTCATGCTCGACGAGGGCGGCCAGAGCCGCTTCGTGCGCGTGGGCGAGGCCGTGGGCGACTGGACGCTGCAAAGCGTGCAGGGCCGCCAGGCGCGGTTTGTCCGCCGCGGTCAGCAGCGCGTGCTCGACTGGGCCGTGCCGGCGGGCGAGCCGGCGCCAGCGCCGTCCGCCAAGGCCCCGTCATCCGTCGCCGCGACCGCACCCGCTGTCGACCAGCGCGCGCCGACGCCCGCACCCGCGGCCCCCGGCGCGACCACGGCTCGCCCAGCCAACCCACCGCCGGCCGCGGCCCCCCAGGCGCAGGCCCCGCCACCCGCAGCGCCCGCGACCACCGCGTCCGCACCCGCCGGTTTCGGCAGCTTCGGTGGCGGCCGCGCGCCCACACCGCCCGGCCAGCGCCCCGACCCCTCCGCGGCCAAGCGCTGACGGATTCATTGTCAAACCCCCACACGCTCTGAAAGGGTTCGCACCATGTTCAAACGCCTGTCCCTGCTGGCCCTGGCCTGCGCCGGCGCCCTCGCGGCCTGCAGCGCCCCCAAGAGCCCGGTCGATCCGGCCGGCAACGCCTGGGTGACCGAGCCGCCCGCCCCGCCCCGCCAGCCGAAATACGGCGCCTTCGGCGGCGGCGCGCCCGCCCAGCCCGCGTCCGCCCCGGCCAGCAGTGCCGCGCCGGCACGCTGACGCGCCGCGTGTCCCGGTTGCCGCTTTCCATGCCCATGTCTGCCATGCCCATGTCCCGTCTCTTTGCCCCACTGCTCGCGCTGACCCTGACCGGCATGCTGGCTGCCTGCGCCGATCTGGACACCGTTCCCGCATCAGCCGCGCCCGCCCAAGTGGCCTGGGGCGCGCCGGCGCCCGCCAGCGCCGCCATGCTGCAGGCCAGCGCGCCGGCGCCGGCCGAGCCGGCCGCGTCCGAGGCCGGCACCACCATGGAGCCCATCGTCATCCGCGGCAACGACCGCGTGGTGGCGCCGCCCGCCGTCAAGTTCGCCGGCCCGGCCAAGGGCGCCAGCACCGCGCTCAAGTTCGAATCGGCGCCGGTGTCCGAGGTGGTCAAGGTGGTGCTGGGCGACCTGCTCAAGGTCGACTACGTGGTGCACCCGCCGCTGAACGGCACCATCACCCTCACCACGCGCCAGGCCGTCAGCCCCGACCGCGCCCTGCTGCTGCTTGAAAGCGCCCTGCAGGCCAGCGGCGTGGTGATGGCGCGCGACGCCCACGGCACCTACCACGTCGGCAGCCCCGAGGCGCTCAAGGGCATCGTCAGCGTGCCCGTGCTGGCCGAGCCCGGCAAGCCGCTGCCGCCCGGCTACGGCACCGTCATCATTCCGCTCGAATACCTGGGCGCCGGCGAGATGGCCAACATCCTGCGCCCCATGGTCGCGTCCGACGCCATCGTGCGCGTCGACACCCTGCGCAACATCCTCGTCATGCGCGGCACCCGCGCCGAGGCCGAGGGCTGGCTCGACCTGGTCAAGACCTTCGACGTCAACCTGCTGCGCGGCATGTCGGTGGGCGTGTTTCCGCTCAAGTACACCAGCGCCGCCGACGTCGAGACCGCCCTGCGCCTGCTGTCCAGCGGCACCGCGGCCGGCGCCGCCCCGGCGGCCGGCGCCAGCGGCCAGGCGCTGGCCGCCGCCACGGCGCGTCCCGGCGGCAACCGCCCGGCGCCCGCCGGCGCCGCCGCGCCGCAGCCGCTGCAGGGCCTGACCGAGGGCAGCCCCCTGTTCGGCGCGCTGCGCATCGTGCCCATCGAGCGCATCAACGCCGTGCTGGTCATCAGCCCGCGCGCCGCCTACCTGGACGAGGCGCGCTACTGGATCGAGCGCTTCGACCAGCCCAACATGAACAGCACCGAACCCCAGCTGTTCGTCTACAAGGTGCAAAACGGCTCCGCCAGCCACCTGGCCGAGCTGCTCAACGGCATCTACGGCGGCGGCCCGCAGGGCAGCAACGGCGGCCCCAGCGGCGTCGCCCCCGGCCTCACCAACAACGTCAACACCAGCTTTGCCAGCCAGTTCGGCAACCGCAACCAGACCCAATCGCGTGGCTTTGGCACCAGCGGAGGTTTCGGCACCAGCGGCTTCGGTCAAGGTACCGGCGGCCTGGCCACCGCCAACCGCAACAACGCCCAGCAGGCGCAGGGCGCCGGCGTGGTCACCACCCAGCTGGCCAGCGGCGTGCGCGTCATGGCCGACCAGATCAACAACACCCTGCTGATCCACGCCAGTGCGGCCGAATACGAGCGCATCGCCGCCACCCTGCGCCGGCTCGACATCCAGCGCGCCCAGGTGCTGATCGAGGCGTCCATCGTCGAGGTCACGCTGGGTGACGGCCTGCAGTACGGCCTGCAGTGGGCCTTCAACGGCGGCCTGGGCCGCTTTGCCGGCCAGGGCGTTCTGGGCACCCCGAGCACCCCCATCGCGTCGGCCCAGTCCAGCAGCTCCTTCACCTATACCCTGAGCAACGGCGCCAACGTCGCCGCCGTGCTCACCGCGCTGGCCAACAAGTCGCTGGTCAAGGTCATGTCCAGCCCCTCGCTGATGGTGCTGGACAACCACACCGCCGCCATCCAGGTCGGCACCCAGCAGCCCGTCAACACCGGCACCACCTACTACAACACCGGCAGCAGCACCGCTCCCAGCACCACCACCAACATCCAGTACAAGGACACCGGCGTCATGCTGGGCGTCACGCCCTCGGTCAGCGCGGGCGACCTGGTCACGCTCGACATCGACCAGATCGTGACCGACATCGGCCCCGATTCCACCTCGGCCGCCACCGTTGGCTACCCCACCTTCATGCAGCGCCAGATCAACTCCAAGGTCGCCGTGCGCTCGGGCGAAACCCTGGTGCTGGGCGGCCTCATCAAGGACAGCGCCAGCAGCGGCAAGTCCGGCCTGCCCTTCCTGTCGTCCATCCCGGTGCTGGGCGCGCTGTTCGGCCAGCACAAGAGCAGCGCCGAGCGCACCGAGCTGCTGGTCATCCTGACGCCGCGCGTGCTGCGCTCCGACGAGGACGCCCGCGCCGTCAGCCGCGAACTGCGCGACCGCATGCAGGGCCTGCTGCACAGCGGCGCCTTCCCCACCGCCGCGCCCGCCGCGCGGCCGTGACGGCAGCGTCGTAGCGCCCCGGCCGGTGGGCTTGGGCCCGGCGCCGGCCCACTGGCCGGCTTCGCGCCGCGCAAGCCGGCCAGTGGGCCGGCGCCGGGCCCATCCGCCGCCGCTTTGCGACAATCGCCCTTTTCCATCCACCCCGCACCCTTTGCCCATGAAGCCATTTCGCACCCCCGTTCCGCGTCGCGCTGCCCTGCGCGCCGCCCTGGCCGCCGCCGCCCTGGCCCTGGCCGGCTGCGCCGGCCTGCAGCCCCTCACCACCGAGCAGGTCGTCGGCCAACGCGCCGAAGCGCGCTGGGACGACCTGATCAAGGGCGACTTCGAGAAGGCCTGGGCCTACACGCAGCCCGGCTTTCGCGCCATCGTCAAGTCCGGCGACTACCGCAAGCGCTTTGGCAGCGGCCAGTGGCTCGGCGCGCAGATCCACCAGGTCAAGTGCCAGGCCGAGCGCTGCACCGTGAGCGTGCGCCTGACCTCGCGCATCCTGGCGCCCAAGTTCGCCGGCCAGGACATCGTCGGCTATGTGGAAGAAACCTGGGTGCGCGAAGACGGCCAGTGGTGGTTTTACCAGGCGCTGTGACGGCCCGGCCCCGTCTCCGGCCCCGGCGTTGTGCACTGAATACAACACTTGGGCACAAACGCCGCCCTCTATCGGTTTGCCGATTGAATCCGGCCGCGCCCGCGTGTTAGCATCACCGGGCATTTCCAAGATCCGCTTGGGTTTCGCAACTTTTTATCAATGGAGTCATAGCTATGAAGAAGAGCTTTCTGTCGCTGAGCGCTGCGGTCGCCCTGAGCAGCTTGGGGTTTGCAGGTTCGGCTCACGCCCTGGGTTACATCGGTGCGCCGGCCACCGCGCCCGTCGCCCCTGCCGCGGCTACCCTCAACGTCCTGAATCCGGGTTCCGTCGGCAACATGCTGTTCACGCCGTACTACTCGGCGCAGGGCAGCATGGCCACGCTGATCAACATCACCAACACCGACGGCGTCAACGGCAAGGCCGTGAAGGTGCGCTTCCGCGGCGCCGCCAACTCCGACGACGTGCTGGACTTCACGCTGTTCCTGTCGCCCGGCGACGTGTGGTCGGCCAGCGTGTCGCAAAACGCCAGCGGCGCCGCCGAGATCAGCACCACCGACAAGTCGTGCACCATTCCCGACGCTTCGGCCTGGCCGGCGCAGTTCTCCAGCCTGCGCCTGCCCTCTTACCTGAGTGGCGCGCAGCAGAACCTGAACCTGAACGAAGGTTACATTGAAATCCTGAACATGGCCGACGTGCCGCCGAACTACATCAGCGGCCCGAACGCTGGCAAGGCGAACGCGCTGTACACCAACATCAAGCACGTGTCCGGTGTGGCGCCCTGCAACGGCGCCGGCTTTGCCGCCCTGCTGACCCCGACCACCGCCACCGCGCTCGAAGCCGAAGCGGCGGGCCTGAGCGCGGCCACCGGCGGCCTGATGGGCACCTGGGCGCTGGCCAACCAGGAGAACTTCTCCATGTTCAGCGGCAACCATGTGGCCGTCGTGTCGGCCGTGTCGGGCGCCCTTCCTTTTGCCAACCTGATCCCGGTGCAGGGCTACACCAACATCGCCTTCACGCCGCAGGTGCCGTCGAACCTGGACACGGTGGCCTTCCCGACCGCCAACGTCACGGCCGACCCGCTGCTGCAAGGCGCGATGATCACGCCGCTGTGGTTCGACCTGCCCGACATGTCCACGCCGCTGATGCCCGGCACGCCGCTCGGCGCCGGCGTGCCGGAAGCGCAGGCGACTACCCTCAGCACCGCACTCTCGCACACCAAGGTGCTGAACGACTATGTGGCCAATGGCGCCGGCGCCGCCGTGCCCATGGCCACCGACTGGGTGGTGTCGCAGCCGACCCGTCGCTACTTCGCGTCGATGAACTACGCCACCAGCGCCGCCACCGCGGCCATCGTGACCAACCCGGTTGCCGGCAACCCCTATGCAGGTATCCTGACCAAGGCGGTGACCGCCAACGGCCCGCAGGCCTGCATGCTGGTGGGCTTTGGCTCGAACGACCGCGAAGAGCGCGTCAACGTGACGGGCGGCAGCTTCTCGCCCGGCGCGAGCTCGCCGACCTGCGGTGAAGTGTTCGTGGTCCAGTTCGGTGCCAGCTCGGTGCTGCAAGCGGCCGTGACGACGCGCCAGGTGACGCCGGTGGGCACCGAAGGCTGGGCGCAGCTGACGCTGCCGGGCCGTCTGCCGGTGGA
>OFTX01000115.1_pt1 | contig 50017 bp, 44 predicted proteins | sample 1775051 | NCBI WGS metagenome assembly OFTX01 (sample SAMN08195772, study PRJEB24354) | sludge metagenome | isolation source: sludge from phenol fed wastewater aerobic bioreactor A | place: India: Nagpur | collected 2016-09-15 | reverse complement strand
CTCATCGAACCTGCGCCGCTTCTCAACCATCGCCGCCTCCTCATTGGCGATGCCTCCACGCTACGAGGGGAAACCCAGACCACCACCCTTGCCGGCTCTCCGGGCCAGCAGGCAAGCACGATCATCACAAGCCAAAACTTCACGGAATCAGGGGAAGGTCAGCCCAGGCGACGGCAAGGATCCAACATGATCTAGATACACAATCCTAGAAGCCCTTGTATCATTGTGTTCATGGCGAATCTCAGTGTCGCCGAGGCCGCCCAGCGGCTCGGGGTCGGCGTGTCGCGAATCCACCAGAGGATCGCGGACGGCTCCCTGCGGGCTGAGCGCATCGGCTCCCAGTGGGTGATCGACGAACTCTCACTGCTGCAGGTGGCCGAGCGCGAGGAACCGGGTCGCCCGCTGTCGGCGAGGTCGGCCTGGGCGATCATCGCCGTGTCGGAAGGAGATGACGAAGCACTTGCGATGCTCGCACCGGTGGAACGATCGAGAGCGAAGGCTCGCCTCGAGGATCTGCTGGCTCTCGTCGCCAATGCCCCTAAGTCCGAGAGGGGCGTACGACGCATCGCTTCGGCGTTGCGCTTGACGTTCCGCAACAGGGCGAAACTGGCGTCCTTCAAGGCCGCAGTAGCTGATCTGCCGATTCTCCGCGAAGACGCCCGGTGGGAGTCGATCATCAGCCCTGCCGCAAGCGGGATCGCCTCGATGGACGTCGACGGCTACTTACACCCGGAAAAGCTCGAGGACTTCTCACGTCAGTACCTGCTCATGCCGGCCGGTGCGGACGCCAACGTGCTCGTCCATCTTCTGCCGGAGGGACAGAAGACCTACCCCGACTCCAAGCTGTTGCTCGCCGCCGACCTTGCCGACCGGCGAGGGCCGAGGGAGGAGTTGCGCGCTGCCGAGCTGCTGCGCGAGGTCGCTGCCGAGACGAAGGCGGTGAAGTGATGATCGTGTTGCCTGCCATGCCCGACGAGCAGACCGCATCGTGGCTCGGAGTTCTCGACCTCTACGAGGTATTGCCCGATGGTTGGACGCTCATCGGCGGACAACTCGTGCACCTCCACTGCGCCGAGCGCGGCAAGTTCCCCGAACGGGCTACCAACGACGCCGACACCGTCGTCGACGTGCGGGCAGATCCGACGATCCTGCAGACCTTCACCCAGGCGCTGCAAGATCTTGGCTTCCGCTCGGCCGGTATCTCGGCTGAGGGGCGCCAGCACCGATGGAAGCGCGACCAGGCGTCCATCGAGGTGGTTCTTCCCGAGGGTATCGGTGAGCGGGCCGGTTTGCGCAAGGGGGCAACGGGCAGCCCGACCCTGTCGACCCAGGGCGGCACGCAGGCGCTCCAGCGCAGCGAAGTAGTCACCGTCACGGTCGAGGGCCGTGAGGGTTTCGTTCGCCGCCCCAACCTCGTAGGCGCTCTCGTCGTCAAGGCTGCCGCCCACACCAATGTCGGCGACCAGGACCCACGCCGGCATCGCCGCGATTTCCTCGTCCTCGCCGGGCTCATCAGGGCCGCCGACTTCGCCGACGAGGACCTGTCGAAGAAGGACCGGCAGCGACTGCGCGGCATCCTTACGGCGATCGAGAAGGACCACGAACTCCTGCTGGAGGTACCTGCCGGATCTGAGTCCATCTCCCGGCTGCGCCTAGCAGCTCACCTTGACTGACACGCCGGGGCGCCCATCGCCGATCGTGTTTCCGAACCGCGCAAGCTCCAGTGAGACGGCGGGCCGTCCGCGGCCAATCGTTGAATCCTCGCGCCAAACAACCGACCGTGGCGAAGTGAGAGCACCGTACTGCAATACTGGATTGCCACCGAGAGAGCCACCCTCTCTACGGTCCGATAGGGATAACAACCCCTCGGCCCCCTCTTCGATTTCGTTGCGATGGCCCACCCGCGGAGAGGCACATCCGCGCAGGTCGAGTGGGCTGCCCGAGGGGTTGTTATCCCTATCGGATCGAAGAGGGGCCTAGAGCTCCGGTCAAACGTGCCGTGCGACTTTCGGCCGTCGACGTACGTTGACCAGTGCGATGCCGCCACCGAGCAGCAGCAGTCCCAGGGCCAGCGGGGCGATCACGTTCGTGCCGGTGGAGGCGAGCGTGTCCACCACCGTGATCGGCTGCGCCAGGTTCCGTGGTTCGCCCAACAGGCCGGTCCCGACCGACTGAACGTGGTGGTCTCCGATGTACTCCGGTCCGAGCGTCACGGGCAGCACCGCGACCCCGTGGATGTCGGCGATCGCCGAACCCAGATACACCGGCCTCGACCAAATGTAGAAGTCCACCACCGTCCCCGGTTTGAAACCCGTCGCGATCGCGTTGAACGTGGCGCCGTACGGGATCGTCCGTTTACTCAGATCGAGTCGTGACGTGCTGCCGTCATCGACCGACGACACTGCCGGCAAAACGGGCGGCGGGGGTGCTGCGGTTGAGGTCAACGTGACTGGGTCCCGCATGTTGTCCGTCGGGATCGAGGTGGCGGGCGTGCTGCCCGATGCGGCCGGCGTCGATGTCGGCGGGGCGGATGTCGACGTGCTCGGGGCCGGGCTCGACGCGGCGGTGCTCGCGGTCGTGCCGGCCGCGGTGCTCGTCGGCGGGTTGCTGGTGGTCGGCGGCGCGTCGGTCGGCTGCGCCGGGGCGGACTGGGCCGCCGGACCGGCACCCACGCCGTTGACGGCACGCACCCACACCGTGTACTCGGTGTCGTTGGAAAGTCCGCCGATCGTCGCCGTGTACGGGCCCGATCCGGTGGTGGTGAGCAGACGCCAGGTCGCCCCGCCGTCCAGTGAATAGCTGTAGCCGATGATCGTCGAGCCACCATCCGACGCCGGTTTCGCAAACGACACCGTCAGCGACTGGTTGCCCGGTGTCACTCGCAGGGATTGCGGCACGGTCGGCACCGTCGCCGCCGGCCCGTCGCCGATCGTCAATGTGGTCGTGGCGATCGGAACGCCGGTGAACGTGGAGGCACCGCATGCACTGCCGGAGCCGCCGTTGTCGCCGTTGTCGCCGTAATCCACCACGTATCCCGCGATGGCCCCGGTGCTGTTGGCCAGATCGTTCCAGAAGCCGCCGGTGCCCTGCCAGTTCGTGACGGCGTACCGCTCGTTGGTGTTGTTCCAGTTGTTCGGCTCCAGGTTCGCCCAATTCGCGTACGGCGCGACGTCGGGGCAGAAGTTGAGCGTCGCGAGATGACACGAGGTACTGCCGGTGGGTGTCGTGCACGTGAAGAACGACAGGCCGTTCAGCGGCCCGCCGACCCACTGCCAGTTGCGCGGCGTCGATGGGCCGACGCCGGTGTTGGGAAGCCCGTCCGACACGTTGTACATCGACGCGCGTGCCCCGATCCACACGTTCGTCGCGCCCGGGATCTTCGAGGTGATGAAGCTGTTGATCGTCGCCGATGGAATCTGGGCGAGATAACCAGTCTGGCCGCCGAACGACTTCCCCTCGGCCGCAGCCTTCGCGCCTAGCCACGTGATGCCCGGACTCGCGACGTACTCGTAGAAGTGCCCGGAGTCGGGCGAGTAGACCACGCTCTGGTCGCCACCACCCGCCGGCTCCGCGAACAGGGCCACCGTGGCACCCGCCTGCGGACTCGCGAGGTTCACCCACTTCAAGGCCGTGTTCACGTCGGTGACGGTGCCGCTGAAACGCACCACGTTCTGCCCAGACCAGGTGTAGCCGGACGAGAGGGTCAGACCCAGATCGGAGGTGGGGTCGACGCCGCCGGGCTGCACCGCGATCGTGCCGCGGCTCACCGACACGATCACGGTCACCAGGTCGGAATCGCTGCCGCTGCTCACGCTGAAGCCGTGCACCATGAAATGCTCGCCCGCACCGATCGTGGTCGTCACACCCGGGCCGGTCACCGTGAGCCCGGGTGCGGCGTGCACACTGGGAGCGAACAGCGTCATACCCGCCACCAACCCCAGCGACACTGCCGCTGCTGCGATTCGTGCCGCCACAATCCGGGCCGCGGCCTTCCGCAGCCGCGGTAGTGCCTTGCGCATCGCGTCTCCTCGCTGAGCGGGTCACTTGATATCCGCGGTAACCGCGGCGCGGACACGCCGCGCAGGCATGTGTCGCCGGATAGCATCGCAGACCCCAGAGCACGTTGACAATGCGCACTTCGTACCGGCAACCCACGCGGTTTATCACCACATCGACGAGGCCGCCAGCCGTTGTGAGCCCGTTCTACGGACCGTTGGGGCACTACGCGGCGGCGTAGCCAAAAAACGATGCGCCGTCTCGCAGGGATACCCCTGTCGTGACGATCGACGCGACCGGCAACATTGAGAGGTGCGGCGCGGCACGCTTGACGCCGATGGGCAGCGACAGGCACCGTCGGGGCATGAGCACAGGCGACGCGGCGGACCGGGTACCCGGTACCGCGTTCGCAGCCGTGCTCAGCGACTTCCGGCGCTATCTCGAGGCCGAGCGGGGATTGGCCGCGCATACCGTGACGGCCTACGTCTCGGACGTGGCCTCGCTGCTCGACCACCTGCAGCGGTACGGGGCGACGTCGCTGTGTGATCTCACTTTGCCGGTGGTGCGGAGCTGGCTGGCCCGGCTCCGCTCGGGCGGCGCGGCACGGTCGTCGATCGCGCGGCGCGCGGCGTCTGCCCGCTCGTTCAGCGACTGGGCGGTGCGCGCCGGACGGCTCGCCGCGGATCCGACGGTGCGGCTGACGGTGCCGCGTCTGCCGCGCCATCTGCCGCAGGTGCTACGTGCCGACCAGGCCGCGGCTGTGTTGGACGGGCTGGATGGCGCTGTGTCGGAGGGTGCCGAGCTCGATGACGCTCCGTCGAGCGAGGCGGCGCCGGACGGTACTGCTGCGGAGAGAGACCCGGCGGCCGTCGATGGGGGGCAGGCCAGCGCGCGGCCTGCGGCGGATCCCGACCCGACCGCTTACGCAGTCGCGCTGCGCGATCGGGCCATGCTGGAACTCCTCTATGCCGCCGCGCTGCGGGTCTCCGAACTTGTCGGGCTGGACATCGACTCCCTGGACCCCACACGCCGGGTGGTGCGGGTCTGGGGCAAGGGCGGCAGGGAACGCATAGTGCCGTACGGTCTTCCGGCAGCGCACGCGCTCGATGCGTGGCTCGCCGACGGCAGGCGGGCGCTGCACCGCGAGACAGCCGGTGCCGCACTCTTCCTCGGCGTGCGCGGTCGACGGATCGACCCGCGCACGGTCCGAAAGGTGGTGCACCGCAGTACGTCTCGGGTGACCGGGGGAGACGGGGTAGCGCCGCACGCCCTCCGGCACAGCGCCGCCACACACCTGCTGGAGGGCGGCGCGGACCTCTGCACCGTCCAGGAGATGCTCGGCCACGCCAGCCTCGCTACTACCCAGATCTATACGCACGTGTCCGCGGATCGGCTGCGCGCCGTTTACGCCCAGGCCCACCCGCGTGCGTAGCGCTGGGCCGACCCGGCGATGTGGCGTGAAAAGCTCGGCATGCCGGATTTTCAGATTCGAGCGTGTGGCGGAGCCCGAAACCGCTTACGTCGGGCAAGAACCTAGCGATATGTTCGTCAGCATCGGCACGTGGCTGACGATCGGATGCCGTCTATCTGCTCTCGGTCGTTCGTTATGTGCATACTTGCCTTCGAGAAGCAGATTCGTTCATGCACCAGCGCTCGCCTCAGCATCCGGCCGATCGATCCAGGGTCGGATGTATCCCAGTGTTTGCCCACGCCGGTTCCGGAGCACCTGTAGCGCGGCAGAGGAAATCTCCTCGGCGGTGTGCCATCGACTGGTACCGACGGGGGTATGAGTCCATCCGAGGAGCAACCGAAGATCGCGCCCATGGTCAGCTGGCGGGTGAGCTCCTGGACGTACGGCTCCGCTGGTATACACGTGCACGACGATGCCGCTCACGTGCGCACTCACATCGTTGACGAAGGTCGGCGGCGCGGTGGGCGCATAAATCAACGCTTGATCCAGCGGCTCAATCGCACCCAACGCGCGGCCCAAGAATTCGCTGTCACGATAGTCGACAGGTACGGGAATGACGTGGCCATCGCTGGCGGCGACGAGCTGGCCCAGCCGAGCCGTATCGCGCGCTAAGGCAAAGACGATGTCACCGCCCATCGCGAGGTCCACCGCAGCTGGCCGTAGTGCGCCTGTCGCTCCGACGACCAAGATGCGCCGTGCGGGCTCAGAACGCTTGCCGGGGGAGTGGTGCACCGCTGTTGCCTTGGAGGAAGTCGAAGTCGGCGCCCTGTTCAGCTCCCTGCACATGGTCCACGTACAGTCGCAGGTATCCTCGTCGCACGCCGGCTAAGACAGGGGGCCGCCACCGGCTGCGTCGTCGCTCGAGTTCTGCTTCGTCGACCAGGAGATCTAGGCGCCGTTCCGGGACATTGAGTTCGATGACGTCGCCGTCGTGGACGAGCGCCAGCGGGCCGCCGACCGCGGCCTCGGGTGCCACGTGCAAGATGACGGTCCCATAGGACGTACCGCTCATTCGCGCGTCCGAGATCCGGATCATGTCGCGTACCCCTTGCCGAAGCAGTCGCTTGGGTAACGCGACGTTTGCGATCTCCGGCATACCCGGGTAACCACGGGGTCCGGCGTATCGGATCACGAGCACGTCGTCCGCCGCGATATCGCAGTCGTCCCGGTCTGCCTCGGCGAGGTAGTCCTCGACGCGATCCCACACTCGCGCGCGGCCGCGGTGTTGCAGCAGGTCGGGCGCGGCGGCTGACTGCTTGATGACGGCTCCGGCTGGCGCAAGGTTGCCACGCAGCACCGCAATGTGGGAACCGGCTGGTTTGACCGGGTTGTCCAGGCTGCGGATCACTTCGTCATTCCAGCACTGTTCGCCGGCATAGTTCTCAGCCAAAGATCGACCAGTGACTGTCAATGCTGTGCTGTCGAGATGTTCGGTGAGACGGTTTACCAGAGCGCCGACCCCACCGGCATATGCGAATTCCTCCATGAGGAAGCGGCCGGCTGGCATAAGGTCGACCAGGGCAGGGACATTGATCGCGAGTTCGTCGAAGTCGTCGAGGTTGAAATGAACTCCGAGTCGGCCGGCTAGCGCGAGCAGGTGTACGACGGCATTGGTGGACCCGCCGAGCGCCGCATTAGCGCGTACGGCGTTCTCGAATGCCGTACGCGTGAGAATTTGTGACAGAACCAAGCCCTCGTGCACCATCTCGACGATGCGGCGCCCTGTCATGTGGGCCAGACGCTTCCGTCGCGAGTCGTTGGCGGGCAGCGCTGCGCCGCCCGGTAGCTGGGCGCCCATGATCTCGGTCAGGCACGCCATCGTCGATGCCGTACCCATCGTCATGCAGTGGCCGTTGCTACGTGCCATGCATCCCTCTGCCTCGGCCAGCTCAGCGCCGGTGATCTCCCCGGCCCGGAAGGACTCGGTCAAGCGCCAGACCGACGTGCCTGAGCCGATATCAGTGCCCCGGTACTTGCCATTGAGCATCGGTCCGCCGGTGAGGAGAATCGTTGGCAGATCGACGCTGGCGGCACCCATGAGGTATGCGGGGGTCGTCTTGTCACACCCGCTGAGCAGCACGACGCCGTCGAGTGGGTTTCCGCGTAGCGTCTCTTCGAGATCCATCGAGATGAGATTGCGCAAGATCATCGCGCTAGGGCGGACGAGCGGCTCGCCCGCCGACGTCGTGGGGAACTCGAAGGGGACTCCGCCGGCTTGCCAGATGCCCCGTTTGACATAGTCAGCCAGCTCTCGCAGGTGCGTATTGCAGGGCGTCAGCTCCGACCAGCTGTTCGCGATGCCGATCACCGGTCGGCCTTCGAATGAGTCGTCCGGAAGGCCTTCCGAACGCAGCCACGACCGGTGCATGATTCCGGTCTTGCCTTCGGCGGCGAACCAGCCCGCCGAACGCAGTGTCCGCGCACTCACCGGAACCTCGGCAGGTTCATTTGGTGCGCGGCGATCAATTCTTCGGTCAGGCGCGCTGCGGCGTCAGGATCGGTGACGGCGCCGTCCGCGATGATCGCCTCGACCACCAGATCACGATTTCCAGTCATTGCAGCCTCTATCGCGAGATAGACCGAGCTGAGCCGGCGCATGAGGATCGCCGTGAGTGGCCTCGACAGGTCAGGAACGGCGATGGGGCGAATACCGCGTGCGGTCGCGACGCCAGGGATCTCCAGCGCCGCATCGGCGGGTAGCGCGGGGACCGCGCCGCGGTTGAGAACGTTGCACGAAAACGTTTGCCGTGTGTCGTTCAGCACCGCGCGGATGATGGCGATGAGCTGTTCCTGTTCCCCACTGGACCGGTCAAAGATCGATTCGTCCAATGGCGCGGCGCCGTCGGCCTGCGCGACCATGGCCTGGTAGCGATTTTCACCCCACTCGAGGATCTCCGGGACCGAGAACGCGTCCACGCCGAGCGTCTTGCCGTAGTACTTGCCGCCGGCCCAGCGTTCCGGGAAGAACTCTGTGACGTGCCGGTCCTCCGCGGCCGGGAAGGCGCCGTAGCGCTGGAACAGTTCCCACGAGAACGGGTTGTTCCATGCTTTGGTGCCGTCCGCGAAGATGTTGCCAAGATCGTCAGGATCGGCCGGCTGCGCCAACTCGCGTTCAACCTTGTCGCGGATCAACGGCCACGCGTCTCGGCCTCGCCGGCGGAAGTGGGAGATGAAGATCAGATGGTTGATGCCCGCGTAGAGCGTGGATGTCTCCTCATAGGGTTTGCCGATGAAAGCCGCCAAGTGGTGCTGCACGTGATGCATACCGTGGCACAGACCGACCACATGCTCGGCGTCTGCCCAGCGTGCCATCGCCATGACGTTGGCAGTCATGGGGTTGGAGTAGTTGAAGAAGTGTGCGTCCGGTGCGAGATCGAGAACGTCTCGGGCGATCTCGACCAGGACCGGCGTTGTGCGCAGTAGTCGTGAGATTCCGCCGGGCATCACCGAGTCGCCGACCGGCTGATAGACACCGTGCCGCATGCAGATCTCGTGGTCTGTCTGCCAACCTGGACGGCCGCCGACGCCGACGCAGGTGACGACGAAATCAGCTCCGGAGAGCACGGTACGCCGATCGGTCGAGCCAACGACGCTGATGTGCGCGGTTGCCTTTCGCGCCGCGATCATCTTCTCTGCCAAGGCGACCGCTTTGGCCAGCGGATCCGGTGCGACATCGACCAGGCGGATTTGCCAATCGCCCAGATCGTGGGCCGAAATGAGGTCCGCTAGAAGGCCTCGGGTGAACACGGCGCTTCCCGCGCCTATGAGTACAAGGGCATGACGGTCGGCCATGTGCAGTTCCCTTCAAGCGAGTCGGACTGGATCTGACTCCCCGGGTCGGCTGGTAAGGGGCATACTCGCATCGATACGAGCATAATCGAGCATGATAATGCTTGACGATGGTCAATGCTGCGTGATTATGGTCAGATGACCCTCCAACTCCTGAGCCAGCCACTGCCTGCGATCAGCGGCCGTCCGGGTCTCACCCAGGGTGTCTATGGGGATCGGGGCAATTTCGAACTTGTAGCGCCGGCCGAGGGCGGCGGCATATGGGTGTTCTGGTTCAACGCTGACCTGGTCGATCGGCGGTCGGGGCCGCCGCCAGGATCCTGGAGCGGCGGCTTGCACTTCGCTGGCACGCGGCGGGTACGGACGGTTGCCATTACCCAGGTTCCACAGGGTCCCGACTTCCTCGAGATCATGGCGTTGAGCGATGCCGGGGCCGAGCGGTACTACTGGACTCCCGCAGATGGGTTCATCGACGCGGGCATCTTGATCCCATATGCTCGTGCGGTCTCCGCGCTTACGGTCGATGCCGACGGCAGTTCCTTTCGTCTCGCGGCAGTCTCGCCCGCGGGAGAGGCGTTGCGACTGACGGCTCAAACTACCTCCTACCCGCATCTGGATTGGCTCATCGAGCCCGCGGGAAACGCAAGCGAGGCCGTGGTGCTAGATGTGGGGGATGGCTCCATGGGCACGCTGGTCGCCGATCACGTAAGCACGCCGGCGGGTGCCGTGCCCGGCTTCTGGTCGACAGTCAACGGCGTGTCCGGTGCGGAGGAGCACCTCGTCGGCATCGATGCGCGCGGCCGCGTCGTGTTCAGCCAGCTGGGCTTGTCGGGCTGGTGCGAGCAGCGACGGCCCTGGCCGAGCCTGCGCGTCGATGCCGTCGCCGCCGCGCGCACCAATCTCGATGGCGGACGGATAGACGTGATTGTGCGGCGCGGCACGGCGCTTTATCACGGTTGGCTCAACTGTGACCACGATGCGGTGCGCGCGCCTCAGCGGATCTACGCGCGTGCGTGGGCGCAGCCGGGCACCTCTCTACATCGGCGCTGACGCGACCATGGCGCCTTAAGCAATTCGGTGGATCATCGTGTTGCTGATCTGGTAACGGTACCCAGCTTGCTGCAGCGCTCGATCGTGTCGCTCGCTCATCCCGTGCTGAGTACCGTGCAGCCACACGAATGCCGGCGCAGACTGCCCCGTTACTGCGTCCATCTTTCGCTTGGGCTCGAAGATCTCCCGGTCGAATTCTTCTGCCGTGTTCACGTCTGCGATCCCGTAATGCGACGCAGTGTGCGGGGATACCACATGCCGCTGCGATAGCGCAGCTATCTCGCCCCAGGTCATCGCCAGGCGGGCGCCAGGGGTTTCGAGATCCTCGGCAACCAGCCCGATGTGGTGCGACCGCGCATAAGCTTCTTGCTCTGCCGTCGGGCAGTCGACAAAACCCGTGCATATCGGGAACCAGCCTGTCAGGCCCAGCTCGTCGCACACCGGCCCGGCCACCTGTGCGCTATTGCGGTAACCCTCGTAGAAGACCGGTATGAAACCAGGGCGTTCCTGACGCCAGCGGCCGGTGGCGAAAAATTCGTCGAGCTCACCGAGGGTGATCGAGGCAAACCGTTTCGAGTACCTTTCGAGTTCTTCTCGCAGGGCTTTGCGGCTCGAAGCTGGCGTGTTGTGGTAGTTAACGACTCGAATGAACCGTCCGCTGGCGATAGCGTCGCGGTGCGCGGTATAGGTGAGCGTCACAGCTGCCCCCCTTCGCGTCCAAAGTCCGCGTAGGAACCAACTTGCAGCACGGTTATGACGCATCCCATATCGTCGTTGCGGCTGTGCGGAAGTAGCGCGGCACGGAAGTTGTCGAGCTTAGCGGCGATTTGTTGCCCATCGGCGCGAGCCCAGTCCTGGACGGGCGACGGCTGCTCGTGTACCTCGTCGACCAGGCTCAGCACCATGGGAATGCCCTCGCGCTCGAGCGCGCGATTCTGGCATTCGCGGAGCAATTCCAGCTCTGGGCTCATTGACGTTTGCTTCCTTTCCGATCGTCGTCGCAGACGACGACCTCGACGCCGCGCCGACTTAGTTCCTTGAGAGACTCGGATGGGGCCGTATGGTCCGTGATCACGCAATCAATTTGCTCGACGCTGGCCAAGCGCACCGGCCCCTTGCGGTCGAACTTGGATCCGTCCGCGAGCAGGATCAGCGAGTCTGCCGCCGCGAGCATCCGCCGGTCCGTCCCTGCTTCAGCGACGTTGGCACCGGACATGCCGTCATCGGCGCAGATACCGAAGGCGCTCGAGAATGCAACGTCGACTCGAAACTCGGCAAGTACTTGCTCCGCGATCGGACCGAGCAGTGACATTTCGTCATGCCTCAGCACACCACCGAGAACGACGACTGAAATTTCGGGATAGCGTGCCAAGTGGTAGGCGATGTTGAGACCATTGGTGAGGACAGTGAGCCGTTCGCTCCCCGCCAAGAAGGGCAGCATCGCTTCGGTGGTGGTGCCGCCCGTGATCAAGATCGTGCTGCCGGATGGAACGCGGCCCGCGGCCGCCTGGCCGATACGGCGTTTCTGCTCGCTGCGCTCCGCTGCCCGGGAGACGAGTAGCGGTTCGGTGACAGCGTCTAGAACGCTGGCTCCTCCGTGGACTCTGGCGATCAGTCCACGCTGATCCATGTGTCGCAGGTCTCGACGCACCGTCGACGGGCTGACGCCAAGAATGTCAGCCAGTTCGACGACGTTGCCGTACCCATTGGTGCGAACGAGTTGCAGAAGTCGTCGCTGGCGGTCGAGGCTGAGCATGTCAGTATCCTCGCGCCCGGTCGACGAGATTGAGGAGCGGCTTCCCGGCCACGAACCGGTTGAGGTTCTCCGCCACGATGTCCAGCACCTGTTCCGCGTATCGTGGCGCCAGGCCTGCGACATGCGGTGTGACGAACGCGTTTGGCTCACTCCACCACGGCGAGTTGGGCGGCAAGGGCTCCTCCTCGAATACGTCCAGTACGACGGTTGAGATCGCCCCGCTATTCAGCGCTTCAAGTAACGCGGACTCGTTTACGATGCCGCCTCTGGACACGTTGATCAACGTCGCTCCCGGTTTGATTGCGGCGATCATCTCACGATCAAGGAGGCCGCCCGTCTGCTCCGTGAGCGGGACAACGATGACGACGAAGTCACAACGCTCCAGCACCTCCTTCAGGCGATTCGATGCGAACAACTCGATGTCAGCTCCACTGTCGTCACCGCTGGCGAAGTTGACCTGGTCCGTGTCTCGGGCGGCAGGATGCAGGCGTCCGGTGCGGTTCACCGCAAGCACCTGCATTCCGTGCGCCCGGGCCAATCGGCCGATTTCCCTTCCGATACGGCCGTAGCCGACAATGCCGATCGTCGCACCAGCCACCGGCCGGGGCAGCATGGTCTGCCACCGTCGTGCGGGCGTCGGCCAGTCATGTCGGTTCTGTGCGTCCAGCAGCGCCGGCAAGTGATGAGCTGACCCCAAGACGGCAAACATCACGTATTCGGCCAGTGGCACCGGCGAGACCCCGCCGATCGTCGTGATCGCCAGGTCGGAGTGCCACAGCGGCGTCCCACGAAGGTGATCAACGCCAGACGTGTCGAGTTGCACCCAGCGAAGGCGTGGTGCCGCGGTGAGATCCGGGAACATGGTGGAGGTGTGCAGGACGTCCACGTCTGCCCAGACGCGGTCCGGGATATCACCGGCCTGCTCCGCGGGAAGCTGGGTGATCTGCACTCCTGGTGAGCGACGCCGCAAGGCAGCAAGCCACTCATCGTCGAACGTCAGCGTCGACAAGTAGTTGACGCTCATTTCAGACCACTTCGAGCCAGTCCCTGGACGAAGAACCTTTGGAACGCGACGAACAGGATCACCATCGGCGCGATCATCAGCAGATTCATCGCCATCAGTGCCCCATAGTTCGACGTGTACTGCCCCTGTAGGTCGGTCACCATCCCGATCGGCAAGGTGAACAACTGATCGTTGCCGAAGAGCACAACCAGCGGCCAAGCGAAAGCGTTCCATTCGGACAGCATCGTCAGCAGGGTCAGGACGGCGATCAGTGGTTTACAGAGCGGCAGCACGATACTCACGAAGATTCGCAGTTGGCCGGCTCCATCGCTACGCGCAGCCTCGATGAGTTCGTCCGGGACGGCGAGGAAGAACTGCCTCGCGAGGAAGATGCCGAACACGGTAGCGCTCTCGGGCAGGATCACGGCCCAGAGATTGCCGAACAGCCCCAGATCGATAGACAAACGGAACTGCGGGACCATAATGGCCTGGACCGGGATCATCATGGTCGACAGCAGCAACAGGAACAGCGCGTTCCGCCCGCGGAACCGCAGCTTGGCGAAGGCATAGCCGGCGAGCAGGTTGGCAATCACTGTAATGACGGTGACCGCGATGGTGATCACCGCCGAATTGCGGAACCACTGCCAGACAGGAAACTGCTTGATCGGCAGGGTGAAATTGTCCCAGGTCCAATGACTGGGCCACAGATGCAGGCCGCTTTGATACAGATCCACTCTCGGTGAGACCGCCGTCATGATCATCCAGTAGAGCGGGAAGACCATCACCAGCGTGATGACTATTGCCAAGCTCAGCCGAAGTCCGAAGAAGCGGCCTCGCGCGCGGCGACGAACATTGCGCACCCCGGGCGTATACGCAGGTGTGAAAATTGCCATCGTCCCCTCCTGCTCAGCCGGCTTCGTCGCGGGTGCGGCTGAATCGCCACTGAATGACGGTGATCGCCAGCGTGATCAGGTAAATGAACACACCTACGGCGGCGCCGTAGCCGAGTTGCTGTGGCCCGTGGTCGTCGAACGCCTCGCGGTAGGCGTAGGTCACGACGGTCGTGGTTGAGAAGTCTGGGCCACCCCGGGTAAGCGCCCAGACTGTGTCGAAGACCTGGAACGAGTAGATGATATTCATGATGAGTAAGAAGAAGGTCGATGGCCCGAGCAGCGGAACCGTCACATGCCGGAGTGGCTGCCAAGCGCTCGAGCCGTCGATTTTCGCAGCTTCCAGCAGATCCGGACTGATGCCTTGTAGCCCTGCGAGGTAAATGAGCATGTCGAAACCGACGCGCTGCCACAGCGTGACCAGGATGAGCGAGATCATCGCCCACTTGCCGTCGGACTGCCAGGCGGGGCCAGTGATACCGATCGCATGCAGAAATTTATTGAAAAAGCCGTTGTATTGGTCGAACATCCACGATCCGAGGACGCCGGTGGCCACGCCCGAGATTACAAGCGGCAGGAATATGATCGACCGGTAGAGCGTGCGTCCAGGGAGCACGCTGTTGAGAAGCAGAGCGACGCCAAGACCAATGACCATGCCGACGGGAACCGTAAAGATTGTAAAGACAGCTGTGTTCCAAACCGTCTCCCAGAAGATGGTGTCTCGGAAAAGAGTAATGAAATTGTCGATACCGATATACTGTGGCGAGCCGAGCGAGCCCAGCTTCTGGGTGCTGATCACGAAGGCTAGCACCAGCGGTACCAGCAAGAATAGGCCGACCAGGACGAGATTCGGCAGCAGGAACAGTGAGGCGGCCGCGGTCTGGCCGTGCGTGTACGCACCCTGCCGGCGCGGCTTGTAGGACGTCCCTTGCGGCACTAGATCAACTCCTGCCCTTGTGGCGGTCGCGAGAGCCGAGCCTGGGGCGACTTTTGTATGGGTCACCATCGTGTCACTTCTACGACCCGAGTGCTTGGTTTACCTTTGTCGCAATCGCGTCCAGCGTTGCCGGAGCGCTTTGGCCGTGGAAGGCCAATTCGAGCTGGTCCTCCAGCGCGGTGTTGATGTCGGCGAAGCCGGCGATGGTGCACTCTTTCACGATGGTGTCGCTGATCGTGGTCGCCTGCTGAGCGCAGACCTTCACCACGTCGGGCCGGAAAGCGTAGTTCAGCTGCTCGTTCACCAAGGTCTTCAGGGTGGGCAACTCCACGGCCTGCTCGCAGAAATACTTCATGATGTCCTCGCTGACAAGGAACTTCAAGAACGCGGCAGCGAGATCAGGATTCTTCGTGTTCTTGAGGGCGACGATCGCGTTACCACCCAAATCGGACGCAGCGGCAACATCGCGCGGCATGAAGGTGGCGCCCCAGTCGCCACCCTTGTATCCGTTCGCAGGGTCGGCCAGTTCGGGCACCAAGAAGTCACCGACGAACGTCATCGGCACCGTTTGGCTGAGGAAGAAATTGTCCGAGTAGGTGCTCGTCTTGATTGTGTTGTTCGCCGGCACCCACTTCTTCGCGAAGAAACTCTGGGTGTACTCGAGCGCCTTGGTTCCGGCACTGCTGGGCAGGGCGCACTTACTCAGGTCGGGCGTCAACAGGGTCCCACCAGCCTGGTACAGCCAGGAGAGCCAACGGAAGGCGCCTGCCTGTGTCCAGTCGTAGGCGAATGGGAACTTGTTGTGTGGCAAGGTCGACTGCAGCTTCTGCGCCACGGCGGAGAACTCGTCCCAGGTCCACGCAGAATCCAGAGAGGTTGGGACGGACGTGATGCCCGCTGCCTCGAACGCCTTCTTGCTGTACACCACGCACGTCGTGTCCGTCTGATGCGGCACGCCGTACGGCACGCCCTGGTGTTTGATAGCGTCCCAGAGCGCGGGGAGGAACTGATCGATCTCGGCGTTCGTGAAGTACGGACTTACGTCGAGCAGGACACCGTTCTTGCTGTACTTGCCAATGGTCGTGTAGTCGACGCGGAAGATGTCCGGTGCGTTCCCCGCCTGGATGCCGCGATCGATGCCCGAGAAGAATCCGTCATACGGGACGACCTTCAGATTGATCGTGGTGCCGGGATTCGCGGCTTCGAACTGCTTCTTCGCGTAGGTGAACCCGGCGGTCTCACCGGCGCTGCCTCCCCAGAATGCGAAAGTCAGTGTCCCACTGGGCTTTCCGACGCTTTTTGTGCTCCCGCTGCCGGTGCTGCCTTGCCCTGCCGACGTCTGCCCGGCCGACGTCTGGCCGGTGCCGGCGTTGGAGTTCGGCGAACTGCACGCGCCAAGGCCCAGCAGCGCGGCAGCGCCTAGCGATCCGCTGAGGAACGCGCGACGCGTAACGGTCATGGTTTGCCTCCTGGTCAGTGCGCGACGGCCTCTGGCGCCCGTCGGCGGCCTCGACGAAGAAGTGTGCACCGGGCGATCCAGTCAGTCAAGAGTGAGCGAACAAATGATTAATTATGGCTGAATCATGCTCGGTCGTGCTTGACCTGGTGCCTCGGCTGGCCGTACTGTCCGATCGCCGAGACTTTCCTGCGTTCGAATGCCCAAGGACGACGCCATGCCTGCCGCACACCTCGACGTGCTTGTCCTCGCCGAGCTCAACCCCGACGTTGTCGTGGCGTGCGACGGACCGCCGGTCTTCGGGCAGGTCGAGCAGCTCGTGGCGCGGGCGCGCATGACCCTGGGCAGCTCCGGCGCTATCACGGCCGCCAGCCTTGTGGCCCAAGGCATGGACGTTGCGCTTTGCGCGACGGTCGGCGCGGATGAAGCTGGTGAGTTAGCTACCCGTCTCCTGGCCGGACACGGTGTCGACACGTCCGGAGTGCTGGTCCGCCCGCAGGTCGCCACGGGTATGACGATCGTTCTCACCCGGCCTGACGGCGACCGAGCGTTGATGACGTTTCTCGGTGCAATGAGCGAACTGCGTGTGCAGGACGTTCCGGAACATCTGCTCTCCCGAGCACGCCACGTCCACATAAGCTCGTTCTATCTCCAGCGGGGGTTGCATTCCGGGCTTCCGGAGTTGCTCGCGAAGGTACGCGTCTCGGGAGGCACGACCTCGCTGGATCCGGGATGGGACCCGGCAGCGGACTGGATCGCCGTAGAAAGCCTGCTCCCACATCTGACCTACCTCTTGCCGAATGCGGCGGAGTGTCAGCAACTCGCACGGCGGCTCGGCCTATCGACCGACGATCCGGTCGAGGCGGCTCGCTTCCTGGCGGCGCGTGGCCCCGGCATCGCCCTCAAGCTCGGCGCGGAGGGCGCCGCATGGGTCACCGAGCACGAACTGGTACGTGAATCCGGCCGCGTAACCGAAATCGTCGACACCACCGGGGCTGGCGACAATTTCAATGCAGGATTCCTCGCGGCGGTGCTTGCTGGCCAACGTCCGGATCGTGCCCTTGCCCGTGGAGTCGCGTGCGGAACCGACGCCGTGAGTGCGATGGGCGGCACCGGTCACCTGCGTACGCCCACTCGACTGCACGCGGGCCACGACAAGGCATGCGCGACCGAACCTAGGGAACAGGAGCACCAACGATGACAGTAGAGAGGAAAGCGCTTCTCCCGGATGCCCGCCCGCTCGGGGCGATCACACAGGCCGAGGTGGCGAGCCAACCAGACATCTGGACCAGGGTCCTCGCGGAGGCCGGCGACACGACACCGCTGCTTCCGGCGGCCGGCGAGCCGGTTCTGTTCGTCGGGTGCGGAACCTCCTACTACATCGGCGAGGCCTACGCACGTCGCCGCAATTCCGCAGGCCTCGGCCGTACCCGTGCCGCGATCGCCTCCGAAATCCCTTACGTTGATCCGGCAGAAGCGCTTGTCGTTCTATCGCGATCGGGCACGACCAGCGATGTGGTGAGAGTCGTCGAACAATTCCACGGGAAGACCGCTGTTGTCGGCATTGTCGGTGAGCCGGGCACACCGATCGCGACTATGTGCGACCAGACGATATTACTGGACTACGCGGACGAGCAGTCGGTCGTCCAGACTCGATTCGCAACTTCGGCTCTGACCTTGCTGCGAGCCAGTCTCGGCGAGAATCTCACCGATCTTCCGGATCAGGCGAGGGCTGCCCTCGATTTGAAAATGCCTCGAGTACTGCCCTCGCACGTGGTGTTCCTCGGGACCGACTGGACGATTGGACTTGCCCACGAGGCAGCACTCAAATGCCGCGAATCGGCGGGAGCCTGGACCGAGGCATATGCGGTCATGGAGTACCAGCATGGGCCCATCGCCGCTGCCGGGCCGCACACGCTCGTGTGGTCACTGGACCCGCTACCCGCTTTCGTACGGGAGCCCGTTCAGTCGACAGGCGCCACCGTGTGGGAACCCGACCTCGACCCATTGGCCCAAATTGTCGCGGTCCACCGGCTCGCCCTGACGCTCGCCGACAGCGTCGGTCGGGACTCGGACAGACCACAGCACTTGTCCCGTTCGGTGCAGCTGAGCTGACGATGCCATTCATCACCGTCACCGCAGAGCCCCCGCCGGGGTCCACAGCGAGGGCATGCACGCACATCGCTAGGACGGTCGCCGAAGCGCTCGGACTTCCCCCAGGGGGTGCTTTCGCCCAGCATGTCAGCGCTGCTGCTGCTTGCGACGGCGACGGCGACACGACGAGATTCGTCGTCGTAGACATCTACGGTCGAAGCAGGCCCGAAAATGCGCGCTCCGCCGCAACCGCGGCTCTGCGCACGAGCGCTGCCGAACAATGGGACTGCCCGCCAGACAACGTCTACGTTCAGTGGCACACCGCCGCATCCGATCCGCATTAGGAGGCCGGGACATGGGGCCCGCCTCGCATGCAGCCTGGGTATAGCTCGGCACGGTGGCGGCGCCGAAGTTCAAGACCGAACGCAGCCACCCGCCGCCGTGCAGATCTACACCCAGGCCCACCCCCGCGCGTAGCGCCGGGCCGATCCGGCGATGCGGCACGGCGATCTCGGCGGTCCTCTGCGCACAAATACACGCGATATACACGACACGCGTAGGATACGTGTATGGCGAAGACGCGTACCAACATCGAGATCGAGGACACCTACGTCCGTGCGATCATGGATCGTTACGCCGTCCATACGAAGACGGAGGCCGTCGACCTCGCGCTGCGGCACCTTGCCGGCCGACCGATGACCCGAGATGAGGCGCTCGCGATGCGGGGCGCCCGGGCCATCGACGCAGTTCCGGTCGATGCTCCGCCGCGAGATGCTGCGTGATACTGGCGGATACGTCCGCGTGGGTCGAATACGACCGTGCCACCGGCAGCGCGGTCGATCGGCGCCTGACGGACCTCATCGAGCAGGAGGGCCCGCTGGTCGTCACCGAACCCGTGGTGATGGAGGTACTGGTCGGTGCCCGCAGCGACCGCCGCGAACACGACCTCCGCCGCTTGCTCTTGCGGTTCGACCTATTACCTGTCGACCCGGTGACCGACTTCGAGGCGGCTGCCCGCATCTATCGCAGGTGCCGCCGCGCTGGGGTCACGCCGCGCGGCATGGTCGACTGCCTGATCGCCGCCGTTGCCCTCCGCCGCTCAGCTACCCTCCTCTGCTGGGACGTCGATCTGAACCGCGTCGCCGAGGTCATGGGGATCGATCTTGATCAGGCCTCCCGTCGCGAGCAGCTACCCGACTGACACACGCGGACCGGCTGCGCACCGTCTACGCCCAGGCAAATCCGCGCGCCTGATCACTAGTCCCAGGTGGCGGGGGCTCCGGTGTCACGAGCGACGTCCATGGCGTCGTGAAGCACTCGACCGACCACGACGATTCCGTCGTCCCAGCGATAGAACAGCACATGCCGTGGACGCCGGACGTGATCTGTCCGCGACCGGTCTCGGCTGAGCATCAGATGCCAGGCGCGGATGCCCTCACCGAGGTCGGGCCGCGGCTTGCTGCCCGCCCGGTATGGATCGGATGCGATGTCGCGGATGGCCGCGGCGATAAGACCTTGGTAGCGGCGCCGCGCGGCCGGCCCGAAGGTGTCGTGGGACCACGCCAGAGCCGCGTCGATATCGGACTGTGCCGAGCGTGACAGTCGATATCGAGCCATCAACGGGCGGAGGCACGTCGCTCACCGCGAGCCGCAAGATAGTCATCGAGGCCCTGATCGTCGATGTCGATGTACCTGCCGGCGGCGATATCGGCGAATCCGGCCTGCACCGCTTCGCGCAACAATCGAAGCTTCTCGGCCCCTTCGGCCTCGTGTTGTTCGACGAGGCGCAGACCCTCGCGGAGGACCTCGCTCGCGTTCTGGTACCGGCCGGATGCGACGAGGGATTCGATGAGTTCCTGCTGGTGCTCCGTCACGACGACGTTACGAGTAGGCATGCCATCACCCCTCATCACATATTATGCCAACGCCTCATCGTCGGGTCCCCAATCGCTCGTCGCCGATCGCCGAATCCCCACTGCAAATCCTTCCCAAAAGCTGCGATCACGGCCCGAGCCCGGCCCAGGGCTTGAGCCGCACCCGCCACGGGCCGAAGAGCGCCATCGGATCCAGATAGACCCGATCCGGCAGGCGCGCACCGAGGTGCAGGCAGGACGCCGGGGCACACGTCGCATGGCCTGCCGCCAGGGTGCCGATCAGATCGCCGCGGGACACGACCTGTCCGACCGAGACCAGAGCGTCCACCGGCTCGTACGTGGTGCGCAGCCCGCCGGCATGCTCCACCGACACCACGCCGCGGTCGGCCAACACGCCCGCGTAGATCACGACCCCGTCCGCCGCGGCGCGCACCCGGGCACCGACCGGGGCAGCCAGATCGACCCCGCGGTGCCCGGCGCCGTACCGGGTGGCTGGCGGCCGGAACGGGGTCAGCACCACCGCCGGAGCCGGCAACGGCAGCCAGAACGCTCCGGCCCCGCCCGGGAGCTCCGTCGTCATAGGCGTCGGATCAACAGCGGCGTCGGCAGACGACGCGGCCGCCGGTCCCGCGGCGAGCGCGAGAACGGATATGACGGTGATCGCGGCCACGCGCATCCCGTCAGCTTGGACGTCGCGGGCTTGTCCCGGACAGCGCCCCGTGAGGATGTGGACCGATATCGCCCAGGGGGACAACTCACGGAACGCCCGGAGCACCACCGGCGGCCCGGTCGGGTGTTCACCCCCGTCGCTCACGCGAGGCGTTCACGCCGGGCCCGAGCGTCCCGTATCCTGATACATGCAGCCCGTGCCATCGCGGGTTGACTTCGCGCGTCTCGCGGCCGGTACCGGCCGGGACCGTCGTCATGGCCGAAAGGGCCTGCGGCGGAACCGGACACCACCGGACGGAACACCCCGAGGTCCCACGCAGTGCCGCTCCGGTGAGCCATCACCACGATCGGCAAGCGCGGGTGGGGCGATCCGGAGACGCCAGGGCCGCCACGCCAACCGGCCGGCGGCGACAACCGAAACACGCGTCTGCACCGGGCAGGCTAAGGCACGTTGACACCACGGCACCGCCGTGATGCCGACGCCGCAGCCCGCGCCGCCGGGCGCCCTCACGGAAGGACGACCGCATGGCCGTCGTCACCATGCGCCAGCTGCTCGACGCTGGCGTCCACTTCGGGCACCAGACCCGGCGGTGGAACCCCAAGATGAAGCGCTTCATCTTCACCGAGCGCAACGGCATCTACATCATCGATCTGCAGCAGACGCTGAGCTACATCGACCGCGCGTTCGACTTCGTCAAGTCGACAGTCGCGCACGGCGGAACGATCCTGTTCGTCGGCACGAAGCGGCAGGCGCAGGAGGCGATCGCCGGCGAGGCGACCCGCGTCAACATGCCGTACGTCAACCAGCGTTGGCTCGGCGGCATGCTCACCAACTTCTCCACCGTGCACAAGCGCCTGCAACGGCTCAAGGACCTCGAGGCGATGGAGACCTCCGGCGAGTTCGCCGGGCGCACCAAGAAAGAGGTGCTGCTGCTGACCCGCGAGAAAGACAAGCTCGCCAAGACGCTCGGTGGCATCCGCGACATGGCCAAGGTGCCGAGCGCGATCTGGGTGGTCGACACCAAGAAGGAGCACATCGCTGTCGGCGAGGCCCGCAAGCTGGGCATCCCGGTCGTGGCCGTGCTGGACACGAACTGCGATCCGGACGAGGTCGACTACCCGCTGCCGGGCAACGACGACGCGATCCGCTCCGCCGCCCTGCTGACCAAGGTCGTCGCCGAGGCCGTCGCCGAGGGCCTGCTGGCCCGGTCGGGCGCGGCCGCGGTCGACGCCGGCGAAGAGCCGCTCGCCGAGTGGGAGCGCGAGATGCTCGCGGCCCACGAAGAGGAGCAGGGCCCAGCCGCCGAGGGCCCAGCCGCCGAGCCGGATCTGGTCGGCGAGTCCGAGTAACCGACGTTACGGCGGGTATGACGACGTCCCGTGCCGCACGCGGTCCGGGCCGGTGAGGTCACGGGGCGCATCGGCCGGCGAACCGGCCCGGGCACGGGACATCGTCATATTCGCGACCACCCCATCGACAACACGGTGACACGACTGCGGTGAAACAACTGCAGCGAAACGACCATAAGGAAGAACCATGGCGAACTTCTCTGCCGCCGACGTCAAGCGCCTGCGCGATTTGACCGGCGCAGGAATGATGGATTGCAAGAAGGCGCTCGACGAGGCCGAGGGCGACTTCGACAAGGCGCAGGAGATCCTGCGCATCAAGGGTGCGAAGGATGCCGGCAAGCGGGCCGAGCGCACCACCGCCGAGGGCATGGTCGCCGCCAGCGGCGATGCGATCATCGAGCTCAATTCCGAGACGGACTTCGTGGCGAAGAACGACGAGTTCCAGGGCCTCGCCGCGAAGATCGCGGACGTTGCCGCCGCCTCGGATGGCACCCTCGAGTCCGTGCTCGCCGCGAGCATCGACGGCGCGACGGTGGCCGACACGATCACGGCGCTGTCCGGCAAGATCGGCGAGAAGCTGGTGCTCAAGCAGGTCGCGCGCCTCGCCGGGCCGACGGCCGTCTACCTGCACAAGCGCTCGGCGGACCTGCCGCCCGCGATCGGCGTGCTGGTCTCCTACACCGTGGAGGGCACCGGGGATGACGCCGCGGCCGCCGACGCGGCGCGCGGTGCGGCGATGCAGATCGCGTCCCTGCGCGCCCGCTACGTGACCCGCGACGACGTGCCCGCCGAGGTGGTCGAGAACGAGCGGCGCATCGCCGAGGCCACCGCGCGTGAGGAGGGCAAGCCGGAGGGGGCCCTGCCGAAGATCGTCGAGGGCCGCGTGAACGGCTTCTTCAAGGAGGCCGTGCTGGTGGAGCAGGCCTCGGTGCGGGATTCCAAGAAGACCGTCGGCGCGGTTCTGGCCGAGGCCGGCGTCACCGTGACCGGATTCGCACGCTTCGAGGTCGGCACGGCCTGACCGCGGCGCACCGGTGGGGGGATGTGCTCGCATCCCTCCACCGGGCACAATCCGGGTAGCGCGATCGCGTAGAGGGGAGCCGAGATGTCGCCAGTGGATGCTGCGATCGAGGATGACGAGGTTGCCGATAGCGGGCGTACGGCCCGGCGCCCGCTGCAGCGGGTGCTGCTGAAACTCGGCGGCGAGATGTTCGGCGGCGGTCGCGTCGGCGTGGACCCGGACGTCGTGTCCACCATCGCGCGGCAGGTCGCCGAGGTGGTGCGCGGCGGCGTGCAGGTAGCGATCGTGATCGGCGGCGGCAACTTCTTCCGCGGCGCGCAACTGCAGCAGCGCGGCATGGACCGGGCGCGGGCCGACTACATGGGCATGCTCGGCACCGTCATGAATTGCCTTGCGCTGCAAGACTTCCTGGAACGCGAGCAGGATCTGGACACCCGCGTGCAGACCGCGATCACCATGGGGCAGGTCGCCGAGTCCTACATTCCGCGGCGCGCGATCCGGCACTTGGAGAAGGGCCGGGTGGTGATCTTCGGCGCCGGTGTCGGCATGCCGTACTTCTCCACCGACACCACCGCCGCGCAACGGGCGTTGGAGATCGGCGCGCAGGCGGTGCTGATGGCCAAGGCCGTCGACGGTGTCTACGACGCCGATCCGCGGCAGGTCGCGAACGCGAGCATGTTCGGTGAGATCACGCACCGTGAGGTCCTGGAGCGCGGATTGCAGGTGGCCGACGCCACCGCGTTCAGCCTCTGCATGGACAATCGGATGCCCATCATCGTGTTCAACCTGCTCACCGAGGGCAATATCGCCCGGGCGGTGGCCGGTGAGCCGGTCGGGACGTTGGTCCGCACCCCGGAATAGCGTCATAGGCGATGGCGCCGCTCCTGCCGGGAGCCCGGCCGACCGGACGGAATCGCTGCGACATGGCCGAGCCCGGTAGGCTCCACTAGACGCCTGGATCCACACCCGGCACTCACGAGAGGGACCTTGACATCCGATGATCGACGAAACCCTGCTCGACGCCGAGGAGAAGATGGAGAAGGCGGTAGGCGTCGTCAAGGAGGACCTCACCACGCTGCGCACCGGTCGGGCCACCGCGAGCACGTTCGGACGCGTCATGGTCGACTACTACGGATCGCCGACCCCGCTGCCGCAGATGGCGACGATCACCACCCCCGAGGCGCGCATGGCGATCATCAAACCGTATGACGCATCGCAGCTGCACGCCGTCGAGAAGGCCATCCGGGACTCGGATCTCGGTGTGAACCCGTCGACCGACGGCATCGTGATCCGCGTGGTGTTCCCGCAGCTCACCGAGGAGCGCCGGCGCGAGCTGGGCAAGGTCGCGCGGTCGAAGGGCGAGGACGCCAAGGTCGCCATCCGCAACGTGCGCCGCAAGGCGAAGGAAGAGATCGACCGGATGAGCAAGGACGGCGAGGTCGGTGAGGACGAGGCCGCGCGCGCGGAGAAGGATCTGCAGGGCCTGACCGACCGCTACACCGGGCACGTCGATGAGCTGGTGAAGAACAAAGAGGCGGAGCTGCTCGAGGTCTGACGGGCCCGGTAGCGAGCAACGTGATGACATCTGGGCCTCCGGCGGGGCAGCCGGACGGTTACGCCTCTGCCTCGCCGGGGGACGGCGGGGCCTCGCCGGGGGACGGTGCGGCCGGTGACGGCGCCGCAGCTAGCGACGGTGCCGCGGCGGTTCCCCCCAAGCACACCCCGCGGGCCGGGCGCGACCTGCCCATGGCCATCGCCGTCGGGGTCGGGGTCGGCGCGGTCGCGGTCGCGCTGCTGGCGTTGTGGCGGCCGGGATTCGTCGGCCTGATCGCCGTCGTGATGGCGACCGCCGTGTGGGAGATGCGCGGCACCCTGCAGCGCGCTCGCGGCATCGGCGTCGTCTGGGCGCCCCTCGCCGTCGGTGTGGTGGCGACCGTGGTCACCGCCTGGTGGTGGGGGCATGCGGCCCAGGCCATCGGGATCGCGGCGACCGCGCTCGCGATCATGTTCTATCGGCTCGCCGGCGGCGCGGCGGGCTATCTGGCGGATGTGACGGCGTCCGTGTTCCTGGTCGTGTACCTCGGCGGGTTCGGGTCGTTCGCGACGCTGCTCGTCCATCCCGCGGACGGTTTCGGGCGGGTGATGGTGTTCCTGATCGCCGTGGTGTGTTCCGATACCGGTGGGTACGCGGTCGGCGTGCTCGCCGGCCGTCATCCGATGGCGCCGCGCATCTCGCCGAAGAAATCCTGGGAAGGGATGGCCGGCTCGATCGTCGCCGCGGCGGCCGGCGGCGCGATCTCCATGCCCCTGCTGCTGCACGGGCTGTGGTGGCAGGGCGCCGTGCTGGGCGTGCTGATGGCGCTCGTCGCCACCGCCGGTGACCTCGCGGAATCCCAGATCAAGCGGGATCTCGGGGTGAAGGACATGGGGTCGCTGGTTCCGGGGCACGGCGGCGTGATGGACCGGCTGGACTCGCTACTGCCGTGCGCGGTGACCGCCTGGATCCTGTTCGGGGCGTTCCTGCCGGTATGACGGCCTGGCTACGCCGCCCGCCGCGGTATTTCAGGGGCGGACGGTCAGCCGGCCGGCACCCAGTGGTTGCGGCCGTCGGCACCGAGTTGGCACATGTAGTTGTTGCCGTCGCTGCCCACGCCCGTCATCGACTGGTTGAGGCACCCGCCGCCTGCCACGACCGCACGCCATGTCAAGGTGCCGGTCGACTGATCGCGTTGGCAGAACAGTGTGGTGCCGTCCGAACTCGACGACTCCGCACCCAGCGTGCCGCAGGGCGCGGACGCGGCATTGAATCCGGTCTGCGAGTTGCTCCCGGTGACGGTGCTGGTGATCGTAATGGTGGTCGGCGCGCTTGTCGGGGCGGTGACGGTGCCATTCGGAACGGTGTTGCTGACGCCGCTCTGGGTGACGCTGCTGCCAGTGCCACCGCTGTCGGTGCCACCGCTGTCGGTGCCGGGCGACGGCGCCTCGCTCGTGGCCGGCGCCGTTGATGGTGCTGTCGATGGCACGGTCGACGGCGCGACAGGGCCGGTGACGCCGTCTGTGCCGGTGATGCCCGTCGGCGGAGATGGTGTGGTGCCCGGCACAGATCCGGCCGAATCGGTAGTGGTCGGGCCTGTATCGGATGTAGTGGCTCCCGCCGACGACGACTCCGCGCGCTGCACCATCCCGGCGTGGATCACGACGCCGACGAGGACTCCTAGGGTGACCGATAGCACCGCGGCGCCGATGGACAGCCCCACGCCTCGCTGCATTTCGAACCTCCACCCCCTATGTCACTGTGTCGCCAGCCTAATAATGTGCCCGGGCCCGTGCGTCTGGGACCGAGTGCGGCGACACGCATCAGGAAGCAGCGACCTCGGCGGCGTCGTTCGAGGCGGTGTTCTCAGCGGTGCCGTTGGCTGCCGCATCGTCGGTGTCACCGGTCGCGGAGCGGCTGCGCACGGCGGGCTTCCGTTTCTTCCCTTTGGCGACCCGGGTGGTTTCCGGTGCTGAGTTCTCCGCAGTGTTCTCCGCGGTGTCCTCCGGAGTGTCGTCCGCAGTGGTTTCCGAGATGTCGTCCGCGGAGTCGTCTGCGGCGCTTTCCGCGGTGTCGCCGTCCGAACCGTCAGCGGCCGCAGCGGTTTCCACCGGCTCGGACTCCTGCTCCCATTCCGGGCTCGTCGGTGGCGCCGGGGGTTGCCAGGGCATTTGCGCTGCCGTGAGCGCGGCCACAGCCGTCGGCATCGTCGTCATATCCGGGTCCGCGGGGAATGCCCCGGCATCGGGGCGCCCGGCCTCGATCGGTAGCGGCTCCAACGCCTTTCGCACCGTCGCCATCATGTCCGACACGTCGGCGAGGCGACCGCTGAGATCCAGGATCTGCTGCTGCACCTCAGAGCGGATCGTCACGAGTCTGCGCACCGCCTCGTCGGCTTCCGCCACACGCTGGTGCGATTCCGCGGCCGCGCGGCGCAGGAGATCCTCGGCGTGCGCGTTGGCCGATTCGACGACCTTGCGCGCATGCGTGTTTGCTTGGTCGATGCGGTGCGCCGCGTCGGCGCGCGACGTCTGCTCCGCCTCGACGATCGCCCGATGGGCCTGGCGGCGCCTGGCCTCGATCGCCAGCTCGTAGTCCTCTTCCTGCTTCACGCGGTCCGCGGCGGCTGCCGCCGACAGGTGTTCGGCGCGCTCGCGCGCCTCGGTGAGCGTCGCCTCGGCGTCGGCGTGAGCCTCTGTCACCAGCCGCTTCGCCTGCTCGTACGCCGACGTCCGTGCTCGGTCCATGTCGGCGCGTTGGTCGGCGATCTCCGCCTGCGCCCGGGCGACCTCCGCCTCCATGTCGGCACGCATCGCGGCGACCTCGGTCTCGGTGTCCGAACGCAAGCGGTCGGCCTCTGCCGCGGCGGACGCGCGGATCCGCTCGGCGTCGGCGTCGGCCCTGGCGCGCGTCTCCGCGCGGTATCGGTCGCTGGCCGCGCGGATCTCCGCAGACTCCTCCTCGCTGATCTGCAGCATGCGCTGCATTCGCGCCGACAGGGACGACATCGTGATCGGCTGCGAGGTCTGTCGATCCAGCTCGGCACGGAGGTCCGCTGCACTCGCGCGCGCCGCGGCCAATTCAGCATGCGCGTCGGCGAGTTCGGTTGCGAGATCTGCCATCTGCCGCGCAGCGGCCGCGCGATCGCCTTCGGCCGCTTGGAGATCACGCTCCAGACGATCCAGGTACTCTGCCACCTCGTCCGGCGCGTAACCCCGGCGGACGATACTGAACCGCTCCCGCGCCGCAGCGCTCCCATTGGACGTCATGCGCATACAGTAATGGGCTGCACGGCAGACGCCCAGTTCACGGCGCCTGCACGAGTTCGATCAACACCCCACCGGCGTCCTTCGGGTGCACGAAGTTGATGGATGAGCCGGCCGTACCCCGTCGCGGTTCGTCATACAGCAGGCGCAAACCCTTGGCGCGCAACCGATCCGCCGCGATGCGAACGTCCGGGACCCGGACGGCCAGTTGCTGCAGACCGGGGCCGCTGCGGTCCAGGAACTTCGCGATGGTGCTGTCCGGGCCGGCGGGGGCGATCAGTTGGATGCGCGCCGCGGTGCCGTTCGTGTCGAAAACGATCATCGCCTCGTCGATCTGCTGATCGGCGTTGTGCTCCCGATGCTCGACGACGCCCGCGAGAACGCCGGTGTAGAAGGCGATTGCGGCATCGAGATCCGGCACCGCGATGCCGACGTGGTCGACGGCGAGAACCTCGATGCCCTCGAGCCCGGTGGCGGCGGCAGCTTCTTCTCCCATGCGCACACCGTATCGGCAACCCCTGCGCTAGCGTTTGAGCCATGGGAAGCACAGTGATTTTGGCCGGAGCACGCACGCCGATCGGGCGACTGTCCGGGGAGTTGGGGACCGTCAGTGCGACAGATCTCGGCGGCGTCGCCATCCGCGGGGCGCTCCGGCGGGCCGCCGTCGACCCGGGCGAGGTCGACTACGTGATCATGGGGCAGGTGCTGCAGGCCGGCTGCGGCCAGATCACCGCTCGGCAGGCCGCGGTCGCCGGTGGAATCAGCATGTCGGTTCCGGCGCTGACGATCAACAAGGTGTGCCTGTCCGGCCTGGACGCGATCGCGCTGGCCGACCAGTTGATCCGCGCCGGTGAGTTCACGACCGTCGTCGCCGGCGGTATGGAGTCGATGACCCAGGCGCCGCACCTGCTACCACACTCTCGCTCGGGCTACCGGTATGGCAACGTAACGATGCTCGACCACATGGCGTATGACGGCCTCTGGGACGTCTTCACCGACGTCGCCATGGGTGAGTTGACTGAAAACCGCAATCGGGAACCGGAACTCACCCGCACGGAGCAGGATGCGTTCTCGGCGCGCTCCCACCAGCGCGCGGCCGCCGCCGCGGCCGCCGGCATCTTCGCGGAGGAGATCGAACCCGTCGAGGTGCCGGGCCGCCGATCGAGTATGACGGTATCCGCAGATGAGGGCATCCGGCCGGACACCACGGTGGAGACGCTGGCCAGGCTCAAGCCCGCCTTTCGCAGCGACGGCACGATCACGGCGGGGTCCGCCTCGCAGATCTCCGACGGCGCGTGCGCGGTCGTCGTCATGGACAAGGCGGAGGCCGAGCGGCGCGGGCTCGCCTACCTGGCCGAGATCGGCGCCCACGGCGTGGTGGCCGGCCCGGACTCGTCGCTGCAGCTTCAACCGGCGAACGCGATCCGCGCCGCGTGCAAGAAGGCCGGACTGAGCCCGGCCGATCTCGACTTGTACGAGATCAACGAGGCGTTCGCGGCGGTTGGGATCGCGTCGGCCCGCGACCTCGGCATCAGCGAGGATATCCTCAACGTCAACGGCGGGGCCATCGCTCTCGGACACCCGATCGGCATGTCCGGGGCGCGCATGGTGCTGCACCTCGCGCTGGAGTTGCGCCGCCGCGGCGGCGGCAGAGGCGTCGCCGCGCTGTGCGGCGGCGGCGGGCAGGGTGACGCATTGATCGTGACCGTGCCGTCCGCCGCCTGATCGCGGTGACGGGCACCGTTGCCGCGCTGATCGCTGCGGCGCGCAGCGGCTCTGTCCGGGCCGTGGCACGGCTGCTGACGATCGTGGAGAACGGCGGCCCGGATGCCGCGCTCGTCGCGCGGCCCCTGACCGGACTGTCGCGGGAGGCCCACATCATCGGCATCACCGGCGCGCCCGGTGCCGGCAAGTCGACCCTAACCGCCGCCCTGCTGCGCCATCTGCGAACGAGCGACGGCGGGCAGCCTGCCCCAACAGTCGCGGTGCTCGCCGTCGACCCGTCCAGCCCGCTGACCGGCGGCGCACTGCTCGGCGATCGGGTCCGCATGGCAGAGCATGCGACCGACGTCGGCGTCTTCATCCGCTCGCTGTCGTCCCGCGGGAACCTGGGCGGCCTGTCCGCGGGAACGCCGGCCGCCGTCGACCTGATGTCGGCGCTCGGATATGACGTCGTGATCATCGAGACGGTCGGCGTGGGGCAGAGCGAGGTCGACGTGATGAACCAGGCGGACACCGTCGCGGTCGTGCTCGCACCCGGCATGGGCGACGCGGTGCAGGCGGCCAAGGCCGGGATCATGGAGATCGCGGACATTCTCGTCGTCAACAAGGCCGATCATGAGGGCGCGCGAACCACCGCCCGTGAGCTCCGGTCCGTGGTTGCCCTCGGACGTGGGTCCGGCGCCGCGCAGCGCGAGCCCGGCTGGGAGATCCCCGTGCTGTTGACGATCGCCGAGCACGGCACGGGAGTTCCGGAACTCGCTGACGCCTTCGCCCGGCACCGTTCCTACCTCCGGTCGTCCGGTGCTCTGGTGAACCGGCAGCTGCGGCGCGCCGGTGCCGCGGTGCGATCGGTCGTCATGGAGCGGCTCCGCGGGGCGCTGGCCGAACCGGCGGGGCGGGCCGAACTGGACCGGGCCGCGAACAGCGTCATACACGGTGACCTCGATGCCCACCGCGCGGCCGAGACCGTCCTGGACTGGCTCCGCCGCTAGTCGAAATCGCCGGCGGCGCGGCGCACGTTCGTGAGCAGCGCACCCAGCGCGTCGGCGTCCGCCTCGGACAGGCCGACCAGGCCGAAATCGGCGTCCATGACGGCGTCCGTGGCCGGGCCGAGCCGGCCCTTGCCGGCCTCGGTGATCTCCACGAGCGTGGTGCGGCGATCCGAAGGATGCCGCAGCCGGCGCACCAGCCCGTCGGCCTCCAGCCGATCGACGATGTTGGTGATCGATGTCGGGTGCAACTGCAGGCGTTCGCCCATCATGCGCATCGGCAGCGAGCCGCGTTGCGAGAACGACAGCAGCACGAGCGCCTCGTAGCGGGCGAAGGTGAGGCCGTGCGGGCGGAGCGCCTCGTCCACCGACGCCTGCAGGATCTGCTGAACGCGCATGATGTTCGTCACCGCGCTCATCGCCCAGTTGGGGCCGATCCGCTGCCGCCACGTCTCGGCGGCCTTGGCGATCGGGTCGAACGGGAGCCGCGGCGTGGTGACGTTCATGGTCATTGCTCGACGGTAGCAAGGGTGCCGGGTCGCCAAAGTAGTGGGAGGCGCTCACCCAGCGAAGTAATGGGAGGTCCAATAGTCGGATATCATAATAATCACGCTGATCACGTTCGATGGTCACGATGCGGCGCGCGCCGGCGATCCCGGCTCCCGCGCCCGAGGAGGCGGACTGCCATGACGATCGACACGTCGCACGCGGAGCCGGACGCAGTGCCCAGTGCGAAACCGGTGGCCGACGACCGCGCGACCGATGCCGACACCATCGATGCGGGGCGCCGCGGCTGGCAACAGCGATACGACGCCGACGAGGCGGCCGGGCGGGTACGCGACGCGGACTTCACGACGTTGTCCGGCCTGGAGGTGGACCCGGTCTACGGCCCGCCGCCCGGGGACTCCGTCACCGGATTCGATCGCATCGGCTGGCCGGGGGAGTACCCGTTCACCCGCGGGCTGCACGCCACCGGATACCGCGGGAAGCCGTGGACCATCCGGCAGTTCGCCGGGTTCGGCAACGCGGTGGACACGAACAAGAGATACAAGATGATCCTCGCCGAGGGCGGCAACGGCCTGTCGGTCGCGTTCGATATGCCGACCCTAATGGGACGCGACTCGGACGATGCGCGCTCGCTCGGCGAGGTCGGGCACTGCGGGGTGGCCATCGACTCGGCGGCCGATATGGAGGTGCTGTTCGACGGGATCGACCTGGCCGGCGTGACGACGTCCATGACGATCTCCGGCCCGGCGGTCCCGGTGTTCTGCATGTACCTGGTAGCAGCCGAGCGACAGGGGGCCACCATCGATCACCTCAACGGGACGCTGCAGACCGATATCTTCAAGGAGTACATCGCCCAGAAGGAATGGCTGTTCGCGCCGGAACCGCACCTGCGTCTCATCGGTGACCTGATGGAGTACTGCACGGCGAATATCCCGGCGTACAAACCGTTGTCGGTGTCCGGGTACCACATCCGCGAGGCCGGATCCACCGCGGCGCAGGAGCTCGCCTACACGCTTGCCGACGGCTTCGGATACGTGGAGCTGGGCCTTTCGCGCGGCATGGATGTGAACGCGTTCGCTCCGGGCCTCTCGTTCTTCTTCGACTCGCATATCGACTTCTTCGAGGAGATCGCGAAATTCCGTGCGGCACGGCGTATCTGGGCCCGCTGGATGCGAGATGTATACGGGGCCACCAGCCCTCGCGCGCAGTGGCTGAAGTTCCACACTCAAACCGCCGGCGTGTCGCTCACCGCGCAGCAACCCGAGAACAACATCGTACGAACGGCTCTCGAAGCGCTCGCCGCCGTCCTGGGCGGCACCAACTCGCTGCACACCAACGCGCTCGACGAGGTGCTCGCGCTGCCCACCGACAAGAGCGCCCAGATCGCGCTGCGCACCCAGCAGGTGATCATGGAGGAGACGGGCGTCGCCAACGTGGCCGACCCGCTCGGCGGCAGTTGGTACGTCGAGGCGCTCACCGATCGCATGGAGGCCGAGGCCGAGAAGATCTTCGACCGGATCAAGGCCTTTGCGCGCGAGGCGCATCCGTCCGGGGATCATCCGATCGGCGAGATGACGTCGGGCATCCTGCGTGGGATCGAGAACGGGTACTTCACCGGGGAGAGCGCGGACGCGGCCTTCGCCTACGCGGTCGCCCTCGACCGGGGCACGAAGAAGATGGTCGGTGTGAACACGCTCACCGGTGGCGTCGGCGACGACCTGGCCATCCTGCGCATCTCGGACGAGGTGGAGAAGGAGCAGAACACGCAGCTGGCGAAACGACGTGCCGGACGCGATAACGCCGAGGTAGCAAGGCTTCTCGCGGATATGACGAGCGTTGCCCAGGGAAGTGGGAACCTCGTCCCGGCGATGCTGGACGCCGTCCGGGCCGAGGCGACCCTCGGCGAGATCTGCGGAGCGCTGCGCGAGGTGTGGGGCAGCTACACGGAGCCTGCGCGCATCTGACGCAGGGGTTGTCCACACGGCGATCGCCGGCGCCGCGGCTGTCGGCACGCCGTTCTACGCTTGCCGGACACGACGCGGCGATCGATACCGGAGGCGACGATGACTCAGTCCGCAACCCAGGCACCATTCCCCGGGCATTTCCCTGCAGACGGCGCACTGCCGTGGCACCTCGGCACGCTGGTCGGCTTCGACCTGGAGACCACGGGCACCGACCCGATGACGGCGCGTACCGTGACCGCGGCAGTCGTCTACGTGCGACCCGACGGCACCGTCGATCCGCGGTCGCAGCGTTGGCTCATCGATCCCGGCGTGCCGATCCCGGAACAGGCGACCGCGGTGCACGGCATCACGACCGAGCATGCGCGGGCACACGGGGTCCCGGTGGGTGTGGCGGTCGGCGAGATCGCGTCCGCGCTGGAGCGGGCCTGGCAGGCCGGGCTGCCGATCGTGGTGTTCAATGCCGCGTACGACCTGACGCTGCTCGACGCATCCCTCGCGCGGCACGGGTTGCGTGGCCTGGCGAGCCGGGACGGATGGGTGAGCGCGGCCATCATCGACCCGCTGGTCATCGACCGTGCCGTGGACCGGTATCGCCGCGGCAAGCGCACCCTCCAGGTTGCGGCCGAACACTACCGCGTTGCGGCGACAGATGCGCATTCCGCCGATGGTGACGCCATCGCCGCTTGTCTGGTGGCGCGGTCCATCGCGATCGCCTACCCGGAGGTGGGCAACGCGCCGGTCGACGCGCTGCATCGGCAGCAGGCCGAGTGGTCGCGGGTGTGGGCGACGCATTTCCAGGCGTACCTCCGCTCCCGCGGCGACGCGACGGCCGTGATCGACGGGGCGTGGCCACTGCGGTTGAGGTGACACTGCGGTTGGGGTGAAACTGCGGTTGGGGAAACTGTGCCGTTGAAGTGACCGTGGGCCCGGTGAGGCCGAGACCGGTGCCATGGGAAAATGGAGCTATGTCTGACCCACGCAGCCAGGCGGCGCAGGCGGCACTGTCGGCCGCGTTCTCCCGGGCCGTCGACCTGTCGTCACTCAGCCGCCGGCCCGCTCCTCCTGCGGGCGCCGCGGGTGCTGGCCCGTCGGCGGCGTCCGCGGGCGCATCCGTGGCGGTGGACGGCGAGCGGCCGAACGTGGTCGATGTCACCGACGCGTCCTTCGAATCCGTGCTCGCGCAGTCCACCCGGGTCCCGGTGGTCGTCGACCTGTGGGCGAGCTGGTGCGGGCCGTGCAAGCAGCTCTCGCCGGTGCTGGAGAAGCTCGCCACCGAGGGCCACGGGACATGGATCCTGGCGAAGGTCGACGTGGACGCCAATCCCGGTATTTCCCAGGCGTTCCAGGTGCAGTCGATCCCGACAGTGGTGGCGATCGCCGGCGGCCGACCGGTGGCGGCCTTCTCCGGTGCGCAGCCGGAACCGCAGGTCCGGGCGTGGATCACCTCGCTCATCGACCAATTGCGCGATGCGTTGCCCGGCATCAAGGAGGCCGAGGCGGCCGCGCCGCCGCCCGAACCGGAGCCGGAGGACCCGCGCATGGTCGCGGCCGCCGACGCGAACGACCGGGGGGACTACGAAGCTGCCGCCGAGATCTACCGCGGCGTCCTTGCCACGGAGCCCGGGCACGCTGAGGCGGCATCGGGCCTGGCATGGTCGGAGCTCTTCGCCCGCGCTGCGCAGGCACCGGACGACGCCATCGCGCTCAGTGACGCGGCTCCGGCGGACGTGTCCGCCGCGATCGCGGCGGCGGACACGGAGGTCTCCCAGGGCGCGGCCGCCACCGCCTTCGACCGCCTCGTCACGGCGATACGGCTCACGGCGGACGACGAGCGAACGCGCGTGAAGGAGCATCTGCTGCTGCTGTTCGAACTGTTTGCGGCGGATGACCCGGACGTGATGAAGGCGCGCAGGGCGCTCGCCGCCGCGTTGTACTGACGCGTGAACGCTGCGCGGAACTGGCAAGAGTAACTCCGGCACCCCAGCGGGATGCCGGTTCGGTCGGGGTCACCCGCAGGCAGATCGGCCGCCGTGGAAACCGTCCGCGTAGGCGGCGAGGTCGTCGAAGGTGACGTGCGGCTGCGCCCGCACCGCTGCGAGCCCCTCGTCCGCATCCCCGGGCCAGGACCCCAGTGCTCCGGCGGCCGCATGACCGAACACCGACGCCACCCACGCGCCAGCGAAACACGCTGCCCCTGTGGACGTTCGGGAAAGCTGACGCCCGACGGTCAGCGCGAGCACCGTCGCCTGCGCGAACTGGCCGTGAGGTGCCGTCGCATCGAGCAGGCCGCTCGCCGTCGCCTCGCGCACGTCGGCGTCGAGCGTGCCGTCCGGGGTTCCGACGGCGGTGGGCACGATGAACTTCCACACCGAATACTCGGCGGTGTCGAGCAGTTCACGGCGGCTGGTGAACCGTGGAGCCGACCCGGTGGTGCCGCCACCCGTGATCTCACCCAACGTGGCGTCCAGCGTGGCCGTCGTCATCGCCCGGCACGCGGTAGCCCCGCCCCGGTATCCGCGCAGCACCCAGGTGAGCCGGTCGAGGGCGAGCCCGTGCGCGGTCGGATCCGAGGGCGACACCGTCGCGGGGTCGGAGAAGTCGAGCAGCGGACCGACCGCGTCGACCAGGGCATCCTCGCCGAGGTGCACGTGTTCGGCATGGCCCTCGATCACCCATGCCAGAAACGCCCCGGCGTCGCAGTCCGCGCGGGCCTCTCCGAGCAGCGAGCCGTGTGAATCTGTCGAGCCGTCGGCCGGACCCGTGGTCGAGCCTCCCGCGGAACCGCTGGCTGTGCCCGCCATCTCGGCCTGGGCGGCGTGGCCGAACTCGTGCGCGAAGGTGGTGACCAGTCCGCCGATCCCGTACCGGTGCAGCAGGACCGGGACCAGTGTCGCCGCGTCGTAGACGATTCCGTCATCGGAGGGGCAATAAAAGGCGTTGCCCACGATCTGGGACGGGCTTGAGACGCACGGCGCACTTCCCGTCCCCGCGGTCGAGTCCATGGCGGTGAGGCCGCCCGCGAGCGGCACGAACGGACGCCCGGTGATGACCGGCATCGTCTCGGACCAGAACGTCGTGAGGTCGGTGATCGTCGCCATGATCAGGTGCTCCTCGGCGGCAGAGTGCGGTCCCGACCCGGACGACGGAACCCGGCGGATGGGCATGGCTCCGCCGCTCACGTCGATATAGTCGGCCTCCCGCGCCGTGCCGCGCACCGCGCCGAATCCACCGTGGCGCAGCGCCGCGGTCGCCACCACCGCTCCCGCCGCGATCATCGAAATCCCCAGGATGACGACGACAACGATGCCGGTGATCCGGGTCGCCCGTCGCCCCCGCGCGTGCCGATCCGTGGGGGCGGCTACTTCGTGTCGTCCGGAACCAGCCATATCGCCCCCAGCGGCGGGACAACGAGCTGGGCCGATGCCGGCTGCCCGTGCATCGACGCGCTCACGGCGCGAACGTGGCCGAGGTTGCCCAGGCCCGACCCGCTGTAGATCTCCGCGTCGGTGTTGAGCACCTCCCGCCACAGCCCGTCGCGTGGCAGGCCGACCTGGTATCGGTGGTGCGGCACCGCCGAGAAGTTCGCGATGCAGACGAGCGGCGATCCGTCCGGATCCCACCGGATGAACGCGTACACGTTCCCGGCGGAGTCGTTCGCGTCGATCCAGGAGAAGCCCGCGGGGGTGAAGTCCTGCGTGTACAGCGGCGGGTGAGCCCGGTACAGGCGGTTGAGATCACCGACCAGGCGCCTGATTCCGGAGTGGAACGGCTCCTCGGCCACCTGCCAGGGGAGTTCCTGCGCCTCGTTCCACTCCCAGGGGGTGCCGAACTCGCCGCCCATGAAGAGCAGCTGCTTTCCCGGATGCGCCCATTGGTAGGCGAAGTAGGCCCGCAGGGTCGCGGCCTTGCGCCAGTCGTCGCCGGGGACCCGGCCCCACAGCGACCCCTTGCCGTACACCACCTCGTCATGGGACAGCGGCAGCACAAACTGTTCGGAGTAGGCGTACATCATGGCGAACGTCATGTCGTGGTGATGCCAGGAGCGGTGCACCGGATCGCGGCCGATGTAGGAGAGCGTGTCGTGCATCCAGCCCATGTTCCATTTGAGGCCGAACCCGAGGCCGCCCAGGTGCGTAGGGCGGGTGACGCCGGACCACGACGTCGACTCCTCCGCGATCATCACCACGCCCGGCAGGACCTTGCCGACGGTCGCTGTCGTCTCCTGCAGGAAGGAGACCGCGTCGAGGTTCTCGTTGCCGCCGTACCGGTTCGGGACCCATTCGCCGGGGCGCCGCGAGTAATCCAGGTACAGCATGGAGGCCACCGCGTCCACGCGGAGACCATCGAGATGGAACTCTTCGAGCCAGTAGAGCGCGTTGGCCACCAGGAAGTTGCGGACCTCCCGCCGGCCGAAGTCGAAGACGAGCGTGCCCCAGTCCGGTTGCGCGCCCCGCCGCGGGTCCGGATGTTCGTAGAGCGCTGTGCCGTCGAACCTGGCAAGCGCCCACTCGTCGCGCGGGAAATGCGCCGGCACCCAGTCCAGGATGACGCCGTATCCGTGGCGGTGCAGGGTGTCCACCAGGTACCGGAAGTCGTCCGGGGACCCGAGCCGCGGATCGACCGCGTAGTACGCCGTCACCTGGTAGCCCCAGGAGCCGCCGAACGGATGTCCGGCCAGCGGCAGGAACTCGACGTGTGTGAAGGCGGTCGAGTCGAGGTAGTTCACGAGCGCGTGCGCGAGCTCGCGGTAGCCGAGCCCGGATCGCCACGACCCGGCGTGCACCTCGTAGATCGACATCGGCCGATCGGCCCAGCCGCGTGCGGTGCGCTCGGCCATCCATTCCTCGTCCGCCCAGACGTGGTCGGATTCGTACACCACCGAGGCAGTGGCCGGCGGCACCTCCGACGTGAACGCGACCGGATCAGCCTTGTCCCGCCACACACCGTCACGGCCGAGAACCTGGTACTTGTACCGGGTGCCGGCCCCGATACCCGGCACGAAAAGCTCCCACACCCCCGAGGAGCCCATCATCCGCATGGGCGTCCCTGCCCCGGACCAGTAGTCGAAATCGCCGGTCAGTCGCACGCCGCGGGCGTTCGGCGCCCACACGGCGAACGACGTCCCGGTCACCTCGCCACCCGGCGTCGGATAGGACCGCACATGCGACCCGAGCACCTGCCACAGCTTCTCGTGGCGGCCCTCGCGGATGAGGTGCTGGTCGAATTCACCGACCGTCGGCAGCCATCGATAGGGGTCGTCGACTTCGTAGACGGCGTCCGGACCGTAGTCGACGCGCAGCCGGTAGTCGCCGACCTCTCCCGGCACAGTGACGGCGAAGATGCCCCCGTGGACGTGGTCCAGCGGGATCTCCCGCCCGTCGGTCAGCAGTGTCACGGCCTTCGCATGGTGCCGGAGCGTGCGCACGACGGTCGTTCCGTCGCCCTGCGCATGACACCCGAGGATCGCGTGTGGGTCTCGGGTGTCCCCGCCGATCACCTTCTCATAGTCCGCGATGCTCGGCTGCCGGATCACGTCGTCGCCGGCGGGTGGGTCGGCGGCGGTGATGCTCCGGTCGGCGGCGGTAGCGTTGCGGCCGTCGTCCAAGGGACCGTTCGGCGGGATGGGCATAGTCGTCGCTCCGTTCGATCGGCACGGCATTCGGCGTCGGATGGGGTGGCAGGGTCAGCCCGGCTCGGTCAACTCTTGGATCGCCGCGAGCGGAATCTGCTCCCACCCCGGGCGATGCCGGTGCTCGTAGGCGACCTCGTACACCGCCTTGTCCAACTCGAACGCGGTGGACAGGGCCGGGCAAGTACGCGGATCGTGCCCGCTCGACGCCGCGTATCCATCGAGGAACGCTTCCCGGTTGCGGGCGACCCATTCGCCCGCGCGATAGGCGCGTTGACCGTCGAGCGGCCCGGCGGCCAGCATCTGGAACGCGGCGTAGTGGAAGGACCGCATCATTCCGGCGACGTCCCGCAGCCGCGAGTGGTGCTGTCGGCGTTCGGCAAGGGGCCGCGACGGCTCGCCCTCGAAGTCCAGCACGATCCAGCCGTCGACCGTCCGCAGCACCTGGCCAAGGTGCAGGTCGCCATGGATCCGCTGGATCTCCAGCGGCTCGCCGGCGGCGGCCGGCTCGAGGCGGCCATAGGTCTTGCGAACCCGGCTCATCACCGGTTCCAGCGCCGGCACGGACGCGCCGAGCCGCTCGGCGCGTGCGGTCAGCCGGCCGAACAGGGCCGCGCGGTCGTCCGCGGTGCCCATCCGGACCCCGAATGCCTCGGCCAGGTCGTCGTGGACCTGCGCCACGGCGCGACCCAGCCGGGTGGCCTCGCCGGCGAAGTCGCCACCGACCTCGTCGGCGTGCAGATCGCCCTCCGCGAGCAGGTCGCGCACGCTGGTTGTGGCCATCGCCCAGCCGTCCGCGCTGTTGGGCAGGTAGCGCGTGGCGAGCGCGAGAGTGCTGGCGTGTGTGCCCGTCTCGAACCGGATCTCGCCGACGAGGGTCGGGATATAGGCGCAATGCGACAGCGCCGCCAGCACCTCCGCGTCCGGGTTGGTACCTTCGGTGATCCGTCGGAAGAACTTCACGATGATCTGATCGCCGTACACCACCGACGTGTTCGATTGCTCCGCTGTGAGCACGCGGCCGGGAAGGTCGACGTCGATGACGGCGTCCGGGCTGTGCCGTGCCGTCACCGCCCCGGCCCGTGTGTCCTCCGCCAAAGCACGTAGCAACAGCGCGGTGACGTCGCGATCGTGCAGCGCGTCGTAGCAGATCTCGTTGCCGACAGTGCCGATGATGGCGTGCTGCACATGCGGCGGGACGTCTGGGCGCCAGCCGATGAGCACCTGGTACATCGTGTCCGACGGTTCCGACTCCGCGTGCAGCAGCAGCAGTTCCACGCCGAGCTCCGCGGTTTCGAACACCGGCTCACGCCGGAACAGCGTCATACTCGCCGCGGCCTGCGCCTGACCCGGGAACCAGCGTTGCGCGGGCAACCAAGCGATCACCTGAGCCATGAGCGCCGCGTCGTCCCCCCGCGATCCGGTGCCGCCGTGCGACACGGGTTCGGTGGGGGGCGCGTTGTGGTGGGCACTCATTCGGCCGGGGCACCTCCGGAGACGTCGATCAATCTGAACCAGTAGAACCCGTGCCCGGGTAGGGTCAGCAGGTAGGGCAGTTCGCCGATACGCGGGAACGCGTTGCCGCCCGTCAACTCGACCGGCGTCAGGCCCTCGAACGGTCGCAGGTCCAGCTCCACGGCCTGCGGAAACCGCGACAGGTTGTTCACGCACAGCACGATGCTCGGTGCCGTTGTGTGCTGCCCAGCTGGGTAGGCTCCGGTCGCCGCGCTCCTCGTGTCACCTGCCGAGTCCTCGTCACCTCCCGAACAGACTCGCAAGAACGACAATACCGACGGATTCGAGCCGCCGAGGTCGGTCAAGGAGCCGAGAGCGAACGCCGGGTGTTCCCGCCGCACCTGCAACATGCGTCTGGTCCAGGTGAGCAGGGACGCGGCCTGGTCGATCTGGGACTCGACGTTGACGGCCTGATACCCGTAGACGGGATCCATGATCACGGGCAGGTAGAGGCGCGCCGGGTCGACCCGGGAGAATCCCGCGTTGCGGTCCGGCGACCATTGCATCGGTGTGCGCACGGCGTCGCGATCGCCGAGGTAGATGTTGTCGCCCATGCCGATCTCGTCGCCGTAGTACAGCACCGGTGATCCGGGCAGCGAGAGCAGCAGCGCCGTGAAGAGCTCCTGCCGATCGCGATCGCCTTCCAAAAGGGGCGCGAGGCGGCGGCGGATGCCGATATTGGCCTTCATCCGCGGGTCCTTCGCGTATTCGGCCCACATGTAGTCGCGGTCCTCGTCGGAGACCATCTCCAGGGTGAGCTCGTCGTGATTGCGCAGGAAGATGCCCCACTGGCCGGTCTCCGGGATCGCCGGCGTCTGCGCGAGGATCTCGGAGATCGGGAAGCGGGACTCGCGACGGGCCGCCATGAAGATGCGCGGCATGAGCGGGAAGTGGAAGCACATGTGGCATTCGTCGCCGCCGACGGCCGGATCGCCGAAGTACTCGACGACGTCGGCCGGCCACTGGTTCGCCTCGGCGAGCATGACGGCATGCGAATATTCGGCGTCCACCACCGCCCGGCACCGCTTGAGGAAGGCGTGCGTCTCGGTGAGGTTCTCGCCGTTGGTGCCCTCGCGTTCGTAGAGATAGGGGACCGCGTCGAGGCGGAATCCATCGATGCCGAGATCCAGCCAGAACCGCATCACGTCGATCATCGCGTCGCCGACCGCCGGGTTGTCGTAGTTGAGATCCGGCTGGTGGGAGAAAAAGCGATGCCAGAAGTACTGGCCGCGCACCGGGTCGAACGTCCAGTTGCTCGGCTCGGTGTCGACGAAGATAACCCGCGCCTCCGGGTAGCCGGTCGCGTCGTCCGCCCATACGTAGAAATCGCCGAAGGGCCCGCCTGGGTCGCTGCGGGAGGCCTGGAACCACGGGTGCTGGTCGGAGGTGTGGTTCATGACGAGGTCCGTGATCACGCGTATCCCGCGCGCGTGCGCCTGGTCGAGCAGGTCTACGAAGTCGGCCACCGTACCGAATTCCGGAAGCACGGTCCGGAAATCGGAGATGTCGTATCCGCCGTCGCGCAGCGGCGACTGATAGAACGGCGGCAGCCAGAGGCAATCCACGCCGAGCCACGACAGGTAGTCGAGTTTGTCGGCGAGCCCGCGCAGATCCCCGGTGCCGTCGTTGTTCGAGTCGGCGAAGGCGCGGACCAGCACCTCGTAGAACACGGCCCGTTTGTACCAACCCGGGTCGGACGGTATGGGGTGGGCAGGGCGGATCTCCGGGGCCGCTGAGCCCCCTGTCGTATCCCCTGCTGCGTTTCCTGGTGTGGTCATCGTGGGCTGCGCTCCTGGCGGGTGACGTCGGGGCCTGGCACGTCGATCATCCCGGGTGCTGCACGTGCAGGATATGGGCGCTGCGCACCGCAGGCTCGAGGCGGATCGTGGTGTGCCGGGTGAAGCGGTAGCCCTCGCCGGAGAGCAGGTCGACGACGTCGAAATCGTCGTCCCAGCCGAGGCCCAGCGCCGGCATGGTGAGGTCGGTGTGGCCCCAATGCTCGCCCCGCGAGTCGAGGGCCACCACGAAGAGCAGGGTGTCGCCGGTGGTCTCGTCCCGCCGCGAATAGCACAGCAGGTTGTCGTTGTCGATGTCGTGGAAGTGCAGGCCGCGCATGTGGTGCAACGCGCTGTGGTTCTTCCGGATCATGTTGAGCTGCGCGATCAACGGCTCCAGCGACTGGCCCTGCTCCACGGGTGTGACGAAATCCCGCGGGCGGAGCTGGTACTTCTCCGAGTTCAGGTACTCCTCGCTGTCGGTGCGCACCGGCTCGTCTTCGAACAGCTCGAAACCCGAGTAGACGCCCCAGGCCGGCGAGAGGGTCGCGGCCAGCACCGCCCGGATCGCGAACATGGGCCGACCGCCGTACGCGAGCGACGCATGCAGGATATCGGGCGTGTTCACGAAGAAGTTGGGCCGCATGTAGTGCGATGCCGCCGCCAACTCGGTCGCGTACTCGGTCAGTTCTGCCTTGCTGGTCCGCCAGGTGAAGTAGGTGTACGACTGGGCGAAGCCCACCTTGGCGAGTGTGTGCATCATCGCAGGGCGGGTGAACGCCTCGGCCAGGAACACCACCTCGGGGTGTGTCCGGCGTACCTCGGCGATGAGCCATTGCCAGAAGTTGACCGGTTTGGTGTGCGGATTGTCGACGCGGAAGACAGTCACGCCGTGACCGATCCAGAACTCCACGATCCGCAGTACCTCGCGGTATAGCCCCTGTGGGTCGTTGTCGAAGTTCAGCGGATAGATGTCCTGGTACTTTTTCGGCGGATTCTCCGCGTACGCGATCGAGCCGTCCGGCCTGGTAGTGAACCACTCCGGGTGCTCGGTGACCCACGGATGGTCGGGCGCGCACTGCAGGGCGAGATCGAGGGCGACGGTCAGACCGAGCTCCCCGGCGCGACCCACGAACGCGTCGAAGTCCGCGAGCGTTCCGAGCGCGGGATGAACAGCGTCATGGCCGCCGAGACGCGACCCGATAGCCCAGGGCGAGCCGACATCACCGGGCTGCGCCGTCACCGCGTTGTTGCGGCCCTTGCGGCCGATCTCACCGATCGGGTGAATGGGTGGCAGGTACACCACGTCGAACCCCATCCGGGCGATCCGCGGCAGCTCGTCGGCGGCATCGGCGAACGTGCCGTGTCGCACCGGGGTTCCGTCGGAGGCGATCTGCGCGCCGGCCGACCGCGGGAAGAACTCGTACCATGCGCCGAACTCGGCGAGCGGCCGGTCGACCCAGATCTCGTACCGGTCCGATCGGGTGACGAGTTCGCGCACCGGATCCGCCGTCAGAACGGGCCAGAGATCGGCGGCCAATGCCGAGCCGATGCGCTGGGCGAGCGGCAGCGTCACATCGCGCAATGCGGCCGCGGCGGCGCGAATGACGTCCCGGTGCGCGTGGCCGGGCCGACGCGCGATGCGTTCCAACAGTGCCGCGCCCGTTGCCAGGTCGTTCGCCAGCTCAGCTGCGTCCTGCCCGGCGGCGACTTTCGCCTCGATGGCATGTCGCCAGCTGGACAGCGGGTCGCTCCACGCTTCAATCTGCAGCGTCCACGCCCCGATCCGGTCGGGGCTCACCTGGGCCCAGAACTGGTCCGTTCCGGGCGCCCCAGGCAGCATCCGCAGCAGCGGGCGGGCCGGTTCACGGTGCCCGCCGGCGCCTGGCCCCGCCGGTCGGAAGAGCACGTTCGCGCCGACGGCGTCATGTCCTTCGCGGAACACAGTGGCACCGACGTCGATCGTCGCGCCGACGGTCGAATGGGCGGGGAACCGGCCGCAATCAACGGTGGGCGTCACTGCGGTGATGGGGATTCGTCCGATCACGTGCCCAACGTACCGGGGTCGCCGGTGGCCCGCGCACCGGTGGCGACCTGCCGGATCGGCGCGCCGGAGTGACGTGGCGGCGTGACATGCCGGGGCAGTGGCGTCGGTGGGTGCCGTCGGCGCGGTAGCGTCTGTCACGGTCGGCGAGCGAGGGAGGCCTCTGCCGGCGGCCGAAGTGTTCGATCTCGATGTGCAAGGTGGAGTGACGTGAAGGCCTATCGATCGTTGACGGTGCGTCCGCAGGCACCCGACGCGCTCGCCCCGCTGGAGCGGTTGATCCGTAATTTGCGGTGGACGTGGCACTCGCCCACGCGCGACCTGTTCGAAGAAATTGACCCTGCGGTGTGGCGGCAGGTCGGCGGGGATCCGCTCAAACTCCTCAGCGCGGTTCCGGTCGGGCGGTTGGAGGCGTTGGCCGCGAACCAGGACTTCCTTTCGCGCCTGCACGGGTTGGACCGGGATCTGGACGAGTACCTGCGGCACGACGGCTGGTACCAGGCGCGCGAGTCGTCTCTCGCGGCTGCGGCCGGGGGCAACGGCAGTGCAGCGGCCGGCCCGAACGCGGTGGCGTATTTCTCTATGGAGTTCGGCATCTCCGACGTGCTGCCGAACTTCTCCGGCGGCCTCGGCGTGCTGGCCGGCGACCACCTGAAGTCGGCCTCCGATCTCGGCGTACCGCTGGTTGCGGTCGGGCTGTTCTACCGATTCGGATATTTCTCGCAGACGCTGTCGCGTGACGGGTGGCAGCAGGAGAACTACTCGGCGCACGACCCGCATTCTCTGATCATGGAGCCGGCGCTCGATGCGGCGGGCGCCCCGCTGACCGTCGCCGTGGATATGCCGAATTCGCAGACCCTGCACGCCAGGGTGTGGCTCGTCCGGGTCGGACGGGTGCCCCTGCTGCTGCTCGATGCCGACGTCGAAGCGAACGACGATGCTCAGCGGCAATCCACCGATCGTCTCTACGGCGGCGACCAGGATCATCGGATCCGCCAGGAGATCCTGCTCGGTGTCGGCGGCGCGCGCGCCGTGCGCGCCTACTGCGCCGCGAGCGGATTCCCGGCCCCCGAGGTGTTCCACATGAACGAGGGGCATGCCGGATTCTCCGGACTGGAGCGCATGAGCGAACTGGTGTCGCAGCAGGGGCTCTCGGTCGATGCCGCGCTGGCCACGGTGCGCGCCGGCACGGTGTTCACCACTCACACGCCCGTACCGGCCGGCATCGACCGGTTCCCGGTGGATCTCGTCCGCCACTATCTCAACGCCGATGCCGCGGGCATGTCCCGCCTGCTGCCGGGGATTCCCGCCGAGACCATCATCGGGCTCGGCGCGGAGAACGATCACAACCGGTTCAACATGGCGCATCTGGGCCTGCGGATCGCGCAGCGCGCCAACGGTGTCGCGAAACTGCACGGGGCGGTGTCGCGTGCGATGTTCGCGGGTCTGTATCCCGGCTTCGACGTCGACGAGGTCCCGATTGGTTCGGTGACGAACGGCGTGCACCTGGCGACGTGGCAGGATCCCTCGATGCGGCCGATCGCAGTCGGTCTGGCCGACGGCGCGGATCTGGACGTGTCGGAGTCGTGGCCCAACGCCGACGGCGTCGACCCGGCGCTGCTGTGGCGGCAGCGCAGCCGGCTGCGGTCGCGTCTGGTCGACATGGCGCGGTCCGCGGTGCGCCGGTCCTGGCTCGACCGTGGGCGCACTCTCGCCGAGCTCGGCTGGACCGAATCGATCCTGGACCCGAATGTGCTGACGATCGGGTTCGCGCGCCGTGTCTCGACCTACAAGCGGCTCACCTTGATGCTGCAGGACCCCGAACGGTTCAAGGAGATCCTGCTGGACCCGGATCGCCCCGTGCAGATCGTCATCGCCGGCAAGGCGCATCCCGCCGACGACGGCGGCAAGCGGCTCATGCAACAGATGGTCGCGTTCGCGGACGATCCCGAGGTGCGGCACCGAGTCGCGTATCTGCCGAACTATTCGATGTCCATGGCGGCCGTGCTGTGCTCCGGCGCCGACGTGTGGCTGAACAATCCGATCCGGCCGCAGGAGGCGTCGGGGACCTCCGGGATGAAGGCGGCACTCAACGGCGCCCTCAACCTGTCGATCTCCGACGGCTGGTGGGACGAGCTCTACGACGGTCAGGACGGTTGGGAGATTCCGAGCGTCGACGTCGATGACGATGTTCGGCGCGATGCGCTCGAGGCCGCGGCTCTCTACGACCTCTTGGAGGACCGTGTGGTGCCGCTGTTCTACGACCGGGGCCCGGAGGGGCGCCCGGACGGCTGGATCGACCGTGTCCGGCACACGTTGAGTTATCTCGGGCCGAGGGTGCAGGCCACCCGGATGGTTCGCGACTACGTCGAGCAGTACTACGCCCCCGCCGCGGCCAACGCTCGGATGCTCACCGCGGATGCCGCGGTCGAGTTCACGGCATGGCAGGCACGGGTGCGGGAGGCCTGGCCACGCGTGCGGTTCCGCGGCGTGGACGTGTCGGGCATCGATACCGAACCGGCGCTCGGCCACACCATGACGGTCCGGGCATACCTCGACCTCGGGGGGCTGAGCGAGGACGACGTCCAGGTGCAGACGGTGATCGGCGGGCTGCACGCGGAGGGTCACCTCGAGGACGTCGACCTCGAACCGATGCGGTTCGTCGGCAACGGCGACGGCCACCGCTTCCAGGCAGAGGTGCCACTGACCCGTGCGGGGTCGCTCGGATACACCGTGCGCGTGTTGCCGCGCCATGAGCTGCTGGCCAGCCCGGCCGAGATGGGCCTGGTCGCGACTCCGTGACGCAGCCCTGACACCCCCCGGACGAACGGCAGAACCGGTGCACACCGGCCGATTCCGGTCGGCGCTCCGCCGGATCAGCCGGGCAGCACGCTGCCGGGTCGGCGTGCCCGCAGCAGCCACAGGGTGCGGGCGGGCAACGTGACCGGATGGCCACACGGGATCGGCGTCGGGTCGGCTGGTTCGCCGGTCGCGGTCGCGGTGTCCAGCACCGGGGTGTACTCGTCGCCGTAGGGAAGCCCCGGCAGCGTGATCGCGGTGTCATCCGCGCCGGCATGCAGCACGATCAGCCAGGAGTCGTCGGTGAGCTTTTCGCCTCGCGGGCCGTGGCCCCGCACGTCGTTCCCGTCGAACCAGACCGCGAGAGTCTGTCTCGACGCGTCGAACCAGTCGGCGTTCGTCATGGCGACGCCGGCGGGCGTGAACCACTTGAGGTCGGCGATCCCGTCACCGTCCTGCGGCGATCGGCCGGAGAAGAAGCGCCCCTGGTGCAGCGCCGGGGATGTCGCACGGATCCGGGTCACCGTTCGGACGAACTGGAGCATTCCCGCCGCGATGCCGGCCCGGTCGTCGAGCGCCGCCCAGTCGAGCCAGACCTGCGGGGAATCGATGCAGTACGGATTGTTGTTGCCGGCCTGGGTGCGCCACATCTCGTCGCCCGCGCACAGCATCGGGGTGCCGGTCGACAGCAGCATGGTGGCGACCATGTTGCGGGCTTGGCGGGCGCGCACCGCGACGATCTCCGGCGAGACCGGCTCCGCGGCCGTTCCGTCGCCTTCGAGACCGTAGTTGGCGCTGCGGTTGTCGTCGGTTCCGTCCCGGCCGTCCTGGCCGTTCGCCAGGTTGTGCTTGTTCTCGTAGGACACCAGATCGCGCAGCGTGAAGCCGTCATGGGCGGTCACGAAGTTCACCGACGCCCACGGCTGCCGGCCGCCGAACACATCCTCGGAACCGGGCAGCCGGTAGGCGAGATCCCGCACGCCCGGCCGACCCCGCCAGAAGTCCCGCACCGTGTTCCGGAAGCGGTCGTTCCACTCGGCCCAGTCCGGTCCGAACCGGCCGAGCGCGTATCCCTCACCGGTCGCATCCCACGGTTCGGCGATCAGTTTGCGGGTCCGCAACACCGGATCGGCGGCGATCGCGATGAGCAGCGGCGACGCCGGGTCGAAGGCCCCGCCGCCCGGCCGGCCCAGAACCGGCGCCAGGTCGAACCGGAACCCGTCCACGCCGAGATCGGTGGCGAAGTACCGCAGCGAATCGGTGACCATGCGTACCACCGGCAGCGGCCCACTGTCCAGCGTGTTGCCAGTACCGGTCAGATCGGTATTCGTTGGCAAATAATAGGTCTCAGGATCTAGCCCGCGCCACGACAGCGTCACGGCTGTGCCGGGCCCGCCCTCGCAGGTGTGGTTGAAAACGACGTCGAGAAGCACCTCGATGCCGGCATCGTGGAGCGCATCGACCATGGCCACGAACTCCGTCATCTCCGCACCCGGGCGTGACGCGTACCCGGGATGGACGGCGAAATAGCTCAGTGTCGAATAGCCCCAGTAATTCGGGCGGCCCGCCGCCGCCAACAGGGGCTCGTCCGCGTGGGCGTGTACCGGTAGCAGTTCCAGTGCGGTGACGCCGAGTGAGGTCAGATGGTCGATGACCGCCGGATGGGCGATGCCTGCGTAGCTGCCGCGCAGGGCGGCAGGCACGGCCGGGTGCTGCTGCGTGAGCCCCTTGACGTGCGCCTCGTAGATGATCGTGTGTTCCCACGGCACGCTCGGCAGCGCCGGTCGCGTGGACATCGGCGGCAGCGGCGCCGTGACCACACCGACCGGTACCCGTCCGATCGTTCCCGCACCGGTTTCCGCGCCCCGGGTCGACGCCGCCGCCAGGTCATAGCGGGTGTCGTCGACCTGGCGTGCATACGGATCGAGGAGCAGCTTGCCGGCGTCGGTCGCGGCGACCCGGTAGCCGTACCGCTGGCCGGCGCCGACGCCGGCCACGAACACGTGCCACACCCCGCTGGTGCGGTCGGTCATCGGCACCCGGAGCTCGGCGCCGGCCTCGTCGATCAGGCAAAGCTCCACCGCCGGTGCCTCGTCGTCGCTACCGCTGGGGGCCCCGCCCGCGACGACGGCGAAGTTCACCCCGTGTTCGGTGACGGTCGCTCCGAGCGGATACGGGAGCCCGGGTGCGGGGGTGAAGTCAGCCGTCACCCGTCCGATTGTGTCGAATGACGGCGCGCGCGTTCGCGTGTACCCCCGTGACATGCGCGCCTCCCGTGATCATGGGACACAATGAGGCGCGTGAGCATGCCCATTCTGCCCGCGATTGTGCCCGCGCCGGACGCCGTCCTTCACCTGTGGGAGGTGACGGTGCGCCGGGGTTCGGCCATCCTGCTGGACGCCGTGTCCATGGAGGTGCGGGCGGACGAACGGTGGGTGATCCTTGGCCCGAACGGTGCCGGGAAGTCGACGTTGATCGCGATCGCTGCCGCGCAGATGCACCCGACCGCCGGCCGGGTACACATCCTCGGCGAGCGGCTCGGGGCGGTGAATGTCGCGGATTTACGCCCGCGGATAGGCCTGTCCACGGCGGCGCTGGCCGGTCGGGTTCCGCCCCTGGAAACCGTGCGAGACGTGGTGGTGTCCGCAGGCTACGGGGTGCTCGGCCGTTGGCGTGAACGCTACGAGGAGATGGATTTCGCGCGGGCCACCGAACTCATGGAGGCGATGGGCGTCGCGGCGCTCGCCGACCGGCAGTTCGGCGTGCTCTCCTCGGGCGAGCGCAAGCGGGTGCTGGCCGCGATCGAACGCCTGAAGGCGGAAGGCTTTAATGTGCGTATCGAGTTTGTGACCAACGTTCCTAGCAAGGATGTGCGTTTCATCCAGGTTCAGGCCGACGTCATCATCGACCAGCTCAA
>OFTX01000114.1_pt1 | contig 50068 bp, 54 predicted proteins | sample 1775051 | NCBI WGS metagenome assembly OFTX01 (sample SAMN08195772, study PRJEB24354) | sludge metagenome | isolation source: sludge from phenol fed wastewater aerobic bioreactor A | place: India: Nagpur | collected 2016-09-15 | reverse complement strand
ACGGCTCTCGCGTGCCGATCGACGCGGCATTCGACAAATAGACCGGCACTTCAAGCCAGCCCGCAAATTGTCGCGGCGAGCGCCTGCGTTCGCGGCAGCAGCGTATCGAGACGCAGGAATTCGTCGTCCGTATGCGCTTTGCCGCCGACCGGGCCGAGCCCGCACAAGGTCGGCACGCCCAGCGCGGCGGTGAAGCCTGAATCGGCGCAGCCGCCGGTGTATTCGCCGGCGACGGCAAAGCCGATCCTGGCCGCGGCTTGCTGGTATCGCTCCAGCAGCGCCTGCGAGTGCTTCTCCTCGAGCGGCAGGAACAGCGGGCCGCGCGTCGCCGTCGCCACCGTGCCCGGCACGTCCTCGGCGGCGAGGATGGCGTCGATCCGCGCCATCAGCGCGTCGAGCTGGTCGACGGCGACGATGCGGATGTCGAGTTCGGCCTCGGCGCGGTCGGCGACGGTGTTGGCGGTCGTGCCGCCGCGGATGGTGCCGACATTGGTGGTGATGCCGGCGGCGTAGTCGGTCAGCGCGTGGAGGATTTCATCGTTCCATTTGCGCTCGACGAACTCGCGCAATGCGGCCGTGTCGAGCGACGGCTGGGTCGGGGTGACGATATCGTTCATGGGGGGCGTGTCCTTGGGAAGGTCCGGCGCACTCGCCGGGACGAATGCCGGCGCACCGTATGGCGTCATGATAGCCATTCCGGCACCGGCTGGCGACCGGCCGACCGACGCTCACGAGGCCTTGGCACGGACTCGGCAGACCGAACGGACCCGCGGGCGGAACGGTGGGGACCGTGGGAACGGATGGAAGGAAATGTCCGCAAGGGACAAGCTGCCACACTCAGTTGCCGGTGCCCGGCGGGTCGAATCGGAAGACGATTTCACCGGCGGCGCCGCTGGCCTTCACGCACTGCGCCGTTTGCCGGCCTTGAGCGGGTACGTCGAGCGTGTGTTCGGTGTCCGCCGCATTGCAGCGCCAGAAGAAGGTCACTTTCCGCGCACAATGGTTCGTCACCTCGTAACGATAGTGCGTCACGTCCGCGGGCAACGCACGCAGTGCGCCGCAGGGCTGGCCCGAGGCGTCCAGCGGTTCGGTGGGCATCGCCGGCACCGACGACGCCTGCGCGCGCGCCGCCCCGCTCGCGACAAGCGCGAGTGCGAGCAGGCAACCTGAGACCCCCGAGCGGTAAATTCCGATGCGGTCCATCAGATCCAGCGCCAGGCGATGGCCACGGCACCGACGGCAACGCCGATTCCGATGACCACGCCGAACCACGCCAACTGCGCGCGCCGCGCCCGTCGACGGCTCGATTCCGAAGTGTCGTAGAAACGACCCAATCCGCCCGAGTACAGCTTTTCCCAGCGAATTTCCATGACGCACCTCACAAAACAATCAAACCGGCCCGCACAATCTGTTCTTTTCTTCTTTATCGAAAGTTTTGAGGCGCAAGACAATTCGGGTCAATCCGGGCAAATTCCGATAGGTGAAATACCCAAAATTCCGACATTGCGCCTTCGCCTCAAGATCGCACTATTCTTTCGGAATTGCAATAGCGTGAACTTGCGGAATGCAGCCATCAAACCACGACAAACCTTTTCAATGACGACGGTTATCGTCTTGCTTAACGCTGCCTTAGATGACTTTGGTCCGATTTTTTCGAGCGATGTGGCGCTCGCTGTGCTGGATATTTAATTCCCGCCACCTCGACATAGGTACGCCAATTCAATCACACCGGCATTTCCGAAACGCAATACAGATGTAACCATACGTTTCAAAAATGCACGACCGTTCGTTTAGATCGGGGGATGGAAGGCACGCGGCGAGACGGCCGCACCGCCCGGCATTGGAGGGCGGCGGCAAGCGTTTCCGGCGAAAGGGAAGCCTGATTTCAGGCGGCGCAACGATGCGCGGCAACCCGCCGTAAGCGGGGCCGCGCACGAAAAAGAAGATCGGGAAGATCGGTGACTTTAGCGTCCCAGGAAGGCCGCGCCGACAGACAAAAGGACGAAACCGCCGACGCTGCAAGCGATCGCGATCGCCAAAAGGCGTTGAAAGAGCTGCTCGCGCTCAGTGGCGCTGCGATGGGAACGGGGTACTACGTGATGAATCGTTCCCCAACCACTCGAATACACTTTTTTCCAACGGATGTGCATAAGTTACCTCGCGTTGTTTAGTGTTCGTAGCCTTGCCGGTCATCGATTCTCGCTATCGGAATCGACGAGACGCAGGGCTAGTATGCGCTTTGTCGGGCAGCCGTAAACCCCTCATCCGTGGTGCGTCGCGGCATGCCGGATCACACATTCGCGGCAATTGCGAAACAAGTCGTCGGCAAGAAGAAAACCGACAAGGTGACGCGATTCGCGATTTTTGTCGGACCCTGTCAATGCGACAGAATGTCGCAGGTGCGACAAGTTGTCGCGCAACCCGCATGGACGCTCGCATACGTAATTTTTCAGGGTGCGACAGAGGGAACGTTGTCGCAGACGCGACCGGACGAGAACATGCGCATTTGCGGCGCGGACAACGGTGGCGCGACGCGGCGGCGATCGCGTCGTGCGGCGCAACATCGATTTTTGGGTTTTACGACAAATCTCGGGTAAATCCGGGGGCCGGGGCGCCCCCTTCCCGTTCGACTCAGGATTCGAATGGGTTTTGGACCTGCCGCGCCGTTGTGCTGTCCGTGGCCAGCGTCGGCGTCGTCAGCTCGGCGCCCGCGAGCGATGCCACGACGGCATCGAGCACGGCCTTGAGCGCCTGGGCCTGGCGCAGGCCTTCGACGTCGCGGCGAATCTCCAGGTTGCCGAAAAGGGCAATGTGGTCCGTGTGATTTTCCACGTTCAGTTCGCCAAGCGTGAGCGCGTCGGACTCGTTGGCGAAGGGGACGAAGGCGACCAAGGCGACGTCGGGGACACGCTGCGTGGATGACGGGTTGGCGGGAGACGATGCGGACATTGGGGGGCTCCTGAATCGTTGGGAGAAAGGTGGACGAGGCGCCTGCCCCCCGACCCGAGATGGAGTCGCGGTGGCGAGGCGGCCACGGCAGCGCTTAGCGGATGATCGTACGCAGGAAATCGAGCACCGTCTGCACTTCGCGGTACGACGGCACCTCCGGATCGCGCTTGCGCTTGCCGCCGGCGGCCTTCGGCCTGGGCAACGTCATGGCAGTGGCCTTCACGTCTGCCGCCATACCCGGGAAAAAGTCGATACCGGCGATCTTCTCGAGTTCGGCCACGCTCACGACCGAATAGTCGCCTGTCGCCTCGTTCGCGACAAGATAGGCCCCCGCCTGCTTTCGCTTCGGATCGTAGACGACCTTGTACAACTGCGTGGGTACCATCACACGATCGCCGACCTGCGTGATCGTCTTGCCCTTGAAGAGGGGTCCGGTGATCACGTACAGCTCACCGCGATCCTGCGCCAGCTTGCGCACGCTCGATTCGATGCCGGCCCACAGGTAGCGGTTGTTCTCGCTGTTCTGCGGCACCATGTTCGCCAGGGAGAAGCTCTCCGACTGCGCGCGCGAGTCCGGCATGTCGGCCGATGGCGCCATGTGGCCCCGGTCATAGCCTGAGCGCACGTAATCGCGCAGCTCGGCGCGCTCGCTCGCGGGCAGGCGCGATTCGGCGTGGAAGTTGTTCACGCGCGAAATTTGCCGTGCGTCACTCAGCCCCGCGCGCGTGAGGTGCTCGGCCGACCAAAGTGGCGTGCGCGTCACGCCCGAGTGCATGACCCCGAAGGCCCCGAAGCACACTTCGCGCGCACTGCGCGTCAGCGCGGCCTGGGTGATGTCGGGTGCGGCGCCCGACCAGTAATGATCGCTGCACGCCGAGGCTGCCGCGAGCGCCGACAGGGGCGTCGCCGTGACGGCGGCGACACAGAAAAGCGTGGCAAGGGAAACTGCCAACTGCCCGGCCATCGCGCGCAGTTCGCCTGCGCGCACCGCGGTGACCGTCCTTCGAGACTGCTTCATCGCACTGCTTGGGGTAAGACTTGAGGGGGTGCGATTGTAGCGGATGAACGGCTATTCGGGGGCCACGCTTCCCGCACCATAGGCGGCGCATTGCAGGGTCTGCGCGGGGCCGAGGTTGCCGCACTCGTCCGCCTGCGCGCTCGGCAGCCAAGCCTGCTCCAAAAAGAGCAGGCAGAGCGTCAGGGCGATCATGAGAAGCAGCGTTTTCATTGCGGCATCCGGGTCGGGTTGCCGCATTGTATGCGCCCGCATCATCAGGCAGACCGTCGCGCGCACCATGAAATTGTTTCGTTTCGTTACCAGCGACGCCCTGCGAGCCGTCACGCGACAGTCTCGCGCCGCGTTGCCGACCGGCGTCAAGCGTCGGGGACGTCGCCACGCAAGGCGACGAGCGCCGCGAGCGGTTCGTTCGGTACGCACTCGGCGCGCAGGCCCCGAACCACGCCGACCCGATCGGGCATCGCGCGATTCTGCGACATCTTGAATTTGCCCTCGATGCGCCGAATCGGAATCTCCACACCGATGATGGCGCGCAGCATGCCGTCGATAAAATCGGCCGGCGCGTCATCGACCGCCCATGGCGTCGCACGCCCATGCTCCTGCGACTGCGTGAGATCGCCCACGAGATTTCGCAACCACGCAGTGTCGTCGATCACGCGCGGCGGCCCCTGAACGTGTACGGCCGCGTAGTTCCACGTGGGCACCACCTTGCCGTGCTCGGCCTTGGCCGCATACCACGACGGCGTGATGTACCCCTGTGGCCCGGTGAAGGCAACCAGACAGTCGCTCGCATCGCGCAGCGCGGCCACGTGCGGATTCGCGCGCGCCAGGTGAGCGCGCAAGACACCCGTCTCGCCTTCATCCGGGTACACCAGAAACGGGATCGAATCGGCCATCAGTCCGTGCGAACCGGCGCTCACCAGCAAGCCGAGCGGAGATTGACGAATGAGTTCGTGCAGGACTTCGGGACGGTCCTCGGTGAAGGCGGCGGGCTGGTACATCGATGACTCCGGACAAGACGGCGGGGAAGGAATGAATGCCGAATAGCGTACGGCCGGGCGTGGCCCGTGGCAAAGACCCAATATCGATGATTTTTTTGATGCCACGAGAATGCCCGGCGGCATCGCGGCGCGAAAACAAGGCGCCGCGCCGCGGGGCACGACGGATGCCGGCCGGCGCCCCTGCGCCACTGCGGCTCGAGCCGCTCGAGCGACGGGAGCGGATTGAGAGGTGTTAGAGGAACGACTTCGCCTGACTCAGGATCTTGTCGCACACCTGACGCGTGAGTTGCTCCTTGAGGCCACCGCCGTTCAGGTCGACCGTCTTGCCGTCGGGCGACGACAACAGGCCCTTCGCGCCGTCGAGATATCCGGGACTCGCCTCAGGCGAGCCCGACTGCGTGCCGATCTTGCCGAGGAGCTTGTCTTTCACGTCGGTGGCCGAACCGAGGTTCGCACCGCTCAGATAATTGTTCTTGATGCAGAACTGCAACACGCCGGTCGCGTTGCCGATGCTGCCCGAGGTCAGCGAGCCGGGCAATGCCAGGCCGCCCAGGCCACCGGCCAGACCACTGGTGTTGCCGCCGCCCGAGTTACCGCCGCCCACGGCGTTTCTGAGCATGTCGAGCTGGGCCTGCGCCGGCATCGGCGCCCCGAGGGTCAACGCCAGCGCGACGCCCGCGCTCACCGCGCCGAGCTTCGACCATCCCTTGAAGCCTGCATTTGCCGAATGTTCCGTGCTTCGCGACATACGCTCCTCCGTGAGGTGAATGACGTGGGGTCAGGTCGACTCACTATAGCAGGCCGTCGGCTGGGCACCTCGCCCTACGGTGCGAATGTCACGCGCCGCGGCTCGCGACTAAGCCAGCGCGGCGAACGTGTCGACGGTCTGCGCCAGGCTAACGCTGGCGTCAACGCCAGCATTCTCCTTGAGCAGGAAGACCAGGTGATGGCCCGCCAGCAACTCGATGCGACGATCGCGCGCAAATTCCTCAACGCCCTCGTCGAAGTTGCCGGTCGTGATCAGCATGCCGCGCGCCGCGCCGATCTGCTGCATCTCGGCGAGGATGGCGCGCGCTGCGGCCAGTGTCAGGCGCGCCGCCGGGTCCATCTCCCGATAGATGCGAACGACGACATCGCCGCCAAAAATCGGATGCGGATCCCACGCACGGCACGTGAGCATGCCTGGCGCGTCGCCCGGCAGCAGCGGTGGCCCTTCGAACCCGTGCGAGCGCAGCAGGTGGAACATCACCTGGGTGAAGTCCTTGTCGGGGAGCGTCATCAGATTGAAGCGCCGGTCCACCGCGACATCTTCGTCGGTGACGACCTGCGTCATGTCGACGCCCGCGACCGGCGCCACCGCCTCCAGCGCTTCCGGACGTGCCGACACACGCGCTCCCAGCCTGGCCAGATGGGTTGCCGCGTCGCCTTCGCCCAGCGCGAGCGTCGCGAAATCGCCACGCGCCGCATGCACGCTCGCCAGACACACGCGGTTCTCGCCATCGCTGGCGTAGACATTGAAGACGATCGCGTTCACGTTGCGCAGCGGATCGGCCGAAAAGAGTTCATGCAGCGAGCGCAGCACGATCTGGCGCAACGCCTCGCCGTATGCCTTGGCGCGAATCGCTTCGCTTGCGGGCACACCGTGTATGGCGGCTTCGGCGACGTTGTACCGATATTCGAGGGCGACGGGCACGGCCGCGTCGAGCGACGGCACGTCGTAACCGATGGCGAGCAGCTTGTGGTTCTCGACGAAATGCGCCGCCAGCGTTTGACGGAAGGCTTCGGGATACGGGCTTCGGCTGAGCACGATGCGCGCGTAGCGGGTGATCGCCGCGGCTTCGCCGCGCAGCAGCGCGCCTTCGAAGTCGGCTACCGCCGCGTTGTGATGCGCGCTCTCCACACGCGCCGCTTCGGTCGCCTTCTGCTGTGCGATCTGGAGAATCATCGAGCCCTGGGTACGACGGATTTTCGACGCCTCGTACTCGCGCTCCGCATGCACGAACTCGCTGCGCGCCTTCGCGACGGCCTGCTCGTACCGACTCGCCGCGCCGGGCATGGCCAACGCGAGACGCCCCGGCTTCTCGGGCGCGAACGTTTCCCACTCGGGCTTGGCCAGAATCTTCGGAAGATGCCGCGTGTCGAGGACCGGCGGCGTATTGCGGGCGCGCAGATCGGCGGGCGGGATACGCAAATCACGTGCAAGGCCATCGGCAAGCAAACGCTCCAGCCGCGCGACTTCAAATTTTGCGCGCGCGCCCAATGCCGCCGCTTCGGCCTGCCGCAGGGCAACCTGCACCTTCTCGCGGGCGGCCGGATCGGCGGCCGGCGCGTCGTCGGCGGCGCGCTGGGCCTGTTCCAGGGCGCGGACTTCCGCCAGCGAGCGCGCCTGCGACTGGGCGTGTTGCTGCTCACGCGTGTGTGCGGCGCGCCAGAATTCCCGCGCCAGACGATCGATGCTGCTCTCGAATCCCCGGTTCACTACTGCCCCCGCATGCGATATAGGTATTGTTCTATCCGGTCAGGTGCCACGCCCGAACGGCTGATTATTATGTCGGGGCCGTGCGCCGGCGTTCCGTCCCGACCGGCAAAATCTGATATTTACGTAGGGGACGATTGTAGGACGATGCCCCCTGAACTCGCAAAGAAATCTTTCCGGGAATTTCCGCCAGCCCCGATGCAACATGACACAACTGAAACGCACTCGTTCTGACCGTCATCAAATCGCCACGGCGATCGCGCAAGCTCACTGCGTCTTCCGGGTCATCGCACCATGAACGATCCTGCTTCCGCCCCCCGGCCTGCGACGCGGCCATCGCGAACGGCCAGGCGCGCCCCAGGCGTGCACGACAGGTCCGACACGCCCGACACGCTCGACACGCTCGACGGCCCCGACATGACCCGAACGTTCGGGTCGATCGATGCGGCCATCCTGCGTGCGGCATGGGTCAGTGCGCTGGCCTGCCTCGTGCTTGCGATGGCGGCCATCGCCTGGATCGACCGGCCGGTCGTCGATTTTGTGCATCTCCATACCCAGGGCAACCCGTGGATCCAGCACGTTGCCGAGTTGCCCTCGATCTTGTTCGTGCTCGCCTGGCCGACGTTCGCCGTCCTGGGGGCCATGCAGATATGGCGCGGCCGCCTGCCTGCGTGGGTGACCACCCTCTGGCTCGCCGGCGGCGCGGTGGGCGTTGCCAGCGTGCTCAAGCAGGCTTTGAAATTCGTGTTCGGCCGGACCTGGCCGGCCACCTGGATCCACGACAACCCCTCGTACCTTCGCGACGGCGTATTCACATTTCGCTTCCTCGCCGGTGACGGTTCGGCCTACGCATCGTTCCCGTCGGGCCATCTGAGCGTGATGCTCGCGTTCGCGACGGTGCTGTCGCTGCGCCATCGTTCACTGCATTGGCCCTGCGCGATCGCCGTCGCGCTCACCGCATTCGGGCAGATCGCCGCCGCCTACCACTGGACCAGCGACGCGCTCGCCGGTGCAGCGCTGGGGATCGCGGTCGGTACCGCGGTCGTGACGGCCTGGCAGCGATGGACGGCGCGCTGAGGGAATTCCCCTTTCGTGAATCGGTGGCGCCCCCGCATAATGGCGAATTGCCTACGCGCACCGGTATGGCGCGCCGCCTGATTCATGACTGCCGATCTGTTGCTCCCGCTTGTCGCCGGCGCCTGCGTGGCCGGATTCGTCCAAGGTCTGTCCGGCTTCGCGTTCAGCCTCGTCGCGCTCTCCTTCTGGGCGTGGTCGCTTCCTCCGACGGTCGCCGGCCCGCTCGCCGCCTTCTGTTCGCTCGTGGGCCAGTTGCTGGGGCTTCGCGCCGTGCGTCGGGCCGTGCCCCTCGAGCGGCTCGCGCCGTTCGTGCTTTGCGGACTCGTGGGCGTGCCGTTCGGGGTGTGGATTCTGCGCTACCTCGACCCGATCTGGTTTCGCGCGGGGATCGGTGCCGTGCTCGTCATCTACTGCTCGATTCTGCTGCTGGCGGCACGCCTGCCTCGCATTCGGCACGGCGGGCGGGCCGCCGACGGCGTCGTGGGCTTCATCGGCGGCGTGATGGGTGGCATTGGCGGACTGGTGGGCGTGGTCCCCACGCTGTGGTGCACATTGCGCGGTTGGGACAAGGACATGCAGCGCGCGGTCATGCAGCTCTTCTTCATCGCCATGCACACGCTCACCATCACCCTGTACGTCGTGCATGGCGTGATCACGACGCAAACGCTGCATGTGTTCGCCATCGCCGTACCGTCGATGATCCTGCCGACGCTCGCCGGCGCCTGGGCCTACCGGTTTCTCTCCGACCACGCCTTCAGACGCATGGTGCTTGCGCTGCTTGCCTGCTCGGGCGTCACGTTGCTCATGGGCACCGTGCCGGAGCTGCTCGCGCGGTAGGAGCGCCAAACGCGCATGCATGTCCGGCGTTACGATGTGGAAATCGCCCGTCGCCCCGCACCGGGTTCGCGCCCGTCGCCCGCCATGTCCTCCTTGTCCGCCGCTGCCGCGTTTCCCGATCGTGCCGCCGCCGGCAACGCGCTTGCCGAAGTGCTCGCCTCGCACGCGTTGCTCGCGCGCTGCGCCCCGCCGCTGGTGCTCGCCATTCCCCGCGGCGGCGTACCCGTGGCCCTGCCCATTGCCCGTCGACTGAACGGCACGCTCGACGTGCTGCTCGCGCACAAGCTTCGCGCGCCGCATCAGGCGGAGCTTGCCGTAGGCGCCGTCGATGAGTTCGGCGGCATCTTTCTTGCCGAGCACGCCCTTGCTCTCGGGGCCACCGGCACATATCTCTCGCACGAAACCGCGCGTCAACGCGCGCGCATCCAGCAGCGGCGACAGGCTTACACCCCCGGGCGCGGCGCGCCGCATGTGCGGGATCGGCCGGTCGTGGTGGTCGACGACGGCATTGCCACCGGCGCGACGATGATCGCGGCGTTGCGCGCGATGCGGCGTCTGGGCGCCACACCGCTGCTCGCCTGCGCGCCAGTGGCGGCGCGCGAAGCCATTGCCCGCCTCTCGACGCTGGCCGATGCCGTCGTGTGTCTCGAGACACCGCACCCCTTCCATGCCGTGAGCGTGGCGTACAACGATTTCGTCCAGACAGACGATGCCACCGTCATCGCCCTGCTGGCGATGGCAGCCGATCGCCCCTAGGCGTTAGCGAAGTGCCGTCCCGAGGCGCTCAGGCCCAGTCGCGTCCCGACGCGTGCGCCCCCGCCCGGCGGCGTAGCGGCATCCCCCGCGATTGCACTACACTTGAGCCTGCTGTGCGACGTCGGCGCCACGCGATACCCCGGTACCTCGGTGGACGGCCGGCGCGGTGCGCAGGTGGCCGCCCGCCGGCCGCCTCATTCTGCTTCTTGCTGCTTCTTGCTGCTTCTTGCTGCTTCTTGCTGCTTCTTGCTGCTTCTTGCTGCTTCTTGCTGCTTCTTGTTGCTTCTTGCCGCTTCCTGCCGCCTCAGTTTCGACGGAGCCTGTGATGACGACGTCCCTGATTCTCAACGTAATCGGCCCTGACCGCCCGGGCCTGGTCAATGCCATCGCCGATCGCGCCACCGCCGCCGGCGCCAACTGGCTCGAGAGCCGTCTCGCGAATCTGGCCGGCCAGTTCGCCGGCATCATTCATCTGCAAGTCCCCGACGACAACATCGCGTCGCTCACGCAGGCACTGCATGCGCTCGAGACGCATGGCCTGAAGATCTCCGTCACGCCCGCGCAAAGCGCCGCCGCCGACCCGGCCGCGCGCGCGCTCCAGCTCGACCTCGTGGGCCAGGACCATCCGGGTATCGTGAAGGAGATTTCACACGTGCTGTTCGCGCGGGGCGTGAGCATCGACGAACTCGTCACGGAGTGCGTCGAGGGATCGATGTCGGGTGGCACCCTGTTTCGCGCAACCGCCCGGTTGCATGTACCCGCCTCGGTCAGCACGGCATCGCTGCGCGAGACACTGGAGAGCCTTGCCGACGACCTGATGGTCGACGTCGAACTCGATTCACCTGCCGGTGCCTGAGCGCGCGCCGATGAAGCGAGCCTTCCTGTTCGTCCTCGCGGCCGTTGCCATCCTCGCGCTGCTTTCACTGCTGCCCCTGCCCTTCGAGCGCCAGACTCACATCACGAACACCGTGACGCTGCGCGCGCCGCCGCAGGTCGTCTACGACTTCGCCACCACACCCGCCAACTGGCCGAAATGGCATCCGGCATCGCTTGCCGTGCAAGGCGCCACGGACCATCCGCTCAAACTGGGCGAAAAAGTCGCCGAGGAGTTTCGGCTTGCAGGCCGCCACGGCATTCTTCACTGGACGGTCGTCGATGCCAGACCGCCGTACACATGGCGCATCGAGGGCGAGGTCAACCGCCGCCCCGCGGGAGAGGTTCGCTACACGCTCACCCCCGACGGTACGGGCACGCGCTTCGAACGCGACTTCGTCTATCGCACGCCGAACCTGCTCTTCCTGATCCTCGACCCTATCTTCATCGGCCCGCGCGTGCGCGCCGAGTCGAAGCAAGGCGCCCGCCAACTCGAGCAGATCTTCGCGACGCTCGCGCCGGCCATTCCGGCGGCGGCGTCGATGCCCGTAGCCGCAAGCGGCGTACCCGCGCAATAGCACCCAGGGCCTCGTCGCAACGACGGCAAGACTGACGGCGGCATGAGACCGGAGACGCCGTCGGGCGCAAGTGGCGTCGTTGGCGTGGTCGAGCGTGCGACTACTCGTTGAACGTCGCCGACATTTTGTCCGCCGCCGCCTGAAGATCGGGCAGGAACGTCATCAACTTTTCAAGTGTGCAGTGCTGCGCGCTGGCCTGTACGGCAATAGCCGCACAGGCGCGGTTACGGTCGAGCATCACCGGCACGGCTACCGCGATCATGCCCGGCACGTGCTCCTCGTTGTTGGTGCCCACGCGACGCTTGCGCGTCTCGGTCAACTCCTCGCGCAGGTCTTCCAGGTCGGTGATGGTGTTTTCCGCCCGCGGGCGCAACGGCAGGTGCGCGATGAGCTTCTCGCGGCGCGCGCGCGGCAGAAACGCGAGCAGCAACTTGCCGCTCGCGGTGCAATGCAGCGGCACGCGCGAACCTGGCGAGAGTTTGAGCTGACGCGACCAGTCGGTCTCGATCCGGTCGAGATATACCAGGTCGTCGCCCGAGAGCATTGACAGGTTGCAGGTCTCGCCGAACTTGTCGACCAGCTGTTGCAGAATGCCGTGGCGCGCGGCCGCCGGCCCCACATGCATGAGCGCGTTCACGGCCATTGCCCGCACGCGCGACGACGGCTCGTAATGACGGCTGCCGGCCTCGCGGGTCACAAGCCATGCGGCTTCGAGCTGTTTGAGAATGCGGTGCACGGTCTGCTTCGGCAGACCGATGGCGGCAACGATCTCCGCCAGGGTCATCGGCGCACCGGCTGCACTGAGGATTTCGAGAATGCGAAATGCGCGGACGGCCGCGGCGTTCGACTGATTGCTCATGTCGGTACTTGGCTCTCGGGGTCGAGTTGTGTTTTAGGTCGTTATCGCTCGCGGCGGTCTCCCCCTTCTGCCCTCGCGCGACACGCCGCCGCCCAGCCCGTTGCCAACCGCATCAGGCTGCCGCACCGCCGTGCCGTCGCACCGCGACGTCCCGTTTTCCGCATTCTAGTGCGATTCTTCCAAGCTGACGATTCGAGACAAACCCGGAGATATTCGGAATACAAAATGCAAAACAAGAGGACCGGGACGCCGTCGGGCGTCCCGGTCCTCGCAATCGCCTCCGGCGGTACCCGCCCTTCGCCGTCAGGACTTGCCGGACAGTACGCGCAAACGATGAATCAGACTCGACGTATCCCAGCGCGAGCCACCCAGTGCCTGCACATCCCCGTAGAACTGGTCGACGAGCGCCGTGACGGGTAGCGAAACGCCGGCGCGCTGCGCCTCGGCCAGACACAGCCCGAGATCCTTGCGCATCCAGTCGACGGCAAAGCCGTAATCGAACTTGCCGTCGATCATCGTCTGGCCGCGGTTGTCCATCTGCCAGCTGGCCGCGGCGCCCTTGTTGATGACGTCGAGCACGAGCGGCATGTCGAGCCCGGCGCGCTGGCCGAAGTGGATCGCCTCGGACAATCCTTGCACGAGGCCGGCAATACAGATCTGGTTGACCATCTTCGCCAGTTGGCCCGCGCCGGCGTCGCCGATACGCGTGACGGCACGGCCATACGCGGAGAGCGTAGCCGCGACACGATCGAAGGCGGCCACGTCGCCACCGCACATGATCGTGAGCACGCCGTTCTTCGCGCCGGCCTCGCCGCCCGAGACGGGCGCGTCGACAAAGTGCAGGCCTTGTTTGCGTGCCGCCGCATAGAGCTCGCGCGCCACGTCGGCCGATGCTGTGGTGTGATCGACGAAAACCGCGTCGGCCTTCATGCCGGCAAATGCGCCGTGCTCGCCGAGCACGATGCTGCGCAGGTCGTCGTCGTTGCCGACGCAGGCGGCCACGATGTCGGCATTACGAGCGGCCTCGGCCGGCGTGGCCGCGTGAGCCCCGCCGTATTCCTTGGCCCATTGCTGCGCCTTGGCGGTCGTACGGTTATAGACCGTGACCTGATGCCCCGCGCGTTGCAGGTGACCGGCCATGGGATAACCCATCACGCCGAGACCGAGAAACGCGATGCGCAGGGAGGATGCTTGCGATGAGGGGGAAGTCAATTCGAGGGCCTCGCAGGTGGAATCTTGATGAGAGACCGAACGGGGTGCCGATGGCGCCTTGCACACCCAGGGGTCCCGTCTGAAATACAGGGGGCTTGCGAGACATCATTATAGAGACGGGCGGGGTTCGGGCGCCAGCGCAATCCCCCGCCACACGGGGCATTCGCGCGAATTCGCCCCAGAATGGTGCGCCGGCTGTCTTCCAATAATCATTCGTAAACATTGCCCGATCGTTTCCGTTTGAAAAATTCTGTTTCCGTGACTGGCGTTGGTGCCCGGTTCCGATACAATGCGCGGCATGGCTGATTTTGATACTTGTTGGTCAATTCGCGTTTACTACGAGGACACGGACGCCGGCGGCGTCGTCTTCTACGCCAACTATCTGAAATTCTTTGAACGGGCCCGCACCGAGTGGCTCCGTTCGCTCGGTATCGAGCAACTCGAACTGGCCCGCAATACCGGCATGATGTTCATTGTGCGCGCCACCGCGCTCGACTACCTGAGCCCCGCCCGACTCGACGATCTCGTCGTCATCAAAAGCCGCATCGAACGCCTCGGTGGCGCATCGGTCGACTTCCTGCAGGAAGCGTGGCGCGACACCCCCGACGGCAGCAGCGAACTGTTGGCGCGCGGCAGCATCAAAATCGGCTGCGTGCGCGCGGACACGCTGCGTCCGGGCAAGATTCCGGCGCATGTGCGTGCCGCCATGCAAGCGGCCACCAACGCCGCGCAGGCCGAGACCGCCCAGGCGCCAGGCCGCGCGCCCCGGCCGGCTGCCGCCTGACGTCAATGACAAGAATTCCGGTCATTCAATAACCACACCATGCCCGATCAAGACCTTTCCATCATTTCGCTGGTCATGCACGCCAGCGTGCTCGCCCAGGCCGTCATGGGCCTGCTGCTGCTGCTGTCGCTGCTCTCATGGACGCATATCTTCCGCAAGATCTTCGCGATCCGCCGCGCACGCACCCAGACCGAGCGCTTCGAACGCGACTTCTGGTCCGGCGGCGATCTCCAGGCGCTCTATCAAAGCGCGCTGAACAATCGCCACCAAACGGGCGCCCTCGAGCGCATCTTCGAATCAGGCATGCGCGAATACATCAAGGCGAGCGAGAAAGGGCTGAACGATCCTCACGCGATTCTGGACGGTGCACGCCGCGCCATGCGTGCCTGCTATCAACGTGAAATGGACTCCCTCGAAGCCAACCTGCCGTTTCTCGCATCGGTCGGTTCGGTGAGCCCGTACATTGGTCTGTTCGGTACCGTGTGGGGTATCATGAACGCTTTCCGCGGCCTGTCGAACGTGCAACAAGCCACGCTCGCCAATGTGGCGCCGGGCATTGCGGAAGCGCTGGTGGCCACCGCCATCGGTCTGTTCGCCGCTATCCCTGCCGTGGTTGCCTACAACCGCTTCGCCACCGACATCGACCGGCTGTCGATCCGCTTCGAAAGCTTCATCGAAGAGTTCTCCAACATCCTGCAACGGCAGATTCACTAAGCACTCCGGGAGCGCCGAGACATGGCAGGTTCTATGCGCAACGCTCGCCGCGGCCGTCGCGCCATGGCGGACATCAACGTCGTGCCGTATATCGACGTGATGCTGGTGCTGCTCATCATCTTCATGGTGGCCGCCCCGCTGGTGGCGCCGTCGATCGTCAATCTGCCGAGCGTCGCCAACGCGAGCCCGCAGCAGCAGACACCGCCGGTCGTCGTCAATATCGAAGCCGACAATCGCATGCTGGTGCGCTACAAGGATGGCGAGAACACCATCGAGCAGCGCATGAGCGGGGGCGATCTGACCGGCTTCCTGCAAGGCCGTCAGGCCGCGAATCCGGATCAGCCCGTCGTCATTGCCGCCGACAAGTCGGTGCGCTATGAAATCGTCATGAACGTGATGTCCGATCTCAAGGCCCAGGGCGTCAAGCGCGTGGGCCTGCTCGTCAAGCAGAAATGAGCCGCACCGCAGCCCGTTCCGACCGTCCCATTGGCCCGCGCAAGGATGAGCGCGGCACGGGGCGGGCATTCCTCCTGGCGCTGCTCATGCACGCGCTGTTGTTCGCGCTGCTCTTCTACGGCATGCGCTGGCAGAACAGCTCCCCCGCCGGGTCCGAAGCCGAACTGTGGACGCCCGCCGAAGTCGCGGAGCCCACGCCGCCCGTCGTGACACCGGCGCCCACGCCCGCGCCGCCGGCCGTGGCCGCACCCACGCCGCCGGCCGAAGACGCCGACATCGCCCTGCAGCAGAAGAAGCGCAAGCAGGAGCAGCAGGCCGCGGAACAGGCCCGCCTGCTCGAAGCCCAGCAGGAAAAGGCGCGTCAGGAAGCGCTCAAGCAAAAGCAGCTCGCCGAGCAGCAGGCGGCTGCGGAGCTCGCGCGCAAGAAAGCCGCCGAGGAAGCGGCGCGTCAGCAGAAGCTGGCCGACCAGAAGAAGGCCGACGAACTGAAGCGTCAAAAGGAAGACGAGGCGAAGAAGGCGGAACAACTGAAGCAACAGCAGCTGGCGGAAGCGCAGAAAAAGGCGGACGCGGAAAAGAAGGCCGCGGAAGACAAGGCCGCGAAGGCCAAGGCAGCGAAGGAAGCGGCGGCCCAGAAAGCCGCTGACGCGGCGCGTGCCGAACGCCTGGCTTCGCTGCGCGGCATGGCTGGCGGCACACCTGGCGCGCATGGTAACGGGCTGGGCTCGCAGGCCGGCGGCACCGGCTCCGGCGCGGGCGGCACGGCATCCGCCGGCTACGCCGACCGGGTGCGGGCCAAGGTCAAGCCGAACATCGCCTATGGCGGCGACACCGAGGGCAATCCCACGGCCGTCGTTGCGGTACGCCTCGCCCCGGACGGCAGCGTACTTTCGATGCAGCTGGTCAAGTCGAGCGGCAACCCGGCCTGGGATGCCGCCGTGCAGGCCGCCATCACCAAGTCCGACCCCCTGCCGCGCGACACCAACGGCAAAGCGCCCCCGAGCGTCAACCTGCGCTTTAGTCCAAAAGGCTGAGTCTGTTGTCAAACGGGAACGAAAACCGAGCGATGCGAGTCCATTTTCATTCGGATGTGGTAAAAATGGCGCTTGCACCGCGTAACTGACCAATCGAACGCATGCGAATTTCCAGTCAATATGCATGGCGTGCGCTGGTGGCCACCTGGCTCACCGCGGCTTGCACGATCGCCCATGCGCAGACACCGCTTACCGTCGACATCACCGGCGTCGGCACCAACCGATACCCGATTGCCGTGTCGAACTTCAAGGGCAGCGCGCCGACGGACATCGTGTCCGTCGTCAAGGCTGACCTGAGCAACAGCGGTCGCTTCAATCAGATCGACACCGGTGGCGCCGCCGTCGGCGTCGACGATTCGGTCGATCTCGGTACGTGGCGCGCCAAGGGCGCCAACGCCTTCGTCTCCGGCACCATCGTTCCGCAAGGCAACGGCAACTACCAGGTCAGTTTCCGTCTCTACGACGCCGTGAACGGTCAACCGCTCGGCGGCCTGGCCCTCACGTCGTCGCAGGCGAACCTGCGCCTGACCGCGCACAAGATCGCCGACTACATCTACCAGAAGCTGCTGGGCGATCGCGGGGTATTCGCCACGCGTCTGTCGTACGTGCTGCACAACGGCCCGAACTACCAGCTGCAGATTTCGGATTCCGACGGTCAGGACGCCCGCGTGGCGCTCAACAGCCGCGAACCGATCATCTCGCCGGCGTGGTCGCCGGACGGCACGAAGGTCGCCTACGTATCGTTCGAGAAGCGCAAGCCGGTCGTGTACATCCACGATCTGCCGACGGGTCGTCGCGCGGTGCTCGCCAACGAGAAGGGCAACAACTCGGCGCCGTCCTGGTCGCCGGACGGCAGCAAGCTCGCCGTGGCCCTCTCACGCGACGGCAACACACAGATTTACCAGGTCAACGCCAATGGCGGCGGCCTCAAGCGTCTTTCGCGCAGCAGCGCGATCGACACCGAACCGCAGTATTCCCCGGACGGCAAATGGATCTACTTCACGAGCGATCGTGGCGGTGGTCCGCAGATCTACAAGATGCCGGCCGGTGGCGAAAGTGCAGGCGGCGCGCAGCGCGTCACTTTCAAGGGGAGTTACAACGTCAGCCCGCGAATCAGTCCCGACGGCAAGTTGCTCGCGTTCATCGCGCGTCAGGGCGGCGCATTCAAGCTGTGCGTGCAGGATATGAGTACTGGCGATGTTACGGCTCTGACCGACACCAGCCACGACGAGTCACCGAGTTTTGCCGCGAACGGCAAGTACATTCTTTATGCAACGCAGTCAGGGGGCCGCAAGGTCCTCGCAGCAGTCTCGGTGGACGGGCAAACCCGGCAGATTCTTCAGGTCCGGGGAGGGGAAGTTCGCGAACCCTCCTGGGGCCCCTTTATGCAATAACATCAACAGCAACATCAATTGGAGGCTCATATGAGTTCCCTGCTTCGTAACATCCTCGCCATCTCTTCGCTGGCCGCTCTGGCCGCTTGCTCGTCGGGCGTGAAACTCGACGACCAGGCTAACGCCAACAAGGGTCAGACCACGACCGACGCCCGCGCCGTCGCCCCCGTCGACGCATCGGCTGACGAACTGAACAACCCGAACGGCCCGCTCGCCAAGCGCAGCGTGTACTTCGGCTTCGATTCGTACACGGTCGATCCGCAATACACCCCGCTGCTCCAGGCGCACGCACAGTTCCTGGCCAAGTACTCGCAACGTCACGTGCTGCTCCAGGGCAACACCGACCCGCGCGGCACGAGCGAGTACAACCTGGCCCTCGGCCAGCGTCGTGCCGAAGCGGTGCTGAAGTCGATGTCGGCCCTGGGCGCCAACACGAGCCAGATGGAAGCCGTGTCGCTGGGCAAGGAAAAGGCGACGGGTACGGACGAAGCCACCTGGGCTCAGGACCGTCGCGTCGACCTGGCTTATTGATTGAATCGTCATGACGTCTCGTTTGCTTAAAAACATCATCTGCGCGGCGACGCTCGGCACTGCGGTGCTGAGTCCGCTGGCGCATGCCGGATTGTTCGATGACGACGAGGCGCGCAAAGCGATCCTCGATATCCGCAGCCGTCTGGATTCGGACAAGCAGCGGATCGATGGTCTCACGCGCAACGTGCTGGATTTGAACAATCAGATCCAGCAGTTGCAGCGTGATCTGGCCGACCAGCGCGGTCAGAACGAAGATCTGAAAAACCAGCTTGCGAACCTGCAACAGAGTCAAAAGGATTTCTACACCGACCTCGACGGTCGCCTGAAGAAATTCGAACCGCAGCAGATGACCGTCGGCGGCGTTACCGGTACCGTCCAACCGGGCGAGAAGGATGTATTCGACGCCGCCCTGACGAAATTCCGCAATGGTGACTACAAGGGTGCGCAAACGGCATTCCGGACCTTCTCGGCGAAGTATCCTGACAGCCCGTATCAACCCGAAGCTCTGTTCTGGCTTGGCAATGCGCAGTACGCCAACAAGGATCTGAAGGGTTCGACCGCGACGCTGCAAGGGATCGTGACGAAGTACCCGACGAGCCCGAAGGCCGCCGAGGCCATGCTGGCAATCGCCAGCAACCAGGCGGAATCCGGGCAGACTGCGGCAGCGAAAAAGACGCTGGCGGAATTGGTGGCCAAGTACCCGGACACCGAATCGGCAGCGGAGGCCAAGAAGCGCGCGGCCAAGCTGAAGTAGAACGCCCCTCGGAAGGCTGCGCGAACCAGCCGTCCGTGTGAGGTCACTCGTCAAACGCACAACGCCGCCTTTGGGCGGCGTTGTCGTTTTCCGCGATTGCGGGAGACCTGCGCACCTCGCGTAGAATACGGACTTTCCAAGAACGGCCGGTCACGGCCGCTATCGTCCTCTCGCCTCATGACCGACGTCGATCTCACCGCCCTCTCCCACACGGTTGTGTGGCTCACCTTTGGCCTTGCCTTCATCTTCGGTGCCGTGTTGCAGCGCACGCACTTCTGCACGATGGGCGCGCTCTCCGACATCGTCAATATCGGCGACTGGAATCGCATGCGCATGTGGTGGCTGGCCATTGGCGTGGCGACCATCGGCACCGGCGTGCTTGCTTCGCAAGGCATCGTCGATCCGGTCAAGGCAATCTACACCACGCCGCGCTTCACCTGGCTGTCGTATCTGGTCGGTGGTTGGTTGTTCGGTTTCGGCATGGTGCTGGCCTCGGGCTGCGGCAGCAAGACGCTAGTGCGCATTGGCGGCGGCAATCTCAAATCGTTGCTGGTATTCGTGATGATCGGCTTGTCCGCCTACATGACCCTGAAGGGCCTGTTCGCCGTTTTTCGTGTGGCCGCGCTCGACAGCGTGCAAACGACGTTCGCCAATTCGCAGGATCTGCCGACCCTGCTCGGCGGCCTGTTCGGTGGGGACCTGCATCTCGCGCAGTTGGTGCTGGGCCTGGCAGTCGGCGGCGCGTTCGTGATCGCTGCCCTGGCGCGACGCGACTTCTGGACCCTGGATAATCTGCTTGGCGGCGTGGTCGTCGGTGCGATCATCGTGGCCCTCTGGTACGTCTCGGGAAAGATCGGCTACGTGGCCGAGAATCCGAATACGCTCGAGGAGAGCTTCGTGGCCACCAACTCGGGCAAGATGGAAGCGTTGTCGTTCGTCTCGCCGCTGGCGTACACCATGTATTGGCTGATGCTGTGGAGCGACACGAGCAACGTGATCACGCTGGGCATCGCCAGCGTGCTCGGCGTGATTGCGGGGTCGTTCGCTTACGCCGTGGTCTCGCGCAATTTCCGCTGGGAAGGTTTTCAGGGCACCGAAGACACGGCGAATCACATGGTGGGCGGCGTGCTGATGGGTTTCGGAGGCGTGACGGCGCTGGGCTGCACGGTGGGCCAGGGGTTGTCGGGCGTATCGACGTTGGCGCTGGGCTCGTTCATCGCCATGGCGGCGATTCTCGCGGGCGGCATCTGCGCGTTCAAGTACCAGATGTGGCGAATCGAGCGCAGCGTTTGAGCGAAATTCGCGCGTGCTCGCGGGAAATGGCGGCGAAACGGACATATTCGCGTCACACTGCTATTGACACTATAACGCCTGCAACGCTATAATCTTTTTCTTCGTTGGGTCGTTAGCTCAGTTGGTAGAGCAGCGGACTTTTAATCCGTTGGTCGCAGGTTCGAATCCTGCACGGCCTACCAGAATACGAGAGGGGTTGCGAGAAATCGCAACCCCTTTTTCGTTTGCCGCGACCGGCTTCGCAACGCCCCGAAAATACTCGAATGCCGTGCCCGGCCGCCGGTACTTCGCATGCGACAATGCGAGGGCCAGCTTGTCCGAATCGTGAGATGGTGTAACGACGGCGACTCACGGCATGATTGCGGCGGCATCCCATCGAAGTCACTCTCGAAGACCCTGGGAAATACATCCGCCATTGCCTTGAATCTGCCCTACAATCGTGGCCCCGAAAGGCAAACCGGCACCGAATCTGCCCACACGAAGCGCTTACAGATTCGCAGCTTTCTCATTAGAACGATCTATGAAGCATAGTCTTTCCTCTCAAACGCAGCGCCGCCCCGGTGCGGCTGCTTTATGGAACGGCTTCGCCAAGGCATTTTTCTTTTTGACGCCGCTGACCTATGTGGCGGCGGAAGGCGGCGCCAGCGCGCTGTTCCTGGTTGCGTGTTGTGCTGCGATGTACGTTGTTATCAAGAACGTACGGGACCCGGAGCTCCAACCTTTCAAAATCAAGCCGGACGAATGGTTGTTCTGTGCCGCAATGTCCGCGCCGATTCTCGTCGTGCTGATCATTGAGATGTCGCATGGCAAGCTCGTTGGCAGGACACTGGACTCTCCCGTGCGTTTTTTGCTCGGCGTGCCGCTGTTTCTCGCCTTCCGTCGACTTCGTCCGAGCGCATTCGCAAGGCTGGATCTCTCGTTGTGCGTAGGTGCCATCGCATCGCTCGCCGCGTTGGTTCCCAGCTTTCCGGAGTGGGGAAAAGGTCGAGTGGAAAGCTACTTCATGAACCCGATTCACTTCGGCGATGTGGCCCTGCTGCTGTCGCTGTTGGTAGTGACGACGTACCGACGCGCGGATACCGTCGGTATGCTGGCCTTCAAGACGATAGCGGCGGCTTCTGCATTGTTCGCGTCGTTGCTGACCGGCTCACGAGGCGGATGGATTGCGCTTCCCGTTGTTGCGTTGGTCTACGTATGGAGCATCAATCGAGCCTTCACCTGGAAAGGCAAGACGGCGATGACTCTGGTCGCGACCGCCCTGATCGCACTGCCGATCATCTTTTCGCCGTGGATCGGTGAGCGCGTAGCGGCGGCGACGGCCGATCTCAGGAGCTATTCGCAAGGTCACCGGGACACATCCGTGGGCGTTCGCTTTCAGTTGTATGAATACGCGTTGCGGGCGATTGGCGACAATCCGATATCCGGCCTGGGCGCGGAAGGGTTCAAGCGAGGCATTCCGTCCCAGGTCGAGCTGGGGCGCCTTACGCCAATCGCCGGTCAGTTGGGGCTTGGCGAGGCCCACAACCAAATCCTCGCGTACGGAGCGGACTACGGAATCCCGGGCATCCTGGCATTGCTCGCCATCTACTTTGTGCCGTCAGTGCTGTTTCTTCGTGCGGCATCGCTTGCGCCGATCCGCAGCGCGCAACGCACGGCCGCCCTCCTCGGCTTGTGGACGTGCCTGGCATTCTTCATCTTCGGTCTGACCGTGGAAACGTTTAACCTGAAGTCGACCGTCTCGCTGTACGTCAGCCTCTTGGCGGTATTTGCGGCGGGAAGCCAGATACGGGACGAAGGGCCAGTCGAATCGGTATGAAATACCGACACTGCCGGGCCGTATGCCGCTTCCACGACGGTATGGGCTCCCTACGCCAAACCGCCCGCGGACTGCGATTTGGCTGACCCATCTGCAAACGTGCGGATCCATTTCAAGTGTCCCGGAAATGTCGAACCCAGGGTTCGCGCCCACCAAGACCTTCGCTAATCGATGCCACGACGTATATTTCGCCGGCATTCTGGGCTTTTCGTTCCTCAAGGCGCTGGTCGTCAATTCGTGGCGTGATCCGAAATATTTCGTGCTGCAGTTGAAAATGATTGCCCGCTTTATCGGCTGGCGCTTCCTGGGAAAGAGTCGCAACGGCGAAATTTGATTGACCTCCCGGACAGTTGCTCCAAAATGGGTTGCGGTAAATCGCAGCCCATTTTTCATTCAGCAGGCCATTCTGATGACATCGGCAAGCCGACACGATTCCTGGTGGAAGAAGCTCATTGAACGCGAGTTCGTCCGCTTCCTGCTCGTCGGCGCGTCCAATACCGCGTTCTTCTACGCTGCGTATGCGCTATGCCTCAGGCTTATCGAGTACCGGCTGGCCTACACCGTCGCGTTTGCGCTAAGCATCGTATTTTCGTATTGGCTGAACGCGCAGTTCGTCTTCCGCGTGAAGATGTCGCTGACCGGCCTGCTCCGCTTTCCCTTCGTGTACCTCGTCCAGTATGTGATGGGAATCGCGATGATGTACGTCCTCGTCGATCGCTTGAACGTGTCGGCCTATGTCGCCCCCATCTTCGTTGTCTGCCTGACCATTCCCATCACTTTCGCCCTCTCCCGACACCTGCTTCGCGGCGGACGTTCGCGCTGAACAGCGCGTCTCAACCGGCCTGAGTTGCTGTCTTCACGACGAGCGCGGCACGCCCTGACGTCTCCCCCCCGCGACGCCCCGCCATGTCCGGGCTCGCCGGATCGATCACGGGAAGCCGGTGCTGCTCGATGTCCTGCACCACCTGGACGGCCGTGGCATCGATGCCGTCGGTGAGGGGCTTGGGATCGAGACCGATCGCCAGCACCATCACCGCCATGGCGCCCAGCAGCGCGAACTCGCGGCGGCTCACGTCGCCGAGCGACGCCACCCGCCCGTTACCCACGCGACCGAAAATCACGCGCTTGTACATCCCGAGCGTGTAGGCGGCACTCAGCACCAACGTCAGCGAGGCTAACGCACCGATCCAGAAATTGGCCTTGATCGCGCCCATCAATACGAGGAACTCGCCCACGAAGCCCGACGTGCCCGGCATTCCGACATTCGCCATCGAGAACAGCATCGCGAATGCGGCAAATCGCGGCATCGTGGCGGCCACTCCCCCATACGCGTCGATCGAGGCGCTTCCCGTACGGTCGTACAACATGCCGGTGCACAACAGCATGGCGCCCGAGACGATGCCATACGAAATCATCTGCATGACGGCGCCATCGGTACCCATCTCCGAGAACAGGAACAGACCGAGTGTGACCAACCCCATGTGTGCGACTGCCGAATACGCGAGCAGCTTTCGCAGATCGGTTTGCACCAACGCCACCAGACTCGCGTAGATGACAGCAATGAGCGACAGCACGACCATGACCGGCGCAAGGAAATGACTCGCATCGGGCAGCAGCGGCAAATTGAAGCGCAGCAGGCCGTAACCGCCCAGCTTCAGCATGCCCAGCATGACCGCCGCGCCGGTAGGCCCGTCAAGATGCACCTCGGGCAACCAGGTGTGCACCGGCCACATCGGCACCTTGACGGAGAACGCACCGAGAAAGCCGATGAACAGCAGCACCTGCACCGCCAGGGGCAACTGCAGGGCCTGCCATCGTGCGATGTCGAAACTCTGCGTGCGCATGTACAGATAGAGCATCGAGAGCAGCATCATCAGTGAGCCGGTCAGCGAGAAGAAGAAGAACTTCACGGCGGCATGCGTGCGATTGAGGCGTCCGTACACGCCGATGAGCAGATACATCGGCAACAGCGTGGCTTCGAAGAAGACGAAGAACAGCATGCCATCCTGCGCCGTGAACACCCCCTGCATCACCCCGGAGAGCACGAGAAAGCTGCCGAAATACGCGCTCATGCGCGTGGTCACCGCGCGCCACGACGCCAACACCACGATCACGGTCGTCACGCCGGTCAGCGCGACCAGCCACAGCGAGATGCCGTCGACCCCGACGTGCCAGGACGCATCGAACGAATCGATCCAGCGAAAACGTTCGACGAACTGAAGACTCGACACACCGGTTCGGAATCCATGGACCAGCGGCAAAATGGGGGCCGCCGACGCCAGGGCGGCAGCGAGCGACGTCCAGCGAACGACATCGGGGTGACGATCCCGACCCAGCAGCATGACGAGGGCACCGGCGACGATGGGAAGCCAGATGAGAAGCGACAGAATGGGAAACATTGGGGGACCTGATGGACTGCAACAAAAACCGGATGCCAAGGGGCAAAACCGTCGCAGCCAGGGACGAACCTCCCCCGCACGCCATGCCTGCGGCAAGGCGCGCAAATCAAGGCAAATCAATGCCGGCGGGAGGGGACGCCAGGCGCGGCGGCGTCAACGAAGGTCGCCAGCATACGCGCCTCAAATAAATTTTGCATCGCAGCAAATTTTACAAATGATTGCGCGACCTTCGGCCGACGGGACGGTCGGCGACGGGGCACAACACGGCCTGCCCACGCGCCAGTGCATGGCGACACCTCCGCACGCTCCGCCGACGACGTCGCTTCGAGGACGCATCGAACGCGTTAACGACGCCTTTCGGATTGTGAAGACAATGCTGCCGGGTCAGGCCTTCGGTCGGCGCAGATCGAACATCGGGCCGATCTCGGCATAGTCGCCGAGATAGCCCGCGCGCATGACCGGATGCGCCTTCGCGGTATCGAACGTGCCGTCCTCGCGCAGGAACTCGCGCCGGATGTGCACTCCGACCACCTGCCCGAGGGCGAGCCAGTTGTCCATCGGCTTGCCGTCGAGTCCCTGCAAGCGCACGATCTGCAACAGTTTGCATTCGAGCGATGCCGGCGACTCGGCTACGTGCGGCACGCCGACATTCACGCCGGGCGCCTTGGTCAGCCCGGCCAGCTCGAACTCGTCGACCTCATGCGGCACCGGTGCGGACGTACGATTCATCTGTGCGACGAGCGACTTGCTGGTGAAATTCCAGACGAACTCGCGCGTCGCCTCGATATTGGCGATGGAGTCCTTGAAGCCTTCGCTGCAAAAGCCGATGATCGGCGGGAAGGTCGCGAACGCGCCGAAGAAGCTGTACGGCGCGAGGTTGACGCGGCCTTGCGCGTCGTGGCTGGAAATCCAGCCGATCACGCGCGGCGCGACAATGGCCTTGAACGGATCGTGGGACAGGCCGTGGCCCTTGGCGGGGTCGTAGAAGTGAACGTCGTTGGACATGAGGCGGCAGGACCGGAAAGGAAGCGTTACCGGAGATGCTAGCGCACTCCGTCAACTCGTGTGACATGGCGATCAGTCCGCTCCATACCGGACGCCGGGCGCCGCACGCCCGAGCCGTGTCACCAGTTCGCGATGCATGGGCCATCGCGAGGCGAGCGCCGCCGCATCGGCCATCTCGAAGTCCTCGAAGGCAAAGCCCGGCGCCACGGTGCAGCCGACGAGCGCGAACCCGGTCGACGGTGCAGGCTCCGCGGCGAACCAATGGCCGGCGGGCACCACATGCTGGACCCGCTCCCCGCCCGCGACGTCATGCCCGAGCCGGGTGGTGGCGAGCATGCCGCTTGCGTCGATCTCGTGAATCAACAACGTGCCGCCGAGATGAAAATGCCAGACCTCGTCGCTGCGGATGCGATGAAACGCGGAGAAATCCCCCGCTTCGAGCAGATAGAGAATCGCCGTGGAAATGTTGCGTGCCCCGGCAAAACCTGGTGCAAGGACTGTTTGCGGCAGGATGTCCGCGGCGCGATAGGTCTCGCGATAATGGCCACCTTCGGGGTGGGGCTGCAGCCCTAGCGACGTGACGAGTTCGGCGGCTGACGGCATATCGGGCTCCTGATCGACGGGTCGGACGAATGCCTCACACGATACCGCATCGGCGCGCGCCCCCGCCGTGCAGATACCAAAAGAATTACCAGGCAAAACAATCATTCCGACAGACAAAACGACCTTGCTTCCCCATGGGGAATCGCTCCCGCTCGCAAAGCGCCGTGGATCCTCGCGTGTGGCGTGACGACATGGGCCGCCGACGAGGATTCGTGATTTGTGCGACGATTGCCGTGTTGCGTCGCGCAAGGCGGCGCGTTTTTCATTGCAGGCGCCGCGACGGCGCCGTCATCACATGCCAGCTACGCTCAAGATCGATTTTGTCTCCGATGTCGCCTGCCCCTGGTGCGCGATCGGCCTTGCCTCACTGAAGACCGCGCTCGGCCGCCTGGGAAGCGAGGTCGAAGCCGACCTGCACTTCAGCCCGTTCGAACTCAACCCGGACATGCCCACCGAGGGCGTGCCGCTCGCCGATTACATGTCGCGCAAATATGGCCTGTCGCCGGAGCAACTCGCCCAGAATCAGGCGAACATCAGTGCACGCGCCGCAGCGGAGGGTTTCCCGATGCACATGGAGCTGCGCACGCATGCGTACAACACGTTCGACGCACACCGCCTGCTGCATTGGGCACAAACGCTGGGCAACGACAAGCAGCTCGCGCTGAAGGAAGCGCTGTTTCGTGCGTACTTCGTTGACGGCAAGCGCACGAGCGACCCCGATGTGCTCGCCGACGCAGCGGCGCAAGCGGGGCTCGATACGACGCGGGCGCGGGAAATTCTCTCCTCGGACGAATACGCCGAACAGGTGCGCGCGCTGGAGCGTCACTACCAGAACCTGGGTATTCGCTCGGTGCCGGCAATCATCTTCAACAACCGCCACCTCGTGAGCGGCGGCCAACCGCCGGAAGTGTTCGAACAGGCCATCCGCCAGATTCTGGCCGAGGGCTGATCGACGATGTCGTCGCTCCCCCCGACCACTGACGTCGCGGCGGTCAATCCGCCTTCGCAGACGCAATTGCACGAGCCGCCCGCGACCGGACGCGGTCTCGCCATGACGGCGATTCTCCTTGCCGTCTCGCTCGCCAGTCTCGACACCGCCATCGCGAATACGGCCCTGCCACAGATGGCCATCGATCTGGATACCACGCCGTCGGCGTCCGTGTGGATCGTGAACGCCTACCAGCTCGCGATGGTGGCCACACTCCTGCCGTTTGCGTCGCTGGGCGAGCGCCTGGGTCACAAGCGCGTGTTCATGCCCGGCGTGGCGGTCTTCCTCGTCGCCTCGCTGCTGTGCGCACTGTCGCCGACGCTCGGCTTTCTCGCGGGCGCGCGGGTGCTGCAGGGCGTTGGGGCCGCCGCAGTCATGAGTGTCAATATCGCTCTCATCCGCTTTCTGTATCCGGCGCATCAACTCGGGCGCGGCGTGGGACTCAATGCCCTCATCGTCGGCATCTCATTCGCCATCGGGCCGACGATTGCCTCGCTGGTGCTGGCGTTCGCGAGCTGGCCCTGGCTGTTCCTGATCAATGTGCCGACAGCGTTGCTGGCGCTCGCGTTCTCGCGGCGCAACCTGCCCGACACACCGCGCAGCGAACACAAGCCGGATATGGTGGCCGCGCTGCTCAACGTTGCGACATTCGCGCTGCTGATCTTCGCGCTGAGCCAAAGCGCCCAACAGGCCGACTGGCGTCTCACGCTGGCATGCTTCGTGGGCGCGCTCGTCTTCGGATGGGCGCTCATTCGCCGCGAGCGCGGCCATCGGGCGCCGATGCTCCCGGTCGATCTGTTGCGGCTACCCGCGTTTGCGCTGTCGACGGTGACGGCCATTTGTGCGTTCGCCACCCAAGGACTGGGGCTCGTCTCGCTGCCGTTCTATTTCGAGAACGTTTTGCATCGCAGTCCTATCGAGACCGGCTTCCTCATGACGCCCTGGCCGTTCTTCGTGGCCGCCGTTGCCCCGATTGCCGGCCGACTCTCGGACCGGTATCCGCCGGGCGCGCTGGGCGCGATCGGCCTGGCCATGCTCAGTGCGGGCATGGGTTTGCTCGCGATCATGCCCGAGCACGCGGCGCTTTGGGACATCGGCTGGCGCATGGCGTTGTGCGGGCTGGGTTTCGGCTTCTTCCAGTCGCCGAACCTGAAGGCATTCATGCACAGCGCGCCGCCCGAACGCAGCGGCGGCGCGAGTGGCATGGTCGGCACGTCGCGCCTGCTGGGACAGGCGACGGGCGCCGCGCTTGTCGCGCTGGCGCTCGGTCTGGCGGGTACCCACGGCTCGACATGGGCGTTGGCGTGGGGTGCGGCGTTCTCCGCGGCCGGTTGCCTGGCAAGCGGACTACGGCTGGTGGGCGGCAAGGACTGAAATCCGGCACAGTGCCCCCGCGTGACGTGCGTGTTCGAAGCCCCGCCTTGCGGGGCTTCGTCATTTCGTCATTTCGTCATTTCGTCATTTCGTCATTTCGGCGCTCCGGCAACCGGGGCGCTCGACGACGCGTCGGTTCGCCCTTGCATCCCGGCCAAAGTCGAGTACACTAAATACTGTACAAAAACACAGTACACACATCATTCCCGGGAGGACTACCCAATTGGAACGAACCGCAAAAGGCCTGTTCGACGTTCAGCTTGCCCCTCACCCCCTGAGTGGCGTGGCCGAAACGACCGGCCTCGGCCGCATGTCGCTGGACAAGCGGTATCACGGCGATCTCGAAGCGACGAGCCAAGGCGAGATGCTCGCCTTTCGCAGCACTACGCCAGGGTCGGCCGGCTATGTCGCGATGGAAAGGGTTCAGGGCGCCTTGCACGGCCGCAGCGGGACCTTCGTGCTGCAACATAGCTCGACGATGACCCGAGGGGCGCCCGAACAATCGATCACCGTGGTCCCCGACTCCGGCACGGACGGGTTGTCCGGCCTGGCCGGGCGTCTGGTCATCGTCATCGCCGACGGCCAGCACTCGTACGAATTTCGCTACTCGCTGCCCGAAGGCCAATGACCTGTCGGGCAGCGTCCATCACCGGAGCACGCCAATGAGCCACCACGGCACGGATCGTCAGATCGACAACATCGAGTTCAACGTCAGCGACATCGCCCGAAGCAAGGCGTTCTATGGAAGCGTGTTTGGTTGGACCTTTACGGACTACGGCCCAACGTACACGGAATTCAGCGACGGGCGGCTCACGGGCGGCTTTACGACCGGCGGCACCATCCGGCCAGGCGGGCCACTGGTGATTCTGTATGCCGACGACCTCGCGCAAACGCAGTGCCGTGTCGAAGCCGCCGGTGCCGCCGTTTGCGTGCCAGCCTTCGACTTCCCCGGCGGCCGTCGCTTTCACTTCACCGACCCCGACGGGTACGAACTCGCGGTGTGGTCGGCGGCGAAATGATCGCAGACGTTGCCACGCGTCGCCGTCCAAAGCTTGCGCGGTGCGGATGAGCGGCGAGCACGGGGTGCGCCGCCGGCGCTCCTCGCGTTCACGGCACCCACGGCACTTACTGCACTTACGGCACTAGGGGAAAGGGCACGTCCTCGGAGAGTGGCCAGTACTGCCCCTGAAGGCGCTCACGCGCGAACGACGTGATGTCGGCGGTGCTCAGCCCCACGCTGTCGACGGAAATGATCTGCCTGGCCAGTTGGCGGTAGTAGGCGCGAAAGTGATTTGCGCCCTTCAAGGCGATGAGGCGGTGGCGGCTCACGTCGAGCCCATGCATCGCGAAGGGCTCGACGTCGTAAATCTGCTCCGCGCGCGACGCGACGATAACGTCCACCCCGTCGATCACTAGCCGGCACATCGCGCCCAGGTCGAAGTGCACACCGGCGAACATCGCCCCCGGCCGGTTCACGAATTTGCCGTCCGTGATCGACTTGACATAGGCCTGAGCCTCGATGGGCCGCCCCTGATAGCGTCCCAGCTTCCCGCCGAGCGACACGGCAATCGTGGCGCCGACACCGGCGGCCTGCGCCTGTGCGACCACCTGTGCGTCGTTGATGGAGGCAAAACATGCCGTTCCCGGCTCGGGACGCGCCGACAACAGGGCGCGCAGCAGGTGCGTGCCGTCGCCCGGCGTACCGCCGCCGGGGTTATCCGCGTATTCGTTCACGACGATGGGCCCTGCTTCGGCGGCAAGCGCTGCCGCCACGCCTTCGGCGGGCGACGGGAAGGATGGCCGGAACGAGGCCCGATGACGCCAGATCCAGTCGGCCACCTCGTCGGCAAGGCGTTGCGCCAGCGCGGGATCGTCGTTCGTCGTGCAGATTACCGAGGGACATGGCGCAGCAATGTCGGCGTACGGAAAGCCGTGAAACCACGAACAGTCGACCACACCGTGCTGCGCCGCGAGCCTGGCACACAACGCGTTGACGAGCGCCGGGGTAAAACCCTCCTGCGTCGTGACGATGTACGGCAGCATCGGCAGGTAGCGCACGGCGGTGACAGGCTTGAGGCGACCATCGAGCATTTGCGCCAGCAACGCCACGGCCTCCACACCGCGATCGAAGAAATCGGTGTGCGGGTACAGCTTGCATGGCAGGGTGATGTCGCATGACAGACGCATGGCTTCCGTAAAGTTGCCGTGCAGGTCGTAGACGGCGGCAATCGGCACACTCGCGCCGACGAGATCGCGCACCGCGCTCGCCAGATCGCCCTCGATGTCCTCCACGCCATCCGCCACGCCGGCGCCGTGCAGCGCGAGCAGGACGCCGTCGACCGGGAGCTGCGCCCGAATGCCTTCGACGATCTCGCGCTTCATCGACGCGTAGGCGGCCGCGTCGATGGTGCCGGACGGCGTGGCCTGTCCCACGAAGGCGTAATCGAGCATCGCGCCCACGCGACGCGCGCCCTCGATGAATCCGCCCACCTGGTGATTGGCGTTGTCGAACACCTCGGCAACGCGCTGTCCCCAGTATTGCTCGAAAGCCGCCAGCGGCGTCAGGCCGGAGAATTCCGCTGCGTAGGTATTGGTTTCGTGGATGATGCCGGCCACCGCGAATCGCATGGGTGTGCGCTCCATTGTCGTAATCTCCTCAATGCTTCGGTCGCTGTTCAGCGATTGACGGTCTTCGGATCGAAGCTCAGCGCGATGACGGCGCTGATGAGCAGCGAGCCGGCAATCACGAAGATCGCGGGCGCCGTGCTGTGATAGGTATCTCGAATCCAGCCGATCAGGTAAGGGCTCACGAATCCGCCCAGGTTCGCCAGGCTGTTGATGGCTCCGATCGACGCGGCGGCCGTGGCACCACCGAGAAACGCCGTGGGCAACGTCCACATGATGGGCGAGAAGCTGATGATCCCCGCAGCGGCAATCGACAGCGAGATCACGGCCAGTGCCAGATGCTGACCGGCGAACACGCTGGCCGCCAGACCGAACGCGCCAACGAGCATGATGCCAGCCAGATGCCAGCGGCGCTCGCGGCGACGGTCCGAGCTTCGGCCGACCAGTACCATCGCCACCGCGGCGACACAATACGGAATCGCGCTCAACAGTCCCACCTGAAGCCCGCCGACCGCGCCGGCGTCCTTGATGAGCGTGGGCAGATAGAAGCCGAGCGTGTAGAGCGCCATCATCGCGGGAAAGGTCATCAGAATGATTTTCCCGATACGCGCGTCGCGCAGAATGTGCGACAGCGGCATGTGCGGGCGGCCCTTCTCGTCCTGCGCGATATCCCGGGCGATGAGCTCGCGTTGTTCGCTCGACAGCCACTTGGCGTCCTTCACGCGGTCGGTGAGGATGAGCAGAACGCCCACGGCCAGCGGCAGGGTCGGGAGCGCTTCGAGCACGAACACCCATTGCCAGCCGGCGTGGCCGCCGACCTGATGGAAGGTGTCCAGAATCCAGCCCGACAGCGGACTGCCCAGCAGACCGGCGACGGGAATGCCTGCCTGGAAGATAGCCGTCGTCCTGGCGCGGCGATGATTGGGAAACCAGTACGTCAGGAAGAGAATGACGCCGGGATAGAAGCCCGCTTCGGCGACACCGAGCAGGAACCGCACGACGTAGAACTGCCATGGCGACGTGACGAACGCCATGATGCCGGAGAGCATGCCCCACGAAATCATGATCCGGGCGATCCACAGGCGTGCGCCGACCCGATGCATGATGAGATTGCTCGGCACCTCGAACAGCATGTAGCCGATGAAGAAAAGCCCTGCGCCCAGACCGTAGGCCGCCTCGCTGAATTGCAGATCGGCGAGCATGTTGAGCTTTGCGATGCCGATGTTGACGCGGTCGAGATACGCCACCACGTAACAAAGCATCAGGAACGGAATGAATCGCAGCGCGACCTTCCGGTAAGTGGCGTCTTCAAATGCCAAACGGTCGGTGCGTGTGCCGACGGCGGATGACAACGTGACCTGAGGTTCCATGTGTCTGACTCCTGCTGCGAGTGAGTGGCTTCGATGCGTCAGGCAACTTGCCCGGCGCGTTCAGGGTCGCGCGCCAGTGCGTCGGCGCGCTCGAGAAATTCCTTGAGGGCTTCCGGGGGCACCAGCGAGCCGCCCGTCGACCAGATCACGTGGGTGGCCTCGCGCATGTCGAGGTCGTGCATGCGCACGTACGCCTGCCCTTCGGGAGAATTGAGCAACCAGTCGGGCCCGCGCACGCCTGCGGCCGCCGACGGCTCGACCAGCACGTCGAGGGTATGCTCCAGCATGCGCAGGTTCAGGAAGAGCTCGTCGTCGGTCACGGTAAACACCCCCGACAGTTGCGAGACCATGAGCGGAGCGACGAGGTGCGAAGCTTCACCGACGGCCAGGCCGTCGGCATCGGTCTTGTTGTCCAGCCCGATGTCGTAGACCGACACGGGCGAATCGCTTCGCGACGCCAACTGGACCAGCATGCACGGCGAAGCCACGGGTTCGGCGAAGAAGCAGTGAACGTGCGCCCCGAAGATCGCCTTCAGGCCGTACGTGATGCCGCCGGGCGCTCCCCCCACGCCACAGGGCAGATAGACGAAGAGCGGATGCCCGGCATCGACCGTGCGCCCCGCCGCCACGAGTTGCTCCGCGAGATGGCGGGCACTGGCCGCATAGCCGTGGAACAGCAGGGGCGACTGCTCGTCGTCCACGAAATGACTGCGCGGCGATGCCGAGGCTTGCGTGCGGCCGGCGGCAACCGCCTTTGCGTAGTCGCCCGCATGTTCGACGACACGCACCCCGCGCTGGCGCAGTCGCGCCTTCTTCCACGCCTTGGCGTCGTCCGACATGTGCACGACCGTGTCGAATCCGAGCGCGGCGGCCATCACCCCGATGCTCAGTCCGAGATTGCCTGTGCTGCCGACGGCGACCGTGTATTGCGCGAACAGGGCGCGGGCTTCGGGGGAACCGAGCACGCGGCGGTCGTCCTGCGCTGCGATCAAACCTTGTTCCAGCGCGATTCGCTCGGCAACGGCCAGCACCTCGTGAAACCCTCCCCTGGCCTTGATGGAGCCTGCAACGGGCAGCGCATCATCGCGCTTGACGAACCATGCGCTCGCGTCGTCGGCGCCACCGCGGATAACCGCGCGCTTCAGGGCGTCCGCCGGCATCAAGGCCGACTCGATGTGTCCGTCGGTCCCGGCCAGTTCGGGAAACAGGTCGGCGAGCAGCGGAGCGAAGCGTTGCATCCGCGCCTGGGCGTCGAGAATCGCGTCCGTCGAGTCGCTGTTGGGCGCGAGCGGCTGCCCGAGGCGGTCATTGACCCAAAGCGTCGGCGTCTTGCCTTGAAGTCTGGCTAATAGGAGCTTTGGCAGATACGGGAGAGACATTGTTGGCATATTCCGAGAATTTCCTGATACTTCACGGAATGCTAGCGCTCTGGTTCGCGTAAAAATAGCGCTGGATTCTAATGAACGCATTAGCTGGACTAATACTTATGCAACTGGATGCATCGATGCTGGGCGCCCTGCGGTGCTTCGAGACGGCAGCACGACTGCTGAGCTTCACGCAGGCGGCACGCGTCCTGAACCTGACGCAAAGCGCGGTGAGTCAAAAGATTCGTTATCTGGAGGATCGCCTGGGTTACGTGTTGTTCGTTCGGCAGGCGCGCAGTCTGAAACTCACGGAGAACGGAGAGGCGCTGTTCGAGACGACGGCCCGCGCATTGGGCGACATCGAGGCCACGCTGCAACGGCTCGGCATCTCCAACGCGCCGCTGCAGGTCAGTTGCCTGCCCTCGTTCGCCTTGCAATGGCTGATGCCGCGGCTGACGGACTTTCATCGGCAGGAGCCCGACGTCTCGGTACGGCTGAAGGCGGAGTTTCAAAGCGTCGACCGACAGTCCATGCGCGCGGACGACATCGACGTTGCGGTACGCTACGACCCCACGCAATACGCGGAGGTCAAGGCCGACGTCCTTTTCGACGAGTACCTGGTCGCGGTGGCTACGCCGACATATCTTGCGACGCACCCGGGCCTGGCGGACGGTTCGTCATTCGACGGCGTGGTCTTCCTTCACGACGCGTCGCCGTGGGACGGCGCGACCGAATTCATCGAATGGCGCACATGGATGGACGCGAACCGGCCCGGCAGTGCGCAGAACATCGACGGACCGCAGTTCAACCTGTCGAGCCTGGCGCTGGCTGCCGCGCTCAATCATCAGGGCGTTGCCATCGGACGCAGCGCGCTGGTGCACGATGACCTGCAAAGCCGCCGTCTCGTGCCGATCGGCAAGCCGGTCAGGTCGCCCGCGCGATATGTGCTGCTCTCGCGCGATCCCTTCGACCGGCGCACGACAATCTTCTGCGAGTGGATACAGCAGGAATGCCGGCGCTTCGACGGTGCACGGTTTGGCGCGCTGGGGTTGTAGCGTGTCCTGCCCTTTCACTCCACCGTCACCGACTTCGCCAGGTTTCTCGGTTTGTCGACGTCCGTGCCGCGGGCGACGGCGGCGTGATACGCGAGCAGTTGCATCGGAATGGTGTGCAGGATGGGGGATAACAGGCCGTAGTGTTCGTTCAGGCGAATCACATCGATTTCCGGCCCCGGCGACAGGCCGCAATCGCTGTCGGCGAAGACATAGAGCCGGCCGTTGCGCGCGCTGACTTCGTGCATGTTCGACTTGAGCTTTTCGAGCAGACGGTCGTTTGGCGCGACCGCGACCACCGGCATTTCGTCGCTCACCAACGCCAGCGGCCCATGCTTGAGCTCGCCGGCCGGATAGGCTTCGGCGTGAATGTACGAAATCTCCTTCATCTTCAGCGCCCCCTCCATCGCCACGGGATAATGCAGGCCGCGCCCGAGAAACAGAATGTCCTGCCGCCGGGTCAGTTGTTCGGCCCACGCCATGATCTGCGGCTCCAGCGCCAACACCTTGGCGATGGCATCGGGCAAATGTCGCAGCGCCTTCAGGTGTTGCTGCTCGTCTTCGTCCGACAGTCGCCCACGCGTCTGGGCGAGTGTGAGCGCCAGCAGAAACAGCGCAACCAACTGCGTCGTGAACGCTTTGGTCGACGCCACACCGATCTCCACGCCCGCCCGCGTGAAAAACGTCAGCGCACACTCCCTCGCAAGCGCACTCGTCGCGACGTTGCAGATTGCCAGCGTGTGCCGCATGCCACGCTGCCCGGCCACGTGCATGGCGCCCAGCACGTCCGCCGTCTCGCCGCTCTGCGACACGGCCACCACGAGCGTGTTCGGATTCGGCACGCTGTCGCGGTAGCGATACTCGCTGGCGATTTCCACATTCACCGGCAGTTGCGCGAGACTCTCGATCCAGTACTTGGCCGTGAGCGCCGCGTGATAGCTCCCGCCACACGCGAGCAAAAGCACGGAATCGACCGCGTTGAATACCCGCCAGGCGTTGTCACCGAACAACTCCGGCATGATCGCCGTCACGTCCTGCAACGTGTCGGCGACCGCACGTGGCTGTTCGAAAATCTCCTTCTGCATGTAATAACGGTAAGGCCCGAGATCCGCCGCACCACTGTGTGCCGCCACGCGATGCACCGGGCGTTGCACGCGCTGGCCCTCATCGTCGACCACCCAGAAGCGATGCAGCTGAACGTCGGCGACGTCGCCGTTCTCGAGATACACGATCTGGTCGGTCACATTGGCCAGCGCGATCGCATCGGACGCAATGAAGTTCTCGCCTTCGCCGGCGCCAAGCACCAGCGGCATGCCGTCACGTGCGCCAACGAGCCGATGCGGCTCGTCGCGGCAAATCACCGCAATCGCATAGCTGCCCTGCAATTGCGCCGTGGCCGCCCTCACCGCTTCGAACAGGTCGCCGTCGTACAAATGGTCGATCAAATGCGCAATGACCTCGCTGTCGGTCTGGCTGGCGAATCGATAACCATGGGCTTCGAGCTTGCCGCGCAACGCTTCATGGTTCTCGATGATGCCGTTGTGCGAGAGCGCAATGCGCGGCGTCCCGGCGTTCGGCGACACGTGCGGATGCGCGTTGTCCGTCACCGGCTTGCCATGCGTGGCCCAGCGCGTGTGAGCAATGCCCGTATACCCGGCCAGCCCCATGCGTGTGACTTCCTCCTGGAGATTCGCCACACGCTCGACGCTTCGCGCGCGTACCAACGCGCGATCCGAATACAACGCTACGCCGCACGAGTCATACCCGCGATACTCCAACCGCTTCAGCCCATCGACCAGCGTGGGGACCACGTCCCGTTGCGCAACTGCACCGATAATTCCGCACATTTCGCCTCTCCAGAAGATTCGTTTTCCGTCAGTGAAGCGATGGTAGAGTGCGACTGGTGAAATTAATCATCGAAATAATTCAGCGAATGAAATTAAATTACACATAAAATCACGAATGAAATTTAATTTCATCGAATAACGCCCCGGCGGAGATGGCATGCCCCCTATCAATCTGGACGATCTCGACCTGCGCATCCTCGGCGTACTGCAGGTGGACGCGTCGATTTCGAATCTCGAATTGTCCCGGCGTGTACACGCATCCGCGCCGACCTGTCTGCGACGCGTGCGCGCGCTTCGCGACGCTGGCGTCATTGCCCGCCAGATCGCGATCATCGATGCCGCGAAGCTCGGGCCGACCCTGAACGCGGTGGTGGAAGTGAGCCTCGACCGACAGACTGCGGAAGACTACGACGCCTTCGAGTCCTACATCTGCGAAGAGCCCGCCATCACACAGTGTTATCGGGTGTCGCCTGGGCCGGACTTCGTCCTGATCGCACAAGTGCGGGACATGGCCGAATACGACGATCTCGCGAGGCGGCTCTTCAAGAGCGCAGCGAACGTTCGCAACGTGCGCACCTTCTTCTCGACACGGCTTGCGAAGTTTGAAGCGAATGCCCGAATTCCGCCCGTCCGCGCCGGGTGACGTGGAGGGCACACGCATGCCTGTCAGCCTTGACAGGTGCGCAACGGCGACGGCTCGCCTAGATTGAAAGCGCTCAAATTCACGGTAAGGCCGAGGCGCATCATGGCGAACATCACGCAGGTCAGCCCAAGCCAGATCGATCGCGACGGGGGAACCTCCATCACCATCAAAGGCACAGGGTTCTCGGAAGCGGTCCAGGTGTATTTCGTCGACAAGAACAACCGCAAGACCCCGGCCCGGAGCTTTGCCATCGTCGACGACGGCACGATCACTGCGGTCAGCCCGTCCCTGGCCGAGACGGGACGTGCCACGGCCAACGTGACACTGGGAGATTGCCTGGCATCGGCCAACAGGATTGACGGCGCCGTCCGGACACCCGAGCAGTTGCTGTACAACCTGCAATACGTCAACGATCTATACGCGCTTGGCTCCGGGGCCGGGTCGATGCGGTAACGCGTCGCCCCGTCGCCCCGTCGCCTCGACGCATCGTCGCATCGACGCACTGCCGTGCCGCCGGATGCCGAGCCCCGAACTACGTCTATGTTCATTTGAACATTAGCCATCGTCATTTGAATGTCACCATCGGCTGTCAAAGTGACGCTCATTGCACACTCAATGCGCGACACAGGACCCATCCGATGGACCTCTCCGAGCGTCAGACCCGCATCGTTGCGCTATTTCGCCAGCATGGCGAAATGAGCGTCGATGCGCTCGCCGAGCATTTCGGCGTGGCCACGCAGACCATTCGCCGCGACGTGAACCTGTTGTGCGACGCCAACGTGTTGCGTCGCTATCATGGCGGCGCGCGCCTGCTCACGCCCGGGCCGAACCAGCCGTATGAAGTCCGCCGCGTTCGCAATCTCGAAGGCAAGCTCCGCATTGGCCAGGCAGCCGCCGAACGCATCCCCGACGGGGCGACCGTACTGCTCGGTATCGGCACCACGCCGGAGCAAGTCGCCGTCGCGCTCGTGCATCGCAAGCGGCTTTGCGTCATCACGAACAACCTGCGCGCGGCGCTTGTGCTGGCCGGCAACCCCAATCATCGCGTCATTGTTCCCGGTGGCGAGCTGCGCTCGCCCAACCCCGAGATTCTCGGCGACGAAGCCGACCGGCTGTTCCGCGCTTACCGGGCCGACGTCGGCGTGTACAGCGTGGGCGGCATCGACGACGATGGCACGCTGCTGGACTACGACCGGCTCGAAGCGGCCTCGCGCGAAGCGCTGCGCGAAGCCAGCCGCTATCGCATCCTGGTGGCCGACACGTACAAGTTCACGCGCAAGCCGAGCGTGCGCGGCGGACAACTCCGCGAACAGGATCTTGTCGTCACCGACGGGCCGTTGCCCGACGCGCTCCGTGCGCACTTGCATTCGGTCGACTCGCCATCCGTGCCTGAATGGCTCGTCGTCTGAAACGCGCTTGCCTTCCTTTCGCCCACCGCTTCCGGCCACTTTTCGTACCGAGACTTCCGCCATGCCTGCCGCCCCCGTCACCGCCATGTCCCAATGCGTCCGCCGGCTTGCCCGTCCAATGGGCTGGCATCGCCTCGCCGCCACCGGTCTTGCCGCCTTGGCGTGTGCCGTTGGCACGTTGGCGTTGCCGGGCGCCTACGCCAGCCCGCTCATCGTCGCGCATCGCGGCGGCACGGGCGACACCCCGGAGAACACGGTGCAGGCGTTCGCCAACGCCTTGCACAACGGCGCGCAGGCGCTGTGGATGACGGTACAGGTCACGCGTGACGGCGTGCCGGTGATGTACCGCCCCGCCGATCTCTCCGCACTGACCGACGGGCGCGGCAAGCTCGCCGACCTCGACTACGCGCAGGTGCGCAAACTCAATGCGGGCTACGCGTTCGCTCGCAAGGCGGACGACGGTCGCACGATTTATCCCTACCGAGATCACCCCCTTCCGATCCCGACGCTGCGCGAAGCCCTCGCCGCCGTCCCCGAGAACGTGCCGATTCTGCTCGACATGAAGCAAGTGCCCGCCGCCCCGCTCGTCGAAGCCGTCATCGAGGTACTCGACGAAACCCACGCCTGGGCGCGCGTGCGGCTGTACTCGACCGAAGCCGACGCGACCGACCGCATGCGCGCGCGTCGCCCGCAGGCGCAACTGTTCGAATCGCGCGACGCCACGCGCAACCGACTCGTCGCCTCGGCACTCGCCGGCCAGTGTGCGACGCCGCCCGCGCCGGGCACATGGGTCGGCATCGAGCTGCACCGCCAGGTTGAAGTCGTGGAACGCTTCACGCTCGGTCAGGGGGTATCGAAGGTCGTGGCCAACTGGTGGACACCGGCGGCCGTGCAGTGCTTCAAGTCGCGGGGCGACGTACACCTCGTTGCGTTCGGCGTGGAAACGCCGCAGGACTTCGAGAGCGCATCTCAACTCGGCTTCGACGCCGTCATGACCGACTCCCCGTCGCGCCTGCGCGCCGCACTCACCGCGCAAGGACACGACGCCTCGAAATAATCGCCTGCAACGGCTGCGGCTACGCGCGCAGCCGCCTCCCCGAGGAAGGTCGGACATCAATTCCCGGGAAAGCGCTTTCATCATTCTTAGGACTTCTAATTCAAAGGAAGTGACGCGGAACACTGGAACGCCAACGTGCGGCACCGGAGGATCGCATCGCCCGCTTCGTCTCACGCTCAGGAAAACTCACCATGACGTTTCGCCCCCGCACCGTCCTCGCCCACGCCGCCACCTTCGCCCTCGGGTGCAGCGCCGCCGTACTTGCCCACGCGCAGTCGAACATCGTGCTTTACGGGATCGTCGACGGCGGCATCGGGTATGCCAGCAACGTGGCTTCGGTCACCCGAGCCGGTGCCACCGGCCGTCCAGCCGTGCTCGTCGGCAGCTCGAACACGACCTTCCAGAACGGCACGTGGCAAGGCAGCCGCTGGGGTATTCGAGGTTCGGAGGATCTGGGCGCCGGACTGAAGGCGCTGTTCCGTCTCGAGAACGGTTTCAGCATCGCCAATGGCACGGCCAGCCAGGGCGGCGCGCTGTTCGGGCGTCATGCCTACGTCGGCCTCCAGGACAAGACTTACGGCACCATCACGCTGGGCCGACAGTACGACCCGTTGATCGACCTCGTCGGTTCGGTCGGCGGCACTGCACTGCTCTCCGGCGTGGCCGCCCATCCGGGCGACGTCGACAACCTCGACCACAGCTCGAGGGTCAATAGCGGCGTGAAATACCGCTCGCCGTCGTGGGGAGGCGTCACGTTCAGCGCCATGTATGGGTTCGGCAATCAGCCCGGTTCGATGAGTCGTCAGAACACCTGGGGCCTCGGCGCCCAATACGCCAACGGGCCGCTGGTGTGGGGGGCGGCCTTCTCACACGCGAACAACGAAAAATCGGGCCCCGGCGATACCACGATCGGCAGTTGGGCGGGGTCGTCCGACTCGGCATTCGCATCGTCGATCAACGCCGGTTATGCAAGCGCCAGGGCGCGCGACGTGATCGCCACCGCCATGACCTACCAGATCGGCGACACCACGCTGGGCGCGAACTACAGCCACACGGAATACTCGCCGGGCACCTTCTCGCGTTTCTCGCGCACGGCGAAGTTCGATACGGTCGGCGTTCTGGCGATGTACCGCGTCACCCCGCTGTTGCGCATCGGCGGCGGCTACAGCTTCACCAACGTCAACGCCCCGGCGGCGAACGTCTCTGGCGCGAAATACCACCAGTTCAATCTGGCGGCGTTCTACAACTTGTCCAGGCGCACCGAACTGTACGCGCTGGCCGGTTACCAGAAGGCGTCCGGCAGCACGCTCGATGCCTACGGAAACGTGATCGACGCCACGGCGTCGGTGGGCGACGCGGCCAATGGCATGTCCTCCGCCACCAACACCCAGACGATCGTGCGCATCGGGGTCAGCCACGTGTTCTGAGCGCCCTGCCCTCGGCCGGCCGTCCGACGCGCACACCGTCGGCACCCCGGCCGTTACGCCGCTAGGCCGCCTGCGCGGGCAGCGTCGGCACGAGCGTCACTCTTGGCGGGGGCAGCATCGTCACGGCGTGCATCTGCGCGCGCAACCAGTCGCGCGGACTACTGCCCGTCTTTCGACGAAATGCACGGGCCAGCGCCGACGCACTGTCATAGCCGACCTCCTCGGCCACCCGGGCAATCGGCTGGCCGTCCCGCAGGCGCTTTTGCGCCAGACCGATGCGCCAGTCGAGCAAATAATCCGCCGGCGACTGGCCAACGACTTCGCGAAACTGCGCGGCGAAATTGGCTCGCGACATATTGGCGGCGCCGGCCAGCGACTCCACCGTCCACGGCTCGCCGGGCTGGTGGTGAATCACGTGCAGCGCTCGGGCCAGACGTGGGTCGGCAAGCCCGGCCAGCATGCCGTGACTCACCATGCGCTGCTCCAGCACGTGGCGCAACAGCTGGATCACCAGAAGTTCGAACAGGCGGTCCATCACGGCCAGGCGCCCGCACTGCGTACCGAAGGCTTCGGCAAACAGCCAATTGAGCGTGAGTTCCAGTGTCGAAACCGATTGCGTCGGCAGCACCAGATACTCCGGCAGCGCCGCCACGAGCGGATTGCGCGTGCCGCCGTCGAACGACAACGATCCGCACACCAACTCCGTGCGGTCGCCCTCGCCCGAAAGCAGTTGGTGATGATTGCGCCGGGGGAAGAAGATCAGCGACGGCTGCGCGATCTCATGCCGGGAGCCGTCTTCGAGCACCAACGAAACCTCGCCCGAGCGAAGCAGGTGCAGATGGCCGCCGTCATGGGCGTCGATGCCATAGCTGGCGATGCCGCACAGGCCGCCGCTGTGAAACACACCGGCGCGAACGCCGAAATTCGAAATCAGGGTGGAGAGCCGATCCATGACGCACTCGAAACGAATAACCCGGTGCGCTGATTATGGGGGAATTGCCGAAGCCTTGCTCGGAACGCCTCTCCCCCCTTCGATGAATGGCAAGGCGTCAGGCGCGGCTGTCGGCAACCGGTGCGCCCGTTCCGATTTCCGAGCGAACTTCCGCGCGCGAGCGCCCGGCCGACGCCCCTTGCTGGAGCAGCGACGGATACGTCTGCAATGATTGGTCAAGCTCGCCGGAGGCGCGTGCCACACGCAGGGCCTCACGCACCTGCGCGCGTGTCACGGTCATAGTCTGGGAGACGCCGGTCTGCGCGGCGTCAGCGGTCTGGGTGTCGGCAAAGGCAGGCGCGCCGGCCAGCGAAGCGGTGGCGATCAGGGCGGCGGCGAAGATGCGAGCGTTCATGATGTAACTCCTTTCTGTCGGCACAGGTGGCCGTGGGTCGGTTTCCGCTTGGCACCGCGGAAGAAAGCGTTCCGGTGCGATCGGGTACGACTCAAGATTACGAAAGGACGGCCGGAATTTCGCCGCAGCGCGTCTGCAAGATGCGACCAATCGTCCAGAAATCACGATAGTCATTGCCTGCCGCTATGACCACGATAGGGAGGATTGATGAGGGGTGAAAAAACTGGCGTGCCACACGCACCCAAGGCGCCAACCGTACACGACGCCGGTCAAGCGTCGCCGGCGCGTTGCTTGACCTTGATCTGCGCGACGGGGATCGCCGCCGCGACCGCGTCGCCGAGCAGGCGGCGCAGCACGGTCGGCTTGCCGAGCAGGTCGGCCAGCGTGTAGCGATCGAGAACCTCGAAATAGGCGCGCAAGGCCTCGCCCAGCACGCCGCGCAGGTTGCACGCCGAGGTGATCACGCAGCCGTTGTCGCCCTGGTGAAAGCATTCGACCAGGGCAAAGTCCGGCTCCATGGCGCGCACGACTTCCCCGAGGCCGATCCGCTCGGGCGGGCGTCCCAGTCGAATGCCGCCTGAACGGCCGCGCACGGTGTGCAGAAAACCCAGTTGCCCGAGCTTCTGCACGATCTTGACGAGGTGATTCTTGGGAATGTCGAACGCATCCGCCACCGATTGCACGTGCACGAGCTCGTCGGGATACACCGCGACGTACAGCAATGTGCGCAGACTGTAATCGGTATGGTCGGTTAGTCGCATTCGATCGAAAACGGCAAGAGAGAAGCGGACAGGATGTCCGGCCGCCCGCACTGCCCGGCACACAGGCGGCACATAGGCGGCACATAGGCGGCACAGCGGCGAAGCAGTTTAACATGGCCCTCAAATGCATCTTATGCCGACCAAAGGCGCAGCGCCACCCGAACTTTGGCGCCTTGGGCGAGCCGCTTTCCAGCGGCTTCCCGGCCGTAGGGGGCCGCGCCTGCGGCTTACCCCTTGGCGGCGCCGGCCAGCGCCGCCCGGCGGGCACCGACCGTGCCGCGCGATGTCCACCGGCCGTGCACGACGAGCCACTCTCCCACGATGCCCCGGCGGAACAACAACACACACAGCACGAAGATGCAGCCGGTCACGACGCTCACCATCGTCCCCAATCCGGCGAACGCCTGCCAGCCGGTCGCCTGCGCAAGCCAGTTGCCGATATCGCCCAGCTTCGTCTCCAGCGACACGATCAGCAGCGCGCCCACGACGGGGCCGAAGCGCGTGCCCATGCCGCCGACGAGCGTCATCAGAATGACCGACCCCGAGAGCGACCAATGCACGTCGGAGAGCGTGGCGAAACCGAGCACGAGCGTCTTGAGCGACCCCGCCAGCCCCGCGACGGCAGCGGAGAGCACGAACGCGAGCAGTTTGAAGCGCGCGGCCTCATACCCCAGCGAGATCGCCCTGGGTTCGTTCTCGCGAATCGCCGCGAGCACCCGGCCGAAGGGCGAGGCGATCACACGCGAGATCAGCGCAAAAGTTGCCGCCACCACGGCAAGCACCACGTAATAGAGCGTGAGATCGTGGTCCAGCGAGAGCCCGAAGAGCGTCTGCCGGGGCACGCCCTGCAAGCCGTCTTCCCCACCGGTGAAAGGCGCCTGCAGACAGAAGAAGTAGAACATCTGCGCAAACGCGAGTGTGATCATGGCGAAGTAAATGCCCTGGCGCCGGATCGCGAACAGCCCGAAGACGAGCCCGAACAAGGCACCCGTGACCACACCGGTCAGCATGCCCGCGAGCGGCGACCAGGCAAGATCGCGCATGACGTAGCCCGCGAAGTACGCCGCGCCGCCGAAGAAGGCCGCGTGGCCGAACGAGAGCAGCCCCGTATAGCCGAGCACCAGATTGAGCGAGCAGGCAAACAGGGCGAAACACAGCACCTTCATCGCAAAGACGGGATAGACGCCGAGGGCCGGCAACGCTAGCAACAATGCGAGCAGGGCGAAATCGAAACGGTATTGGCGCATCATCGACGACTCAATTGTTGGCATAACCACCGAACAGACCATGCGGACGTACGAGGAGTACGAGCGCCATGATCACGAACACGACCGTGGCCGAAGCCTCCGGGTACCAGAGCTTGGTCAGCCCCTCGAGCACGCCGAGCGCCAGGCCCGTGACGACCGAACCGGCGATCGACCCCATGCCGCCGATCACGACGATGGCGAAAACCGTCACGATCATCGGCTGGCCCATGATCGGAGAGACCTGCATGATCGGAGCGGCCAGCACGCCCGCGAACGCCGCCAGTGCCGCGCCGAAGGCGTACGTGAGCGTGACCATGAGCGGCACGTTCACACCGAATGTCTCGACCAGACGGGCATTCTCGGTGCCGGCGCGCAACAATGCGCCGACGCGAGTGCGCTCGATCACGAACCACGTCAGCGCGCAAGCGCAGAGCGACGCGACCACCACCCACGCCCGATAATTGGGCAGCACCATGAACGGCAGGCGGGTGGCCCCGGCCAGCAGCGCGGGGCCGTCGAACGACATGCCCGAAACGCCGTACGCCGAGCGGCCGAGCCCTTCGATGATCAGCGTGAGGCCCAGCGTGAGCAGCAGCCCGTACAAATGATCGAGCTTGTAGATGCGGCAGAGCAGCCCCCGCTCGACGGCCGCGCCCAGCACGCCGGCGGCCAGCGGCGCGAGCAACAGCATCGTCCAATAGTCGAGCCCGAGGTACTGGCCCCCCATCCACGCGATGAGCGCACCGATCATGAACAGCGCACCGTGCGCGAAATTGATGACGTTGAGCAGGCCGAAGATGACCGAAAGGCCCAGGCTCAGCACGGCATAGAAGCAACCGTTGACCAGCCCAAGCATCAACTGGCCGAGCAGCGACGGCAAAGGAATATCGAAAGGATTCACGGCATTGACCTTGTGAGCGGATTACACGTTGAGCAGCGTTTGCAATGCCTCGGTGTGGACGGGCAACTGCGCGGCGTCGAATTGCAGCGCGATGCGGCCGTGCTCCATCACGTAGAAGCGCTCGGCGAGGGGCGCGGCAAAGTGAAAGTTCTGCTCGACCAGCACGATCGTGTAGCCCCGCGATTTGAGTGTCTCGATCATGCGCGCCAACGTGCGCACGATGGCCGGGGCCAGTCCCTCCGAGATCTCGTCGAGCAGCAGCAGACGCACGCCGGTGCGCAGGATCCGCGCGATCGCCAGCATCTGCTGCTCGCCACCCGAGAGCCGCGTGCCGGGACTGTGCCGGCGCTCGGCCAGGTTCGGGAACATGGCGTAGATCTCGTCGAGCGACATTCCCGCCCGCGCCGACACCCCGTCGCCGGCCGCGAGCACGGGGGGAAGCAGCAGGTTTTCCTCGCACGACAGGCTCGCGAAGATGCCGCGCTCCTCCGGACAGAAACCCACCCCGCAGCGCGCGATCCTGCGCGTCGGCAGGCCGATGGTTTCGCGACCGAAGACACGTACCGAGCCGTCGCGTGCGTCGGTCAGGCCGAGAATGGCGCGCAGCGTGGTGCTGCGGCCCGCGCCGTTGCGCCCGAGCAGGCTCACGACCTCGCCCTGCGCGGCCACCAGATCCACGCCGTGAAGAATGTGCGATTCGCCATACCACGCCTGCAGGCCCGATACGGCCAGCGCCGGTACGCTCGCCGCCGCAAGGGAAGCGTCATGCGCGTTCATGCGTGCGCTCCTTCCAGATCGGCGTCTGCCGTACCCATATAGGCTTCGCGCACACGCGGATCGGCCGTGACCGTGGCGTAGTCGCCCTCGGCCAGGATCTCGCCGCGTTGCAGCACCGTGATCGTGTCGGCGATGCCCGAAACCACTTTCATGTTGTGTTCGACCATCAGCACGGTTCGACCGGCAGCCACCTGCCGGATCAAGGCCGCGACACGCTCGACGTCTTCGTGCCCCATGCCCTGCGTGGGCTCGTCGAGCAGCATGACATCCGGCTCCATCGCCAGCGTGGTCGCAATCTCGAGCGCCCGCTTGCGACCGTAAGGCAGCGAGACGGTCGGCTCATGCGCATACGCCGCGATGCCCACCTCGTCGAGCAGCGCCATGGCGCGCGTATCCAGATCGCCCACCGCGCGTGTGCTGCGCCAGAAGTGGTACGAGCGGCCAGTGGCACGTTGGAGCGCCACGCGCACGTTTTCGATAACGGACAAATGTCCGAACACCGCCGAGATCTGAAACGAGCGGATCATGCCGCGCCGTGCAACCGTCGCCGGGGCGAGCCGCGTGATGTCCTCGCCCCGATAGAGAATTTGGCCCGACGTGGGCGTGAGGAACTTCGTCAGCAGGTTGAAGCACGTCGTCTTGCCCGCGCCGTTCGGTCCGATCAGCGCGTGGATCGCGCCGCGCCTGACCTTCAGATCGACGCCGCCGACCGCCGTGAAGCCGCGAAACGCCTTGGTGAGTTGCCGCGTCTCGAGAATGATGTCGTCGTGCGCCATGGACTTATCCCAGGACCGGCAACGGCGTAATGCCGTAGCCGTGCTGCAGCCGGCGCCCGAGTACCGGGTCTTCGAGTTCGAAGTCGAAACGCTCGGCCGAACGAATACCGCCGATGGCCGCCAGCGTGCCGCAAAGCATGGCGGTGCCGTCTTCGAAGCGACCGCCCGCGTCGGCAAACCGTGCCAGCAAATCCGACGGCGCACGCATCGTCGTGACCGGTCCCTGCTGGTACAGCACCTTCTCACCGCCAATGTTGGCGTAGCTTCGCAGCACGAGACGGTCCCAATGCGGCTCGATGTCCTCCAGGCGCCAGAGCACCGTCGCGCAAGGCTTTTCGCACATCTGCTTGGACACCGTCACGCCGTACGTCTCCACTTCGCGGTCAGTGTGATCCGACGCCACGCCGACATACGTCTGCCCACCGCTGCGCACGAGCAGGAACTCGACCTCGCCGCTGCTCGCACGCCCGCTTGCCTCGATGTGCGCCTGCGTCGTGAGCCGGTCGCTGGATACGCGATAGAACATCGGCGTGGCCGCGGGACGCTTCACGCCCAACGCCTCCAGCTCGCGGATGTGATGCTCCATCGCCTCGGTATCGCGCCCGGTCCAGCCCGCGATCACCAACTGCCTGATGGGAATGTCGAGATCGACGGCACCCTGCGCCGTCTGCACTACGAAATGCATGAGATTCATCTTGCCGACTCCGGTCATGGACTACCTTCCTGATGGGACTGCCCCGATCACTTCTTCACGAGCGCGCATTGGCTCTGCGCGAGGGGGCGAAACGCTTCGGCGGCGGGAATGGTCTGCACCACGTTGTAGTAGTCCCATGGCTTCTTCGATGCCTTGGGCGACTTCACCTGGACGAGGTACATGTCGTGCACCATCAGGCCGTCGGGGCGAATTTGTCCGCCCTTGGCAAAGAAGTCGTTCACCGGCGTCGCCTTCATCGAGGCCATGACCGTGTCGGCGTCGTCCGTACCGGTGCGCTGCACCGCCTGCAGGTAATGCATGACCGACGAATACGTGCCGGCATGCACGAGCGTGGGCATCTTGCCGGTCTTCGCGTAGAACCGTTGCGCCCAGGTGCGCGAGGCGTCGTCGCGGTCCCAGTAGAAGGCGGTGGTAAGCGTCATGCCCTGCGCCGCTTCGAGCCCCAGGCTGTGGATATCGCTGATGAACATGTGCAATCCGGCGATCTTCTGCTTGCCCGGCCCCGTAATACCGAACTCACGCGCCGTCTTGATCGCGTTGACGGTGTCGGCGCCAGCATTGGCAAGCGCGATCACCTTGGCGCGCGACGCCTGCGCCTGAAGCAGGTACGACGACAGGTCGGAGGAATTGAGCGGATGTTTGGCACGGCCCACGACCTTGCCGTTCACGTGTTGCAGCGCGTCCGTGGCATCTTTCTCGAGCGAAGCGCCGAGCGCGTAATCGACGGTGAGGAAATACCAGCTGTTGTCGCCGCTCCTCGTCATGGCCTTGACGGTGTTCGACGCGAACGAATAGGTATCGTAGGAATACTGGACGGTGTACGGCGAGCACTCCTCGTTGACCAGCCGCGTGGTGCCCGCGCCCGTCACGATCGCAATGCGCTTCTTGGCCCTGGCCACGTTCGACACCGCCAGCGCCACCGACGACGGCAGCAGGTCCTCGACCACGTCGACCTGCTGGTTGTCGAACCAGTCGCGCGCAATGGTCGCGGCCACATCGGTCTTGTTCTGATGGTCGGCCGAGATGACCTTGACCGGCACGCCGTTGACCTTGCCGCCGAAATCGTCGACGGCCATCTGCGCGGCGATCACCGATCCCTTGCCGCCGATGTCGGAGAAGATCGACGACATGTCGGTGAGCACCCCGATCTTGACCACGCCGTCGCTCATCTTGCCGGGCTGGGCCTGGGCGGAAAGCGAGGCGGCGAAGGTCGCGGCGGCGATCGCCAATGCGGCCAATGACGTGATACGACTTGCGCGAAACGTAGACATGATGTTTTCCCGATAGCCTGTGGAGATGTCGTGTGTGCTTGCGTGTGCGAATGCCTGCGGCGGTGCGGCAACGCCCTGGCGTACGCCGCACCTGTGCCTTTCCCTGAACGTGTCAGGCCGGATCGTAGTAATGAATCTCGAGCAGCAGACAGCCGCCGTTCGACTTGAACGGCCCGTGGAACGCGCCGGGCGGGCGGCAGGCGTAGGTATTCGGCGCGAACGCCTCGCCCCCTTCGCCCTGCGCGTCGTTCCCGACCGTCAGATCGCCCGAGACGAGATACACCTCCTCCCAGTAGGTGTGCACGAACGGCGCCGTGGTATGGATACCCGGCGCGAAGCGCAGCAAGCGCGTGCGACTGCCGGCACGGTTCGCTTCGTCGAGCGAGCCAGCGAGAATCTTCTGTTCGATGCCGGGGGGATAGCCGGGCGGCACCTCCCAGCCCTGCGTCATGTCGATGGTGCGAAACTCATCGTGCAGCTTGTTGATTGCCATGCGAACTCCTTGTCTTTGGCTGAAATTTGCGGTGTCGTGAATGTGCAGGAAGCGACGGCACGGATCAGGCCGCGACCGGCTGCCGGACGATCTCGTCCGAGAGCGCATAGGTGCCGAGCAGGTTGTCGTTGAAGATCCTGCTGGCCAGCTACTTCGGCGCCCTGCTGGACAACAAGTACCTCGCGGCGAACCTGCCGGTGGCGGGG
>OFTX01000113.1_pt1 | contig 50083 bp, 46 predicted proteins | sample 1775051 | NCBI WGS metagenome assembly OFTX01 (sample SAMN08195772, study PRJEB24354) | sludge metagenome | isolation source: sludge from phenol fed wastewater aerobic bioreactor A | place: India: Nagpur | collected 2016-09-15 | reverse complement strand
GCGACGGCGTACGCAGGGCCGGGCTTCGGGATCTGGGTGTGCCTGATCGTGTCGGCCGCGCAGACCTACTTCGTGTGGCTGTGGGGGCAGAAGCAGCCCGGCTGGACGCTGCCGAAGCTCCCCGGGCCAGCAAACCTGTAACGTTCCGGCGTTCGATGGCCGCAACCCGATCCCCGGGTCGCGGCCATCGGCGTCTGTCGCCCCGGCGACGGAGAGTGCCGGGTCACCGCAGGTGGGCCCGGCACGCCGGCGGATGGTGGAATGACGGGTATGACGCTGTCCTCTCCCACGCCCCTGTCGCTCATCGATGCCGCCGCACTCTGGGATGTGACGCCGGGGTTCCTGGACAGTTGCTCCTACGGGCCGCCGCCCCGGCCGGCATGGGAGGCGATGCAGAAGTCACTGGACGAGTGGCGCGCGGGTGCCGGATCGTGGCGGCCGTGGGCCGAATCGGTCGACGAATCCCGCGACCTGTTCGCGCAGCTGATGGGGATCCCGGCCGAGCAGGTGGTCACCGGGGCCGCGGTCTCGCAACTGCTCGCCCCGGTGGCGGCTGCCGTGCCGGACGGCGCCACCGTGCTGGTGCCCGAGATCGAGTTCACCTCAGGGGTTTTCCCGTTCGCTGTGCATGAAGACCGCGGGGTCCGCGTGCGGACGGCGCCGCTTGCCGCGCTGGCCGACGCCATGGACGCCGAGACATTCCTGGTGAGTGTGTCCGCCGTACAGTCCGCGACGGGCGAAGTCGCCGACATCGCGGCGATCTCGGAGCGAGCCCGGCACACGGACAGCGTCATACACGTCGACGCGACGCAGGCGGCCGGCTGGTTGCCGCTGGACGCGATGGACGTCGACTTCCTCTCGGCGCACGCGTACAAGTGGTTGTGCGCGCCGCGCGGGTCCTCGTTTCTGACAATGCACCCGCAGCTTTCCGCGCGGCATCCGGAGTTCGCGGCGCGGCTGCGGCCGCTGGCGGCGGGCTGGTACGCGGGGGCGGCGGGCGCCTACTACGGCATGCCGCTGCGGCTCGCCGCGGACGCGCGCGCGTACGACATCTCGCCCGCCTGGCACTCCTGGGTCGGTACCGCACCGGCCCTGGAGGTGATCCGGGCGGTCGGCGTCGCGGCGATCCACGAGCACGATCTCGCGCTGGCCAACAGGTTTCGCGCGGGAGTCGGGCTTCCTGCGTCGAATTCGGCGATCGTGTCCGTGGCGCTGCCGATTGATGCGGCCGACCGGATGCGCGCCGCGGGGATCCGGTTCACCGTGATGGACGGGCGCGTCCGAGTCGCGTGCCACCTGTACACGACGCAGGCAGACGTCGACGCGGCGCTCGCCGCGATCCGCGGGTAGCTGTCGGGGCCAGTTAGCTTTCGGGGCACTGCCTCCGCCGAGTACTTTCGGCGGTGTGCCTGAGGGAGCAGCCGCGGTGGACTTCTTGCGCGCGCTGCCGTTCGGGACCCGCGTCGTGGTGCGGCGACGTGAGGACGACGGATTCCACGATGCCCTCGGCGATCTCGTCGGCATCGACGATGCGACATACACGGTCGCGACTCGCACCGGCCCGGTGACGCTGCCCCTGTCGACGGTGACCCACGCGAAGACCGTGCCGCCGCCTCCGCCGCGGCGCGCCGCACGATTCCCGCTGCGCGAGAAGCCGTAACCGGGCGCGACGAAACCGCGCCGCCCACGCGTGTTCATTGGCGTCGCGCCGACCGCTCCCGGGCGGCGCCGCCCACACCGGGCTCACCCGACCTGCGCGCCGTGCTCCGGCGGAACCTCCTCGCCGGCTGCCACCGGACCGGGCGCCGTCCCGTCGCCGAACGGGCTGCCTCCCAACGCTTCTCGCCCATGCGGCGTCATCCACCCGGACAGATCGGGGCCTTTCGGCACGATCCCGGTCGGATTGATGTCGCGGTGCACGATGTAGTAGTGCTGCTTGATCTGCGCGAAGTCGACGGTGTCGCCGAAACCCGGCGTCTGGAACAGATCTCGCGCGTACGCCCACAGCACCGGCATCTCGGTGAGCTTGTTGCGGTTGCACTTGAAGTGGCCGTGGTACACCGCGTCGAACCGGACCAGCGTCGTGAACAGGTAGACGTCGGCGAGGGTGATCGCCTCGCCCACCAGGTACCGCCGGGTGGCGAGCCGATCGGAGAGCCAGTCCAGCCGCGCGAAGAGCGCGTCATAGGCGCTGTCGTACGCCTCCTGCGATCCGGCGAAACCGCAGCGGTAGACGCCGTTGTTCACGTCCCGATACACGGCGTCAGCGACCTCGTCGATCTCGCCGCGCAGCGCCTCCGGGTACAGATCAGGCGCCCCCGGCCGGTGGTACGCGGTCCACTCGCTGCACAGGTCGACAGTGATCTGCGGGAAGTCGTTCGTCACCACCGCGCCGGTCGGCACGTCGACGATCGCCGGAACCGTGATCCCCTTCGGGTAATCCGGGAAACGCGCGAGGTACGCCTGTTGCAGCCGCTCGATCTGCAGCACCGGATCGACCCGGCCCGGATCGAGATCGAATGTCCAGCTTCGCTTGTCGTGCGTCGGCCCGCACAGGCCCATCGACAGCACCGGTTCCAGCCCCAATAGTCGCCGCACGATCATCACGCGATTCGCCCACGGACAGGCGCGGGCCGCGACCAGCCGGTACCGGCCGGGCTCGACCGGGTATCCGTCGCGGCCGTCCGCGGTGATCCGCGTCTCGATGTATCTCGTGTCGCGGGCGAACTCCTTGCCGCCCTCGACGTAAGTGCCCTGCTGTGCGGTACCGGCCGCGCCCGCTGATCCCATCACACAACCGTACGTCCGGCGATACCTCGCCAGCCGCCGCTTGGCGACCGAGTATGACGCTGTTCGCGCTGCGCGCCGGGCCGCAAACCCAGCCGCCGTGCGCCCGTCGAGTCGTCCCGTCGGCGCCCATGCGCAGCGAAACGCTCAGCGCGCGAGGGCCTTGCGCAGGGACACCCGTGCACCGATGTGGATCACGGCATTGCGGTAGACCCGCCCGGCGAGTGCGGCCAAGAGCGGGATCATGGCGATCGCGAGCACGAGTGACAGCGCTGCCTCCCACCCCGGTACGCCGCCCATCGCGAGGCGCATCGGCATCAGTGTCGGCGCGAACAGCGGGATCACCGACATCACCTCGGCGAAGCTGTTGGACGGGTCGCCCGGCAGGATCGAGATGCCGATCACATAACCCACGATCACGAAGCTCGTCACCGGCATGATGACGCCGGCCGCGTCCTCCTGCCGGGAGACGAGCGCGCCAGCGCCGGCGAACACGAACGCATACATCACGAACCCGATCAGATACCACACCACAAGCCACGCAACGGTTCCCGCCGCTGCCGTGATCGAGAGCGTGATCGTCCCGAGCGCCAATGCCAACCCCGCACCGACCACTCCGTACAGCACGATCTGGATCAGCCCGAGTGCGCCGATTCCCAGCACCTTGCCCGTCATGAGCTCCCACGGCCGCACGGCGGACAGCAGTATCTCGACCACGCGAGAGGACTTCTCCTCGACCACCCCTTGGGCGACCATCTGGCCGCCGACCATGAGCGACAGGTAGATCAGGATTCCGGCCGCGCCGCCGAGAACCAGGTTCTGCACGTTGTAGGTGCGCGGCGGGTGCAGCGCCTGGACGTCGAGCCCCGCATGAGCGACGGCGGCGCCCACCGTCGCAGGATCGCCGCCAAGGGTTTGGATCTCGTCGTTCAGGGCCAGGTTTCGGGCGAGCACCGTGAGCGCGCCGCGCAGCGTCGGGTTCAGGGTCTTGTCGACCACTACGGTGAGGCCGCCGGTGGGCGAAGCAACGACAAGCGCGCTCAGCGTGCCGCTCGCCACCTCCGCCCGGCCCGCCGCCTCGCTCGCCACCGTCGACGCCGAGATCTCCAGCCCGACAGCAGTTCCCGCCGACTGCAGCTGCTGCGCGATGTCCTTTCCACCGACCACGCCGACCGACTGCGTGCCCGAACCGAGTCCCGGCAGCAGGTGGAACGCCAGCACCGTCGCGACGATCACGAACAGCACGATCGCGGTCATCACGCGAAACGCCTTGGTGCGGAGCCGCGTCACCAGTTCCCGTGCCGCGATCAGGCGGATGGACTCGACGCTGCTCATGCGCGTGTCGCCGGGCAGATCCGCGGGTGAACCCGTCCCACGGCCGGTGGCGGACGACGCAGCTCGCATCGCTGCGACGGTCGTCGATTCCTTTGTCATGCCGCCTCCTCCGCGGTGTGCGCCGTCACGACATGCCGGAATAGTTCCGTGAGATCGGGTCTGCGCCAAGCAAACTCGGTCACACGACTGGTCGCCAGCGCCGCCCGCAGCACTGCCTGATCATCGACACCGCGCTCGAGCGAGAGCGTCGCGGTGCCGGCCTGCTCGGCCAGCACCGTCACACCGTCGATCGCCGCGGCCCACCCCGGCGGAGCCGCCGGAGCCGTCACCACCAGCTGCGCCGCAGCACCGGAACGCAACTCGTCCACCGTGCCCAACGCCACCATGTGCCCGGACTTCACGATCCCGACGCGATCGCAGATCCGCTGCACGAGATCAAGCTGGTGACTGGAGAAGATCACCGGCACGCCCGCGTCCGCCCGCTCCCGGAGCACCCGGCTCATCACGTCGACCGCCACCGGGTCGAGGCCCGAGAACGGTTCGTCCAGAACGAGGATCGCCGCGTCGTGGATCAGCGCTGCGGCCAACTGCACGCGTTGCTGGTTCCCCAGGCTCAGCTTCTGCACGTCGTCTCCCCAACGCGACGCCACGCCGAGGCGCTCCGTCCACTTCCGCGCCGCGGCCACAGCGGCCGCATACGACATCCCGTGCAGCCGCGCCAGATAGATGAGCTGCTCGCCGACCTTCATCTTCGGGTACAGGCCGCGCTCCTCGGGCATGTACCCGATCCGCCGACGGCTGGCGAAGTCGACCTCGTGGCCGGCCCAGCGCACCTGTCCGACGTCGGCCGACAGCACCCCCAGGATGATGCGCATGGCCGTCGTCTTTCCGGCGCCGTTCGATCCGACGAAGCCGAAGATCTCGCCGGCGCGCACATCGAACGTCATGTCGTCCAGCGCGGTCACCGGGCCGAAACTCTTGCTCAGCCGCTCAATGGTCAAAGTCGCGTCCATGTAGGCCTTTCCGTCGGTCGTGGGGTCGAGAAGCGCCGCGCAGCGCTCATAGACCTTACGCGCCAGTCTGCCAGGCGAACGCCGCGAGTATGACGCTGTCCTCGAGCCAGGCCCGATCCGACACGGCAGAGCGCCTGGGCGCGAACATCGTCATACACGCTGCCGGGCAATGACATCAGCTGGATCGGGCGCGAACGCCGAGCGCCGCAGGATGTTCGATGCGTCGTGCGGCGTCTGCGACGAAGGTCCGATGACGGGAGATGGCCGCGCGGCGGTCAACTCGCGGCGAACTCGCGCACCATCTCGGTCATGGTGCGCGCGACGCAGTCCGCATCGCACCGCCCTGCGAGATAGCCCGAACCGCAGGTGATCAGCTCCTCGAGCGCGGGGTAGAGCTCTCGCGCCTGCGCGTCCGCCGGTCGGCCGTCGCCACCTGCGGCCTTGTCCTGCTCAACGTAACCGCGGACCGCTGCCACCATGGCGTTGGCCATCGCGTCGGCGTCGACCTCGCCCCGCAGGAAGCCAGGGCCGAGCGCAACGGCGCTGTCCACCGCCGCCCGCATGCGCTGCGCCTGCGTCGACGCGTGTGAGGCCGTTTGCGCCGTCGTCTGAGTGCCGTGAGCCGAATCCAATCCCATTACCGTCACCTTCCGTGACACATCCGCGTGCCATGCCCATTGTGCGCTTTCCATGGCGATCTGATCATGGCGATCCGAGCCCGCGCCCGAACCACGTCATACTCGGCGGCAATGAGGACGGACGCTGGGCGTTCGGGCCGCTCGGGGGCGCGGGCTGGGTTCGCTAGGCGAGAATGCGGACCGGGTGTTCCAGCAGGTCCGTCAGGGCGGCCATCCAGCGCGCGGCAAGGACCCCGTCGACCGCGCGGTGGTCGACGGAGAGCACGAGGTGCATGACGCGTGCCGCTGTGAGTTCAGGTCCGTTCGCCCCTTCCACCGCTACCGGTTCGAGGCGAGCCGCACCGACCGCCAGGATCGCCGAATGCGGTGGGTTGATGATGGCGGCGAACTCCTCGACGGCGAACATGCCGAGGTTGGTGACGGTGATGCTGCCGCCCTCCAACTCCTGCTGCCGGAGCCTCCCGTTCCGCGTGCGGCTGGCGAAATCGGCAGTGGCGGCGGCGATCTCGCTGAGTGGTAGGCGGTCCACATCGCGCAGCACAGGGGTGACCAAGCCGCCATCGGTGGCGATGGCGACGGCCACGTCCACGTAGTCGTAGTGCCTCGTGGCGGTGTCGCTGAAGGTGACGTTCATGGCTGGCACGATGCGATGGGCGCGTGCCACGGCTCGCACCACGAGGTCGTTGACGGACACCTTCGGTTCGCCGTCCACGCGACCGGAGTTGAGCTCTGCCCGCAGCGCCAGTAGCGCATCGACCTGCGGTGTCGCCCGCACGTAGAAATGCGGGACGGTTTGCTTGCTGAAGGTCAGCCGGGAGGCGATGGCGGCGCGAACCTTGGAATGCGGCTCGTCGGTAAAGGTCCGGTCCGCCGCGCCCGTCTGCCGAGCGCTCGGCGAGGATCCGCTTGCGGGCGCGCTTGCCGGAGCCGATGCGATCGGCGCGGGCGAGCCGCCGCGCCGCGCCACGGCGGCCTCCACATCCCGGCGCACGATCCGGCCGCCGGGGCCGGTTCCGGCGAGTTCCGTCAGCGTGATCCCAGCGGTCTTCGCCATCTGGCGGGCGATCGGGCTGGCGAAAATCCTTCCGTACCCGGCGATGTCGAGGGATGTCCCGCCATTGACCGCGGCACCGGGAGCCTGCGGAACGTGCCCAGGCGGGGTCGGCGCCGATGAGCTCAGCATCGTCGATGGGGCTGGGACCGGATCCTCCGTCATAGGCGGTTCGCTTGCTCCCCGACCGCCGGACGCCTGCGCGACCAGACCGGCGATCACTTCCGCGCTATCGCCCGGGGACCCGATCACGGCGAGCGGCGTGCCGACCGCCACCCGTTCACCGGCCGACACGAGTCGGCGGTGCAGCACGCCGTCGGTCTCCGCCTCGACCTCGATCACGGCCTTGTCGGTCTCTATCACCAGCAGCACATCGGACTCGGCGAACTCGGCCTTCTCGTCGACCGACCATTCCAAGAGCGTGGCCTCTTCCACACCGGCGGCCGGTGCGGGCATGCGAAGCAGTGAGGGCATCGAAGCACTCCCGTCGAAAGGTCGGCGCCGGTCAGCGGCGAGGGTTGTATTCACGCAGCGCGTCGACCACCTCTTCGGTCCGGGCGATCGCGGCGCGCTCCAGGACCTTGCTGATGCTCGGCGACGCGACACTGCCCGTCACCCGCTGCACCGGTTGGTCGAGCCAGTCGAAGAACCTCCGCCCGATCTCGTCGGAAAGCCAACCGCCGTAAGAGGTTCCGGGCGCTCCCTGTTCCACGATGAGCACGTTGTTGGTCTTCTTGACGCTCTCCCCGATGGTGTCCCAGTCGACGCTGGCGCGGTCGAGCCACCGGAGGTCGATCACCTCGGCGTCCGCCTCCGGAACCTGTGCGGCCGCCTGCAGCGAATGCTGCACCATCGACAGGTAGGTGAGCACGGTGATGCCGTTCCCCTCGCGACGCACGCGCGCCTTGCCGATCGTGATGCAATAGTCGAGATCCTTGACCGGTCCGGGGCCGGTCGACGAGTACAGGTCGACGTGCTCGATCACGAAGACCGGATCCTGGCAGCGCAGCGCGCTGTTCATCATGCCGACGTAGTCGAAAGGCGTTGATGGAGCAGCGATCCGCCAACCGGGCGAGGTAGCGATGATACCGGCGGGGTCCATGGAGTGCTGCGAGCCGTAGCCGGCGCCGGCTGCCGACTTGGCGCGGAACACCACCGGCACCGCGCTGTCGCCGCCGAACATGTGCCGCGCCTTGCCGATCTGGTTGAAGAGCTGATCGGCCGCCACCCACAGGAAGTCCGCGTACATCAGCTCGACCACCGGCCGATACCGGCCATCCAGGGCGATGCCGCCGCCCATTCCGGAAAACGCGTTCTCGCTGATCGGCGTGCCCAGTACGCGATCCGGGTACTTCTCCGGCAGGCCTTTCGTCGCTCCGTTGGTGCCGCCGGCCAGCCGGTGCACGTCTTCACCGAGGATGACGATGCGCTCGTCGCCGTCCATGGCGGCGCCCATCACCTCGGCGACCACCTCGATGAAGGATCTGTCCGCCATCTCGCCGGTGAACGTGTCCCAGTCGGCCATCGGTGCGCCCGCGAACTCGGACAGGTCACCGCGGATGCCCACGTCGACGAACGAGGGATCGGGCCATTCGGAGGGCTTGATCTGTCGCTTGCCGGGCTTGCCACCGGCGACCGGTTCGGTGAGTTCGTCACCGATCGCCGCCATGGTGGATTTCGCGCGGTCGACGGCGGAATCAACCTGCTCGCGCGTCAGAATCCCGCGCCGCACTAGGTGATCCCCAGTGCGCGCCAATGGGTCTCGCGCCCGCCAGGCCTGCTCTTCCGTCTTGCTGCGATATCCGAAGGCGCTGCCTGGGAACGGGCCGTTCTGGTGGAAATACCGATAGACCTCGGCCTCGATCAGGGTGGGGCCGCCGCCGTTGCGCATGACGTCCAGCGCCTGCGCCATGGCCGCGTGCACGGCGAGTGGGTCCATTCCGTCGACCCGCCAGCTCGGGATCTTGAAGCCGGGTCCGCGGGCCGACAGTCGGGTTTCCGCCGCGGATTCATCGACGTGGGTGGAGACCGCGTACAGGTTGTTCTCCACGAAGAAGCACACCGGCAGCGACCACGCGGCGGCCAAGTTGAAGGACTCCAAAACGCTACCGATATTGATGGCGCCGTCGCCGAAGTACGTGACCGATACCGCGTCCGTGCCGGCCCGCTTGTGGCTGAATGCGAATCCCAGCGCCTGTGGCACGCCGCCACCGACGATGGCATTGGTGCCCATCGCCCCGGCTTCCTTCCACTGCAGGTGCATGGAGCCGCCGCGGCCGCAGCAGTAACCCCTTGCCAGGCCGCAGATCTCGGCCAGGCTGCGCTGCAACACCGTGCGGACGGCGGGCGGCAAATCCGCCGTCGGCTCGATCCCGTCCGGCGCGACGTGCCCGAGCGCCTTGGCGAGGAATTGGTGGTGCCCGCGGTGCGAACCGTTGACGGTGTCGTCGGTGCGCAGCGGGAGGATGGAGCCCACGGCGCCGCCCTCTTGACCGATGCTCGAATGCGCCGGCCCGTGCACCAGTCCCTCGCCTGCCAGCGTGAGCACGTATTCCTCAAAGGACCGGATCAGCACCAGCTGGCTGAACATGGCCTTCAGCAGCTGCGGGTCGGCCGCATCCCAGTCCTCGTCGGTGACGGCGAGTTCGACCCACGGCTCGGATGCGGTGAGGTTGGTCAAGCTGCTCATCTACGCGACCTTTCTGCCGGGATGACGCTGTCCCCCGGCCGGGCGCCGTCGCCGGCCGCATCGCGTTCACGTCGACGGGCGGAGCCGGGTCGATGTTGATTGGATCCAATTTTCTCTTAGCGGTGACTGTAGCTCGGATCTGAAACCTTGTCGATAGGCCTTGACATGGCAGTTATCGTCGCGCATCCTCTACACCAACCAAGTGCAATGGATCCAACCGCGACCACTGGATCCAATCGATCCCCGACGTCTGATAAGCCGAGCGCAGGCAGATCGGCGAGCCAGCGAGCTCCATCGAGGTGCGTAGATGACGGAACGACCGCCCGGCGGGCTTCCCGGTCTGGCACGCATGGACCATGTCGGGATCACGGTGCCCGATCTGGAAGAGGCCACGCGCTTTCTGGTGGATGTACTGGGGTGCGAGTATCTGTATTCGCTCGGTCCCATGGCCGATGAGACCGGCAACTGGATGACGGATCACCTGAATATTCACCCGCGCGCGACCTGCCCGGAACTGCGCTTCTTCCGCTGCGGCGGCTCCCCCGTCTTCGAGGTCTTCCAGTACACCGCGCCGGACCAGCGCACCGAACCGCCGCGCAATAGCGACGTCGGTGGACACCACATTGCTTTGTATGTCGACGATCTCGACGCCGCAGTCGCCTACCTCCGCGAACAGGGCGTCACGGTGCTCGGCGAACCGACCACCAGCTCGGGCCCGCACCTGGGCCAGCGCTGGGTGTACTTCCTCGCCCCCTGGGGCCTCCAGTTCGAGCTCGTCTCCTACCCCCACGGCCGTGCCTTCTACCTCGCTGAGAAGGCCGCCGCAGGGACGGCGGCGCCAGCCGGCGACATCACGACGAAGGAGACGACGTGACGAGCGACGTCGTCGAAGCCGGCAGTACCTCGACAGTCGCCAGCCAGCGCATTGCCGGCCGACTGCGGGAGGACATCCTGTCCGGTGTGCTTCAACCGGGCGAACGGATTCGCCAGGAGGAGGTCGCCGCCCAGTTCGGCGCGAGCCGGCTTCCGGTGCGCGAGGCTCTGCGCATCCTGCATTCCCAGGGCCTGGTCCAGCTCAAAGCCAGCAGCGGCGCATGGGTGTCCCGGCTCGACCTCGCCGAATGCGAAGCCATCTACAAAATGCGGGAGCGGCTGGAGCCGTTGGCGCTGGCCGAGAGCATCCCGCACCTGGACGCGAACGTGCTCGGCCACATCGATGCGCTGCAGAGCGAGATCGAATCGAACGACGACCAGGATCGATTCCTTGAGCTCGACCGCGAACTTCACCTGCTCTGCTATACGGGCAACCCCATTTCAGAGTTGAACCGCATGGTGCAGCGCTTCTGGGACACCACGCAGTCGTACCGCCGCGCCTTCGTACGGGTCACCGGTCCGCAGCGCATGTGGGTGGTCAACGCGGAGCATCGACTGCTCATCGATGCGATCCGGCGGCGCGATATCTCCGACGGCGAGCGCTTTCTCACCGCGCACATCCGCCGCACTCGCATCTCGCTGGCACTTCACCCCGAGGTCTTCGACGTGGGGGCGGGGCGATGACGTGACTTGAGACAATACACTCACCCACCCCTTTCGGCGACACAGATGAATGCGCCGTCTGGAGCTTCGGGCATGGAACACCCTCGGCCATTGTTCGCCTCTGTTCGCCCGTGCCGATAAGAGCGTGCCCGTTTCCAGCAGCGCAGCAATTGTTCTGCGTGCCGTTAATTCGCTCAGTCGCGACTCCGCCGGAAGATTGCTCGCGACCTCGGCCAAATGACTGCCAGGCACCCATCCTGAAATCTCTGGATGTGGGCCCGATACCACATCGAAGAAGTCCTTCACCGTGCCACTGTTCGACCATCGGCGGATCGTGAATGAATATCGAGCCGCGCATGCCGACGCGTCGCGCGTTGAGCGTCCAGGACCCTTGCCTGAACCGTTCCAGCACATCACAGGACCACCAGGGAGACATCATCGCTTAGCAATGCCGCTTTGGGAAAGCGGCATCCCGCGCGTTCGAGCGCGCCAACAATGACCGAATGCCGAGCGAGGAAATGCTCAGGCATCGAATTATGCTGCCCCCGAAATAATGATGCGCGCAGGCGCATCCGAAATCTTTCCGACAGAGTGTTGACTATTGCTTAACACCGTCGCATCATCGGAACAACGGTGACGTAGTGCTCTCATGATCCGCTCCTGGGCACAGGGCGTCCCGAGTAAGGCACATCGCCAAGAAGGTTGTCCTGAAGAAAGGGAACCTCATGTTCCGAGTATGGAAACGAAGGAATGTCGCGCATGTGGTCATCGCGGTTGCCGCGATCGTGGCGATGGCGGGCTGCAGCTCGGCCGCCACGTCCGGCACCGCGAGTGAGAGTTCGAGCAGCACCACCGGGTCCGGCGGCTCCACCGGGTCCGGCGGCTCCACCCCGCCCGCTGGCTCCACCGGGTCCGGCGGCTCCAGCTCACCGAGTTCGGCGAACGCCGGCAGCGGCTCGCCGAGCGGGTCGGCCGCCCCGACGACCAACGACCAGCCGATCAACATCGCGTACCTGTCGTTCGCGGTCGCCAACTCCTACGACGCGCCGATGCTGGCCGCCGCACAGGCGGTGGCCGCCGACAACAACGCCAAAGTGACGGTGTTCGACGCCAACAACGACGCCAAGACGCAGTTCAGTCAGTTCCAGAACGCCATCACCTCCGGCAAGTACCAAGGCATCATCACGCAGCCGATCCTCGGCACCGGATTGACCAGCCTGGTCCAGCAGGCAACTACCAAGGGCATCAAGGTCGTGAACATCGATCAGGTGATGGGCTCGGACTACTCCACCGGCAAGGTGCAGGTGCCGGGGCTATCCGCGAACGTCATCATGGTGCCGACCGAGATCGGCACCAAGATGGGTCAGCAGGTGGTCGAGGCGTGCGCCTCGAAGAATCTCGATCCCTGCAATGTCGGGTACCTGTACGACATCAAGGCATCCACACTGGATGTCGCGATCAACGACGCGTTCACCGCGGCGATCAAGTCCACGCCGTCGGTCAAGGTGGTCGCCGAGGGACAGAGCTACTTCACCCCGGCAGGCGGGCTCTCCGCGACGCAGAACATGCTCACCGCGCAGCCGAACCTGAGCCTTGTCGTGGGATCCGACCAGGGTATTGAGGGCGCCGTCGAGGCACTGGCCGCGGCGAAGAAGACGGGGCAGGTCTTGCTCGTCGGATACGGGGCGAGCGCGGCCGCGGTCGCTGGCGTAGCGGACGGCAGCTGGTACTCCGACGTCGCACAGGCGCCTGCCTCCACCGGTCGGCTGGGCATGAAGGCACTCATCACGGCGATCCGCACCGGCCAGGATCAGGGCACCGTCGACCCGGCCGCCGATCTTCCCAACAACGGCATCGTGACGAAGGCGAACGCGAGCGAATTCACTGCGGAATGGCCCGGCTGATCGCTGCTACGTCATAGGCGGAAATCGAAGGCACGGATCGAGGACAGACGATGGACGGTCAGGGGACGAGCGCTGCAGCCGCGGGTAGCGCACCCGCCGCGGAGTCCTACGTGGACCTCGTCGCCGTGGACAAGAGCTTCGGTGGGGTTCGCGCGCTGTCCGGAGTCAACCTGAGCATCACCCGGGGCTCCGTTCATGCGCTGGTCGGCGAGAACGGTGCCGGGAAGTCCACTCTCAGCCGGGTGATCGCCGGACTGATCATGCCGGACGCGGGGGAAGTGCGGATCAACGGTACGCCGGCGATCCTGCACTCCCCCCGCGACGCCCTCGCCCGCGGCATCGCGAGCATCGCCCAGGAACTCGAGCTGGTACCGAGTCTGACGGTCGCCGAGAACGTGTTCCTCGGCTCCGAGCCCCGGCGCGGCGGCTTCATCCGCCGTCGCGCGCTGCGAGCGCGGTTCAATGCCTTGGTCGCGGAGGCGGGGTTCGACCTCAAGGCGGATGCGGTCGTGTCCACCTTGCGCACCGCCGACCGGCAGAAGGTCGAGATCTTGCGGGCGCTGTCTCGCCGCGCGTCGCTGATCATCATGGACGAGCCGACGGCAGCGCTCAGCGGCCCGGACGTGCAGCGGTTGCACGAGGTGGTGCACATTCTCGCCCGCAGGGGACGGACGGTGCTCTTCGTCTCGCACTTCTTGAAGGAGGTGCTGACTCTCGCGGACACGGTGACCATCCTGCGCGACGGCCATCTGGTGCGGACCGGCCCGGCCGCGGCGGAGACTGAGAGCTCGCTGATCGAGGGGATGCTCGGCCGCACCCTCGGTTCGGTGTTTCCGGCGAAGCCGGACGCACCGAGCGGTTCGCCCCCGGTGCTCGAGGTGAGCGGGTTGCGCGCGCCGGGAGTGAACGGCGTCGACCTGACCGTCCACGCCGGCGAGATCGTCGGTCTGGCAGGGCTTGTCGGCGCCGGCCGCAGCGAGATCGCGCACGCGATCCTCGGTGCGGCTCGAGCCACAGCCGGGACGGTCGCTGTCCGCGGCGAGCGGCTGTATGGCCGCTCGCCGACCGTCGCGCTGCGCCGCGGGGTGGCTCTGGTGCCGGAGTCGCGCAAGGAGCAGGGCCTTTTCCCGGATCGGTCGGTGACGCAGAACGCCACCCTCGCCAGCCTCAAGGCCTTCAGCGTCGGCACATGGATCCGGCGTGCGGTCGAGCGGCGGGCCGCCGCCGATGTGCTGACTGCCGTCACCGTGCGGGCGACGCGGAATTCCGTTCCGGTATCGGCATTGTCGGGCGGAAACCAGCAGAAGGTGCTCTTCGCGCGCGCCCTGCTCTGCCGGCCCTGCGTGCTGATCGCCGACGAGCCGACCCGCGGCGTCGACGTCGGCTCACGCCGCGCCATCTACGACCTGCTCGTGGAACAGGCCGGCCGCGGGGTGGCGGTCCTGGTGATCTCGTCGGACATCGAGGAGGTCCTAGGGCTGGCCCACCGAGTCGTCGTGATCCGCAGCGGGCGCGTCGCCGCTGAATTGAATGGTTCGGATATGACGAATCAGGCTGTGCTGACCGCTGCCTTCGCCGAACAGGCGGGGCCCGAGCATCCGGAAGCGGAGAAGACACCACTATGACGACCAAAACCACCAATGCCGGTGCCCCGCAGACGCGGGACGAACGTCCTCTGGGGCCACAGCAACGCACCCGTGTGACGGACGCCCTACGCATTCGATCCTGGCGATCCGCGGCCATAGTGGTGCCGTTCATCGTGCTGTTCGTTGTCTTGTCGGTGACGAGTGGACCGTTCCTCACCACCAGCAACCTGCTGAACATCGCCGACCAGCAGTCGGCCGTGCTGATCATTGCGGTGGCCAGCACGCTCGTGCTGATCGCCGGCGGGATCGACCTGTCCGTCGGCGCCACCTACGCCCTATCGGCGGTGGTCTCCGCGCAGGTCGCCGTGAGCCACGGCGTCGCGCTCGGCATTGTCACCGGCATGGCGCTGGGCATCGTCGCGGGTTTGATCAACGGTATCGTGACCACCTTCTTCCGGGTCAATTCGCTGATCGCGACGCTGGCCACCGCGCTCATCTTCAGCGGGATCGCGGCGAAGCTGTCGAACGGCAACCTCATCGTGCTCACCAACCAGCCGGCCTACGCGAAGATCGCCCAGACCCAGTTCATCGGTGTGCGGATGTCGATCTGGCTCACGCTCGCCGTGATCATCGTGCTGGGCCTGCTGCTGTCGCGGACCACGAACGGTCGCTACATCTACGCCGCGGGCGGCAACGCGCAAGCAGCCCGACTCGCCGGTGTCCGCATCAATTTCGTCGTCATCCTCGCGTTCACCATCAACGGCGCGGCTGCGGCGCTCGGCGGGATCATCGACACCTCAAGGGTTCTCAGCGCGCAGTCGTCGTCCGGCGGCAACACGCTGACGTTCCTGGTGCTCACCGGCATCGTGGTCGGCGGCACATCGATCCTCGGCGGGGCTGGCGCCATCTGGCGCACCGTGATCGGCGTGCTGTTCATTGCATTGGTCGGCAACGGCTTCGACCTGCTCGGCCTCGATCCGCTCTATGAACAGATCACCCTCGGCCTCATCCTGCTGGTCGCGGTCGGCACCGATGCGTGGTCGCGGCTGCGCCATACCTGATGCGGGCCTGGGCTTCTCGCCCATGACGCAGTTCGCTAGCGGTGGCCGTGTCGCGTGTACGGCGCGCGGTGCAAGTCGTGTTCTCTAGCGCCCGGCCATCCGCCGCACGGTCGCCGCCTCGCGGTGCAGGAGGTCTGCGACGGTGGTCGGACGCACCCCCGCCAACTCGGTCGCCGTATTCGTCACAGCACCGAAAAACCCTTCGCGGATCGCACGGCCCAGCGAGACCGCAAGCGCCGCACCGTATTGAGCGTGCCCGTCAGGGTCGTCACCCTCTGCCGGCTGCAAGGCGGCAGCCATATCATCGTCCGTGACGTTGACCGGAGCGACCTCCACTCCCCCGACCTCGGCATAGAGTGCGGCGAGATCGCGCGCGCTCAACGCCTCCGGCCCGGTGACATCGAAGACGCCGCAGCCGTTGTCGTCAGATGCGAGGACCGCTGCGGCGACGGCGGCGCAGTCCCCGCGGGCGATATAGGAGCATGCTCCATCGCCACGGTTGTGCCGGAACTTCCCGCTGGCAACGGCCTCGGCGGCCTCGAAAACCTGGAAATCCGAGTACAGCGCGCAGCGCAGGACCGTCCACGTGAGGCCGCTAGCGCGCAGGTACTCTTCTGTCGCCCGGTGGCTGTCGGCGATCAAGGCCGGGTTCGCCACGCCGGGTTCGACCATCGACGTGTAAATGATGTGCTGCACCCCGGCGGCTTTCGCCGCGTCGATGGCGGCGATATGCCAGGCGGCGCGGGCGTTGATGTCGTCAGCGCTGATCAGCAGCATCCGGGTCCCGCCACGGAACGCGTTCGCCAGGCTCGCCGAGTCGGCGAAGTCACCGTACCGGATGTCGGCGCCGCGGAATCGCTCGGCGATCGCCGCCGGTGTGCGCGTGACCAGCACCAAGTCCGTGCCGCCGCGCAATTCGACGACCCGCTGCACGACGGCCGAACCGAGATGGCCGCTCGCCCCGGTCACGATCAGCGACATCGCAGTCAGCTCCCCCAATGTGGGTAGGGTTCCACCTGGCCCTCGCTGAAGTGCCAGTACTCATTGAGATCGCTGCACAGGCCGTCGTTGTCGAACCGCAGCAGGAAGATACCGGCCAGTGTGACGTCGGCCCCGCCGTTGCGCATGGTCACCCACCACTCGACGACGGTGCGGTCGGCGGTGACGATCGGTGCGCCATACCGGAACCGCACGTCGCTCTGCGTGGCCGTCACCTCGGCCCAATACGCGCGCACCCCCTCCCGACCCTGGAAGGGCTCCTGATAGGGCTGTTCCCGATAGGGCGCGTCGGGCGTGAAGAGGGCTGCGGCGGCGTCGGGATCGCGGTTCTCCCAGGCGCTTCGATAGCCTTCCAACCAGTCGTGAACCGTCAGGGCCATGTCGACCTCCGTTGTCGTGGGTGCGGATCAAATCGGGAATACGCGTCACGCCCGCGCTGCGGGACTACTCGCCGCGCAGGTAGCGGGCCATGGAACTCATGTCTGCGTCGCCGAAACCATGTGAGATTGCTTCTACCGCAGCGGAGCTCGCGGCGTGAGCCGCCGGCATCGCAGCGCCCACGCGATCAGCGAGGGCGAGGATCAGCCGCAGATCCTTGGCGACGAGATCGAGACTGAACGCGACCGGCGCGTCCTCGGGGTGCTCGAAGGCGGCCCGCTTGTAACCGACGAATGGCGCCGCAGCGGCACTGTCGGCGATGACGTCGTAGAACACGGTCCTGTCGACGCCCGCCTTCTCCGCTAGGACGATCGATTCGGACAGCGCCAGATTGAGGGCGTGCACGACATTGTTGACCGCGAGCTTCACGACGGCTCCAGATCCGGACGGCCCGACGTGCACCACACGGCGCCCGATCGCGTCCAGCACCGGCCGCGCGTGCTCAAGCGCAGATTCCGGCCCGCCGACCATCACCGTCAGTTCTCCGGACAGGGCGGCGGGCACGCTGCCGGACACCGGGCTGTCCAACAGGACTGCTCCGCGTTCGCCAACGGCCGCGGCCACCTCCCGCGCGGTGTCCGGGTCGATGGTGGAGGTATCGCAGATGACGGTGCCGTTCGCCAGTCCGGAAAGGAGCCCGTTCGGCCCGAAATACACTGCTCGACAAGCCTTGTCGTCCGCCAGTGAAGCGAGCACGATGCCAGCTGCCGCCTCGTTGCTCGCGACCCACCGACCCGCCGCCGCTGGACTGTCCAGCATCGCGGCACCGATCTCGCCGGCGATCTTCCGGGCACGGTCGGCGTTGCGGTTGTAGACGGCGACCGGAAAACCCTTCTCCCGCAGCCGCTTCGCCATCGCGCCGCCCATCCGGCCCATTCCGAGCACGGCGACGTGCGGCAGGCCGGGCGAAGCCGGAACTACGTCATACTCGGGGGACGCCGCCGACATCACGTCAACATCCAGCCGCCGTCGATGCCGATCTGCTGACCGTTCATGGATTTGTTCCGCAGCAGGAAGTCGATCGCGTCGACCACATCAGCCATGGTGGCCAGCACGCCGGTCGGGGTGCGCGACCGATAGGCATCCAGCACCGCCGCCGGCTTCTCCGCCCAGTACCAGCTGTCACCGACAATGCCCGGATGGATGGCGTTCACACGTACCGGTGCCAGCTCGATGGCCAGCGTGTTGACCATGCCGATAATGCCGCCGTTGATGGTGGATACCGTGGTCGACCCCGGGTACGGCTTATCCTTCGCGCGGCCACCGAAGAGCACGATCGAGGCGTCCGGCGCCATCCGCGGGTAGAGCGTGTGCACCGTCTCGATGTACGAGACCAGCTTGATCGTGGTGAGTCCGATCGCGCGGTCGATGTCATAGTCCTTGGCACTGTTGCTGTCCCGATCGATCGCGAGCATCACCAACTCGTCGACGTCGCGGATATCGGCCAACGCCCCGGCGATCGACTTCGGCTCGGCCAGGTCGACAATCACGGCGCGGGCGCCGATCTCGCTCGCCACCGCGTTCGCCTTCGCCACATCCCGGCCAGCGACGACGACATCCTTTCCGGCTGCCGCCCGGGACCGCGCGAATTCCAAACCGATACCGGCGGTTCCACCGATCACTACCGTGGTCATGAGGATGCTGCTCCGTTTCGTGGGGGTGTGTCTGTTGTCGGTGTTCAGGATTCCGTCTTCAAGGCGTCCCGCAGGTAGTCCCAGTCGCGCATGAAGCGGTAGGCGTGCCGGGGCGGCGGCAGTGGCGACTGCGTCTCCAGCCACGTCACGGTGGTGTCGGTGACATTCCGGAACGAGTGCACGCAGCCCACACCCGCCCACGCGATATCGCCGGCGTGCAAGTCGTATTCGATCCCGTCGAACGTCGCGAGCACGCTGCCGTCGGTGACGTAATAGGTCTCCTCCAGCGGGTGGTCGTGTGGCGAGGCTAGACCGCCCGGCTCGTACTGCACCATGAACATGTTGGCCTGCGTGGCGCCGAGATCGGTATCCACCATCATCTTCAGCGAGATCCCGCTGTAGACAAGAAGAGCCGTGCGCATGGACGCCGACACGGCGAGATTCTCCTGTCCCTGCCGGTCGCGATCCATATGCTCCGGCGCGACGTGCCCGTAGTTGCGGGTGCGCGGATCACGGACATCGATACGAATCGGGGCGACATCGGGCAGGGCCGGAACAGTCTCGGTATCACCGTGATGCTCCGCCCGCGGAGCAGGAGCGGAGCAGCGGGCCCAATCCGCCCGTACGGCGCCCTCGTTGCGCAGCGCGTGTGGTACCCCGATCGGGATGAGCCCGTATTCGCCAGCGGTGAGCAGCGCCGCTCCCTCCGGGGTCTGCACGACCACCTCGCCTGCGGTGACATGCAGGCTCTCCTCGTAAGAATGCACATGCCACGGGATGCGGCCGCCGGGCTCCATCCGTCCGAGGCCGAAACCCGTGTGCACAGCCGGACTATCGGACCCGACCGCAGACCAACCAAGGTAGCCGGACGCAGCCGCCAACGCCCCGCCAGCCGGTGCCCAGACCGCATCGGCAGCGCGGGCGACGAGGTGATCGGTCACGAATGGGCTCCCTTCTTCTCGCCGCGCCCGGCGGCCGTGTTCAGATGCGATTGCGATTCCCGGATACTCGGCAACGGCCCACCGACCGACCAGTACCGGCGACCGGCCACCAGCAGTTCCTCGGCGGGAAACTTGGTGATGACCTCGCAGCCGTCCGCCGTCACCACCACTTCTTCCTCGATGCGGGCGGCCGACCAGCCGTCTCCGGCCGGCCAATACGTCTCGAGCGCGAAAACCATTCCCTCCTCGAGGGTCTCGGGGTGGTCGAGCGAGACGAGCCGCGAGAAGATCGGCTTCTCCCAGATCGACAGGCCCACACCGTGGCCGTACTGCAGTGCGAACGCCGCCTCCTCGCTGGGAAACCCGAACTCCTGCGCAGTGGGCCACACCGAGACGATGTCCGCCGTCGTCGCGCCCGGCCGGACCAGCGCGATCGCCTCGTCCATGTATTCGCGGCAACGGGTGTACGCGTCCCGCATCACCGGTGAGGCACTGCCCACCGCGAAACAGCGGTAGTAGCAGGTGCGGTAACCCATGTGGCTGTGCAGGATGTCGAAGAACGCCGGGTCGCCCGGACGCATCAAACGGTCCGAGTACACGTGCGGGTGCGGCGCGCAACGTTCGCCGGAAATCGCGTTCACGCCCTCGACGTACTCGCTGCCGAGGTCGTAGAGCGTCTTGGAAACCACGCCCACGCACTCGTTCTCACGCACCCCCGGCCGCAGAAACTCGTAGAGGTCCTCGTAGGCCGCATCCACCATCGAACATGCCTGGGTGAGCAGCGAGATCTCGTCCGCCGTCTTGTGTTTCCGCGCCTCGAGGAATACCTGCTGGCCGTCGACCACGGTCAGCCCTTCGGCTTGCAGCGCCGAGAGAATCGGCATCTCGACCAGGTCCACGCCGATCGGTGCATCAGCCAGCCCGTGCTCACGCAGCACCGTGGCGACCTTCTTGGCGACATCCTCGGCGATGCCGGCCTCCGGATTGAAGGCACCCCGCAGCGTGGAAATGCCTGCGCGAGCACGCTTGTCACCGTCGAGCCAGGGGTTGAACAGCTGGTGGTGTCTGGCCGCCGACCCGAAATCCCACAGCACCGGATCGCCGCCGCGTGGAAGCACCGCGAAGCGGATCAGCTTGTCCATCGCCCACGTGCCGATATGCGTCGCCGTCATGTAGCGGATGTTCGCGAAGTCGAAGGTGAGCAGCGACCCGAGTTCCGAAGCGTCAAGCGTGGCGCGGAGTCTCGCCAGTCGTTCGGTGCGAAGCCGATCCAGATCGATACGTTGTTCCCAGTCAACCGCATTGGTGCCGAAGGTTCGAACGGTCATGTGATGCTCCTTCCGCGGGGCGATGTCGCCGCGGCCGCTCCTACCCGCCAGATGTTTAGGCATACTGAACAGTTATCAGCACTGTAGATTGCTCCCTGGTGGCGGTCAAGTGTCCCGGCGGGCGGATCGCGGCCTTGGCAGAAGTGACTCGGGGGCGTGATGGGACAGGTACGTATTCCGCCGATCGGCCAGCGGATCCGGGCGGCGCGACTGGAACGCGGAACCAGCCTGCGAGCCCTCGCGCGGCAGGCCAACGTCTCGGCGAGTCTGGTGTCGCAGATCGAAACCGGCAGGCTGCGGCCCAGTGTCAGCACGCTCTATGCGATCACGGGCGCCCTGGGCGTCCCGGTGTCCGATCTCCTCGAATCACCTAGCGAGCCGAACGGGGATGACGTCGTTCCGGGGCAATACCCGGTGGCGACGGCGGGGCTCGCGGCCATGATCGCGCTCAACCCCGTCGCGGGGCGAACGGCGCCGGCACAGGTGCCGACGCCGGATTCTGGCGGCACCGCGGGCACGGGCGGCACCGTTGCCGATTCCCCGGTCACGACATCGGGTACGCGCGAAGCGATCACGCTCGATTCGGGCGTGGTTTGGGAGGTCATGGGCCAGATCCCCGGTCAGCGCGTCGACTTCTTGCGGATTTCCTATGAGCCCGGCAGCGCATCGAGCACCGGTGAGTTGATGAGCCACCCCGGCACCGAATACGGGTATGTGCTGTCGGGCGAACTCGTCATGCAACTCGGCGATCTGGAACGGACACTGACATCCGGCGACGCCGTGAGTTTCCGGTCCAGCACACCGCACCGCTTCCGCAATGAGGGCGTAGTAACCGCCGTGGGCATCTGGGTCGTCATCGACGACGTATAGCCCTGGCTGCCTCCCACTCCTCGCGTGTGACCGCATATTCGACGTCGCCGAACTCCTCACGCGTACACGTCCATCGCGACATCATGCCAGGCCACGCTCGCATCTCGTAGCGATCCGGATGGCCGGAATTCGGGCGCCACCCTAGACAGGCTGTTCAGTATAAATTAACATCACGCTCATAGTCCATGCCGAATCGGTCACATCGACTCGGACCGTCGGCGAACCGGCGTCACCAGCTGCCGTTCGCCGCGGAGGAACAAACTCCAGGAGGTTGAGCGGCGAATGTCACACATCACACTCGGCCAGCCCATTGTCTTCCGCAATGGGATTGTGCTCCAGATGGATGACGCCCACACCGTCATCCCCGACGGCGACGTCCTCGTCGTCGACGGGAAGATCGCGCAGGTCGGCCCGAACCTCACGGTTCCGGACGGAACGGCCGAGATCTCCGCCCAGGGCGGGATTCTCATGCCGGGCATGATCGACACCCATCGTCACATGTGGCAGACGGCCATGCGCGCGTACGGCGCCGACTGGACGCTGACGCAGTACTTCGTGTGGTACTACCTCGAGCACGGGATGAAGTTCCGCCCGCAGGACGTGGCCGCTGGCGATCTCCTCTCGGCATTGGACGCTGTGGAGTCCGGGGTCACCACGAGCGTGGACTGGTCGCATGGGCTGCGCACCCCCGAGCACGGCGAAGCCGCGCTCGACGCGCTGCGCTCCTCCCCCGGCCGCTACGTGCTGGCGTACGGAAACATCACCGCGCCGCCCGCGCAGTGGACACACGACCCGGCGGTCCGCCGCATCATCGAACGCGCTCGGGACGATTCCCAGATGTTCGGCGCACAAATCGCTTTCGACGTCCCGGAGGATCCATCATTCCCGGAACGCGCGGCATTCGAAGCGGCCAAGGATCTCGGCGTCACGGTGACGACGCACGCCGGTGTGTGGGGCGCGACCAACGACGCGGGCGTCAAGGAGATGTACGACGCGGGCGTCATGGAACCGGGCACCATCTACGTGCACTGCGCCTCGCTCAGCGACGACTCACTTGCCATGATCGCGGCCACCGGCGGCGTCGCGTCACTCGCCACGGAGAGCGAGACCACCTGCGGCCAGGGCTATCCGCCGTCGAACCGAATCCGGCAGCACGGCATCCAGCCTTCGCTCTCGATCGATACCAGCGTCTGGATGAGTGCGGACATGTTCTCCGCCATGCGTGCGACGATCGGCGCCGATCGCGCCATGGAGCACCACACCGCCCATCAGAAGGGCGAAACCATCACCCACCTCAAGCTGCGGGTTGAGGACGTGGTCGATTGGGCCACGCGTGGCGGCGCCAAGGCGCTCGGAAAGTGGGACCAGATAGGCAGTCTCGAGCCCGGTAAGCTCGCCGACGTCGTGCTGATCAAGAACGACGACTCCCCCACCATGGTTCCGATCATCAACCCGTACGGCCATGTCGTGTACCAGGCCGGCCGCGGCGACGTGCACACCGTGCTGGTCGGCGGCGAACCGGTGAAGCTGGAAGGCAAACTGGTCGCCGGGGATCTGGCGTCGGTGAAATCGCAGATCGCCGACACCGTGGAGTTCCTGAGCGGTCAGCTCGGCGAGGAAACGTGGCGCGGCGGCATGTTCCCCGACATTCCGGAAACCGAGATCCTCACGAACCCGTACCAGTACCGGAAGAGCGATGCCCCGGTCGACTGATCGATCAGCACGGAATCAGCGGAGCCCCCGTTCGGCCGGCAGCCGAACGGGGGCTCCATCTACCCGCTTCGCCTGCCGCACAAACGTTTCACACTGTCACTGGTCAGCGAACAATTCCTCAACCAAGAATTGCGCCTTCGGTTGCAGCCGCGCCGCGCCGACCACTGCCGCAGCGATGTCGAGCACTTCTGCAGCAGTCCGAGCCCCGCAAGCCTCCGCGAGCGTGAGGATATCGTCGGCATCCCGGTCGATCCGTGCGGCTTGCACTTTGAGCGCCAGAAGATACCGGGGAGACGGCACGCTTACGGTGAGCCCTGGCAGGTCGAGAATCACCCGTGCCTGACTGTCCGTGCCTGGAAGTAATCCCTTGACCGCGTCATTGAGCCAATCGGCTGGCAGCCCGACATGTCGCGCGGCGATTTCGGTGGCAGCGTCGTATATCAGCATCTTCGGCTCGAAGACGCCGTCCACGTCCGCCGTCAATCGCCGCGTGCTATAGGCCAGGGCCATAGCCGCGCCGCCGACGACAAACAGGTCACCGCGAATTCCCTGGGAGTCAAGACGAGCACCAAGCTCTGCGAGGAGTTCCGTGATATCCGCACGCGACAGACCTCTATCTGTTCCGCGATCGATGTCGGCATCCCGGTCGCTATCAGGGCTAGTCATACGGACACCAGCGAATCACGCTCGATCAAGATGCCGCGCGTCGCGAATTCGGCAGGCGCGTGCGCGAGCGCATACGCGAAGAACGCGTTGCGCCCAGGGTGCCAAAATGCGTCGAGTATCCGGCCGGGTTCGCGCGTCCACGGTGGCACTGAGATACCCGCGGTTCGCGCCAGATGCGCCACCGCGGCGGCGACGAGGGCGTCACGAAGGCGATCCCCGGTCAACGCCGGGGCCGTCTGCGTGACGCTACCGCGCGCGAGCCAGTCCGCGACCACCCGTACATAGTTGGACTCTTCAGACGCCGCCAGCGTCGCGGCAAGGTCAGAGGGTGTGTACGGCACGCCGCCGAGTCTAGTGACGGAGCCCTCATTCGGCCCGGCAGCCGAACGGGGGCTCCATCTGCTCTCCCCGCGCGTGCGGTTAGCTCATGGCCGGCGCGTGGATAGCGAGGAGCGCCGTCATCGCGGAGCGGAGGGCGCCGGCGGGATCCGCACCGGCTCCGACGCTGCGCCAGGCGACGATGTCGTCGGGCCGGATGAGTACTGCGCCGGACGGTTCGATCCCGTAGACCTCGCAGAAAGTGCCCGACGGGTCGCTCACGGCCGCGCCGGAGCCGACCGACACCGCGCTCACGTCGACTCCGAGTTCGCGGCCCACGACAGCGGCAGCATCGCACCATTCCTGGCCGTCCGCGCCGGTGAGCAACAAAAAGCCACGCTGCACGAGGTCGAGCGTGGAAAGCTGCGCACCGTCCCGCTCGAGCCACATGTGCGGTGCCCGGGAACCGACGAGAAGCGCTCCCGTGCGCGGGTTGTGGGTGTCCGGTAGCTCCGAGCCCTCGGTGATCACGGCATGCGATCCGTACACCGCGCCGAGTTCCACAGCGGCGTCGTCGAGCTCCTCGGCCAGGTTCTCCTTCGGCAGATCCGGGTCCAACCGTGCCACGTACCGGGCGTAGGCCTGTTCGGCCACCAGGGCACTGTTCGGGCGCCGCTCGGCATCGTAGGTATCCAGCAGGTCCGCGCCGGCCGTACCGCGCAGCACATGCGCGAGTTTCCACGCCAGGTTGTGTGCGTCCGCGATGCCGGTGTTGCCACCGAATCCGCCGGTCGGCGGCATGGTGTGCGCACTGTCGCCGGCCAGCAGCACCCGACCGGACCGGAAAGCCGTGGCCCAACCGGCCGAGGCCTCCCAGCTCTGTACGCTCTCGATCTCGATCGGCCAGTCGGCGGGCGCGCCGAGCGCCGTGCGCACGAAGTAGGTGAGCCGTTCGTTGCTGAGGTCCGCGCTGACGTTGGTGTCCTTCGTGCCATCGGCCGATTTCGTCGAGAAGACCGCCAGGAACCCGGAATCCGCCGTGATCGAGAACCGGAAGAAGGCCAGGAACTCCGGATGGTTGACGTAGATGACGCTCAGATTCCGATCGCCGATCATGCTGCGCACGTCCGACTTGAAGTAGATCGTGACGCAGTTTGCGAAGGTTCCGCGACCCGCCAGCGGGATGCCGAGTCGTTCACGGATTGCGCTGTGCGCACCATCGGCGGCCACCAGATAGTCCGCATGCACTGTGCTCGTCGACCCGTCCTCGCGGGAGCGGATCGTCGCGTGGATCCCGTCGTCGTCTTGCGTGAAGTCGACAAGCTCGGTATTGAAACGGATGTCGGCGCCGTACTCACGGGCCCGGTCGCGCAGGATCGGCTCGAGGCCGATCTGGGTGATGAACAGGCGCGGCGTCGCGCTCAGATGCTCGACACCGGAGTTGTAGTTCGCCTGGAAATACGCCAGTTCCTTTCCGGCGAGGGTCTCCACCGCCATGATCGCGCCTTGCTGGACGAACTCGAGATCCGCTGCGGCCTCGACCTTCTCGTCAATCTCGATGGTACGGAAGATCTCCATGGTGCGCTGGTGGAAGGACGCGGCCCGCGGGTGGATGGCCGTTCCGGTGTGCCGCTCGACTACGAGACTGTCGATGCCGTGCGCGCCGAGCAAAGCGGACGTGGTGAGGCCGACCAGGCTCCCGCCCACGATGAGTACGGGTTTTCGTATCTCCGTCATAGTGCCTCCAAGGCAGAGCGCGGCGCTGGATGGTATCCATGACATCGCGCTGGGTTTCAACGTCCTCAAGCCCACATAGGTTGTGGGGCAATGCGTGTCGCGGCGCAGTGGTGCCACACCGCTACGGACGGGCCAATAACCTCGCACAGGCGGTAGCACAGGATCTTCTGCGCACGCGAGTGTGGGACCTTCGTCTTACCGGACATCATGACGTAGGTCACCTGCGGTGTCAAGGTATACTGAACACTCCGCGTCGTATCGGCCGGGCGACCGGTCCCCGGTTAGCGTCCGGCCAGCACCTTCGGCGTGAGGTACTCCGCGATCGCGAAGGACGACGTGGCCGCCGGCGACGGCGCATTGCGTACGGCGATCACATCGGAGAGCTCGCTGAGCGCGAAATCGTCGACGAGCCTACCCGCACGGTCTACCGCCTGGGCACGCACACCCAGTGGGGCGCGGTCGATATCGCGATCGCCGATCTCCGGCACATATCGCTGCGCGGCAGACAAGAACCTGCGCCTACTCGCCGCACCGATCAGTTCGTGCACCCCTGCGCGAAAGTCACGTCCAGCGAGCCGGTAGAAGCCGGGCCAGCCGAGCGTGGACATGACGTCGGCCACGCGCATGCCGGTCGCCCGGTACGCCTCGCGGGCCAGGCCGAGCACGGCGTTCGGCCCGACCAGCACCTCGCCGTGGACGGTGCGCGTCAGGTGCACGCCGAGGAACGGGAATCGCGCATCCGGAACCGGATAGATGAGTCCCCGCACTAGGTTTCGCCGCTCCGGAACCAGCCGGTAGTACATGCCGAGGAACGGCACGATCCGCGGATCGGCGCCGTCCCCTGCCGCGACCGCGACCCGATCGCCCTGCAGGCCCGCACAGATCACCAGCCGGTCGAAGCTGAGCACCTCGCCACCAGCGAGCACGGCGACCCTGCCGCGGATGCGCCTGATGCCGCGCACCTCCGCGCCGAACCGCACTTCGCCGCCGGCCGCCCGCACGTCCTCGGCCACGGCGCGGGCCACTTGCCGAAAGTCGACCACCGCCGTGTGCGGGGAGTGCAGCGCGGCGACGCCGCGCACGTGCGGCGCGATCGCCGCCATCTCCGCGGGCGAGATCCAGCGCAGGCCGGGCACTCCGTTCGCGGTGGCGCGGCGCTCGATCTCCTTCAGGCCCGGAACCTCGCCGGCGTCGACGGCGACCACCAGCTTCCCGGCCTCTTCGAACGCAATTCCCTTGTCGGAGCAGTACTCTCGCATCATGCCGCGCCCACGCGAACAGAGCTGCGCTTTGAGCGAGCCGGGCTGGTAGTACAGTCCCGCATGCACCACGCCGCTGTTGTGGCCGGTCTGGTGCCGGCCGATGCCGGGCTCCTTCTCCAGCACCGTGACGCGGCTCGCCGGATCCGCCATGCTCAGGGCGCGCGCCAGGGTAAGACCGACGATCCCCGCACCCACCACCCCGATGTCCACCGCGCGCACCTCCCGGTCCAGTGGAATCCGCTCACCATCACGCCGACGCGATCCGCCGACGACGTCCAGCGGTCAGGCGCTGCCGACCCACTCGTCGGTGCCGTCGTCGAAGACCTGGCGCTTCCATACCGGCAGCCGGTGCTTCACCTCGTCGACCAGGTCCCGACACGCGGAGAAGGCAACTCCCCGGTGTGCCGCGGAAACCGCTGCGGCCAAGGCGATGTCACCGACACGCAGCATCCCGACCCGGTGGCTGACGGCGACCGCGATCACCCCGGTGCGGTCCGCGATATCCGCGGCGATCTGGGCGACGACATCCGACGCGGACGGGTGCCCGTGATACTCCAACTCGGTCACCGCGCGGCCACCGTCGTGATTGCGCACCACCCCGGCGAAGGACACGACGGCGCCGGCGGCGGCATCGCCCACGGCAGCCTCATGGGCGGCAAGGTCCAGTGCCGTCTCGGTCACCGCCGCGAGTATGACGTTGCCCATCACGCATGCTCCTTCGGACCGCGGTGCTCGCTCGGCAGGTGGCCATGCCCCGCCCGAACGTGATCTCCGCCCGCCAGTTGGTCCAGCGCGTGCATCAGTACCTCGTCCAGCACGGCGAGCCCGTCCCGCACGCCCCCGGTCGAGCCGGGCAGGTTGACCACCAGCGTGCGCCCGGCCACCCCCACCAGCCCACGGGAGAGCACCGCCGTCGGTACACCCGCGTCCACACCGCGCCGCCGCAAAGCCTCTGCCAGGCCCGGGATCTCGTAGTCCAGCAGCGCCGCCGTCGCCTGCGGGGTGCGGTCGGTCGGCGAGATGCCGGTGCCGCCCGACGTGATCACGAGATCGGCGCCACTGCCCACAGCGCCACCACTCACGCCACCGCCGCTGCTCACCTCAGCGCCATCGCTCGCAGCCCCCGTCGCCCCGACCGCCTCGGCTAACGCCGCAGCGAACGGCTCCCCGTCGGCCGCCACGATCGGCCCGCGCACGTCGAACCCCTTGTCCGTCAACCAGTTCGCGATCAGCGGACCGGCCGTATCCGCGTAGACCCCGGCCGCGGCCCGGGTCGACGCGACCAGGACCACGGCCGTGCGCCCCTCGTTCACCGCTCCTCCGGCCGAACCCACAGCCCCGTCTTGCCGCCTTCTTTGCGTTCCACCCGAACGGCATCGAGCACCGCCGCCGGGTCCACCGCCTTGATCATGTCGTGCAGGGCGAGCCCGGCGACCGCGACCGCCGTCAGCGCCTCCATCTCGACGCCGGTGCGGTCCGCCGTGGCTACCGTGGCCTCGATACCGATCTCACTGTCATCGACCGAGAAGTCCACCGCCACACGGGATATGGCGATCGGATGACACAACGGAACCAGGTCGGAGCACTTCTTCGCTGCCATGATCCCGGCGATCCGGGCCACCGCCAGCGCGTCGCCCTTGGCGACCGCGTTGGAGCGCACGAGCTCCACCACCTCGGGCGTCGTGCGCAGCACTCCGGTCGCCACCGCGACCCGCGCCGAGACCGGCTTTCCGGAGACGTCGACCATATGCGCGGCGCCGTGCTCATCCACGTGCGTCAGGCGCGTGCCCGGCCCCGAGAACTCCGTCATACCCGTCACTCTCACCCCCACCGGTCCGCAGCCGCCGCCGCGACGACGCGCTTACGCCGTCGCGGACCTCGCGTGCTCCACGATCGCCCGCGCCACGGCCGGCGACACCTTGTCGTCGAAGACGCTCGGCACGATGAAGGACGCGTTGAGCTGTTCCGGCGCCACCTCGTCGGCAATGGCATCCGCTGCGGCCAACAGCATTTCGTCAGTGATCTTCGTGACCCCGGCGTCCAGCAGGCCGCGGAACACGCCCGGGAAGGCGAGCACGTTGTTGATCTGGTTCGGGAAGTCGGAACGGCCGGTCGCCACCACCGCGGCGTGCGCCTGCGCCTCCATCGGATCGATCTCCGGCGTCGGATTAGCCAGCGCGAACACGATCGCGTTCGAGTTCATCCGAGCGACATCCGACCCCTCGATCAGGTTCGGCCCGCTGACCCCGATGAACACATCGGCGCCGTCGACCGCGTCGTGCACGGTCCCGGAGACCTTCTCGCGGTTGGTGGTCTTCGCGACATCCGCCAGCGAGGGGTGCATCTCGCCGCGGCCCTCGAAGACGATGCCGGTGCGATCGACGGCGAGGATGTCCGCCGGCTGTTGCAGAGCGAGCAACCGGATAATGGCGTTGCCGGCCGCCCCGACGCCGCACACCACGATCTTGCAGTCCTGGATCTTCTTGTCCACCACGCGCAGCGCATTGCGCAGCGCGGCGACCACCACGATCGCGGTGCCGTGCTGATCGTCGTGAAAGACGGGGATGTCCAAGGTTTCTCGCAGCCGACGCTCGATCTCGAAACAACGCGGCGCGGCAATGTCCTCCAGATTGATACCGCCGTAGACCGGCGCGATGATCTGCACCGTGCGGATGATCTCCTCGGTATCGGTGGTGTCCAGGCACACCGGCCACGCATCGACCCCGGCAAACCGCTTGAACAGAGCGGACTTTCCCTCCATCACCGGGATCGCGGCCTTTGGCCCGATATTGCCGAGGCCAAGCACCGCCGTCCCGTCGGTGACCACCGCGACCGTGTTGCGCTTGATGGTCAGCCGACGCGCATCTTCGGGTTTCGCGGCGATGGCCTCACACACGCGGGCCACGCCGGGCGTGTAGGCGCGCGACAGCTCGTCGCGGTTACGCAGCGCGACCTTCGACTTCACCTCGATCTTCCCGCCGAGGTGCATCAGGAAGGTCAGATCGGATACCTTGCGGACCTCCACACCGTCCAAAGCGTTGACGGCGTCGGCGATCTGGTCGGCATGGGCGGTCGACAGCGCATTGGCGGAGATGTCCACCACCATCGAACTGCCGGTCGATTCCACGATGTCGAACGCGGTGATCACCCCGCCGGCACGCCCGACCGCGCTCGTCAGATCACCGGCCGTCGCCGCCGCCGTGGGCGCCTCGATGCGCATGGTGATCGAATACCCAGGTCCCGGAATCGCCATCGCCTTGCCGCTCCTCTCGCCGCCCGTCGCGCGTCCCCGTCCGGCGGGCGATCAAGCGGCACGATGATCGGAGTGTAGTTCGCCGCGCGGTCGGTCCGCTCGGCCGATCAGGCGTGACATTGGCCTCGGCGATCCGCTTTGTCCGGTCTGCCACCGGATCTATCCGGTAGGCGTCCGGCCTCGTGGTCCTCGCGGTTCCGTGCACCGGATCCGCGAGCTATTCGGGCTTCCGGTCGACGTCAGCCCCACCCGCGAGATCGCCGCACTCCACCGCGAGCACCGGATGTGTCGCCAGGTAATCCCGGGCGCCGTGATCGCCCGTCGACACCGCCAGCACGCCCGCGAAGTGATCGGCGCCGATCAGCACCGGGTGCCCGGGCCGTCCGGAAAATGTGGCCCGCGCGAGGGCAGACCGGATATCGGGTATGACGCTGTTCGCGGCTTCGCCGGCCGGGCGGGTGTGAGACACGGCACTGGATCGATCCGGACGCCCAGTAGCGGGGCTCGCGGCGCCATCGATGCGATTTCTCGCCGCAGACCGGGCACCATCGAGGACGGTGCGCACCACCCGATTCACCACCGCCTGAGACACATCGGGCAGGTCGACCAGCATGATGACAGCGGCGTCCACCGTCGAGTCCACCGCTGAGCCCGCCCCGCATTCACCCTGTAATACCCGGAGTGCCGCCGCGAGGCTGGATCCCATTCCGCCTGCGAAGTCCGGGTTTTCCACCGCAACCACGCCCCGAGGCAACAACGCCGCCACATCGCCGGCGGCGGCGCCGACCACCACCAGGCGCGGATCGAGCGCATCCAGCGTCGCGAGCGCACGAAGCACCCACGGACCACTTCCGGTGTCGGCCAACGCCTTCGGTCCGCCGAATCGTCGACCGAGGCCGGCGGCCAGCAGAACCCCGGCGATCCGAGGACGCGTGGACGGGAACAGCGTCATACTCGCCGACGCCCCACCTGCGGTCAGCGGTTGATCACCGTGACCGGGTGCTCGTAGGGCGTCTTCTCCAGCGGGAACGTGGTGTCGCCGTACGGCGAGAGCGAACCCTGCACCGCCGCAACGAGTTCGGTGACCACGTGCTCACCCGGCCCGTGGACGGGCCAGGTCGGCTCGATGCCCTTGGTCCTTTGAGTGCGAGCAGCCCGTTGAGTGTGCGCAGCTCGTTGAGTGCGAGCAGCCCTGTCGAGGCGAGCAGTCTTCTCCGAGCGGGCCACGGTTCCTCCTCCGAGCGGCCGGGGCGTTGCCCCGCACAGGACTCGCCGTCATACGCCGGCGACGCGGCCACGGCCGGGCCACCGCGACCATTGTCCCTGATGCGGGCGAGGCGCTCAACACCGGCGCGCCGACGGGTGCGGCCCGGGCTGTCACGTGCCCGCGCGGGCTACCGTGGCATCGATGCCCTCGACCCTGCAATGGCTGCGTGATCGCAGCGACGATGAGCTGGCCGAACTGCTTGCCGCGCGGCCCGATCTGCTGTTGCCTGCGCCGCCGGATCTCGCCGCGCTCGCCCGCCGCATGGACGGCTCAGCCACCGTCCGCCGCGCGGTGGGGCAGCTCGACGCGTTCGGAGTTCAAGTGCTGCAAGCGGTATGGCTGTTGGGTGACGTGCCGACCGTCGAATATGACGCTGTTCCGGGCGATGTCGATTCGACATCCCATGGCACGCAAGCCGTGTCGACGGCGGATGTGCACCGGCTGCTGGGCGGCCCGGCCACCCGCAGCGACGTCGGGGCGGCGCTTGCGCGCCTGCACGTGCAGGGTCTGATCCGCGGCAATGCGGACGGGTATGTGCTGGCACCGGCAGTGCGGGAGGCCTTGGGCCGCTATCCGGCCGGCCTCGGGATCGCCGTCGGTCTGTCGCCCGCGGAGGTGGCGCACGCACTGGCCGGGGTCGGCGAGGCGGGGCTGGGCATCCTGCGGCGTCTGGTGCCCGGGCCGCCGGTGGGTAGCGTCGAGGCCGGTTCCAGGCATGGCGACACGATCGCGGGACTCGTCGCGGCACGGCTGCTCATCGATCGGGGCGACAGAACCGTGATGCTGCCACGCGAGGTCGCGCTCGCGCTGCGAGGCGATCGGCCGCTCGGGCCCGCAGATCCGAATCCGCCGCTCCTCGAACGCGTCCCCGTCGAGGACGTCGACGGCACGGCCGCGGGACAGGCGCTGGCCTGCCACGCCCACACCGTCGCGCTGCTCGAGATCCTGGGCCATGAGCCCGCCCCGGCGTTGAAGACCGGCGGCATCGGCATCGTCGCGGTGCGCGGCCTGAGTAAGCGTGTGGACCTCGGCGTGCACGCCACCGCGCTGTATCTCGAGGTTCTGCACGGCGCCGGTTTGATCGCACCCGCCGTGATCCGCGATCACCGCGGGCCACGAGGCGACCATGCCGGATGGGTTCCGACCCAAGCCGCGGACACGTACCTGGCCGGTGGGGAGCCCGCCGGGTGGGCGCTCGTCGCCGGAACCTGGCTCGACATGCGCCGCAACCCCGCGCAGGTGGGCCGTCGGGACGCCGCCGACAAGATCATCGGCGCGCTCTCGGTCCAGTCCGATTGGCGCGGTGGGCCGGATACGAGGCGGCGCATCCTCACCGAGATCGCCACGCTGGACACGGGTTTCGCGGCGACACGGGCCAGCCTCGCGGAACGGCTTGTGTACCGTTCGCCTCTGCAGCACGGCGCCGGACCGGCTGCCCAGATCGACACCGTCCTGGCCGAAGCGACCGAACTCGGGATCGTGGCCTTCGACGCGTTGTCCACCGCCGGCCGCGCGCTATTGGGCGACGACATCGAAGGCGCCGCAGCCGCTCTCGACCGCGCCCTGCCGGACCCGGTCGATACCGTGCTGGTCCAGGCGGATCTGACGCTGATCGCGCCGGGACGCTTGACGGCCGGCCTCGCCGCGGCGTTGGCGGAACTCGCGGATGTCGAATCGACGGGCAGCGCGACGGTGTATCGGCTCAGCGAGCAGAGCATCCGCCGCGCGCTGGACGCCGGTTTCACCGGCGCGTCGCTGCACGCACTGCTCGCGGCACACTCCGCCACGCCCGTGCCGCAGTCCGTGACGTACCTGATCGACGACGTCGCGCGCCGGCACGGCGTGTTACGCGCCGGAAGCGCCGAGGCATTCATGCACAGCGATGACACCGGGCTCCTCGCCCAAGGCATCGCGGCGGCGGCCGCCGCCGGGATCCGCATGCGTAGCCTCGCGCCGACCGTAGCGGTGAGCCAGGTGGATCTGACCACGCTCGTCGAAGCGCTTCGTGCGGCGGGCCTCGCGCCTGCTGCTGAGGATGCGAGCGGAACTATCCTGGACCTCCGGCCCGCGCCGCGGCGAACGCGGATCACGCTGCCGCCGCGGATCGGCCCCGCGGCGCCCGCGACGCCGTCCCGGGACCAGGTCGAGTCCGTGGTCCGGCGCATGCGCGCGGGTGACGAGAGTCGCGGCGCCGCAGCCGGTCCCGGGAGCATCATCGCGGTGCTGCAGCAGGCCGCGAGGGCGCGCACGTCCGTGTGGGTCGGCTACGCGGACGCCGAAGGGGGCACCTCGACGAGGATGGTCGACCCTATTGTGGTCTCCGGTGGAACGATGGTGGCCTTCGATCGGCTACGCCAGGCGCCGCGCACGTTCACGATCCACCGGATCAGTTCCGCCTCGCCCGCCGAGACGTGACCCGCACCGCCGCCCTGCCATGAGCGAGCCACGACGCCGAGCGGCCGCATCTCGTCAGTCGACGTCCAGCACCTCTTCGATCGGGCGACGCGGCGCGGCCGCCACCGGCGACCCGTACCCGATCCGGAGCACCACCTGGGGATGCACGGCGTCGCCGAGCAACTCCCGCAGGTCTTCGCGCGCCTGGTCTACCTCGATCAGCTGCGACAGGAACGACGCGGCAAGCCCCAGTGAGGTGGCGGTGAGCAGCACCCGCTGCAACGCCTCGCCCGCCTGCAACTGCGCGTAGGCGTCGTCCACATACGTCGCGAGGACGGCGATCATCGGTTCCGTCTCGAAGTCCTTGCCGGGCGTGCGGGCCGCGCCTTGCCCGAGTGCGAAATCCCGGAACACCCAGGCGTCCTGCGGTTCCGGCTGCGGTCCACTGGAGGCGAGCCGCACCCCGTCCCGCGCAGCCTGCGAGCGGCCGACCCATTCGGCGAACTCGGCGGCCCAGGCCGGGTCGGCGAGTTGTTGCGCGTGCGCGGCGAGCAGCATGCGACGCATCGCCGCGCGATCCTCCGGATCGGACATCACCTCAAGACGGGCGTGGCCTAGCTCCGCGGCGCGCACCAGATCATGTCGCGCCTCGGTGTCGACGGACTGGTCCTCGAACGGCTTGCGGTTGGTGCGGCGCCGGGTGATCGCCGCGTACAGGACAGCGTCGGCGGGCGACAAGTGCGCATCACCGGCGTACCGGACGATGGCCAGGGCGCCGGTGGGCCCGTTCGGGAGCAGCGTGACACTCGGTTCCACGCCTTCCCGCAGCAGCGCGAGGCGCAGATTGAACAGTGCCGCGCCGCAGGCGATCCGCAGTTCGCGGTCGTCCGGATCGGCGATGGGAAGGCGCCGCGCCGGGTCCGCACGCAGTTCGATCCCGGACGCCGTCACATGGAAGCGCCACGGCTGGCTGTTGTGTACCGACGGTGCGCGCACTGCCGCGGACAGCACCGCCGTCGTCTGCTCCGCGGAAAGCGGGCCGGCTTCAGTAGTCATGGTCGATGCACCCCTTCCGGAAGGCCGGATACTGGTTGCCGTCAGAATGCGGGGTCGGCGGATCGGTCGGCCACAGCCGAAAGTCCCTGACGACGCCGCATCGGGCCCCGGTCGCCCCCTCCCGGGTTGGGTGCCCCACGGTGCGCTATAGCGCACTCTCAGGCACCCAACCCGGTGCCAGCGAACCACGCCGCTGGAGCAAGTACCGGCGCCCCTGAAATACCCCCCGTCAGAGCGGACCGACGTGGGTGATCCGCAGCACCGGCTCGCCGGCCTCGTCGGAGGCCGCGGCATCGATCTCGGCCGTGATGCCCCAATCGTGGTCGCCCGCCGGATCGTCGAAGACCTGCCGCGCGTGCCAGATCTCGTGTTCTGCCTCGCCGCCCCGCCCTTGCGGGGGAACGACACTGATCAACTCGGCGGATCGCGCGTCCGGCCCGATGCCGATGTCGGGGTACTCCGCGAAGTAGTCCTCGATGGCCGACTGCCACTGCGCCGCGCCGTACCCGCCGTCATCGTCGAGGTCGCCGAGCACATCGAACGCTCGCCGCGACGCGAGCTCGACGCGACGGAACATCGCGTTGCGCACCATAACGGTGAAGGCGCGACGGTTCGCCGTGATCCCCCGGCTCGCCGCGCCCGGCCGGACCTCGTCGCCGATGCCCGCCTCCTCCTCGTCCGGGTGCGCCAAGGCCTCCCATTCGGCGAGCAGGCTCGAGTCGACGCCCCGCACCAGTTCGCCGATCCAGGAGATGATGTCAATGAGCTGTTCGGTGCGGGCCGAGACCGGCACCGTGCGGCGCAGCGCCCGGTATCCCTGCGCGAGATAACGCAGCACCACGCCCTCGCTGCGGCCGAGCTGATACTCGGCGATGTACTCGGAGAATGTCATCGCGCGCGAGAACATCTCCCGGATCACGGATTTCGGCTCGACCTGATATTCGGCGACCCAGGGGTGGCCGCGCCGATACGTCTCGTACGCCGCTTCCATCAGGTCCGCCAGCGGTTTCGGGTAGTCGATCGCGTCCAGGCGGTTCATGCGCTCCTCGTAGTCGAGGCCGTCCGCCTTCATCGCGGCCATCGCCTCGTCGCGGGCCCGCTTCCGCTGCGCGACGAGCACCGGCGTCGGGCCGGGCAGGGTCGCCTCGATCACGCTGATCACGTCGAGCGGGTAGTCGTCGGCCTGGGTGTCCAGCAGCTCGATCGCGGCGAGGGCGAGCGGGGAGAGCGGCTGATCGAGGGCGAAGTCCAGTTGCAGGTCTTCGGTGAGCACGAATCGCCGGCCGAGCGCGTCGGGCACATCGAGCCGGCGCACGATCCCGGCGTCGAGCAGCGACCGCCCGATGCCGATGGTCCGCCGGATGAGTTGGAGCTGCCGGCGGCGCGGCTCGTGCGAGGACTCGATCAGCTCACGCAGGACCGCGGCGGCGTCCGAATCGCGCGACAGCATCGCCAGCACCACCATGTGCGTGATCCGCAGATGCGGGGTCAGGGCCTCCGGTTCGGCGGCCACCAGCTTGTCGAAAGTCTGCTCGGTCCAACCGATCTCGCCGTCCGCGGGCTTGCCGGCCGGCGTCTTCTTCCGTGCGGGCGCCTTGCCGGCAGACTTTCCGGGCTTCCCCGGTTTCCCCGCCTTCTCGGCCTTCGCGACCGCTTTCGCCTCGGCCTTGGCCTTCTCCACGGCGCGCGCAGGCGCGAGAACCGTGACGTAGCCGTCGGTGTCGTATCCGGCGCGGCCCGCCCGGCCGGCGATCTGGTGGAACTCGCGCGCGTTGAGAATGCGCGAGCGGTGGCCGTCGTACTTGGCCAGCGCGGTCAGCAGCACAGTGCGGATCGGCACGTTGATGCCGACACCGAGCGTGTCCGTCCCGCAGATCACCGCGAGAAGCCCTGCCTGCGCGAGCCTTTCCACGAGGCGCCGGTAGCGCGGGAGCATCCCGGCGTGGTGCACGCCGATCCCCGCCCGCACCAGGCGTGACAGGGTGCGACCAAACCCCTTGGCAAATCGGAACTCTCCGATCACCTCCGCAATCCGGTCACGCTGCTCGCGGCTCACCAGGCCCAGGCCGACGAGGCCCTGCGCCTGTTCCACGGCGGCGGCCTGCGTGAAATGCACGACGTACACCGGCGCACGGTCCGCCTCCACAAGCCGGCGCACCGCCTCCGGCACGTCGTACAGGTGGTACTCGAAGTGCAGCGGCACGGGGCGTTGCACCCCGGTGATCAGCGCGGTCTGGCGGCCGGTCCGCTTCGTGAGATCGTCTGCCACCGCGGTGACGTCGCCCAAGGTGCCGGACATCAGCACGAACTGTGTTTGCGGAAGTTCGAGCAACGGCACCTGCCACGCCCAGCCGCGCTGCCGATCCCCGTAGTAATGGAACTCGTCGAGAACGGCGACGCCCACCTCGGCGTCGCGCCCGCCGCGCAGCGCCACGCCAGCGAGAATCTCTGCGGTGCAACAGATGATGGGCGCATCGACGTTCACCGACGAGTCGCCGGTGAGCATGCCCACTCGGTCCGCGCCGAAGACGTCGACCATCTCGAAGAACTTCTCGCTCACCAGCGCCTTGACCGGCGCGGTGTACCACGCGCGGCGGCCGGTCGCCAGGCCCGCGTAGAGCGCCGCGATCGCGACCATGGTCTTGCCGGAGCCGGTCGGCGTCGCGAGCACCACGTTGTCGCCCGTTACCAGCGACAGTGCGGCCTCGTCCTGATGCGGATACAGCGGTCGCCCGCCGGCTTCGGCCCACGCGGAGAACGCGGCGTAGATGGCATCCGGGTCCGCGCTGGACTCGGCGGGCCGCAGTTGGCCGGGGGCAACGGGAGCGCTCGTGATCGTCACCTCGTCCCCCTCTCCGACGCGGCCGCGGCCGACGGCTCAAGGCTACCGACCGGGGCGGGTCCTTCCTGCCTGGACGAGGGTGCGCTGTCCGCGGCATGTGCACAATGGACACCGGTGTCGGCGAGTATGACGTTGTTCCTGCGGTCGGCCCGCGAACATCGTCATACTCGGATCGTCGGCGTCAGGAGGAAGTGATTCGATGACGGATGGACCGCTGATCGTTCAGTCGGACAAGACTCTGCTGCTGGAGGTCGCGCACCCTCATGCGCCGGCCGCGCGCACCGCCATCGCGCCGTTCGCCGAATTGGAACGCTCGCCGGAGCATGTGCACACCTACCGGATCACGCCGCTGGCGCTGTGGAATGCGCGCGCCGCCGGCTACGACGCCGAGCAAGTGGTCGACGCTCTCGTCCGCTGGTCGAAATTCCCTGTGCCACAAGCACTCCTGGTCGACGTGGTGGATACCATGTCCCGGTACGGGCGGCTCGTGCTGCAGGCGCACCCGGCGCACGGTCTGGTGCTGGTCGGGAATGACGCGGCCGTGCTGGCGGAAGTGCTGCGAAACAAGAAGATCACACCGATGCTCGGCGAGAGCATCGACGAAGCAACGGTTCTCGTGCATCCGTCGGAGCGCGGGCGGCTGAAGCAGGCGCTGCTCAAGGTCGGCTGGCCGGCCGAGGACGAGGCCGGATATGTCGACGGGCAGGCGCATCCGATCGCGCTGCGCTCCGAGGGTTGGCACCTGCGCGATTACCAGGTGGCCGCCGCGGACGGCTTCTGGGAGGGCGGGTCCGGCGTCGTCGTGCTGCCCTGCGGTGCAGGGAAGACGCTCGTCGGCATTGCGGCGATGGAGCGGGCGCAGGCCACCACGCTGATCCTGGTGACGAACACCGTCGCGGGGCATCAGTGGCGGCGAGAACTGTTGGCGCGCACCACGTTGACCGAGGACGAGATCGGCGAGTACTCCGGCGACCGCAAGGAGATCCGACCCGTCACGATCGCCACCTACCAGGTGCTGATCCGCCGGATCGGCGGCGAATACCGGCACCTGTCGCTGCTGGATTCGCACGACTGGGGGCTGATCATCTACGACGAGGTGCACCTCTTGCCGGCGCCGGTGTTCCGGATGACGGCCGATCTGCAGTCCCGGCGCCGGTTGGGGCTCACGGCGACGCTGGTCCGCGAGGACGGGCGGGAGACCGACGTGTTCTCGCTGATCGGGCCGAAACGCTTCGACGCCCCGTGGAAGGACATCGAGTCACAGGGCTGGATCGCGCCGGCCGACTGCACCGAGGTACGGGTCACCATGACGCAGGCCGAGCGCATGGCCTACGCCGTGGCCCAGCCGGAGGAGCAATACCGGCTGGCCTCGACCGCGCGCACCAAGATCGCTGTAGTGGAGGCGATTCTCGCGCGGCACCCGGACGAGCCGCGGCTGGTGATCGGCGCGTATCTGGACCAACTCGAGGAGATCGGGGCGGCGTTGGGCGCGCCCGTGGTGCAGGGCTCCACCCGAAACGCCGAGCGCGAGCGCCTGTTCGACGCGTTCCGTGCGGGCGAGGTGCCGGTGCTGGTCGTGTCGAAGATCGCGAACTTCGCCATCGACCTGCCGGAGGCGTCGGTCGCCGTGCAGATGTCCGGGACGTTCGGCTCCCGCCAGGAGGAGGCGCAACGGCTCGGCCGCGTCACCCGCCCGAAACACGATGGGCGGCAAGCGCATTTCTACGCGGTGGTCTCGCGGGACACGGTGGACACGGAGTACGCGGCGCACCGGCAGCGGTTCCTCGCCGAGCAGGGGTACGCGTATCGCATCGTCGATGCGGACGACATCCTCGGCCCGGCCCTGCCGGAGATCCCGGACTGAGGGCAGGACAATCCCCGGGCTGCTCCGCGTCAAGCGGGCCGACAGGACAAGGGTCGGCAGCCCGGGGATCGGGTGATTGTCCGGTTCTCGCCAGGCCACCGCAGCGGAGGTCCGGCATGTGGCGTCCTAGCGGTCAACCACCTCACGTGTCCTAGAGCTATACAACTTCGGACCACCTCCTCTCCCGTGTACCGACGAGGCTAGCGACGCGCCCGCGACAGTGCAACGACGACACGCCAGAATGGTGGCCATGACCGTACTCTCGCCAAAAATTCCGCCAGCGGCCACCGCGATCACGGCGCTGGCTGCCGCCACCGACCGGCTGCTCTCCACGATCGACGCCATGCCGGCGGCCGCCTTCACCGAGCCGTCCGTGCTTCCGCGCTGGAGCCGCGCGCATGTCCTCGCCCACCTCGCGCTGAACGCCAAGGGCCTGGCCGGGGTGCTGACCACGATCGGCCAGCCCGATCCGCTGCCCATGTATGCGTCGAACGATCGCCGGGACGGCGACATCGACCGCCTCGCCGCACAGCCAGCGGCGCGCATCGCAGACCGTGTCGCCGTGGGCGCCGCCGTCCTGTCCGCGCACCTCGGCGGCGGGCCCAGCCCCGAGGATGCCCTCGATGCGGTCGGCCATGCGGGGCTCGGCAGCGCGGAACGGGGCATGGAGACGGACGGCACGGATCTCGTCATCGACGTTTTCACGCGGGCCGCGGCGGATGCGAGCAACGCGATCGCGAACTGGTCTGTCGACGGAGCCTTCCAGCGCATTCCCGGCGCACCCGCGATGGATGCGGCGCAGATCCCGTTCATGCGGTGGCGCGAGGTCGAGATCCACCACGCGGACCTGGATCTCGGGTACGGGCCTACGGACTGGCCGGCCGAATTCGCCGACTACCTCTTCGCCGTGGCGGCGTACGACCGGGACGGCGAGGCGGCGATGACGGTGTGTGCTACCGACGGGCCGTCGTACGAGTTGGGCGGGGCGGGCGCGTCCGATGCTCCCGGTCCGACGATTAGCGGATCTGCCGCCGACCTCACGTGGTGGTTGGTGGGCCGCGGCAAGGGCGAGGGCCTCATCGTCGACGGCGGCGAGCCGCTGCCGCCACTCGGCCCCTGGCGCCGACGCTAGCCTCGGCCGAACAGCACAACGGCCCGACACCCCGCGAGGGGGTATCGGGCCGTTGCGATCGAATTGCGATCGAACGAGCGGGCAGAGATTTAGAAGTCCATGCCGCCCATGTCGCCGCCGCCCGGAGCCGCCGGGGCGGCCTTCTCCGGCTTGTCCGCGACTACGGCTTCCGTGGTCAGGAACAGCGCCGCGATCGATGCCGCGTTCTGCAGCGCCGAGCGGGTGACCTTGGCCGGGTCGATGATGCCCGCCTTGACCAGGTCCTTGTACTCGCCGGTCGCGGCATCCAGGCCCTCGCCCGCGGGGAGGTGCTTGACCTTCTCCGCCACGACGCCGCCTTCCAGACCCGCGTTGATCGCGATCTGCTTCAGCGGAGCCTCGACGGCCGCTGCCACGATCGCCGCACCGGTCGCCTCGTCACCCTCGAGCGAGAGCTTCGGCAGCGCCTCCTTGGCTGCCTGCAGCAGAGCCACGCCACCACCGGCGACGATGCCCTCCTCCACCGCGGCCTTGGCGTTGCGCACGGCATCCTCGATGCGGTGCTTGCGCTCCTTGAGCTCCACCTCGGTCGCGGCACCGGCCTTGATCACCGCAACGCCGCCGGCGAGCTTGGCGAGCCGCTCCTGCAGCTTCTCGCGGTCGTAGTCGGAGTCCGACTTCTCGATCTCGGAGCGGATCTGCGCGACCCGGCCCGCGATCTGGTCGGCATCCCCGGCGCCGTCGACGATCGTGGTCTCGTCCTTGGTCACGACGACCTTGCGGGCGGTGCCCAGCATGTCGAGCGTCGCGTTCTCCAGCTTGAGGCCGACGTCCTCCGTGATCACCTGGCCACCGGTGAGGATCGCGATGTCCTGCAGCATGGCCTTGCGGCGGTCGCCGAAGCCCGGAGCCTTGACTGCGACGGACTTGAACGTGCCCTTGATCTTGTTGACGACCAGGGTCGCCAGCGCCTCGCCCTCGACGTCCTCGGCGATGATCAGCAGCGGCTTACCGGCCTGCATGATCTTCTCGAGCACCGGCAGCAGGTCCTTGACCGCGGAGATCTTCGAGCCGTAGAGCAGGATGTACGGGTCGTCCAGAACCGCTTCCTGCCGCTCCAGATCCGTCGCGAAATACAGTGACGTGTAACCCTTGTCGAAGCGCATGCCCTCGGTGAGCTCCAGCTCCAGCCCGAACGTCTGCGACTCCTCGACCGTGATCACGCCCTCCTTGCCGACCTTGTCCATCGCCTCGGCGATGAGCTCGCCGATCGCGGTGTCGGCCGCGGAAATCGAGGCGGTGGCAGCGATCTGCTCCTTGGTCTCGACCTCCTTGGCGTCGGTCAAGAGCTGCTCCGCGATCGCCGCCGAGGCCTTCTCGATGCCCTTCTTCAGCGCGATCGGGTTGGCGCCGGCCGCCACGTTGCGCAGGCCCTCACGGACCATAGCCTGGGCGAGAACCGTTGCGGTGGTGGTACCGTCGCCCGCCACGTCATCGGTCTTCTTGGCGACTTCCTTGACGAGCTCGGCACCGATCTTCTCGTACGGATCTTCGAGCTCGATCTCCTTGGCGATCGACACACCATCGTTGGTGATGGTCGGCGCGCCCCACTTCTTCTCCAGGACGACGTTGCGGCCCTTGGGGCCGAGGGTCACCCGGACGGCGTCGGCGAGGGTGTTCATCCCGCGCTCGAGCCCGCGACGCGCTTCCTCTTCGAAAGCGATCAGCTTGGCCATGAGGTGTTTCTTCCTCCAGATGTTCGCCTGCCCCGCGCCGAGCCGGGTAGGCCCGCCGAGATGGCAGTGACAGCAGGTTGTCTGGTCGCCTCAGCGCCCGCGACGGACGGATCGGGCGCACACCGGGCATACGACCCGGCCGCGACCGATCCTCACCGAAGAGACCTAGCACTCGAAGCACTCGAGTGCTAGAGACCAGTTTGGCACTCTCCCCCCGAGAGTGCAAGCGATCGGGGGGCGTCATATCCGTTTCACGCGGTTTTCCCGAGTATGACGACGTTCGCGGCGGCGTGGCCGCCGCCGGAGGGCCGCTATCGGGAGCCCCTACGCGCCGGGGCGGGAGCCGCCGATCGCTCATGTCCCGCTCATGTTCCGCGCGATGAAGCCGAACAGGACGAAAGACCGATGGAAGAGGCGGGCAGCCCATGAGCGACACGGCGTCATCCGGCGCGGCGTCAGCCGGCCCGGCCGGCGCGCGGCAGGCGCCGGTGGGGCCTGCCGCTCGGCCTGCACACGCGACGCCCCGCGCGGGCCGCATCCGCACCTGGCTCGCGAATCGCGGCATCCGGACCAAGATCCTCGGCGTGCTCGTCGTGTTCGGTTGCGTGTGCGTGGCCGGCGCGGGAGTGGCGCTCGCCACCCTTCGCGGCACCGCCGCCGATCTGGGCGCGATCGCGCTGTCGCAGAAGAACACATTGGAGCCGGTGCACCGGATCGACACGCTCGTCGCCCAGGATCGCGAGGCAGTCGCACGCGCCGCCATGACCACCGCGCCGGCCGCGAAACAACAGTGGCTCTCAGCGATTTCGGCCACCGACGTGGAGATCGTGCGTCTGATCGACTCACTCGGCGCGAGCCTGCAGGGCGACGCCGGATGGGCCGAGTTCACAGCGGCGTGGCAGGAGTACACGCGCGCCCGCGACACGCTGCTCATGCCCATCGTCATGGCCGGCGACAGGGCCGGCTTCGAAAAGGTCGACGACGCGACCGTCAAGCCGCTCAGCGACCGCGCGAGCGCCGGCCTGGACCGGGCCGTGTCCGATATCGCCACGCGCTTCGACACGACGGCCGGCGCGGCCGTCGATCGCGCGACCCGAGCCACGGTCACCGTGCTCCTCACGTTCCTCATCGGCGGCGCGATCGCCGTCGCGCTGACTCTGCTGATCGCACAGGCGATCCGGCGTCCGCTCGCGCGCGTACAGCAATCGCTGGAGGCCATGGCGCGGCGCGATCTGACCGTCCCGGCCGGTGTGACGTCGACCGACGAGGTCGGCCGGATGGCGAGCGCACTCATGTCCGCGCAGCGCAACGTGCGCGAGGTGATCGCCGCGGTAGCCTCGTCCGCGCAGGCCGTAGCCGCCTCGGCAGAACAACTCTCGGCGTCGACGGTGCAGATCTCGGCGGCGGCCGAGGAGACCTTCGCGCAGGCCGGCGCCGTGTCGTCGGCCTCCGATGGCGTGTCGCTGAACGTGCATACCGTGGCGGCCGGGGCGCAACAGATGGACTCATCGATCCGTGAGATCGCCGAGAACGCGAACGAAGCGGCGAAGGTTGCCTCCTCCGCCGTGTCTGCAGCCGAGCAGACCAACGAGACCGTAGCGAGGCTCGGTGCCTCGTCCCAGGAGATCGGGACCGTGGTCAAGGTGATCACCTCGATCGCGCAGCAGACGAACCTGCTCGCCCTGAACGCCACGATCGAGGCCGCGCGGGCCGGCGATGCGGGACGAGGTTTCGCCGTCGTCGCGAACGAGGTCAAGGAACTCGCGCAGGAGACGGCCCGGGCGACCGAAGGCATCGTGTCCCGGGTGGAGGCGATCCAAGCGGACACCTCCAGCGCGGTCCACGCCATCGGCGAGATCGCATCGGTGATCTCCTCGATCAACGACTTCTCGCTCACGATCGCGTCCGCGGTGGAGGAGCAGACCGCCACGACGCAGCAGATGAGCCGGAGTGTCGCCGAGGCGGCGGCGGGCACCAGCGAGATCTCCTCGAACATCAGCGGTGTCGCGGTCGCCACGTCCTCCACGATGGAGGCGGTGACCCAAACCCGGTTCGCCGTCGACGAACTCGCGCGGATGTCGGCAGACCTGCGGTCCCAGGTCGGCGCTTTCACGTACTGAACGTCGCCTGCTGAACGTCACGTACTGAACACAGCGCCAGGTGGCGTTGCGGGTATCGCGGGGTGCGTCACGGATATGACGATGTTCGGTGCATAGGCGACGTCAGGGCAGGCGACCCCATTCGCGGAGTGCGTCGAGGAGCCCGTCCGTGAGCGGAAGGGCTTCGAGTTCGGCGCGGGTCACCCAGCGCAGGTCGGCCGCATCCGAGGCGGCATGGCCGGGTTCGAGCCCGGCGCTCGCCCCCGGGGCGGGGTTGCCCGGAACGAGCCCGTGCACGAGAGTGGCGTCATAGTCGAAGATCTCGTAGACGGTGCCGGGCGCACCGGGTCTCTCGACGGCGCCCACGAGCGCTCCGACCCGGACGGTGAGCCCGGTCTCTTCGAGGACCTCGCGCGCAACGGCCTGCTCGTCGGTCTCCCCCGGCTCGACCTTGCCGCCGGGCAACGCCCACAGACCTTGCGCCGGCTCGTGACCGCGCTGCACCATGAGTAGCCGCCCGGACGTGTCGAAGACGATGGCGCCCACTGCGCGGACACGGCGCGGCCCGCGATCTCCGTCATCGTCGGTCGAGTCGATTCGGGACGGGCGCGCGGCATCGTTACCCACGCCCCGACGGTAGCAGCGCGATCGCCGTGGCTGTTTCTCCGAACCTACCGCTCGCAGCACACGACCTGCGATAATGGCGAGGCGTAGGGAGGTGAACGGCCGATGGGCAAGCCATTGGATCTCGACCGCGAGGCAATCGCCGCGCTGTGCCGAAAATTCGGCGTCGCACGATTGGCGGTATTCGGCTCGGCGACGACGGACCGGTTCGATCCCGAGCGGTCGGATGTGGACTTCCTCGTAGAATTCCGGCCTGGGATGGCTTCTTTGTCGACATACTTCGGATTGAAAGACGCGCTGGAAGACTTTTTCGGTCGTTCAGTCGACCTCGTATCGCCTGAGGCGCTGCGTAATCCGTACTTCGCCGCCACCGTCGAAGAAACCCGCGAGGAGTTGTATGCAGCCTGAGGTCTCTACGCCCTCGTGGATGACGATGTTGTGTGGGCGACGGCGACGCGCGATGTGGGGCCACTGATGGTGCAGCTCCGGCGCCTCATCGGCGATGACGAGGAGCCCAGCCCGAGCGGTTGACGCTGCCCGGCCGCAAACGGTTACGGGCGCGGGGCGGCGCTCCGCATGGCGCAGCCGAGGGCGATGCGGCGGCCGGCGATCGCCGTGTCTTTGATGGCACTGCTGCCGACCTGGTTCACGGATCGTACGAGAACGTATGGACCCGCTGGCTTTCCGCTACGTGTGCGACGCAGGGCACGCAGCGTGATCCGCGCGCCGAGGAGCGAACGATCGACAGGCCCGGGCAGGGTGAGGCGGAGCGGCCGGCTCGTGCGATCTTCGGGCACCACGCCGATCGTGGCCCTGCCCTCCTTGCCGAAAACCGCGCGGCCGATCGCGATGCGGTCGATCTGCCCGTGGACCGAGGCGGCAGCCACCGGCCGCTTGCCGAGCGCCGCGAGCGCGGCGAGTTCCCGTCCGTAGTAAGCGGTTCCGGCCGAACCAACACCGAACAGCAACAGCAGAATCACGTCGAAGACCAGCCACGGCGCCGTCGAGCTCGCCGGGACCGGGCTCCACGGGCTCAGCACCCAGATCCGCACCGTGTCACCGGCTTTCGGCTGCGATGCGGATGTCGGGACACACCATCGCGCGGTTCCGCGCTGCCCGCTCCCCCACTCGAGCATCACGCTGACCGCAACACAGCCGTCCGCCGAGCCCGTTCCCGTCGCGGCTGTGGCGCCATGATCGGGTAGTGGCGAGATCAACGTCATATTCGCCGAAACCGGTTGCACCAACCCAACTCCCGCCAACACGCGGGGGGCGAGCAGCAGGCCGAGCGCCAGCGCGAGAATCGCGACCAAGGCCGCGGACGCCGCCTTCGCCCCGACCAGTGTCCGCGCCGGCCGGAGGGTCGCCGCATCGAGCGGGCCGACTGGCGGCGAGTGGTCTGGCTGCACACGTCGACGCTACGGGATCGGCGGCGCCCGAACGCGCTCAGCCGCAGGACGTCGCTCCCGCTCAGGAAAACCACGCCCGTGGCCGCATTTTGCATGGCAGAATGGCGCCATGAAGCCGATACGGTTCACGCGCTCCGCCTGTCGGCACCGCGTCGGCGAAGCTCATGCCCTGCACGTCATGAACACGGCGGACCCGGTAGTGGACGACGACGGCATCGGATGGATCGGCCCCGACGACAGAGGCATCGACCTGGAGGTCTACCTCGTGGAACGCCCCGACGTGTTCCTTGTGATTCACGTGATGCCCACCGCGCTCCGAAGGAGGAAATGAAATGGCTCGCCCCACGTTCACCAAGAAGCAGATCGGCCCCGACATCGACCTGGACGTCGAAGAAGTCTTCCTGGATGACGGCAGCCGCCTGACCGAGGCACGTGCCGCGGCACTCGCGGAGCACGCCATGCTACGGATACACGAATCACGATCGGGTCGGCCGTCGCTCTCCGGAGAAAGGCGTAGCACCCCGAACCTGACCGTCCGCGTCCCACCCAGCACTCGGCAGGCGCTTCAAGAGATCGCAAGCCGCGACGGACGACCACTGGCCGAAATCGGGCGGGAAGCCTTCGACGAATACATCGAGCGCCACCGGCGGGCATCCTGACGACGGTGCGCACCGCAGCGCGGGCATCCGGGGATGACGCTATTCCCGTGCCCGGCCCACCCGGGACGACCACGCCCGCCCGACCGCAACAGCGCATGCACGCCGTTTACCGATGTAAACTGATGCCGTGAACTTCGAGGTCGATTGGCGGCACGGCGCCGGGCACATGTGGGCGAAGCATCGCGTCACCATCCAACAGGCGAACGAGGCGTTGGTCGACGACGGCCTCGTGATAGCCGACCCCGATCCCAAGAGCACATCCGGCGTCAGTGCCAGAGTCCTCGGATACTCACCCGCTGCCGGGGCAGTCCTGGTGGTGATCCTGGTCCACCGCACTGACCGCCCCGGCGCTTGGTGGGGCGCCAATGGCTGGCGTGCGAATGCCACCGACACCCGCACTTACGCCGAACACCAGGACGAAGGAACCAATAATGACTAGCCATCTCTCACACGACGACGCTCGCACGCTCGTCCAAACCGTCGCATCCGAGGCCGACCGCACCGTCGACGAGCCCATGCCCGACGACACCCACTGGACACGACCCGGCAAGACCGTCACCGTAGCCACTCGCCTGTCCCCGGCGCACGCAGCCGAGATCGAGCAGTTGGCTGCACGCATCGGCGTCCCGGTCTCCGCACTCATCCGTGGGTGGATCCTCGCCGCACTCGGCGCGAGCAGCACACAGACCGTCCACGACGCCGTAGAGCGCCTCGCTGCCGACGTCGAACGGCTCCGCGAAATCGTCGCCTGACAATCCATCCACTACCCGACGAATCCTGCCCCGCATCTGGTGGCAGCGCCCGCATCCCACCGCGATCACCGGATATGACGACGTTCCGGCGCCGAGCCCGATGGGCAAACCCACCCGCGCCGCACGACTCCTGTGATAATGGGAACGCGCATCCGGGCCGAAGCGAGGAGGTGCCGCACGTGGGACATCCGCTTGCCTTGCCGCGCGAGGAGATCAGGGCTCTGTGCCAGGCACACGGAGTTCGTCGGCTAGCCGTTTTCGGCTCAGCAACCACCGATCGGTTCGACCCAAACCGCTCCGACGTGGACTTCCTCGTCGAGTTCCGGGACGATGTGCCCAGTCGATTCGACGCTTACTTCGGGCTGAAGGCGGACCTCGAGCGAGTCCTGAATCGCGATGTCGACCTGGTTGTCGAGCGGGCCGTCAAGAACCCATTCTTCGCGGCGAGAGCCGCCGCTAGCGCGAATGAGATCTATGCGGCCTGACTCGCAAGCCCTGATCTGGGACGCGGCACTATCCCGCGAAGCCATCGTCCAGTACATCACCGGCCGCACACAGCAGGATTACGACAACGATCGGATGTTTCGACGCGCCGTCGAGCGAGAGTTCCAGATCACGGGCGAGGCGCTCGCACAATTGCGCCGCACGGATCCGGCCGTCGACGACTCAACGGTGTGGGAAGTAGCGACGACTCGAGCGCCAATCCTGCTGTCCCGGCTCGACGCCATCGCCGACCGGCTGCCCGTGCAGCCGGTGCACGGTGACCTGTCCGACGACAACCTCGTCGCGCAACCCGGGCCCGACGGGCGCCCGCAGCTGCGCGGCGTCATCGACTTCGGGGACCTGGCGTACGGCTGGCGGGTCGCCGAGCTCGCCGTCGGGCTGACCAGCGTGCTGCAGCACGCGGCCATGTCCGTGCCGGACGTGCTACCGGCGGTGCGGGCCTTCCACGAGCGGTTGCCGCTGTCCGAGGCCGAGCTCGCCGCGTTCTGGCCGATGGTCGTCGCCCGGGCGGGTGTCCTGCTGACCTCCGGCCTGGCCCAGCTGGCCATCGACCCCGACAACGCGTACGCCGCCTCCGGATCGGTCCGCGAGCGGCACGTCTTCGAGACCGTCACGACGCTGCCGTACGAGGTCGCGCACGCCCTGCTGCGCCACGAGCTGGGCCTGCCGTCCCCCGCCGCCGCGCCGCCGGTCACGGGTGCGCTGCTGGACGCCCGCGCGCTGCCGGTACGCGACCTGTCGAGCACCAGCCCGCTGCTCGACGAGGGCCGCTGGATCGGGCCGGACGCCGCGCAGGCCGCGATCACGGCAGCCGGTGGGGACGGTCTGCTGCGCCACGGCGAGCCGCGCCTGGCCGGGGCTCCGGCGCTCTCGCTCGGCGAGCCGGCGACCGTCGCCCTCGGCGCGAGCGTCGTTCCCGCCGGGCCGCTCATCAGTGCGCCTTCTTCCTGGTCGTGGCCTTTTTGGTGCCGGACGACTTCGACGACGACTTGCTGCCCGACGACTTC
>OFTX01000111.1_pt1 | contig 51130 bp, 51 predicted proteins | sample 1775051 | NCBI WGS metagenome assembly OFTX01 (sample SAMN08195772, study PRJEB24354) | sludge metagenome | isolation source: sludge from phenol fed wastewater aerobic bioreactor A | place: India: Nagpur | collected 2016-09-15 | reverse complement strand
TGGGGCCGCCGTCTCTGACGGGTCGCCGGGTCGGGTCCATGCATGCAACATGTCGTGCATATCAAAGTTTCTGGCCCAAATTTGCAAGCCACCCTGGTTTCGTGGGCGGATGATCGCCCCGCTGCTCATGAAGGGAGAACACCATGGCACGCATCCGCGGTCTCGTTACGGCATCGACGCTCATGGTCGCTGCCGCGCTTTCGCCGGTTTCGGCGCAGGAGGCGCTTCATGTCGCCTGGTACGGCGGCAATTGGGGTGACGCCTTCAAGGCTTGCGTCGCCGATCCCTTTACCAAAGCGACCGGCGTCGCGGTGATACCGGAGGTTGGAACCTCCACCGTTACCCTCGCCAAGTTGCAGCAGCAGAAGAGCGCGCCCACGATCGACGTCGCCTGGATGGATGGCGGCGTCAGCGAACTGGCGCAGGCCGCCGGCGTGCTGGACCCGATCACCGAGGCCGGCGTGCCCAATCTCGCCAACACCCTGTCGCAGGCGATCTACAAGGACGGCACCGGCATCTACGCCGTCGGCACCGGCTATTACTCGCTCGGGCTGACGTACAGCACCAAGGAGATCAAGACGCCGCCAGCGTCGTGGAACGATCTGTGGAAGCCTGAATATGCCGACGCCGTGACCATCCCGTCGCCGGCCAATTCATCCGGCGTCCCGTTCCTGTTCTTCCTACACAAGATCTGGAACGCGCCGGCCGGCGATTTCAAGCCGGTGTTCGCCAAGATCAAGACGCTCAAGCCCGCGCTGTTCTTCGACTCCTCGGGCGCGGCCTCCAACGCCTTCCAGAGCGGCGAAGCGGTGATCGGTGCGCATTTCAACGTCGGCGCCTTCGACCTGATCGCCAAGGGCCTGCCGATCGGCTTCACCGTTCCCAAGGAAGGCGTTTGGGCGACCGACGCGCGGCTTCATCTCGTGAAGAACGCGCCGCGCAAGGCGATGGCGCTGAAGTTCATCGACACCGCGCAGACCGCCGAAGCTTCCAAGTGCCTTGCCGAGAAGCTCTACCTCGGTCCTTCGGTGAAGGGCGTAACGGTCGCCGCCGATGTCGCCCGCAAGCTGCCGTGGGGCGAGAACGGTTCGGTCGATAAACTCTATCTGCTGGACTGGAACGACGTGAATGCCAGGCGCGCCGAACTCGTCGACACCTGGAACCGCGAGATCGCTCGCAAGTAAGTGCGCGCTTCGCTCTTTGCCTCATCCGGACGGCCGCGCTTCGGCGGGGCCGTCCCTTCAACAGAGCCGGTCACGCCCCACGTGCAACTCCTTCTTTCCATCGACGCGGTTTCCAAGTGCTTCGGCACCTATCAGGCGCTGCGCGATGTGACTCTGTCGGTTGGCGCCGGCGAGTTCGTGGCGCTGCTCGGGCCGAGCGGTTGCGGCAAGACCACGCTGCTGCGTTGCATCGCCGGCCTGCTCATTCCCGAGCGGGGTGCCATCCGAATCGACGGTGATGAGATCACCGCGGCGCCGCCGTATCGCCGGCCGCTCAACACCGTGTTCCAGAACTACGCGCTGTTTCCGCATATGAGCGTGCTCGACAACGTCGCCTACGGGCCGCGGCGCGCCGGCATCGGCCGTGCCGAAGCGTACAGCCGCGCGCGCGAGGCGCTGGCGCTGGTCGGGCTCGAGGACATGGGCGCGCGCATGCCGCTGGCGTTGTCGGGCGGCCAGCAGCAGCGCGTGGCGCTGGCGCGCGCCGTCGTCAACAAGCCGAAGCTGCTGCTGCTCGACGAGCCGCTGAGCGCGCTCGATCTCAAGCTCCGCCGCCGCATGCAGATCGAGCTCAAGCATATCCAGGAGAAACTCGGCATCGCCTTCATCTTCGTCACGCACGATCAGGAAGAAGCGATGGCGGTGGCGAACCGGATCGTGGTCATGAACGCCGGTCGCATCGAGCAGGCGGGAACGCCGGGCGAGGTCTATCGGGCGCCGGCGACCCGTTTTGTCGCCGAGTTCGTCGGCGAACCCAATCTCATTCCGGCGTCGCCCGCCGGCCCCGGCCGCGTGCGCCTCGCCTTTGCAGGTCTGGAAGTCCCTGCCGCCGATGGCGTGCGTTACGCCATGGTGCGGCCCGAGGACGTCGTACTGGTGGACGGGCAGGCGTCGGCCGATGTCGTGACGGCGCCAGGCGTTGTCGAGGATGTCGTGGCGATAGGCGCGATGACGACCTTGTTCGTCCGCTGCGGCGATGTGCTGCTCAAGATCGCCCGCCTCGGTATGGCCCCCGCCGACCTGCGCCATGGCGCGGCCGTCACCGTCGGTCTGCGTCCGGCGGCGTTGCACATGATCGCGGAGTAGGCCGGTGATCTCCGCCCGTACAGCGCCGGCCTTGTTGCTCTTCGCGCCGCTGGCCTTCTTTGCGGCCTTCTTCCTGGTGCCGATGGCGGTGGTCGCCCCGATGACTTGGCCGGGAAGGCCGAGCGCCTGTCCGGTGTGGAGCCAGCGCGCCCAGCCGAGGATCTTCGTGCCCGTCTTCGCCTCCTCGTAGCGCGAGAAGGAGGCGACCGCGCCGGTATCGACGCTGTAGGTGAGGAGGCTCCACTGGTCGGGCCGTGTGCCGTGCCCGGTGCGGATGCGGAGCGTGAGCTTTCCGTCGCGCGCGGGCAAGCGCACGTTGAGGGCGCTCCAGTCGGGGACCCGGCGCCCCGCGCTCGGCCTGCACTGGGCGCGCGCGCGGCTGCGGGTCGCGGGGGCGCGGCGGGGGGGCGACGGCCCCCTCGGCCGGTTGGGGGGGGGGGTCGCGGGGGGGGGGGGGCGCTCATGGGGCATCCTGGGGAGAGTCGAACCGGCCTAGTGTAACGGTGGCGCGATTCGGGGCGGCGCGGATGCTCATGCCTCGTCGTCCGCTTCGGCGTCGTCGGCCGCGGTGCGGTCGAGCAGGCCGGCGGCTTCCTGTTCCGGCAGCGATTCCACGTCGCGCAGCCGGCGGGTGATCGCGCGGGTGCGCACGCCGGTGGCCTCGATGTGCTTGCCGGCTTCGTCGAGCTTCTTCTTCACCTTGTCCAGCACGTCGCCGAACTTGCCGAACTCGCTCTTCACCGCGCCCAGCAGCTGCCACACCTCGCTGCTGCGCTTCTCGATCGCGAGCGTGCGGAAGCCCATCTGCAGCGCGTTGAGGATCGCGGTGAGCGTGGTGGGGCCGGCCACGGTCACGCGGTGCTCGCGCTGCAGCGCCTCGAACAGGCCGGGGCGGCGCAGCACCTCGGCGTACAGGCCTTCGGTGGGCAGGAACAGGATCGCGAAGTCGGTGGTGTGCGGCGGCGCCACGTACTTCGCGCGGATGCTCTTCGCCTCCTCGCGCATGCGGCGCTCCAGCGCGGCGGCGGCGATCCCGGCGGCTTCGGCGTCGGCGCGTTCCTGCGCGTCGAGCAGGCGCTCGTAGTCCTCGCGCGGAAACTTCGCGTCGATCGGCAGCCACACCGGATGCTCGGCATCGGCGCCGGGCATGCGCAGCGCGAACTCCACGCGTTCGTTGCTGCCCGGCACGGTGGCGTGGTTGGACTGGTACTGCTCGGGCGTCAGCAGCTGGTCGAGCAGCGCGCCGAGCTGCACCTCGCCGAGGATGCCGCGCGTCTTCACGTTGCCCAGCACGCGCTTCAAGTCGCCCACGCCGGTGGCGAGGCTCTGCATCTCGCCCAAGCCGCGCTGCACCTGCTCCAGCCGCTCGGAGACCAGCTGGAACGACTGGCCCAGCCGTGCCTCCAGCGTGCTTTGCAGCTTCTCGTCCACGGTGGCGCGCATCTTCTCCAGCTGCGCGGCGTTGTCCTCGCGCAGCGTCTTGAGCTGGCCCTCCAGCGTGTCGCGCACCTCGCCCATGCGCTGCTCGTGCTGGGCGCCCAGCGCGGTGAGTCGCTGCTGCTGCTGTTCGCCGAAGCGGTTCAGCGCCAGCGTCAGTTCCTCGCGGCTCTTGTGTGCGTCGTCGGCGAGGCGCTGGGTCAATGCCTTCAGGCCGTCGTCAGTGCGTTCGGTCAGTGTGGTCAGGCGCAACTGCTGCTGATCGCCAAAGCGGCTCAGCGTCGTTACCAATTCCTCGCGGCTCTTGTGTGCGTCGTCGACGAGGCGCTGGCCCAGCATCTTCAGGCCATCGTCGGTGCGCACGGTGAGCGCTTCCAGGCGCTGGCCGAAGCCGTCGATGCGCTCGGCCTGCTGGCGCGACATGCCGCCGAGCTGCTCGTTGACGTGGCCGCGGAAGCGCTCGAAGCCCTGCTGCAGTTCCTCGCGGCCGCTGCGCTGCTCCTCGCGCAGCGCGCGCTGCAGGCGTTCGTTGTCGTCCCGCAGCGCATCGAGCTTCGCCGACAGGCCGGCATCGCCGCGGCCGCGCAGCAGCAGCGCGAGCTGCAGGAGCAGCACGAGGGCAAGGAGGACGATGAGCAGGATGTCGCTGGCGGGCATGGCGTGGCTTCGTGGTGATCCGCCTGCAAGTGTACGTCCAGCTGTCGCAAGGCTTGCGACACGCGGGCCTGCGACGCGCGGGCTTTCGACAGCCGGTTCACGCCGCTTTCGCCGCGTTGACGCATCATGCGGGCATTCGTTCGGCTGGGAGTGCGCGATGGAGCATGTACACGACTACCTGATCGTCGGCGGCGGCATGACCGCCGACGCCGCGGCCAAGGCCATCCGCGAGCTCGACGCGAACGCCGACGTGGCCGTGGTGGGCGCCGAGGTGCATGCGCCCTACCAGCGACCGCCGCTGTCCAAGGCGCTGTGGAAGGGCGAGCTGACGCCGGCCGACATCGACCTGCACACCAAGGCCAGCGGCGCGAAGTTCCATCCGTCGCGGCGCATCGTGGCGCTGGACCGCAGCGCGCACGTGGCGCAGGACGATCGTGGCGACAGCTACCGCTACCGCCGCCTGCTGCTGGCCACCGGCGCCACGCCGCGGCGGCTGCCGGTGGAGGGCGGCGACCGCCTCATCCACTTCCGCACGCTGGAGGATTTCCTGCTGCTGCATCGCGCCGCCGAGCCCGGCGCCTTCGTGGCGGTGGTCGGCGGCGGCTTCATCGGCGCCGAGCTGGCCGCGTCGCTCCGTGGCGCGGGCTGCAGGGTGAGCCTGATCTTTCCCGAGGAGCGGCTGGGCCAGGGCCGCTACCCCGATGGCCTGTCGCGCTACCTCACCGACTACTACCGCGAGCACGGCATCGACCTGCGCCCCGGCACGCGCGTGCAGCGCAGCCAGCCCACCGACGGCGGCGTGGAGCTGAGCCTCACCGACGGCAGCCTGCTGCGCCTGAGCGCGGCGGCGGCGGGCCTGGGCGTGCTGCCCGACACCGCGCTGGCCGAGCAGGCGGGGCTGGAAGTGGACAACGGCATCGTGGTCGACGAACACCTGCGCACTGGCGACCCGGACATCTGGGCGGCCGGCGACGTCGCCAACTTCTACTGCGCCACACTGGGCCGGCGCCTGCGCGTGGAGCACGAGGACGCCGCGGTGAGCATGGGCCGCCACGCGGGCCGCGCGATGGCCGGCGCGGTGGAACGCTACGAACACCTGCCGTTCTTCTACTCCGACCTGTTCGACCTTGGCTACGAGGCGGTGGGCCTGCTCGACACCCGGCTGGAAGTGGTGGAGGACTGGCGCGAACCCAACCGCGAAGGCGTGGTGTACTACCTCGAACACGGCCGCGTGCGCGGCGTGTTGCTGTGGAACGTGTGGGGCCAGGTGGACGCGGCGCGCGCGTTGATCGCGGAGGAGGGGCCGTTCGATGCGGCGTCGTTGAAGGGGCGGCTGCCGCGCCAGGCCTGAATTTCCATGGTAGGAGTGCACCCTGTGCGCGAATGCTCTGGCGCTGATCGGAGCAAAAGCATTCGCGCACAGGGTGCGCTCCTACGGTGTTCCCGCGACATCACTCCACCCGGCAGAACACTGCCTTGAGGTAACGGCTTTCCGGCACGTCGGCGCGCACCGGGTGATCCGCGCCGGCGCCGCGCACTTCGAGGATCTGGATCTCGCGGCCGGCGTTCAGCGCCACGCGGCGCAGCATCTCCAGGAAATCCGCTTCGCTGACGAGGCCGGTGCAGGAGCAGGTGAGCAGCAGGCCGCCGGGCGGGATCGCGTCGAGCGCGAGGCGGTTCATCGCGAAGTATTTCTTCAGCGCGTCGAACACCTTGCTGCGGTCGCGGGTGAGCTTGGCGGGGTCGAGGATCACCGCGTCGTACTGCTCGCCGCGCGCCACCGCGGCGCGCAGCCAGTCGAAGATGTCGGCCTGCTGGAAATCCACCGCCACGCCGTTCGCGGCGGCGTTGGCGCGGGCGATGTCGAGGATGCCGGCGTCCATGTCCACGCCCGTCGCTTCGCGCGCGCCGCCGGCCATCGCGTGCACCGCGAAGCCGCCGGCGTTGCAGCACAGGTCGAGTACGCGGCGACCGCGTGCGAGCTCCGCGAAGCGGCGGCGGTTGTCGCGCTGGTCGGCGAAGAAGCCGGTCTTGTGGCCGCAGCCGGGCGCGGCATGGAAGCGCAGGCCGTGCTCGTGCACTTCCACCGCGGCCGGCACCTCGGCGGCGCGGCAGTCGAAGGATTCCTGCTTCTGCACGTGCGATTCGGCGAACCAGTACAGCCGCGCGCCGGGGAATTCGGCGGCGAGCGCGGCGTGGATCGCCTCGCGGAATTTCCACATGCCGGCGGCGAAGTATTCGACGACGAGGATGTCGGCGTAGCGATCCACGATCAGGCCGGAAAGCCCGTCGCCCTCGCTGTGCACCACGCGCCAGGCGTCGGTATCGCGGTCGAGCTGCAGCAGCTCGCGGCGCAGCTGCACCGCGCGGCGGATGCGCGCGGCGATCCAGTTTGCGTCGATGGCCTCGGCGGCATCGGCGCCGAGCAGGCGCAGCGCGATGCGCGCGTGGCCGTTCCAGAAACCGCGGCCGACGAAGCGGTCCTTCGCGTCCAGCACGTCCACCACGCTGCCCGGCGGGATGCGCGCCTCGGGCTTGTGCACCTGCGCCGACCACACCCAGGGGTGGCCGGGCGTGCGGTCGGATTTCAGGCGGATGACGGGGAGGACGGTGTTCGGTGCGTTCATCCGCGAATGATAGCGGCTCCGCACTCCCTCTCCCCCGAGCTGGCTCGGGGGGAGAGGGTTGGGGTGAGGGGGGGCTTTTGCAGTGATGCCAAAAGCGCCCCCTCACCCTAGCCCTCTCCCCCAGCGGCAAGCCGCTGGGGGAGAGGGGACATCAAGCACGCCTCACACCGGCTCCAGCCAACCCCACTGGTCGTTGGTCTTGCCGTTGAACAGGCCGAAGAACAGTTCCTGCATGCGGCGGGTGACGCGGCCGGCCTTGCCGGCGCCGATCTGCTTGCCGTCGACCGCGCGGATCGGGGTGACTTCGGCGGCGGTGCCGCACATGAACAGCTCGTCGGCGAGGTAGAGGTATTCGCGCGGCAGGTCGCGCTCGATCACCTCGATGCCGTCCTCGCGCGCCAGCGTGATCAGCGAGTGGCGGGTGATGCCGGTGAGGATGGAGGCGCTGGCCGGCGTGGTGTGCAGCGCGCCGTCGAACACCAGGAAGATGTTCTCGCCCGCGCCTTCGCTGAGCAGGCCAGTGGAGGCCAGCGCGATGCCTTCGCCGAAGCCCATGCGGCGCGCCTCGCGCGCGATCAGCTGGCCGGAGAGGTAGTTGCCGCCGGCCTTGGCGCCGGCCGGGATGGTGTTCGGCGCGAAGCGCTGCCAGCTCGACACGCAGGCGGTGATGCCGGTTTCCAGCGCCTCCGGCCCGAGGTAGGGGCCCATCGGCCACGCGGCCACGGCCACGTCGATCGGCGTTTCGGCGGAGAGGCCGAAGCCGCCCAGGCCGCGCCACGCGACCGGGCGCAGGTAGGAAGCGGTGAGGCCGTTCTTGCGCACCACTTCGCGGCAGGCGGCGGCGATCTCGTCGCGCGTGTACGGCAGCGCCATGTCGTAGATCTTCGCCGAATGGAACAGGCGGGTGAGGTGGTCGGTGAGGCGGAAGATCGCCGCGCCATCCGGCGTGGCGTAGCTGCGGATGCCCTCGAACACCGAGGATCCGTAGTGCAACGCGTGCGACATCACGTGGGTGGTGGCCTCGGCCCACGGCTTGATCGTGCCGTTCTGCCAGATCCATTCGGGGTACTGCTGCGCCATGGCGAATCTCCGTTGGGGACCGCTCATGATAAACCGGCGCTCCGGACCTCAAGGTTTGCAGCGCAGCAAGGCAGGGATGCTCTGATCTATTCCACGCACCCGTCACCGCCCTGTATGCGCGCAGCGCTTCGTCGCAGCGGCGAAGGCAGACTGGCCGTCTGTCGAGACGCTGGGGCGGAGTGCTGCGCGCATACAGCGCGGCCCCAACGTATTGAATCCAATGGCGGGGTGACCTCCAGAAGGCCCGCAGACTGCGCCGCGCGGCTTGAACAGACGGCCAGTCTGTCCTGCGCCGCGCAACACAGCCTGCGAGCCTTCTGGAGGCCATGCCGGGCGCGTGGAATAGATCAGAGCATCCCTAACCGCCGAAGCGCAGCCACAGGCAGCCGGCCTGGCGGGCGATCGCGAAACGCGCGCTGCGTTCGCCCTCCTCGCCGCCGGTGCGCAGCTGCAGTTCGTCGGCGGGCGGCGCGGCGGACGCGGTGGCCGGCGGCGCATCGCTGCCGGCGGCGGCCGGGTCGTCGGCCGGCTCGCCGCCGACATGGATTTCCAGCAGCGGCTGCCGCACCAGCCGGTTCAGCGCGCGCAGGTCGCCGACCGCCGCCACGTGGCCGTAGCCGCGCCACAGCATCAGCCCGGCCAGTTGGTTCGGATCGCGCGCGGCGAAGGCGTCGATCACGCGCTGGCGCAGCTCCGCCGCGGTGCCGGCGCAGCGCTGCAGCGGCACCGGCAGGCCGGGCGCGGCAGCGTTCGTGGCGGGCGGCGACGCCTGCACCGGTGTGGCCTGCTGGGAGGCGCAGGGCTGGTCGGTGAACAGCGGGTTGCCGTGCGCGTCCACGCAGCGATGGATCGCGTCCTGCGCCCGCGCGGGCAGGGCGAGGGTGCACAACGGCAGCAGCAGGAGCAGGGCGAATACGCGCATCGCGCCAGCATAGCGAGGATGCGCTGCGCCAACCGTGCGGGCATCGATGGAACGACCGGCGCGCCGTGCGGCGTTCACGCACATCGTGCAGCGAACATCGCTGCGCAAACCCGGAGGGGCGACGGATGCCGCCGGCCGCTGCGGGTCAGCCCAGCGCACACTGCGGCGTCTCGCCGGGGCGCAGGGTCAGCACACGGACGCCGGTGCGCGTAACCGCCACGGTGTGCTCGAACTGGGCCGACAGCTTGCCGTCGCGGGTGTACACCGGCCACTGGTCCGGCGCCGAGCGGATCGCGGCCTTGCCCTGGTTGAGCATCGGCTCGATGGTGAAAACCATCCCCTCCTCAAGCTCGAGCCCGGTGCCGGGGCGGCCGTAGTGCAGGATCTGCGGCTCCTCGTGCATCTCGCGGCCGATCCCGTGGCCGCAGTATTCCTTCACCACGCTGTAGCCGTGGGCGCGGGCGTAATGCGCGATCGCATGGCCGATGTCGCCCAGGCGCGCGCCGGGGCGCACCGCCGCGATGCCTTTCCACAGGGCGTTGTACGCCGCCGACACCAGCCGCCGCGCGGGGTACGCCACCTCGCCCACCAGGAAGGTGGTGCTGGAATCGGCGATGTAGCCGTGCTTCTCCAGCGTGATGTCGAGGTTGACGATCTGGCCGCGGCGCAACACGTCGTCTTCCGACGGCACGCCGTGGCAGACCACGTCGTCGATCGAGGCGTTCAGCACGTAGGGGAAGCCGTACTGCCCCTTGCTGGCCGGCCGCGCCTGCAGCTCGTGGACGATCATGCGCTCGACGAAGTCGTTGATCTCCAGCGTGCTCCGGCCCTCCAGCCCCAGCTGGCCGAGCGCGTGGAACACGGCGGCCAGCAGCGAGCCGGCTTCCGCCAGCAAGGCGATTTCGGCCGCGCTCTTGATCACGCGCGCTGCGCCCGCAACGGGCGCGGCTGCACGCCGGCCGTGCGCAGTTCCTTGGCGACGATTTCCTGGAAGCTGAGGCTCGGGTTCAGCTCGCAAAGCATGCCGACCTTGATCCAGAAATTGGCCTGCGCATTGATGGAGCGGTCGCTTACGGTGCAGGCGCGCCGCAGCTGGTCGTGCAGCTCGTCGTCGATGTTGACGATGCCCATGGGGGTGTCCGGTCTTGGGATATACGAACAATATATGAATCGTATATCCCGTTCAAGCCGCCGGACCGCCCCATCGGAGCGCATGCCATGTGGAGTGCGGTGCGTGCCGTGGTCGGCTCAGCCCAGCTGTTCGAGCACGGCGCGGGTGGCCTTGGCGCGGTTCAGCGTGTAGAAGTGCAGGGCCGGCGCGCCGCCTTCCAGCAGGCGGCGGCACAGCTGCGCCACCACCTCGGCGCCCAGCGCGCGCACGGAGGCGGCATCGTCGCCGTGCGCCTGCATGCGCTTGGCGATCCAGCGTGGGATCTCCGCGCCGCAGGCGTCGGAGAAGCGCTTCAACTGGGTGTAGTTCGCGATCGGCATGATGCCCGGCACGATCGGCACCTGCACGCCCAGCTTGCGGGCGTCGTCCACGAAGCGGAAGTACGCGTCCGGGTTGAAGAAGTACTGGGTGATCGCGCCGTTCGCGCCGGCGTCCACCTTGGCCTTGAAGTGGCGCAGGTCGGCATGCGCATCGTCGGCCTGCGGGTGCACTTCCGGGTACGCCGCCACCTCGATGTGGAAGTGGTCGCCGGAGTGCTCGCGGATGAAGCGCACCAGCTCGGCCGCGTAGCGGAAGTCGCCCGCGCTGGCCATGCCCGAGGGCAGGTCGCCGCGCAGCGCCACGAGGCGACGGTAGCCGGCGGCCTTGTAGCCGTCGAGCAGGGCGCGGATCTCGGCGCGGGTGCCGCCCATGCAGGACAGGTGCGGCGCCACCGCGAGGCCGTGCACCGCGTGCAGGTGCGCCACGGTGTCGCCGGTGTAGCTGAGCGTGGAGCCGCCCGCGCCGAACGTCACCGAGGCGTACTCGGGGTTCCACGCCTTCAGCGTCTGCGCGGCCTGGTCCAGCTGGGCGCGCTGTTCGTCGGTCTTGGGCGGGAAGAATTCGAGGCTGATCGGGGGCATCGCGGCGGGCCGGAATGGGGTTCGGGCGGAAGTATATCTTTTATTCGCGATGAAAAGATGCGTTGAGCGCGCATGACTGCGTACAGGTCGTTGCGACAAACCGCCCTGCCTGCGAATCGCAAGTATTTGACCATCGTCAAATAGGTGTGAGACCGCATCGCCGAGCATCTCCCAAGCACCTTGTGCTTGGGAGGAGACCGGTGAACAACTACAACGACAAGGTCGTGCGGCAGTTCGCCGTGATGGCCGTGGTATGGGGCATCGTCGGCATGCTGGTGGGGGTGCTGATCGCCTCCCAGCTGTACTGGCCGGCGCTGAATTTCGACATCCCGTGGCTGACCTACGGCCGGCTGCGGCCGCTGCACACGAATGCGGTGATCTTCGCGTTCGGCGGCAGCGCGCTGTTCGCCACCAGCCTGTACACGGTGCAGCGCACCTGCCACGTGCGGCTGCTCTCGGACAAGCTGGCCGCGTTCGTGTTCTGGGGCTGGCAGCTGATCATCGTGGCGGCGGCGATCACCCTGCCGCTGGGCTACACCCAGGCCAAGGAATACGCGGAGCTGGAGTGGCCGATCGACATCGCCATCGCGATCGTCTGGGTGGCCTACGCGGTGCTGTTCTTCGGCACCATCGCCAAGCGCACGGTCAAGCACATCTACGTGGCCAACTGGTTCTACGGCGCGTACATCATCACCATCGCGCTGCTGCACATCGTCAACAACCTGTCGATCCCGACCGGCTGGTTCACCTCGTACTCGATCTACTCCGGCTCGGTCGACGCGATGGTGCAGTGGTGGTACGGGCACAACGCGGTCGGTTTCTTCCTGACCACCGCCTTCCTCGGCATGATGTACTACTTCGTGCCCAAGCAGGCCGGCCGGCCGATCTACTCGTACCGGCTGTCGATCGTGCACTTCTGGGCGCTGATCGCGGTGTACATGTGGGCCGGCCCGCACCACCTGCAGTACACCGCGCTGCCGGACTGGGCGCAGTCGCTGGGCATGGTGTTCTCGCTGATCCTGCTGGCGCCCTCGTGGGGCGGCGCGATCAATGGCATCCTCACCCTGTCGGGCGTCTGGTACAAGCTGCGCACCGACCCGATCCTGAAGTTCCTCATCGTCTCGCTCTCGTTCTACATGATGAGCACGTTCGAGGGGCCGATGATGTCGATCAAGACGGTCAACTCGCTCAGCCACTACACCGACTGGACCATCGGCCACGTGCATTCCGGCGCGCTGGGCTGGGTGGCGATGATCTCGATCGGCTCGATCTACGCGATGCTGCCGCGGCTGCTCGGCCAGCCGCAGATGTACTCGGTCAAGCTGATCGACACGCACTTCTGGATGCACACCATCGGCGTGGTGCTGTACATCGCCGCGATGTGGATCGCCGGCGTGATGCAGGGCCTGATGTGGCGCGCCACCGACCCCGACAACGGCACCCTGGTGTACACGTTCGTCGAGGCGCTCAACGCCACCAAGCCGTACTACCTGTTCCGCGTCGGCGGCGGGCTGATCGTGCTCGGCGGCATGCTGGTGATGGCCTGGAACGTGTTCAAGACCTACCAGCTGGCCAGGGGCGGCATCGCCGCGCAGGCGGTGCTGCCGCCGGATGCGGCCGATGCGCGGGCCTGAGGAGACGGACATGACCCAGACGACACACCTGCACGACAAGATCGAGAAGAACATCGGCCTGATGGCGATCCTGATCGCGGTCGCCGTGTCCTTCGGCGGCCTGGCCGAGATCGTCCCGTTGATGTTCCAGGCGGAGACGATCAAGCCGCTGCCCGGGATCAAGCCGTACCCCGCGCTGCAGCTGGCCGGGCGCGACGTGTACCTGCGCGAGGGCTGCTACAACTGCCACTCGCAGATGGTGCGCACGCTGCGCTTCGAGACCGAGCGCTACGGTCACTACTCGCTGGCCGGCGAATCGGTCTACGACCATCCGTTCCAGTGGGGCAGCAAGCGCACCGGCCCGGACCTGGCGCGCGTCGGCCTGCGCGGCTATTCCGACGACTGGCACCGCGCGCACCTGAACAACCCGCGCGACGTGGTGCCCGAGTCGAACATGCCGGCCTACCCGTGGTTCGCGAAGAACGCGCTCGACGGCGAGCAGGTCGCGCGCCACATGAAGGCGCTGCAGCGCATCGGCGTGCCGTATACCGACGCGGAGATCGCCGCGGCGCCGGCGGAGCTCAAGGGCAAGACCGAGCAGGACGCGGTGGTGGCCTACCTGCAGCACCTGGGCACCCACCTCACCCCGGCCGACGACAACGCACCCGCGGGAGGCGACTGAGATGGTGGCCGGACTGATTACCGCCGTTTTGCTGGTGCTGTTCGTCGCCGGCTGGATCTGGCTCTGGCTGCCGCGCCACAAGCCGGCCCTCGACGCGGCGGCACGCATGCCGCTCGAAGACGATGAAGGGGAGAAGAACCCATGATGACCTCGGGATGGACCTGGTACGTGGTCGTGCTGGTGGTGCTGAACATCGCCGGCTGCCTGTGGCTGCTGCTGGCGAACGTGAAGCGGCGCCCGGGCGATCCGGCGCCGGAAGACACCAGCCACGTGTGGGACGGCGACATCACGGAGTACAACAAGCCGCTGCCGCGCTGGTGGATCAACCTGTTCTACATCACCATCGTCTTCAGCATCGGCTACCTGCTGTGGTACGGCGTGGGGCGCCTGCCCGGCTACGGCCACTGGAGCTCGCGTTCCGAGTGGGCGCAGGACAAGGCGGCCGAGGACGCCCGCCTCGCCGAGGCGCTGAAGCCGTACGCCGGCAAGCCGATCGACGCGCTGGCGAAGGAGCCGGGCGCGGTGGCGATCGGGCGCACGCTGTTCGGCGAGCACTGCGCGGCCTGCCACGGCTCCACCGGCATGGGCGCCAAGGGCTTCCCGAACCTCACCGACGAGGTCTGGTACTGGGGCGGCTCGCCGGACAACATCCTGGAGACCATCCTCAAGGGCCGCAATGCGGTGATGCCCGCGTGGGGTCCCACGCTCACCGCGCAAGGCGGCGCGCTCGCGGTGGACGACGTGGTCGCCCACGTGCAGGCGCTGTCCAGGCCGGGCCAGCCGGAAGACGCGGCGGCGCAACGCGGCAAGGCGCTGTTCGACACCTTGTGCGTCGCCTGCCACGGCCCGGAGGGTAAGGGCAACACCATGCTGGGCGCGCGCGACCTCACCACTGCCCGCTGGCTCTACGGCGGCAGCAAGGCGGCCTTGCACCAGACCATCGCGGACGGCCGCAACGGTGTGATGCCGGCGTGGGAGCCGGTGCTCGGCGAAACCCGTGCGCGGCTGGTGGGCGCCTACGTCTGGACCTTGTCCAAGCATGACGCGGCACCCGCCAAGGAAGCGGTGCCATGAACCGGCTGGCGGACGGGCAACCTTCCGCCCCGGCGCGCCGGACGATCCGGCGCGCCGGCGCCATCCTCTGGCCGAGTTTCTTCGCGGCCGGCGTGATGACGATGGCGTTCTTCGCCTACGTCGATCCGGAGGCGCTGCGCGACATCACCTTCCCGGCGCTGAAGCTGGGGCGCGGGCAGGGCTACACGCTGGGCTTCCTGCTGGCCTGGCTCGGCACGGCCTCGTCCAGCCTGTTCACCTGGCTGCTGCTGCGCCCGTACAAGTCCTCGCCGCAGCGGCCCGGGGCCGCGGAGCATCGTCCATGAGCAAGCGGATTCCCCTCAACCTCGTGGAGGAGGGCGGCGATTCGTTCTACGTGAGCGAGCGCAAGGTCTATCCGCGCGAAGCGAGCGGGCGCTACAACCGCCTGCGCGTGGCGGCGGTGGCGTGGCTGCTGGGCATGTACTACGTGTTCCCGTGGCTGCGCTGGGACGGCGGCCAGGCGGTGCTGTTCGACCTGCCGGCGCGCCAGTTCCACATTTTCGGCCTGCTGTTCCTGCCGCAGGATTTCCTGTTCCTGGCGATGCTGCTGATGATCGCGGCGCTGGCGCTGTTCTTCTTCACCGCGCTCGCCGGCCGCCTGTGGTGCGGCTACGCCTGCCCGCAGACGGTGTGGACCGAAGTCTCGCTGTGGATCGAGCGCTGGATCGAGGGCGACCGCAACCAGCGGATCAAGCTCGACGCCGCGCCGTGGAACCGCGCGAAGATCCTGCGCAAGGGCGCGAGCTACCTCGCGTGGGCGCTGGTGTCGCTGTGGACCGGCTTCACCTTCGTCGGCTACTTCAGCCCGATCGTCGACCTGGCGCGGCGCGTGCCGTTCCAGCTGGGCGGCTGGGAAGCGTTCTGGATCGTCTTCTACGGCTTCGCCACCTGGGGCAACGCCGGCTTCCTGCGCCAGCAGGTGTGCAAGTACATGTGCCCGTACGCGCGCTTCCAGAGCGCGATGTTCGACCGCAACACGCTGATCATCGCCTACGACCCGATGCGCGGCGAGCCGCGCGGCGCGCGCAAGCGCGGCCTGGGCAGCGTGCTCGAACGCGGGCGCGGCCTGCTCGACAAGGTGCTGGCCTACGACTACGTGTTCCGCGCCAGCCGCCATCCCTCGGCGGCCGACCACCGCGCGCAGGCCGGCGGCACGATTACCCTGGCCGGCCCGGGCATGCAGGCCGAACCGCTGCCGAAGTTCGCGGTCGCGGAACTGGGCGACTGCATCGACTGCACCATCTGCGTGCAGGTCTGCCCGACCGGCATCGACATCCGCAACGGCCTGCAGTACGAGTGCATCGCCTGCGGCGCCTGCATCGACGCCTGCGACGAAGTGATGGACAAGCTCGGCTACCCGCGCGGGTTGATCCGCTACTCCACGCAGAACACCATCGACGGCACGCCGACGAAAGTGCTGCGCCCGCGCATCCTGGTCTACGGCGCGCTGCTGCTCGCGCTGGCCGGTGCCTGGAGCTGGGGCGTGACCCATCGCAGCCCGCTGCTGGCCGAGGCGATGCGCGACCGCAACGCGATGTACGCCCAGGCCGGCGACGGCAACATCGAGAACAGCTACACGCTCAAGCTGGTCAACAAGACCCGCGACACCCACCGCTACCGCATCGAGGTGGCTGGCGGCAGCGACCTGCAGGATCTGGAGCTGCGCGGCGGCACGCGCGTGGTGGAGGCGCAGAGCGGCCAGGTGCTGTCGGTGCCGCTGACCGTGGCCGCCTCGTCGGAAACCACCGGGCGCCACGTGGTGCATTTCAAGGTGCAGGGCGTCGACATGCCGGTCGCCCTGACCATCGACAGCAGCTTCTTCGGACCTTCGCCATGAACCCATCCCGCAGCACCTGGCGCGAACCCATGGTTTGGATGCTGGTCGGCCTGCCGCTGACCTCGGTGGTGATCGGCTTCGCCCTGCTGTTCGCCGCGGTCGACCACGCCGGGCCGGTGAGCGATTCGCCGGACAAGGTGGCCCACATCGGCCACCTGCCGGTGAGCGCGCAGGTGGCGCCGCAGGCGGCAACGGCCAAGGCCGACGCCGAGCTGATCCTGCGCCACCACGACGGTGTGCTCGAAGCCGTGCCGACCGATCCGCGCATCGCGCGCGGCGGCGACCTCACCGTGGTGCTGACCGCGCAGGACGGTTCCGCCGAAGTGCGCACCCTGCGCCTGCGGCCCAGCGAGCTGGGCTGGCGCGGCAAGGGCGATGTCGGCAACGGCCGCGGCTGGCGCGTCGTGGCCACTTCGGACCGCGCGCCGTGGCGGCTCAGTGGGCAGTGGCCCATCGACGCCAGGTTCGCGCGGCTGGCCTTGTAGGCCGGGTGCGCGGGTGGACGCGCGCGTCGAGCCCAGCGGCTGCTACCACTGCGGCGAACGCCTGCCGGCCGCGCCCGCGTGGGTGGCGTTCGACGGCCGGCCGCAGGCGTTCTGCTGCCACGGCTGCGCGACCGCGGCGCAGTGGATCCGCGACGCCGACCTCGGCGACTACTACAGCCTGCGCAGCGACGCCGGCGCGCGCGTCGATGCCGAGGCAGCCGACCTCGGCGCGTGGGACGGCGCGGAACTGCTCGCCGAGCACACGGTGCCGGTGCCGGGCGGCTGCGAGATCACCGTGCTCACCGACGGCATGCGCTGCGCCGCCTGCGCCTGGCTGATCGACCGCGCGCTCGCGCGCTCGCCGGGCGTGCTCGAGGCCGGCGCCAATGCGGTGACCGGACGCATCCGCATCGCCTGGGATCCCGCCCGCACGCGGCTGTCGGCGGTGCTGGCGCAACTGGCGATGCTCGGCTACCGGCCCTACCTCGCCGGCGACCCGGCGGCCGAGCGCCAGCGCGTGCAGGAGCGCCGGCAATGGCTGCTGCGCCTCGGCGTCGCGGGCCTCGGAGCGATGCAGACGATGATGCTGTCCGAGGCCGCCTACCTCGATTTCGGGCACCACATGAGCGTGCCCACGCGCGACCTGTTCCGCTGGTTCACCCTGCTGGTGTGCACGCCGGTGGTGTTCTACTCCGGCTGGCCGTTCATCGAGGGCGCGTGGCACGGCCTGCGCCGCCGCCGGCCCGGCATGGACGTGCTGGTCGCCGGCTCCACCCTGCTGGCCTACCTCGCAAGCGTGGTCGCCACCGTGCGCGGGGAGGCGCAGGTGTGGTTCGACGCGGCGGCGATGTTCGTGTTCCTGCTGCTGCTGGCGCGGCTGCTGGAGCAGCGCGCGCGGCGCATCGCCAGCGCGCAGGTCGACACCCTGGCGCGCGCGCGGCCGGTGCTGGCGGTGCGCGAGCGCGCCGACGGCGGGCGCGAATCGGTGCCGCTGTCGGCCCTGCGCGCCGGCGACGTGGCCTGCGTGGCGGTGGGCGAGGCGGTGCCCGCCGACGGCGAACTGCTCGACCCGCAGGCCTCGTTCGAGGAGGCCCTGCTCACCGGCGAATCGCGCCCGGTCGCCAAGCGCCGCGGCGAACCCGTCTACGCCGGCACGCATTGCCGCGAAACGCCCGCGCGCCTGCGCATCACCGGCATCGGCGCGGCGACCCGCCTGTCGCAACTGACCCGGCTGGTGGAACAGGCGCAGGCGCAGCGGCCGCCGCTGGCGCAGTTGGCCGACCGCATCGGTGCGTGGTTCGTCGTCGTCGTGCTGCTCGCCGCGCTGGCGGTGTACGTGGGCTGGCGGCTGGTCGAGCCCGACCGCGCGTTCGAAGTGGTGCTGTCGTTGCTGGTGGTGAGCTGCCCCTGCGCACTGTCGCTGGCGGTGCCGACTGCGCTGGCGGCGGCCAGCGGCGCGCTGGCCCGTCGCGGCATCCTGCCGGTGCGCAGCGGCGCGCTGGACCGGCTGGCGGCCGTCACCGACGTCGTGTTCGACAAGACCGGCACGCTCAGCCGCGTGGACCCGGTACTCGGCCAGGTGGAGCTGTTCACCGAACTGGACGAGGCGCGCGCCGGCGCGATCGCCGCCGCGCTGGAACGCGACAGCGGCCATCCGCTCGCCGCCGCGTTCGCCGCGGCCGATGACGGCCTCGCGGTCGAGGGACTGCAGCTGGTGCCCGGGCAGGGGCTCGCCGGCCGGGTCGACGGCCGCGACTGGCGGCTGGGCGCAGCGCCGTTCGCCGCCGGCCGCGCCGACGACGGCCGGCTGTGGCTGGGCGACGGCGAGCGCGCCCATGCCTGCTTCACCCTGCGCGAAGGCGTGCGCCCCGACGCGGCGGCAACGGTCCGTGCGCTGGAGTCGCTCGGCCTCGCCGTGCATGTCGCCAGCGGCGACGGCGCCGACGCGGTGCAGCGCATGGCGGCCACGCTCGGCATCGCCGACGCGCGGGCACGCCAGCGTCCGCAGGACAAGCTCGCCCTGGTGCGCGAGCTGCAGGCGCAGGGCCGCACGGTGGCGATGGTCGGCGACGGACTCAACGATGCGCCGGTGCTGGCCGGCGCCGACGTGTCGCTGGCGATGGGCGAGGGCGCCGCGCTGGCCCAGCGCGCGGCGGACCTGGTGCTCACCGCGCCGGAACTGCGGCGTGTGCCGGCCGCGATCGTGCTGGCCCGCCGCACCCGCCGCATCATCCGCGAGAATTTCGCCTGGGCGGTGGGCTACAACCTGATCGCGCTGCCGCTGGCTGCGACGGGGCAGGTGACGCCGGGCTGGGCCGCGCTGGGCATGGCGCTGTCCTCGCTGGTGGTCACCATCAACGCCTCGCGCTTGATGCGCCGCGCGCCTGAGGAGTCACGGCCATGACCATCCTGCTGCTGCTGATCCCGCTCAGCCTGGTGCTGCTGGTGGTGGCGATCGGCGCCTTCGCGTGGGCGGTGCGCAAGGGGCAGTTCGACGACCTGGAGACGCCGGCGCTGGACATCCTGCACGACGATGCGAAGCCCGCGCCGGAGCCGTCCGACGATGATCCCCGATAGCCTCGCGCTGACCGCCGCGCTGCTCAGCGGCCTGCTCGGCGGCGCGCATTGCGCCGCGATGTGCGGCGGCATCGCCACCGGCTTCTCCGCGCGCGTGCCGGGCGCCGGCTGGGCCGGCGCAGCCCAGCTCAACCTGGGCCGCGTCGGCGGCTACGTGCTCGCCGGCGCCGTGGTCGGCGGAGTGGGCGACGGCCTGCTGCGTGTGTTCGAGGCGCCGGGCCTGGCGATCGCGATGCGGGTTGCCGTGGGCGTGGTGCTGGTGGTGGCCGGCCTGCGCCTGCTCGACCGCAGCGGCCGCTTCAACCTGCTGTCGCGACCGGCCGCGCGGGTCTGGCGCGCGTTGCAGCCGCTGCTGCGCCACGTGCTGCCGGCGAACACCGCGCCGCGCCGGCTGGCGGCCGGCCTGCTGTGGGGCTGGTTGCCGTGCGGCCTGAGCACGACCCTGCTGGTCGCCGCATGGATGCAGGCCAGCGCATGGCATGGCGCGCTGACCATGGCCGCGTTCGGCCTCGGCACGTTGCCGGTAATGCTGCCCTTGACGTGGTCCGGCGCCCGCGCGGGCCGCTGGCTGCAACGGCGGGGCGTGCGGCAGGGCGCCGGTGCGCTGGTGATCGCCGCCGGCCTGCTGACCATGGCGGCGCCTTGGCTGATGCAGGTGCCGGCCCTGCATGCGGCGTTTGAGGCGATGGGCTGCGGGCCGCGATTCCGCTGAGCGGCGCGGCGGGCAACTGGTGCGGGCTGGGTTACGCTGGCGGCTGTTCCCGAACCTGCCGAATCATGTCCATCGTCCTCACTCCGTTCGCGCGTGCCCGCCTGTTTCCGCGCGAGCCGCGCGGAAACACCATCCAGGACTGCACGCCCGAAGCCTTCGAGCGGTATTTGAACGAACACGCGCCCGAACGCGTGCTCGACGGCTACGCGCCGTTCTGCAAGCTGCACGTGCACCGCAACTGGACCTCCACGCGCTGCCTCACTGCGCCGATCACCGAAGCCAACCGGCATCTCTTGCGCAGCGCCTACGAGGCGCGCACCAAGGCCGAGCTGCCGGTGCTGGTGCGCTGGTTCGAAGGCGTCGAGCCGCCGGTGGCGAACTGGCTCATCCCCATCCTCTACAGCCGCGAACAACTGGCCAAGGAAGGCGAGCCCATCGATGCCGACTGGGGCATCGTCGGCTGCCTCTACACCATGGAGCCGGAGGAAATCCCGATGGCACCGATCACCATGCTGCGCAACGCGCTCGGCGTGGAAGAGGGCGGCTCCGGTGTGCCGCTGGACCGCGAGGCGTACCGGCGCGCGGTGGCGTTCTGGGAGTGCAATGCGAACTGGCGGCCGTAGCGGTTGTTCTTGAAACCGGTCATGTATAGACTGTGTATAAACACATGCGGGCGAGGTGGTGCATGACGACCGTGGTACTGGACATCAAGCATTGGGGCAACAACCTGGGTGTGCGCTTGCCGGCGGCCATCGCGCGCGCGGCGCATCTGCGCGCCGACCAGCGCGTGAGCGTGGCCGTGGAAAATGGGCGTGTCGTCGTCACCCCGGTGGAGGATGCCCCGCTCACGCTCGCGCAACGCCTTGCCCGCTTCGATCCGGAGTGCCATGGCGGCGAGGCCATGGCCGCTGGTGAACGTCTCGGTGCGGAGCGGTGGTGAGCAAACCCGCCGGCAAGACTGCGCGCGCGTGGGTGCCGGATCGGCAGGACGTGATCTGGATCGACTGCAACCCGCAAGCCGGGCGGGAGATGCGCGACGTGCATCCCTTCCTCGTGTTGTCGCCCAAGGCGTTCAATGCGCACACGTCGCTGGTTGTCGGCTTGCCGATGACGACGGCCGCGTACAACGCGACGAATCCCTTCGCCGTGGCGGCGGGCAAGGCGAGCGGCAGGAAATCGGGTGCAACCAGCTATGTGTTGTGCCATCAACCCAAGTCGTTCGACTGGCGCTTGCGCGGCGGCAAGCCGCATCCCATGCGCAAGCTGGCCGACCAGCCGTTCGCCGAAGTGCTGCTGGTGCTGAACCAGATCGTGCAGTTGGCATAAACGAAAACGGGCGCCTTGCGGCGCCCGTTGCGTATTCCTGCGCTCGTCCATGAGCGCGAAGATCAAACAGCGGCCATCCGTGGCCGCACCATTCAACAAGATCAGTAGCGGTAGTGCTCCGGCTTGTACGGGCCTTCCACCGGCACGCCGAGGTAGGCGGCCTGCTCGTTGGTGAGGGTGGTGAGTTTCACGCCGATCTTTTCCAGGTGCAGGCGGGCGACTTCCTCGTCGAGCTTCTTGGGCAGGATGTAGACCTTGGCCTCGTAGCTGTCCTTGTGCGCCCACAGGTCGATCTGCGCCAAGGTCTGGTTGGAGAACGAGTTCGACATCACGAAGCTCGGGTGGCCGGTGGCGCAGCCGAGGTTGACGAGGCGGCCTTCGGCGAGCAGGAAGATCGCGCGGCCGTCCTTGAACGTGTACTTGTCCACCTGCGGCTTGATGTTGAGCTTGGTCGCGCCGGAGGCGTTCAGCGCGTCGACCTGGATCTCGTTGTCGAAGTGGCCGATGTTGCAGACGATGGCCTGGTCCTTCATGGCCTGCAGGTGCGCCAGCGTGAGCACGTCCTTGTTGCCGGTGGTGGTGACGTAGATGTCGCCGCGGCCCAGCGTGCTCTCGACGGTGTTGACCTCGAAGCCTTCCATTGCCGCCTGCAGCGCGTTGATCGGGTCGATCTCGGTGACCACCACGCGGGCACCGTAGGCGCGCAGGCTGTGCGCGCAGCCCTTGCCCACGTCGCCGTAGCCGCAGACCACGGCCAGCTTGCCGGCCAGCATCACGTCCATCGCGCGCTTCAGGCCGTCGGCCAGCGATTCGCGGCAACCGTAGAGGTTGTCGAACTTGCTCTTGGTCACCGAGTCGTTGACGTTGATCGCCGGCACAAGCAGCTTCTTCGCTTCGGCGAGCTGGTACAGGCGGTGCACGCCGGTGGTGGTTTCCTCGGACACGCCCTTCCAGTCCTTCACCACGGTGTGCCAGAAGCCGGGGCGCTCGGCGTGCACGCGCTTGAGCAGGTTCTTGATGACCTGCTCTTCGTGGTTGCCCGAGGGCGTGTTGACCCAGCCGTCGCCGTTCTCCAGCTCGTAGCCCTTGTGGATCAGCAGCGTCACGTCGCCGCCATCGTCCACCACCAGTTGCGGGCCAAGGAAGCCGCCCTTGCCGTCGGGGAAGGACAGCGCGTCCAGCGTGCAGTCCCAGTATTCCTCCAGCGTCTCGCCCTTCCACGCGAACACCGGCGTGCCGGTGGCGGCGATCGCGGCGGCGGCGTGGTCCTGCGTGCTGAAGATGTTGCACGAGGCCCAGCGCACGTCGGCGCCAATGTCCTTCAGCGTCTCGATCAGCACCGCGGTCTGGATCGTCATGTGCAGCGAGCCGGTGACGCGCACGCCCTTCAGCGGCTGCTGCGGCGCGTACTTGCGGCGGATGGCCATCAGGCCCGGCATCTCGTGCTCGGCGATGTCCAGTTCCTTGCGGCCGAAGTCGGCGAGGCCGAGGTCGCGGATCTTGTAGTCGTGGTGGTTTTCTTTCAGTGCGGCGTTCATGGGCTACTCCGGTTTCGATGGGGACAAACCGGGCGCCGTTGCAGGGAAAGGCCGTCGAGCCTGGCCGGGAATAACCCACGGTCGCAGCGCCCCTCGACGGGAACCGGAGATTATAGCGGCGCGAGCCGCGAACGTGCCTCGGCGAGGCCGCGCGACCGTCGATCGAAGGGTTTTGCGGCATTGCAGCAAAACAGCTGCGCATGCGCTAGGCTTGGGCTTCCGCCCCTGCAAGCCGATGCCGCCGTGATGAACGCCACCCGCAGTTCCGAGCCCGCCTTGCCCGATACGCCGCTGCGCGACGACGTGCGCCGACTGGGCGCCCTCGTCGGCCGCATGCTCGCCGAGCAGGTGGAACCCGCCTTCCTCGACGAGGTGGAACGCATCCGCACCGCCGCCATCGCGCGCCGCCAGGAACGCGCGCCGCTGGATCGGCTGGCCGCGCCCTTGTCCGGCCTCGACACCGCGCACGCCGAAGCGTTGGCGCGCGCGTTCGCCACCTACTTCAACGCGGTGAACATTGCCGAGCGCGTGCACCGCATCCGCCGCCGCCGCGACTACCAGCGCGCCGGCGGCGCGCCGCAGCCCGAATCGCTGCGCGACGTGCTGGAGCGGCTGCAGGCGCAGGGCGTGGCGGCGGACGAGTTGCTGGAATGGCTGCTCAAGCTGGAAGTGGAGCCGGTGTTCACCGCGCATCCCACCGAGGCGGTGCGCGCCTCGCTGCTGGAGAAGGAGCAGGCGATCGTGCGCGCGCTGGTCGACGGCTTCGATGCCGGCCGCACGCCGCAGGAGCGCGACGAGGACGAGGAGCGCATCCACATGGCGCTCACCGCCGGCTGGCAGACCGCCGAGGCCTCGCCGGTGCGACCCAGCGTGCAGGACGAGCGCGACCACGTGGGCTTCTACCTCGCCGACCCGATCTACCGCATCGTGCCCGCGCTGTACGAGTCGCTGGCCGACGCGCTGCAGGCGGTGTACGGCGTGGCCGTGCCGCTGCCGCGCCTGCTCAGCTTCGCCACCTGGGTGGGCGGCGACATGGACGGCAACCCCAACGTGGGCGCCGACACCATCGCCGCCAGCCTCGCCAGCCAGCGCGCACAGGTGCTGGAGCGCTACATCGCCGACGTCGGCGCGCTGGCGCGCCTGCTCAGCCAGACCGAGGGCCGCGTGCAGGTGAACCCGCGCCTGCGCCAGCGGCTGGACGATTACCGCGCGCGCTTCCCGCAAGCCGCGGCGCGCATCCGTCCGCGCCACGCCGACATGCCCTACCGCTGCCTGCTCACCCTGATCGGCGCGCGGCTCGAAGCCACCCACGAGGACGAGCATCCGGAGGCCTACGCCTCCGCCGACGAACTGCGCGACGACCTCGAACTGATCGCCGCCAGCCTGGTCGACCACCGCGGCCTGCACGCGGGCGCCTACGCGGTGCAGCGGCTGGTGTGGCGCGTGCGCAGCTTCGGTTTCCACCTCGCGCGGCTCGACGCCCGGCAGGATTCGCGCGTGCACGACGACGCGCTGGCCGCCCTGTTCAACGACGCCGACTGGCCGCGGCGCGGCACCGCCGAGCGTGTGGCTGCGCTGCACGCCTGCCTGCGCGGCGAACGCGACTTCGTTGCCAGCGAAGACAGCGTGGCCACCTCGCTGCGCGCCGTGTTCGCCGCCCTGCGCGACGCGCGCCAGCGCTACGGCGCCCAGGCGATCGGCCTCTACATCATCAGCATGGCGCGCTCCGCCGCCGACGTGCTGGCGGTGCTGGCGCTGGCGCGGCATGGGGGCCTGGTCGAGGCCGAAGGATTTTCCCCCTCTCCCCTCCGGGGAGAGGGTCGGGGTGAGGGGTCAAGCTCGCCGGAAACCACCAACGAAGCAAGCAAAGTACCCAGCCACGCTGTCGCAAGCACCCGCCCCTCATCCGGCCCTTCGGGCCACCTTCTCCCCACAGGGGAGAAGGGAAACACCGTCGTTCCCCTCGACATCGCCCCGCTCTTCGAAACCATCGACGACCTCAAGAACGCCCCCGCCACCCTGCGCGCCCTGCTGTCCGATCCGCTCTACCGCGCCCATCTCGCCGCGCGCGGCGACCGCCAGTGGGTGATGCTGGGCTACTCCGACAGCGGCAAGGACGGCGGCACGCTGGCTTCGCGCTGGGGCCTGCAGCGCGCCCAGGTGGAGCTGCTGGACGTGGCGAAGGAATACGGCATCGCGCTGGCGTTCTTCCACGGCCGCGGCGGCTCGGCCAGCCGCGGCGGCGCGCGCATCACGCCCGCGCTGCTGTCCTCGCCGCGCGGCTCGGTGGCCGGCGTGCTGCGCGTCACCGAGCAGGGCGAGGTGATCCACCGCAAGTACGGCATCCGCGCGCTGGCGCTGCGCAATTTCGAGCAGACCGTGGGCGCGGTGCTGCGCGCCAGCCTGCGCCCGCGCGACGAGGACGCGCGCGAGACGCCGTGGCGCGAATGCATGCACGCGCTGTCCGCGCGCAGCCGGCAGGCCTACCGCGCGCTGGTCGAGCGCGAGGGCTTCGTCGACTACTTCCGCAGCGCCACGCCGATCGACGTGATCGAACGCATGGCGCTGGGCTCGCGCCCCTCGCGCCGGCGCAGCATGCGCGGCGTGGAAGACCTGCGCGCGATCCCGTGGGTGTTCGCCTGGACGCAGTGCCGCTCCATCCTCACCGGCTGGTACGGCCTGGGCAGCGCGCTGGAATGGGGCGCCGCCGAATACGGTGAAGAGGCCATGATCGAGATGGCGCGCGACTGGCCGTTCTTCGCCAACGCGCTGGACGACGTGGAGATGCTGCTGGCCAAGTGCGACCTCGCCATCGCCGAGGCGTTCTCGCGCCTGTCCGGCGAACTGCACGAGCCGTTCTTCGCACTGATCCGCGCCGAGTTCGAACGCAGCCGCACCTGGGTGCTCAAGCTCAAGGGCACGGATGAACTGCTGCAAGGCGACCCGCGCCTTGCCGCCTCGATCCGCCTGCGCAATCCCTACATCGACCCGATGAGTCTGCTGCAGGTGGACCTGCTCAAGCGCTGGCGCGCCGGCGAACGCGAGGACGACGCCCTGCTGCAGGCACTGGTGGCCTGCGTCAACGGCGTGGCGCAGGGGCTGCAGAACACGGGTTAAAATGGAGAGACACCACGGTGAAGCGCCCCGCCATGAACACGCCTGTCTCCGCCAAAGAGGAAGTCGAGCAACTGCTGGCGCAGCTGCCCGACGATGCCACGCTGGAAGACATCCAGTACCACGTGTATGTGCTGGAGAAGATCCGGCGTGGTCGTGCCGACGTGGCCGCGGGACGTGGCTACACCCGTGATCAGGCGCGTGAACGCCTGTCGCGATGGCTGCCGAACTGATTTGGTCGGGCGAATCGCTCGACGACATCGATGCGATAGCGCAGTTCATCGCTCGCGATTCGCAACATCACGCGCAACGCGTGGTGGAAGCCTTGTTCGAGCTGGGCGATGTCATCGCCACGCATCCGCTGGCCGGTCGCGTAGTGCCGGAACTCCATGACGAAGCGGTGCGCGAGCGTTTCCTGTACAGCTATCGCGTGATCTACGAGATGCGGGCTGGGAGCATCGAGATACTTGCCGTGTTGCACGGTCGGCGCTTGCTGGAATCCATAGGCGAGCGGTTCGAGGAATGACGTAGCGATCGCGCAGGCGTCCGTTCGCGGACGCCGCGTTCCGGATGCGGACGGCACACCGCCGCAAGCCACGGGCACCGTGCCTTGATCCGCAAGGCTTTTCCCGGCGAATGCCGGCTGGCACACGGCTTGCCATGTACGCGGCATGGATATCGCAAACCCGATCTATGGCATCCGCAAGCGCCGTCGCCTGAAGCTGATGGCGGGCGGTGCCGTGCTGGCCTTGGCCGCGCTGGCCGTGGTGGTATGGCGGCTCGGCCCGGCATTGCCGGTAGCCGAGCGCGGCAGCCTGTGGATCGACGCCGTGCAGCGGGGCGACATGCTGCGCGAGGTGCGCGCCACCGGCACGCTGGTGCCGCGCGAAATCCGCTGGCTGGCCGCCGCCACGTCGGCGCAGGTGGAGCAGATCCTGGTGTGGCCGGGCACGCCGGTGCAGCCGGACACCGTGCTGATGCGGCTCGCCGATCCCGCGACCGAGGACGCGCTGCGCAACGCGCAGGCGCAGGTCGCCGCGGCGCAGGCGCAGGTCGCGGCCAAGCGCGCCGAACTGGAGTCGCAACTGCTCGACCAGCGCAGCGCGCTGGCGCAGGCGCGCTCCGACTACGCCTCGGCCAAGGTCAAGGCCGACGCCGACGCGATCGCCGCGAAGGAGCACCTGATCCCGCGCGTGCAATTCGAGCAGGGCCAGATCGCGCTGGCCCAGCTCCAGGAACGCAGCGGCATCGAACAACAGCGCGTGGCCGCGTTCGCCGCCAGCATGAAGGCGCAGATCGACGCGGCGCAGGCCCAGCTCGCGCAGCAGCAGAGCAACCTCGAGCTGCGCCAGCGCCAGGCCGATGCGCTCTCGGTGAAGGCCGGCATCGCCGGCGTGCTGCAGGAAGTGGCGGTGCAGGAAGGCGCCCAGGTCGCCGCCGGCGCCAACCTCGCGCGCGTGGCCAAGCCCGATGTACTGATCGCGCGGCTGCAGGTGCCCGAGGTGCAGGCCAAGGACGTGGCACTGGGCATGCCGGTCAGCGTGGACACCCACAACGGCCTCGTCGACGGCAAGGTGGAGCGCATCGACCCCGCCGTGCGCAACGGCAGCGTGCAGGTGGACGTGAACCTCGTCGGCAAGCTGCCGGACGGTGCACGCCCCGACCTTTCCGTCGACGGCCGCATCCTGATCGCCCAGCTGCACGGCGTGCTCTCGGTGGGCCGCCCCGCGCTGGCCAAGGCCGACGGCGACCTCAGCCTGTTCCGCCTCGACGCTTCCGGCGATACCGCGAGCCGCGTGCCGGTACGCATCGGCGCGGCCTCGGTGGATCGCGTGGAGATCCTGCGTGGATTGAAGGCCGGCGACCGGGTGATCCTCTCCGACACCAGCCAGTGGGACAAATACGATCGCATCAAGCTGAAATGACTTCGCGCGTAGGAGCGCACTCTGTGCGCGATCACGCTTTTTGCCAGGAACCACATCGCGCACAGGGTGCGCTCCTACAAATCTCATGGAGCCTTTATGACCAACCCCGCCAACGTCATCACCCTCAAGGACCTGCGCAAGGTGTTCCAGACCGACGAGGTGGAAACCCATGCGCTCAGCGAGGTGCACCTCGACATCGCGCGCGGCGAATACGTCTCCATCTCCGGGCCCTCCGGCTGCGGCAAGACCACGCTGCTGTCGATCCTCGGCCTGCTCGATACCGCGAGCAGCGGCAGCTACGTGCTGAACGGCCACGACGTCGCCGCGCTCAATGCCGCGCAGCGCGCGCGCATCCGCAACGCCGAGATCGGCTTCATCTTCCAGGCCTTCAACCTGATCGGCGACCTCACCGTGCAGGAGAACGTGGAGTTGCCGCTTACCTACCGCGGCGGCATTGACGCCGCCGAGCGCCGCGCCCGCGTGCAGGAGGCGCTGGAGCGCGTGGGCATGGCTCACCGCATGCGCCACTACCCGGCCCAGCTTTCCGGCGGCCAGCAGCAGCGCGTGGCGGTGGCGCGAGCGCTGGTGGGCAAGCCCGCGATCCTGCTTGCCGACGAGCCCACCGGCAACCTCGACTCGCGCAACGGCGAGGCGGTGATGGCTCTGCTCGACGAGCTGCACAAGGGCGGCGCCACCCTCTGCATGGTCACCCACGACGCGCGCTACGCCGAACTCGCCCAGCGCAAGGTGCGCCTGTTCGACGGCCGCGTGGTGGACGAGGAAACCTACGACCGCCTGCGCCGCGAGGACGAATCGCGCCTCGACGCGCTGATCGGCCAGCACATCGAGGTGGGCGCGTGAACGCCTGGCTCGCCGAGATCTGGCGTGCGTGGCGCGCCAGTCTGCGTCGTCCGGGGTTCCTGCTGCTGGCGAGCGGGGTGCTGGCGCTGGGCATCGGTGCCACGGTAGCGGTGTTCGCGCTGATCGACAGCGCACTGCTGCGGCCGTTGCCATACGTGCAACCGGATCGACTGCTGGCGCTTGGCCTTCAGGACGGCGATGGGTATTCCATCTCGCCGCGTGGCTATCAACACCTGTCGGATCTGCGTGGCGTAGCCGCGATGGGCCTGATCGAAGGCATCTCGCCGCCGGTGAACGTGTCGGACGATGGCGCGCCGGAACGGGTGAGCGGCATGCGCATCGACCATGGCCTGCTGCCTGCCTTGGGCGTGCGGCTGCTGGTGGGGCGCGACTTCACGGCGGCGGAGGACACGCCGCATGGGCCAGCCGCCGCGATCCTGGGCTACGGCTACTGGCAACGGCGTTTCGCCGGCGATCCGCATGCCGTGGGCCGCCGCATGCTGATCGAGGGCGTGCCGCACACCATCGTCGGCGTGCTGCCGCCGGATTCGGACATGTTCGCCGTCGGCGACGTGGTGCTGCCGCTGGCGCTGTCGGCCGCCAGTGATGACAACGGCCCCAATTACACGGCCGTGGCGCGGTTGGTGCCGGGTGCCGCCGCCGGCAGCGTGGCGGCGCAGGTCGAGGCGCGCCTGCATGCGTTGGCCGTGGCGGATGGCGACACGTATGACCAGCATCGGCACTATGGCGCGGGCAGTCTGACGGCGAGCCTGCGCCAGGATCAGGCGCAGTTGCTGCCGCTTTTCCTCGCCTGCGCGTTGTTCGTGTTGCTGATCGCTCTGGTCAACCTGGTCAATCTGATGTTGCTGCGCGCGCTGGCGCGCGGTCACGACATCGCCGTGCGCAGCGCGCTCGGTGCCTCGCCTGCGCGGCTCGTCCTGCCGATGCTGGCCGAGGGGCTGCTGGTGGGGCTGGTGGGCGCCGGTACCGGCGTGGCGTTGGCCGCACTCGGATTGATGCTGTTCGCACAGTTGGTGCCGCCGGAGTGGTTGGGCGGTGGTCACCTGCGCATCGGCGATGCAGCGTGGCTACTCGCGTTGGTCATGGGTGTATTCGGCGCGTTGCTGTCGGCAGCCTTGGGTCTGTGGCGCAGCCGCGCCGGTCGCGGGGCGGACGATCTGCGCGAAGGCGGGCGCAGCGGCATGGGGTGCAGCAGTGGTCGCCTTGGACGGGCGTTGGTGGTGGCGCAGATGGCGATGGCTGCCACCTTGCTGTGCGCAGCTGGCCTGTTCCTGCACGGCTTGTACGACGCCGCGCGGGCGCCGCTGGGCTTTTCCGCGCGCAACGTGTTGGCGTTCGAACTGGCGCCAGTCAAGGCTGACTATTCCGACGCTGCATCGGTGCATGCGTTGAGCGCGCGCGTGCTGGAACGCCTGCGCATGTTGCCGGGCGTGGAGAGTGCTGCCGCGGCGACCAATCTGCCGATCGGCCGCTGGTTCAATTTCTACGGCTTTCACCTGCCTGGCGGCGAGAAGTTCGGCACCGAGGTGCGCGGCGTCGAGCCCGGCTTCCTCGCCACCTTCGATATCGCCCTGCGCGAGGGGCGGACGTTCGATCGCGGCGATGTGCGCGGCGGCGAAGCGGTGGTGATGGTGAGCGAAGCGTTCGCGAAGAAACGCCTTGGTGGTCGCGCGCTGGATCAGGTGATCGACATTCCGGGCGATCACGGTCACGACATTCCCGCAAGGGTGATTGGCGTGGTGGCCGACACGCACCAGTTCAGCGCATTGCAGCAGGCACCTGCGATTCTCTACATGCCGCTGGCGCAAATGCCCGATTGGGCCATGTCCATGTTTCGCAGTTGGTTTCCGCTGCGTTTCGCGCTGCGTGTGCGCGGCAATCTGGGTGACTACCGCGCCGCCGTGCATGCGGCCGTGGCCGAAGTGGCGCCGATGCAACCGATCGCCAACCTGCACCCGCTGCAGCAGGACGTGCACGCCAGCACCGAAGACGTGAGGCTCAACCTGCTGCTGATCGGTGTGTTCGCGCTGCTCGCGCTGATGCTGGCCGCGGCTGGCATGTACGCGGTGATGGCCGTGGCGGTGGCCGCGCGCGAACACGAGTTCGGCGTGCGCATGGCGCTGGGGGCGCCGCCTTCCGGGCTGCTGCGGCTGGTGCTGCGTAGCGGCCTCGCGCAGGTTGGTATCGGCTTGGCATGCGGTCTCTGCCTGGCCGTGCTGTTGTCGGGCAGCCTGCACGAACTGCTCTACCTGCTGGGCCGGCAAAGTGCGCTCGACCCGCTGGCGATGCTGCTGGTGGCTGTGGTGCTGGCCATCGCCGGTCTGCTCGCCTGCCTGCTGCCGGCCTTGCGTGCGGCACGCGTGGCGCCGATGCGCGCTCTGCGTGGCGAATGAATCGTTGGAAGGGGAAGCTCGCGCATGAACATCTGGCTCACCGAAATCTGGCGCGCGTGGCGTGCGAGCCTGCGTCGCCCCGGCTTCCTGCTGCTGGCAGCGGGCGTGCTGGTGCTGGGCATCGGTGCCAGCGTGGTGGTGGCTACGCTGATCGACCAGGTGCTGATGCAGCCGTTGCCGATTCCGGATGCGTCGCGGGTGATGGTGGTTGGGCCTGTGTTCGATGGGCAACGCGTCGTATCGCCTTTGCAGTATCAACATCTGACGTCGCTCAAGGGTATTCGGTCGACAGGGGCGACGTTGTTCTCCAAGCCCGATGTCAACATCACCGGCGACGACCATCCCGAGGTGGTGTCAGCCGCCTATATCGACCGTGGGATGCTGCCGACCCTGGGCTTGCATCCCTTGCTCGGGCGCAATTTCCTGGCGCAGGAGGACTCGCCGCACGGCCCGCACGTGGTCATGCTCGGTTACCGGTTCTGGCAACGCCGCTACGGCGGCAATCCCCGGGTGCTGGGGCAGACACTGAATGTCGAAGGCGCCGGTTACACCATCGTCGGCGTGTTGCCGGAATCCTTCGACAGTTTCGCCTTCAGCGGCGACGTGGCGCCGCCGTTGGCGTTGCAGCCGCACAGCACGGACGATGGCCTCAACGACATTGCGGTAGTGCGGCTCGCCGCAGGGGAGAACAGGCAAGCCGTGGTGTTCGGCGTCTCCGCGCTCGCCGCACTGGTGCCGCTGGTGCGCGCGCTGCGTGTCGATCCGGCGGTGGCGTTGCGTTATGAGTGAGCCGGCAGCGCGGTCAGGCAATGGCCCATCGGTTGAGGTATTCTCAGGTAGTACCTTTGCATACTCGGAGCAGGTCATGGCCAGTTCGGTGAAGATCGATGACGACTTGAAGGAGCGCATCCAGCATCTGGCGGGTCTGCGCCAGCGCTCGGCGCACTGGATCATGCGCGAGGCCATTCAGCAGTACGTGGAACGTGAGGAGGCGCGCGAGAGCTTCCGGCAGGAGGCGCTGGCCTCGTGGCAGGCGTACCGGGAAACGGGGCGGCATGTAACCGGGGCGGAAGCGCGCGCATGGCTGGCCACCTGGGGCGCCGATGACGAGAAAGCGGCGCCCGAGTGCCACGGGTAATCGTCACGGCGTCTGCGCTCGTCGGCTTGGAACGTTGCCGCCGTTTCCTTGTAGGCAAGGCGCCTGAAGCTTCCCGCCGCGCTGCCCAAGCCATCGAGCAGCAATTCCTGCTGCTGGAATCGGTACCGGGTATCGGGCGCCCCTTGCCCGACCTGCCGGAGCTGCGCGAGTTGGTGATCGTCTTCGGGGATTCCGGTTACGTGGCGCTGTACCGCTACGTGCCGGACGAGGATGTTGTCTACGTGCTGGCGTTCCGTCACCAGAAAGAAGCCGGGTATTGACGCATGAGTGCCGACGCGAAGCCCGTGGTATTGATCGCCGACGACCAGGCCGACGTGCGCGAGGCGTTGCGCCTGCTGCTGAAGGCCGAGGGCATCGCAAGCGTGGGCGTGGCCGATCCGGCGGCGGCGCTGGAGGCGGTGCGCCGTCGCGAGTTCGCTTGTGCGCTGATCGACTGCAACTACTCGCGCGACACCACTTCGGGCGAGGAGGGGTTGGCGCTGCTCGAACAGCTGCGCCAGGCGGCGCCGGAACTGCCGGTGGTGGCGATGACGGCGTGGGGCAACGTGCCGTTGACGGTGGCGGCGATGCGCCGCGGCGCCGCCGATTTCATCGAGAAGCCGTGGGACAATGCGCGCCTGGTCAGCGTGCTGCGCGCGCAGGTTGCGCTGGCCGAAGGCGCACGCCGCGAGCGTCGGCTGGCGGCGGAGAACGCGTTGCTGCGCGGCGAAGGCGAGGGCGAGTTCGTCGCCGAATCACCGGCGATGCGCCGCGTGCTGGTGCTGGTCGAGCGCATCGCGCCCAGCGACGCGAACGTGCTGGTGCTGGGCGAGAACGGCACCGGCAAGGGCGTGGTCGCGCAGCTGCTGCATCGGCGCTCGCGCCGCGCGGCGCACTCGCTGGTCAAGGTGAACATGGGCGGCATCGCCGAGAGCGTGTTCGAGTCGGAGATGTTCGGCCACGTGCGCGGTGCCTACACCGACGCCAAGAGCGAGCGCATCGGCCGCTTCGAACTGGCCGACGGCGGCACGCTGTTCCTCGACGAGGTGGGCAATGTGCCGGCCGCGCAGCAGCCGAAGTTGCTGCGCGTGCTGGAGGACGGCGAGTTCGAGCGGCTGGGTTCCTCGCGCACGCAGAAGGTCGACGTGCGGCTGGTCTCGGCCACCAATGCCGATCTGGCCGCCGAGGTAGCCACTGGCCGCTTCCGCCGCGACCTGCTGTATCGCCTGAATACGCTGGAAGTTCGCCTGCCGCCGTTGCGCGAGCGCGCGGAGGACATCCTGCCGCTGGCGCGCGCCTTCCTTGCCCGCAACGCGCAACGCTACGGCCGTGACGGCCTGCGGCTGGCGCCTTCGGCCGAGCGTGCGCTGACGGCGTGGCGCTGGCCCGGCAACGTGCGCGAGCTGCAGCACCTGATGGAGCGCGCCGCGCTGCTTGCCGAGCACGACGAGGTGGGCGCGGCCGCGCTCAACTTCGGCGAAGCCGCCACGCAGCAGGCGGCGGATCTCGACGGCATGACGCTGGAGCAGGCCGAGGCGCATCTGGTGCAGCGCGCGCTGGAACGCTTCGACGGCAACCTGCAACGCGCCGCCGACGCGCTGGGCATCACCCGCCAGTCGTTGTACCGGCGGCTGGAAAAACACGATCTGCGCGACGCCAGCGGCGATGCCGGCTGAACCTTCCGCGCAGCGCGCCGGACGCATGCCGCGCTTCGAGCGGCGCGTGCTGCTGGGCAGTCTCGTGGTGGCGCTGCCGGCGCTCGTCGCGGCGTGCGTGTTGGCCTCGACGGCGTGGGATGCCACCTGGCGTTGGGCCTGTCTCGCCGTGGCCATCGTCGCCACGGCGCTGCTGGCGCGCTGGCAGTACCGCCGCGTGGTGTTCCCGCTCTACAGCCTGTCCGGCCTGCTGGAAGCGCTGCGCCAGGGCGACTACAGCCTGCGCGGCGTGCAGGGCGGTGTGCTGGGCGACGCGATCTACGACATCAACGCGCTGGCCGACCGGCTGCAGCGAGAGCGGCTGGAGTTCGAGGAATCCTCCTACCTGCTGGGCAAGACGCTGGCGGCGCTGGACAGCGCGGTGTTCGTGTTCGACGAGGGGCGGCGGCTGCGCCTGCTCAATCCCGCCGCGCAGCGCCTGCTGGATGCCGAGCGTCATCGCTTGTTCGGGTTGAGTGCCGCGGAACTCGGTCTCGCCGCGCTGCTGGAAGGGCCGGCGGCGCGTCTGCTCACGCATGCGTTTCCGGGGCGCAGCGGGCGCTTCGAGATCCGCCACGCCGCGCTGCGCAGCGGCGGCCGCGGCGGCCGGTTGCTGGTGGTCAACGACGTGGGCCGCGTACTGCGCGAAGAGGAGCGCGCGGCGTGGCAGCGCCTGCTGCGCGTGCTGGGCCACGAGGTGAACAACTCGCTGGCGCCGATCCAGTCGATGGCCGGCACGCTGGCCACGCTGGCTGCGCGCGATCCGCTGCCGGAGGACTGGCGCGAGGATTTCCGCGGCGGGCTGGAGCTGATCGGCCATCGCGCCGAGGCACTGGGCCGTTTCCTCTCCAGCTACAGCAAGCTGGCGCGGCTGCCACCGCCGCAGCCGCGTGCGGTGGAGCTGTCCGCGCTGGTGGCCAAGGTGGCGAAGCTGGAACAGCGCCTGCCGGTGACCGTCGAAGCCGGCGAGCCGTTGACCGTGGCGGCCGATCCCGACCAGCTCGAACAGGCGCTGATCAACCTCTTGCGCAATGCAGTGGAAGCCTCGCTGCCCGCCGGCGGCGTGCGCCTGCGCTGGCGCCGCGACGACGGGCGCGCGCTGATCGAGGTGGAAGACGACGGCCCCGGCCCGCCGCCCAGCGACAACCTGTTCGTGCCGTTCTTCACCACCAAGCCCGGCGGTTCCGGCATCGGCCTCGCGCTGGCGCGGCAGATCGCCGAGGCGCACGAGGGCGGTGTCGGCCTGCGTGCCCGCGACGGCGCCAGCGGGGCGCTGGCCAGCCTGTGGCTGCCGTTGCCGCAGGCACCGGCGCCGACTTGACTCAAGGTGTGTGATGCGTGATGCTTGATGCGGCCCGTGACGGGCCGCCCCGGAGCCACCGCCATGCGAACCACCTTGCAACTGGACGAAGACGTGCTGGCCGCCGCGCGCGCGCTGGCGGAACGTCAGGGCCGCACCTTGGGTGAAGTGGTGTCGGAGCTGGTGCGCAAGGGCCTGGCGCCGGCGGCCAATGCGCCGCAGTATCGCAACGGCATTCGCCTGATGCCGGTGCGCGCGGATGCCCGGCCGATGACGCTGGACGAGATCAACGCGCTGCGCGACGAGTCGCCGTGAGCCCCGCCAGGCGCAAGGCCGGCGTGCGCGATGCGCACGGCCCATGGTCGAACGGCGGCACGACCTGGCTGCTGGACGTCAACGTGCTGCTGGCCCTGCTCGATCCCGCGCACGCGCACCACGAGGCGGCGCACGCGTGGTTCGCCACGGCGAAGTCCTCGTGGGCCAGCTGCAGCCTCACCCAGAACGGCGCGCTGCGCATCATGTCGCACCCGCGCTACGGCAACGCAGTGGCGTCCACCGCGCTCGCCGCCGAACTGGTGGCGGAACTGTGCAGCCAGCCCGGGCACGTGTACTGGCCCGCCGACCTCAGCCTGCTCGATTCGCCGCTGATCGACCGCGCGCGCCTGCTGGCTTCCGATCAGGTCACCGACACCTACCTGCTTGCGCTTGCCGTGCAGCACGGCGGGCGTTTGGCCACCTTCGACAAGCGCCTGGTGACGGGCGCGGTGAAGGGCGGCGGGCAGGCTTTGCAGGTGATTGCCGGGTAGGCGCAGGTGTCGGGCTGAAGCCCGACCTACCTGTCGCCTGTGGGTCGGGCTTCAGCCCGACATCTGGCCGATCACGCCCACTCCACGAGGCCTTCTTCCTCGCACATCCGCTTCCACGACGGGCGCGCCTTCAGCCGCGCGGCGAGCGCGGCGACGTGCGGCCACTCGATGGCGGGCTTGGGCATGTTGCGCGCCCAGCGCATCAGCATCAGCGCGTAGAGGTCGGCCAGACTGAAGCTGTCGCCCAGCAGGTAGGGGCCGTGCTGGGCGAGGTGGGCGTCGAGGTAGTCCCAGCACTTGGCTATGCCGATGCGCGCGTTTTGCTTCACCGCGTCGCCGCCTTCGGCGAGGTGGTCGTTCGGGTAGAACCATTGGCGGAACAGCGGCTGCAAGGTGTTGGCGAGGTAGAGCATCCACTGTAGAAATTCCGCGCGCTGCGCGCTGCCGACGGCGGGTGCGAGCTTCGCCTCGGGATGGCGCTCGGCCACCAGCAGCGCCAGCGCCGCCGCTTCCATGCAGGGCTTGCCGTCCACCACCAGCGTGGGCACCACGCCGTGCGGGTTGATCGCGAGGTATTCGGGTGTGCGCTGCTCGCCCTTGTCGATGTCGATGCGCTTGAGCTCGAACGGTGCGCCGGCTTCGAGCAGCGCGAGGTGGACGACGAGGTTGGCGGAGCCGGGGGCGTAGTAGAGCGTGTACATGATGCTGTCCGTGAGGGATCAGCCGCCGATGATACGCCGCGCTCAGCCGTCCAATTCCGCCCAGCGGGCGTAGGCGGTTTCCAGTTCCTGCTGCAGCTTCGCCAGCGCCTCGTTCGCCTTGACGATGGCGGCGCTGTCCTGCTGGAAGAAGGCCGGATCGTTCATCGCCTCGCCGCGCGCGGCGATGTCGGCTTCGAGCTGTTCGATGTGCGCGGGGAGTTGTTCGAGCTCGCGCTGATCCTTGTAGCTGAGCTTGCGCCTGGTTTCCGGCGCAGGTGCCGGGGCGGGTGCGGGCGGCGGGGCTTTCGCCGCGGCGGGAACCGTGGCGGGCGCGGCAGGCCGCTGCCGCAGCCAGTCGCTGTAGCCGCCCACGTATTCGCCCACGCGGCCTTCGCCCTCCAGCACCAGGGTGCTGGAAACCACGTTGTCGAGGAAGGCGCGGTCGTGCGAGACCAGGAGCAGGGTGCCCTGGTAGTCGGTGAGCAGTTCTTCGAGGAGTTCGAGCGTTTCCACGTCGAGGTCGTTGGTGGGTTCGTCCATCACCAGGAGGTTCGACGGTTGCGCGAACAGCTTGGCCAGCAGCAAGCGGTTGCGCTCGCCGCCGGAGAGGCGGGTGATCGGCGCACGCGCGCGCTCGGGCGAGAACAGGAAGTCCTGCAGGTAGCCGACGATGTGCTTGCGCGATCCGTTGAGCTCGATGTACTCGCGGCCCTGGGCCACGTTGTCGAGTGCGTTGAGGCTGTCGTCCAGCTGCAGCCGGTGCTGGTCGAAGTAGGCGATCTGGATGCCGGTGCCCAGCTCCGCCGTGCCGCGCTGCGGCTGCAGCTCGCCCAGCATGATCTTCAGCAGGGTGCTCTTGCCGGCGCCGTTCGGGCCGATGATGCCGATGCGGTCGCCGCGCATCACGGTGGTGGTGAGGTCGTCGATCAGCATGCGGCCGCCGTAGGCCTGGTGCACGTGGTCGAGCTCGATCACCTTCTTGCCGGAGGCCTGCGCGTTCGCCGCGGTCATCTTCACGTTGCCGCCCAGCTCGCGCCGCTTGGCGCGCTCCACGCGCAGCGCTTTCAGCGCGCGCACGCGGCCTTCGTTGCGGGTGCGCCGCGCCTTGATGCCCTGGCGGATCCACACCTCCTCCTGCGCCAGCTTCTTGTCGAACAGCGCGTTCGCCTGGGCCTCGGCGTGCAGGCGTTCCTCGCGGCGGCGCAGGTAGTTCGCGTAGTCGCCGGGCCAATCGGTGAGTTGGCCGCGGTCGATTTCCACGATGCGCGTGGCCAGCGCCTGCAGGAAGCTGCGGTCGTGGGTGACGAACAGCAGTGAACCGTCGAAGGATTTCAGGAAACCTTCCAGCCAGCCGATCGCCTCGATGTCGAGATGGTTGGTGGGCTCGTCCAGCAGCAGCACGTCGGGTTTCTTCACCAGCGCCTGCGCCAGCAGCACGCGGCGCTTCATGCCGCCGGAGAGCGCGGCGAAGTCGGTGTCGGCGGGCAGCTCCAGCCGGGTCAGCACCTCGGTGACGCGGCGGTCGAGATCCCAGCCGTGGCGCGCTTCGATCCGGTGCTGGACGTCGCCCAGCGTGTCGAAATCCTGCGCGTGCAGCAGGTGGTGGTAGCGCGCCAGCAGTTCGCCGAGTTCGCCCAGCCCTTGCGCCACCACGTCGAACACCGTGCCGGCGGTGCCGTGTGGCACCTCCTGCGCCATGCGCGCGATCACGATGCCGTTCTGTACGCGCACCTCGCCGTCGTCGGGCTTCAGTTCGCCGGCGATCAGCTTCATCAGCGTAGATTTGCCTTCGCCGTTGCGGCCGACGATGCACACGCGCTCGTTGCGGTCGATCGACAGATCGACGTGTTCGAGCAGAAGGGGGCCGCCGATGCTGAAGTCGACGCGCTGCAATTGGATCAGGGACATCTGCCCATTCTAGCGGGCGCGGCTGCCCGGGCGGATGCCGCGATAGCGGAAATCGGTCGGAACAATCCATTGAGGAACATCGACTTAACGAATTTATCTCAAGTCTTGCCTATGGAATTTGCCGCGGCCTTGGGTTAAGGTCGCGCCCACGTGGGGTAATGCTGCGGTTTGTCTGCGAGGTGTTCGGGTGGCCATCGAGTCCATGAGGCTGGGGCGGATGCTGCATCGTCTGCGCGCGATGCTGGTGCTGACGCTGCTGTGCGGCCTCGGCGGTTTCGCCAGCGCGGCGCATGCCGGCTACGCGGCCGTCGTCGTCGACGGCAGCAGCGGCCAGGTCCTGGAGCAGGTCAACGCCGACCACCGCGACTACCCCGCCTCGCTGACCAAGATGATGACGCTCTACCTCACCTTCCAGGGGTTGAAGAGCGGCAAGCTGCAGCTCGAGCAGTCGATGGCGGTGTCCGCCTGGGCGGCGGACAAGGCGCCCACCAAGCTGGGCCTGCGCGCCGGCCAGACCATCTCGGTGCAGGACTGCATCCTCGGCATGATCACCAAGTCGGCGAACGACGCCGCCACCGTGATGGCCGAGGGCATCGGCGGCAGCGAGAGCCACTTCGCCGAGATGATGAACGCACAGGCCGCGCTGCTCGGCATGAACGACACGCACTTCGCGAACGCCTCCGGCCTGCCCGATCCGAGCAACACCTCCACCGCACACGACCTGGTGAAGCTGGCGATGGCGCTGTACCGCGACTTCCCGCAGTACGCGCACTTCTTCGCCACCCAGGAGTTCGTGTTCCGCGGCCGCATCGTGCGTGGCCACAACAACCTCATGTACCGCTACCCCGGCATGGACGGGCTGAAGACCGGCTTCACCGACGCTTCCGGCTTCAACCTCGCTTCCACTGCCGTGCGCGACGGCCACCGCCTGTTCGCCGTGGTGCTGGGCAGCCGCACCGCCGCGGGGCGCGACCGGCTGATGGCGCGCCTGCTGGACGACGGTTTCAAGGGCGAGCAGACGCCGCCGATCCTGGTTGCCGAAGCCGCCGGCGTGCGCCCCGGCAGCCGCGCCGCGCGCATCCTGGAGGCGATCTCGCCGATCCAGACTGCCGAGGCGGATACCGTGCCTGCTTCGCAGCGCCGGCCGGGGGCGGCCCGCCAGCAGGCCCGCAAGGGCAAGTCGGTGGCCGTGGCCAGCCGCAGCTGCAGCTCGCGTGGCAGCGCCGCCTGCCGGCGCGGCCCCGCGCACCGCGCACGCCATGCCGCGACCCGCCTGGCCGCCCACCATCCGCGGAACAGGAAGCAGCCGGTCGTGGTTGCTTCGCGTCGCGATAGCGACGGCTGAGCCGGGCTCCCACTCCCTGATCGCGCGAGTTCGGCCCGCGCCGAACAAGCCGCCGATGCCGCAAGCGGCGAACGGCAAGCGCAGCTGCTCCGCCGTATGCAGCGGTCATCCGTAGGGTGCATGAGGGTTCGCAGGCTGTACCACTGCGGCGTTCCGCGCAGGCGGCCGGCTTGGAGTGATCGCTTGCCCAACGAAAACGGGCCGCGCGAGGCGGCCCGTTCCGTGTTGCCTTTCGGTGGCGCGGCTTACTTCAGCTTGGCGGCCTTGCGCAGCGCCTCGGCCTTGTCGGTCTTCTCCCACGAGAACGCGGTGTAGCTCTTGCCGTCCTTGCCCTTGACCTCGACCGGGCTGCGGCCGAAGTGGCCGTAGCTGGCAGTCTGCTGGTACATCGGGTGGATGAGATCCAGCATCTGCAGGATGCCGTAGGGGCGCAGGTCGAAGTGCGCGCGGATCAGCTTCTCGATCTGGTCGTCGCTGATCTTGCCGGTGCCGAAGGTGGTGACCGAGATCGAGGTGGGGTGGGCCACGCCGATCGCGTAGCTCACCTGCACCTCGCAGCGGTCGGCGATGCCGGCGGCCACGATGTTCTTGGCCACGTAGCGCGCGGCGTAGGCGGCCGAGCGGTCGACCTTGGACGGGTCCTTGCCGGAGAACGCGCCGCCGCCGTGGCGGGCCCAGCCGCCGTAGGTGTCGACGATGATCTTGCGGCCGGTCAGGCCGCAGTCGCCCACCGGGCCGCCGATCTCGAACTTGCCGGTCGGGTTGATGTGGAACTTGGTGCCCTTGTGCAGCAGCTTGGCCGGCAGCACCGGCTTGATGATGTGCTCGCGCACGGCCTCGATCAGGTCCTTCTGCTTGATGCCCGGATCGTGCTGGGTGCTGAGCACCACGGCGTCGATCGCGGTGGCCGTGCCGTTCTCGTAGCGCAGGGTGACCTGGCTCTTCGCGTCCGGGCGCAGCCACGGCAGCGGCGAGTTCTTCTTCTTGCGGATCTTGGCCTGCTGCTCGACGAGGCGATGCGAGTAGTAGATCGCCGCCGGCATGTAGTCCTTGGTTTCGTTGGTGGCGTAGCCGAACATCAGGCCCTGGTCGCCGGCGCCCTGTTCCTCGGGCTTCTTGCGGTCCACGCCCTGGTTGATGTCGGGCGACTGCTTGCCGATCAGGTTCAGCACGCCGCAGGTGGCGCCGTCGAAGCCGACGTCGCTGGAGTCGTAGCCGATGTCGAGGATCACCTTGCGGGTGATCGCCTCGAGGTCGATCCAGGCGCTGGTGGTAATCTCGCCGGCGACGATCGCCACGCCGGTCTTGACCATGGTTTCGCAGGCCACGCGGGCGCGCGGATCCTGCGCGAGGATCGCGTCGAGCACGGCGTCGGAGATCTGGTCGGCGACCTTGTCCGGATGGCCTTCGGAGACCGATTCGGAGGTGAACAGATGGCTGGACATCGCGTTTTATATCCTCGTGTACGGATAAAGAGATAAAAGAGGGCGGCATGATACAACGTCGCCCCCGGATTTGCAGCCCGGCGGATTCCGGCGGGGCCGGGGGGTGTGGGTGCCGGTTCAGACGTCTGGATGGCTGTTCGCGTCGGCGCCTCAGGCCGCCAGCCGTTCGCCCGCGGCCAGCGCATCGAAGTAGTCGCGGGTGAGCCGCAGCTGTTCCTGCGCGCTCTCGGCGCGGTTCACCACGTGGCGGAAGGCGGCGTTTTCCGGGCGATCCTTGGCGTACCAGCCCAGGTGCTTGCGCGCGATGCGCACGCCGGCCAGCTCGCCGTAGAACGCGTACAGGTGTTCGAGGTGGCCGAGCAGGATCGCGGCGACCTCGGTCGGCGTCGGCTCGGGCAGCTTTTCGCCGGTGGCGAGGTAATGCGCGAGCTCGCGGAAGATCCACGGCCGGCCCTGCGCGCCGCGGCCGATCATCAGCGCGTCGGCGCCGGTGGCGTCGAGCACGTGGCGCGCGCGTTCGGGCGTGGTCACGTCGCCGTTCGCGAACACCGGGATGCGCACGCTGGCCTTCACCGCGGCGATCGTCTCGTACTCGGCCTCGCCCTCGTACTTGTCCGCGCGGGTGCGGCCGTGCACCGCCAGCGCGGCGATGCCGGCGTCCTCGGCGATGCGGGCGATGTTCAGCGCGTTCCGGTGCTCGCGGTCCCAGCCGGTGCGGATCTTCAGCGTCACCGGCACGTCCACCGCGGCCACCACCGCCTTGCAGATGCGCGCCACCAGCGGCTCGTCCTGCAGCAGCGCGGAGCCGGACCACACGTTGCACACCTTCTTCGCCGGGCAGCCCATGTTGATGTCGACGATCTGCGCGCCGTTGGCGGCGTTGCAGCGCGCCGCCTCGGCCAGCATCGCCGGGTCGTAGCCGGCGATCTGCACGCTCACCGGCTCGGGTTCGCCGGCGTGGTCCATGCGGCGCAAGGACTTGCGCGTGTTCCACAGTTTCGGGTCGGCGGTGGTCATCTCCGACACGGCCAGGCCCGCGCCCAGCCGCTTGCACAGCAGGCGGAACGGCTTGTCGGTGACGCCGGCCATGGGCGCCAGCGCCAGCGGCGGGTCGATGCGGTAGGGGCCGATCTGCATCTCGCCATTGTAAGCGGAGCTGTGGCGGCAGCCCGGAAACGCTATGATCGCGACGAGAGGCACTTGACAGGGAATAGGCTTGGGATGCTTCGGGGGGCGTGGCTAGGTCTGCTGCTGGCGCTGACGGCGACGCCTGTCGTCGCGGCGTCGATGAACGCGTTGCGCGAACGCGCCGTGACCGATCCGCGCGGCCTGATCGCCTCGGTGCGCCACCAGCTCGACCAGGCGGGCAGCACGCTGCCGCCCGCGCGCGAGCGCGAGTTGCTGTGGGGCATGGGCACGGCCGCGATCAACAGCAACGACGATGCCGCGCTGGCCGAGGCCACGCTGCGGCTCAACGGCCTCGCCACGGTGGCGCACGACCCGGTGGCCGCGGCGGCGGCAGGCTTCCTGCGCGCGCGCCACGACATCGCGAACGGTTTCGGCGACGGCATGGGCGAGGCGCTGAAGGCGGCGAACCGGGTGCTGGGCGAGGCCGATCCGGAGATCGTGGCCTGGGCGCGCTTTCAGCTGTGCGACGCCTACGCGCTGGACGAAAAGCCGTCCAAGGCGCTGCCGCTGTGCAACCAGGCGGTGACGGCGTATCGCGCGCTGGGCGACGACTACGGCCAGGGCGATGCCGAGAACGACGCGGGCATCGCGCTGGCCACGCTGAACCGGGTCGACGACGCAACCGTCGCCTACGAGCGCGCGCGCCAGCACTTCGCGAAGGCCAAGGCGGAACAGCTGGTGGTGATGGTGGGCGACAACCTGGCGCAGATGTACCTGAAGCTGGGCCGTGCGCGCGAGGCGCTGGCCTTGTCGCAGGCCTCGTTGAAGCAGGAACTGGCCAGCGGGCGGATCAGCGACGCGCTGAACTCCAGCACCGACATCGCCCGGGCCGAGGCGGCGCTGGGCCGCCATCGCCAGGCCTACGCGCGGATGCGGGAAACCGTGGCGCAGGCGCGCAAGGCCGGCATCAACGGCCAGTTGATCGACATGCTGCAGGTGGAGAGCCGGCTGGCCGAGCAGGTCGGCCAGCTGCGCCAGGCCCTGGCGGACGAACGCGAGGTGGTCAGGCTGAGCAGCAACATCGACACCCCGGCGCTGCGCGCGATCGAGCTCGAACTGGAGCAGCGCTACGCCGCGCGCGAGAAGGAGCTGCGCATCGGCGAGCTGGAGCACGCCAACGAGCTGAAGGACCTGCAGCTCAAGGCGGCGCAGGCCGAGGCGGCGCGCCGGCACGAGCAGCAGCGGCGCCAGCGCCTGGTCAGCCTGACGATCGCGCTGCTGGCGGCGGCGCTGCTGCTGATCGTCGGCCTGCTCGCGTTGCTGCTGCGCGCGCAGCGCCGGCACGCCGCCGAGCTGCAGGCGCAGACGCTGCGCGATCCGCTCACCGGCATCGCGAACCGGCGCGCGTTCCAGCAGCGCGCCAGCGAGCTGCTGGGCGGCGCGCGCGACGCGCGGACGCCGCTGCACGTGCTGCTGCTGATCGACATCGACCATTTCAAGTGCATCAACGACAGCATCGGCCATCCGCAGGGCGACCGCGTGCTGCGGCTGCTCACCGACCACCTGCGCGGCACGGTCGGCGACGCCTGCTTCGTGGCGCGCATCGGCGGCGAGGAGTTCGCCGTGCTGTGCCCGCGGATGGGCCTGACGGCCGGCATGCGGCTGGCCGAAGCCCTGCGCGCGGGCGCGGCCGCGCTGGCGCTGCCGAAGGACCTGCCGGTGGGCAAGCTGACGATCAGCATCGGCGTGGCGCAGTTCGACGGCGTGCGCTGCCACGACCTGTCGAGCTGGATGCGCGCGGCCGACCAGGCGCTGTATGTGGCCAAGTCCGGCGGCCGCGACCAGGTGGCGGCCAGCAAGCTGGCCGGCTGAATCAGTCGAATCAGTGGCCGGGCACCGCGTGCGCTGCCGCGGCCGGCACGTGCCGGTGCTTGAACAGCGGCACGAACAGCACCGCCATCACCAGCGCGTAGCAGGCGAAGGCCAGCCAGATGCCGTGCCAGTCCTTGCAGATCAGCACCGCGTCGTTGCAGGCGTGGTCGGTGAAGAAGCGGTCGATCACGAAGCCCGCGATCAGGCTGCCCAGCACCGCGCCGACGCCGTTGGTCATCAGCATGAACAGGCCCTGCGCGCTGGCGCGGATCTTCGGGTCGGCCTGGCCTTCGACGAACAGCGAGCCGGAGATGTTGAAGAAGTCGAACGCCATGCCGTAGACGATGCACGACAGCACGATCATCCACAGCCCGCCGAGCGGCTCCGGGTTGCCGAACGCGAACAGGCCGAAGCGCAGCACCCAGGCCAGCATGCTCATCGTCATCACCGCCTTGATGCCGAAGCGCTTCAGGAAGAACGGGATGGTGAGGATGAACGCGGTTTCCGAGAACTGCGAGATCGAGATGATGATGGTGGAGTACTTCACCGTGAGCAGGTTGGCGTACTCGGGCACCTTGACGAAGTCGCTGAGGAAGGCGTCGCCATAGGCGTTGGTGAGCTGCAACGCGGCGCCCAGCAGCATCGCGAAGACGAAGAACACCGCCATGTTGCGGTTCCGGAACAGCACGAACGAGGTGAGGCCGAGGCGGTCGACCAGGCTGCGGCTGTGCGCGGCATCGAGCTTGGGCAGGCACTTGGGCAGGGTGAACGCGTACAGCCCCAGCAGCAGCGAGGCGCCCGCCGCCACGTGGAACTGCGCCGCGGAGGCCTTGAAGCCGAGCAGGCTCGTCGTCCAGGTGGCGGCGATGAAGCCCACCGTGCCCCACACGCGGATCGGCGGGTAGGTGCTCACCACGTCGAGGCCGTCCTGCTTCAGCGCGTTGTACGCCACCGTGATCGAGAGCGAGATGGTGGGCATGTAGAAGCACATGTACAGCAGCACCGCCCAGAACATCCGCTGCGGATCGCCGGCCAGCGGTATCGCCAGCAGCATCGCCGCGCCCAGGAGGTGGAACAGGCCGTACAGCCGCTCGGCATTGATCCACTTGTCCGCCACGATGCCGGCCAGCGAAGGCATGAACAGCGAGGCGATGCCCATGGTCGAGAAGATCGCGCCGAAGCTGGTGCCCGACCAGTGCAGGGTCTGGAACCACCACGTGCCGATGGTCAGCAGCCAGGCGCCCCAGACGTAGTACTGGAGAAAGTTCAGGACGACGAGGCGGAGCTTGAGGCTCATGGGTGTGGCATCCCCTGTGCGGCCGGGGACGATCCCGTGGCCATGCGTTCGATCCGGGCAGGTTAGAGGAAGCCTCGGCGAGGCGGCAAGGCGCGTCGCAGCGCGGCGGAGTCAATCGTGCAGCGCCGCCGCCACGCGTGCGCGCAGCACCGGCAGCAGCTCGGCCTCGAACCACGGATGGCGCATCAGCCACGGCCGGTTGCGCGGGCTGGGATGCGGCAGCGGCAGCACGCCGTGCGCGAGGTGCTCGCGCCAGGCCTGCACGGTCTCGGTGAGCGTGCGGCCGCGCCGTTCGCCGAGCATGCCTGCCTGCGCATACTGGCCGATCGCCAGCGTCAGCCGCACCTGCGTGAGCCGCGGCAGCAGCAGCGGATGCCAGGCCGGCGCGCACTCGGGGCGCGGCGGCAGGTCGCCGCCCTTGCCGGTGCCGGGGAAGCAGAAGCCCATCGGCACGATGGCGATCTTGTCGGCGTCGTAGAACGTGGTTTTGTCCACGCCCAGCCAATCGCGCAGGCGGTCGCCGCTGGGGTCGTTGAACGGGATGCCGGTCTCGTGCACCTTGCGCCCCGGCGCCTGGCTCACGATCAGCAGCCGCGATTGCAGCGACGCCTGCAGCACCGGCCGCGGCCCCAGCGGCAGATGGGCTTCGCAGATGCGGCAGGCGCGGATGCGCGCCATCAGGTGATCGAAGGATTCCGGCTTGCTCATGGCAGCAACTTGCCCGGGTTGAGGATGCCATCGGGATCGAACGCAGCCTTGATGCCGCGCATCAGCTCCAGCGTTGCAGCGGGCAACGCCAGCGGCATGAACTCGCGCTTCACCACGCCGATACCGTGCTCGCCGGAGATCGTGCCGTCCAGCGCGATCACCAGCGCGAATAGCTCGGGCAGGGCGGCGTAGGCGCGCTCGATCTCGTCCACGTCGCGCGGCAGCAGGTTCACGTGCAGGTTGCCGTTGCCGGCGTGGCCGAAGCTCACCACGGGCACGGCGTGTTTTTCCGCCAGTTGGCGCACGCCGTCCACCAGTTCGGGCAGGCGGCTCACCGGCACCACCACGTCCTCGTTGATCTTGTGCTGGGTGGCCGCGCGCTGGGCCAGCGACAGCGCCTTGCGCGCGGCCCACAGCGCCTGCGTCTGCGCCGCGTCGCGGGCGACTTCCAACCGTTCGAGGCCGTCCACGCGCGCGGCGGCCTCGATGGCGGCGACCGCGCCGTCCAGCGCGTGCGGTTCGCCGTCCACCTCGATCAGCAGCAGCGCCTGCGCCTGCGGCACGCCGGCGTCGGGCATGAAATCGCGGGCCAGCTTGAGCGCCAGCGCGTCCATGAACTCCAGCGCGCAGGGCGTGGCCGGCTGCGCCATGATCCGCGCCACGGCCTTCGCGGCGCTGGCCGTGTCGCGATAGCTGGCGCGCAGCGTGCGCACCGCGGATGGCTTGGGCGTGAGTTTCAGCGTGGCCTCGGTGATCACGGCCAGCGTGCCTTCCGAACCGACCAGCAGGCGCGTGAGGTCGTAGCCGATCGCGCTCTTGGTGGTCTGCGTGCCGCAGCGGAAGCTCGCGCCGCTGCCGGCCACCGCGCGCAGGCCCAGCACGTTGTCACGCGTCGAGCCGTATTTCACCGCGTGCGGCCCGGAAGCGTTGCAGGCGAGATTGCCGCCCACGCAGCACCACGGCGCCGAGCCCGGATCGGGCGCCCAGAAGAAGCCGTGCGGCGCCAGCGCCTGCTGCAGCGCCTCGTTCGTCACGCCCGGCTCCACCACCGCGAGGCGGTTGTCCGGATCGATGCGCAGGATGCGGTTCATGCGCTGGAAATTCGCCACCACGCCACCCGCCACCGGCACCGATGCGCCGGTGGAACTGGTACCACCGCCGCGCGCGGTGAGCGCCGCGCGATGCTCGCGGCAGGCGCGCACCAGCGCTTCCACCTGCGCGTGCTCGGTGGGGAACACCACGGCGTCGGGCAGGTGCTCGTAGCGGGAGTTGTCGCGGGCGGCGGCACGACGCTCCGCCTCGCTGGTGGTCATGGTGCCGGCCGGGAATGTCGCGAGCAGTCGGTTGAGAAAGGCGGGGGGCAGTGGCATCGCGCAAGTCTAATGCTGACCGGGCGACTTGCTTGCCGGAAAACGGTCAGTAAGCCGGACAACCCTATGCCGGGCCCTGCTACTGCACCCGATTCTTGGTATGGAACCAGCCCATCAGCTGCGCCTGCTGCTGGTCGTGCCGGATGCCCGAGGCCATCCAATCCCAAGCGCACTTGGTGAGGGAGCGAAGGCCCAGAAGTTCCTCCACGAGATCTTTCTGCTTCCGGTCTGGCTGGATTTTGGCGTCAAGCCGCCGAAGCGGCAGATGGTACACGGGGACGCCGTGGTGGACGCCGTGGTTGCTGGCCTCCAGCAGGACGTCCGCGGGGTCTGCAACCTTGCCGCGACCGATGTGGTCGCGCTGGGCGGAAACTGTATTCGCAAAGGGCTGGATGAGGGCCGGAAGATCTGCCGCATGCGTTTTGGCATCGTCCGTGCAGTCGCCAAGGTCGGTCGTCTGTTCATGCAGAAGGCCCTTCCGACTTTGATTTCAATGTTGGACACGACCTCTGCGGTGTGCGAGAAGGCGGCACGCGACCTCGGTTGGCGCCCCAGACGATCGGCTTGGGATGCCCGTCTCGATGCGTTGAGGTCGTTGAACAGGGCTTGATTGAGGTCGCGACGGGGCGTATCGCAACAAGGAAACCCACACGAGGGCGGATGGTGACAAGAACATGAGTACTTTGGTCACATCGCGACGCACAGCGTCAGTCGTTCTACAAAAGCTGAGGGCGTTATGGATGCCATAACGCCCCGCCGGCTCCCGGCCGATTTCACGTTTGTTGTTGCCGACGATCATCCTTCCGTGGTCTTGGCGGTCCGTCAGATCTGCGAGAACTGGTTGGGCATCCCGAAGAAGCGGTTCGCCACTACGCAATGCAGTCGTGCGCTTCTTGATCTTTGTGTGACTCCCAGCGCCATCCCAAGGATCATCGTGCTTGATCTCGTGATGCCAGGTGACATCAAGCGCGCAGCCCTGGTACGCGCAGTGCGATGCGCTGATCCTCAAGCACGTGTGGTGGTGTATTCGGCCGACGAGAGCCCCTTTCTGTTCAAGGCTGTGACAAATTCTGGTGCGATGGCCTACGTCTCCAAGAGTAGCCCGCCCACGGCGCTCGTCGATGCGATCGTCGCCGTCAGCGAGGGGCGGCCATACGTCGATGACCACATCGACTTCAAGGTGCTGAAGGAGCATCCGTGGGCGACTCTCACCGAGAGTGAGCGTGCTGTATTGCTGGCTTTCTGTCGTGGATGCAACGCCAACGAAATCGTGGCTGATACCGGTCGCAGTTACTCCACGGTCACCACGCACAAGTACAACGGCCTCCAGAAGCTTCGTCTTCGTGACGTCGCCAATCTTCTGCCCTACCTCTATGCCAACGGCTTGATCTGCGAGCTGGATGGTGACGTAAAGGCATAAAACGCCAGACGCGTCCAGTCTCAGTTAGGGGTGCTCCCTGCAGGCCAGTCTGCACCGCTGACCTCGGCATCAGCTTGAGCGTGGTCCACGCTTGTACGGCATGTGGCCTAGTAATTTTCCCAATTTTCTTTTGGCCTCCTTGCTTCCATATTTGTCCACGGGGACGAGAGGAGCATAGGTTCTCTGTTGCGATTCGAGTCCGTCCATCCGCTCTGTTCCCGTTTGGGCGGGACCATTGCGATGGGAAGAGGTTTAGAGGCTGCGCAGATGGCAGCTTGCAGGCTGATAAGGAAGAGGCGCCATGGATACGCATAGGACGTGCTCTGGCGATGGACCGCCGCACCAGTTCGAGTGACGTTGTCAGAGATCGGTGAACGCTCTGTGGGGAGTGCATCCCAATGGGATGCAAGGACGAAGGTAGTCAGGAGCCGATGCGAGTGTCGGGAGCGCCGTTGTTCAGACAGGAAGTCATGGAGGCCCGCCGCGGCGAATGGCTGGGCTCCATCATCATCGCGGCGCCCTTGTCGCGTTGGGTGCTGACGCTGCTGGCGGTAGCGCTTGCCGCCGCCATCCTGTTGTTCCTCGTCTTCGGCCACTACACCCGCCGCGAAACCGTGGCTGGGCAACTGGTGCCCAGCGCCGGCCTGCTCAATATCGTGGCGCCCAGTGCCGGCACCCTCAGCAAGCTGCATGTGCACGACGGCCAACGGGTCAAGGCCGGCGACGTGCTGCTGGAACTTTCCAGCGATCAGGACAGCGCGGCCTTGGGCGACACCCACGTCCTGGTTGGGCAGCAGCTCGACGCCCAGCGCGCACGCCTGCAGGCCGACCTCGCCAACCAGCAACAGTTGGCCCAACAGCAGGCCGAGGCCCTGCGCGGCAAACTCGCCCTGCTGCAGGCGCAGCTGGCGCAGATCGCCGGCCAGCAAGCCATCGTGCGGCAGCAAGTGACCAGCAACCAGCACCTGCTCGAACGCATTGAGCCGCTAGGCGCCAAGGGCTACGTCTCCGAAGTGCAAATCCAGCAGCAGCGTGCTGCGGTGCTGGATGCGCAAAGCCAGCTCAAGGCGCTGGTCCGCCAGCAACTGGACACCCGCCAGCAGCTCGATGCGGCCCGGCAGCAACTGGCGCAACTCCCGCTGGATAGCGCGGCCAAGCGCAACGACACCGAGCGCCAGCTTGCCGGCGTGGCCCAGTCCATCGCCCAGAACGAGCTGCAGCGCGCCACTGAACCGCCCCGACTTTCTCGGAGGCTGTTTGGTTTGAGTCACGCGGCCTTGGCCAGCGCAGCCTGTTGCCGATAGTAAGCCGCTTCGGCTTCCGCTGGCGGGATATTCCCGATCGGCCCCAGCAGTCGGTGGTGGTTGAACCAGTGCACCCAGTCGAGCGTGGCCATCTCCACCGCCTCGCGGTTGCGCCAGAACCGCCGGTGGATCACCTCAGCCTTGTACAGCCCGTTGATGGTCTCGGCCAGCGCGTTGTCGTAGCTGTCGCCCACGCTGCCGACGGAGGGCTCGATGCCGGCTTGGGTCAGGCGCTCGGTGTAGCGGATCGACACGTATTGCACACCGCGGTCGCTGTGGTGGACCAACGCGTCATCGCCGGCCCGGCGCCGGGCGTGCAGCGCCTGCTCCAGGGCGTCGAGCACGAAGTCGGTGCGGGCCGAAGAGGACACCTTCCAGCCGACGATGCGGCGGGCGAACACGTCGATCAC
>OFTX01000109.1_pt1 | contig 51358 bp, 50 predicted proteins | sample 1775051 | NCBI WGS metagenome assembly OFTX01 (sample SAMN08195772, study PRJEB24354) | sludge metagenome | isolation source: sludge from phenol fed wastewater aerobic bioreactor A | place: India: Nagpur | collected 2016-09-15 | reverse complement strand
CAGTTGCGGCACTTCGGCCGCTGGCCGGCGGCGCCGATGTTGTGTCCGGGCGTTTCCCGGATGTGGACGTGCTGGTCCGGGCTTTCCGACACGCCGCCGCCGATAATGGTGAAATTCTCCTTCTGGTCGGAGCCAGGCGTGTGTGCGTCGATAAAGGCGGTCTTGCACGGCACCAGATCGCCGTAGCGCACGATGCGCTGCTCCATTTCCTGCGGTGTCATTTTCTCATCCTGTCTTGAGTAGAATCTGCTTCCAGATCGCGGTTTCGTCGAAGAGCACGTATTCCCGCCGCAGCCCCCAAGGCCCGAACTCGGCATGGCTGATCGCCATTACATGCACTTCGGCTCCGGTCGGCGCGCCGAAAGCGCCCCAGCCCTCGTGCTTGCCGGTCAGTGACCAGCGCAGGGCAGCGCGGGGCGCAAACTCGGCATCGTCACGGCCGATGACGTGATGGATTTCGAAGCGAGCATTGGGAAAGGCGGCGCGCAAGCCGAGCCAGAACTGGTCGGCGTCGCCATGACCGTGGCCGGTTACTCCGCCGGGCAGTTCAAGCTGGACGGCGCGGTCGTATTCCACGGGAATGGCGGCCAGGTCCGCCCCCATGATGCGGGTCAGGATCTGTTGATAGCGCTGGCCTACCGGATGATCGTTGCCGCGCCCGTCATAACCGCCTTTCACATCCATCGCAGGCGTGAAGGGCCGGACGCAGTTCCCCGGACCTCCCTCGCGTTCGATCAGATCGGCGGCGAACGCCTTCGGATCCCAACCCATCTGGCGAACGATCGCCCCCTGGTCGCGCACCAGCCACTCATCGTAGATCTGGTTGTCGCGTGCGGCGCAGTCGGCCAGGATGCGGTAGGTCAGCTTCTTGCCGGTCGCCTCGCCATACATGCCCGAGCGCGTATGCGTGGCCTGCGAGAGGAGCCGGTGCGAGGAGAGGAAGCCGTCTGCCTCGTTGCCGCACCAGATCACGTCCTCACCGAGCAGGGTGCGGTCGGGGAACTCGGCGAGCGTCGCCAGGGTGGCGGCGATGACGTTCCGGTTGCCGATCACCAGCGAGGCCGGCGAGCGCACAGCCATGGTCTCGGCGTAGTAGTGATGCAGGGTCGCGATCCTGCGGTCCTCCCATATCTCCTTGGTGATCCCGATGATGAAATCGGGAAAATCCTTGAATTTGGGATCAAAGCCTTTCAGTGCCATTTCAATGCCTCATCCTGCGGTCCAGCCGCCGTCGACCAGAAGCGAGGCGCCGGTCACCATCGCCGCTGCATCGCTCGCCAGGAAAACGACGGCGCCCATGATGTCCTCGACTTCGGCCGGCCGGCCGAGCTTGATCTTTGACGCGATCCAGGCTGCTCGCTCCGGGTTTGCAAACGTCGGTTCGGTGAGCGGCGTTCGGACGAAGGTCGGGCAGATGGTGTTGACGCGGATGCGGTGAGGCGCCAATTCGATCGCCGCCGATTTGGTCATGCCTTCGATCGCATGCTTGGTCGCGGCATAGACCGTTCGGTCGACGCCGCCGATATGTCCCATCTGCGAGGATATGGTGGTGATCGAGCCGCCATTCCCCGCCGCCACCATGCCGCGCGCAACAGCTTGGGTTGCGAAATAGGCGCCGCGCAGATTGATGTTCACAACGGCGTCGAAATCCGTCGTGGTGGTGTCGGTGAAAGGCGCGTGACGAGCAGTTCCCGCATTGGAAACAAAGACGCCGAACGGGCCGGCCGCCTCGATCGCCGCGGTCGTCGAGCTGCTCGGCAAGGTCAAGACGCTGGTCTGGAACGGCCCCTTCGGCGCCTTCGAGATCGAGCCCTTCGACGCCGCCACCAACGCCGTCGCCCTCGAGGCGGCGCGTCTGGCGGCCGCGGGCGAGCTGGTCGCGGTCGCCGGTGGCGGCGACACCGTGTCGGCGCTGAACCATGCCGGCGCCGCCGAGGACTTCACCTACATCTCCACCGCCGGTGGCGCCTTCCTCGAGTGGCTCGAGGGCAAGGCGCTTCCCGGCGTCGAGTGCCTGCGCAAGGCATAATCCGCCCGCGCCCGACGTGACCCACGGCCCGGACCTCACCGTCCGGGCCGTTCGTCGTCCGTGCCCGCCTTACCCGCGCCGAATTCGCGGGCGATTTGACATCGCGGCCCGAAGGGACTTGAACCTCGGGAGCCCCATTCACTCGAGGAACCGCCCGTGGCCCGTCTCTGTCTCGTCACCCCGCGCAGCATCGATCTCGCGAGCTTCCCCGCGAGCCTCGAGGCCGCGGTCGCGGCCGGCGACGTCGCCTCGCTGATCATCGACCTGCCGACCGCCTCCGACGCCGACCGCCGCCGCGCCGCCGATCACCTGACGCCGATCGCTCAAGGTCACGACGTCGCCGTCCTCGTGCGCAACGACACCCGCGCCGGCGGCCGCGCCAAGGCCGACGGCGTCCATGTCGACACCGGCCTCGCCGATCTGCGCGCCGCGCTCGACACCTTCCACCCCGCCGGCATCGTCGGCGTCGGCGGTCTCGAGACCCGCCACGAGGCGATGGAGGCCGGCGAGACCGAGGTCGACTACGTCTTCTTCGGCGATCTCGACCGCCCCGAGGAGCCCGAGGCCGCCCGCCGCGCCCTCGACCTCGCCGCCTGGTGGACGCCGCTGTTCGAACCGCCCGTCGTCCTCCTCGGCGGATCGACCCTCCCCTCCTGCGACGAGGCCGCCGCGACCGGCGCCGAATTCGTCGCGCTGCGCGACGCGATCTGGAACGATCCGCGCGGACCGGCCGAGGCCGTGCGCGAGGCGAGCGCGCGTCTCGCCGCCGTCGAACCCGCGAGCTGAGGCCACCGATGTCGTCGCGTCCGCGCTCCTCGCTCGCCCTCGCCGTCGCCGCGCTCGCCCTCCTCGGCCTGCCGGCGCTCGGCCGCGACGCCCGGGCCGAGACCCCGGCCAAGGCGCGGACCGCCCCGCATCGGCCCGAGGCGAAGCCCGCCCCCGCCCCGCTGCCACCCGGCGCCCTGTCGCCCCGGCTGGCGCCGACCCTGCCCGAGCCGACCGAGCGCGTGCTCCACGGCCCGACCATGGCCCCCTCGCCACCGCCGAGCGACGACGATCCCGATCCGGTCTATGCCGCCTTCCAGCGCGGCCTGTGGCTGCGCACCCTGTCGCTCGCCATTCCCCGCGCCGAGGCCGGCGACACCGCCGCCATGACCATGATCGGCACCCTCTACGAAGGCGGCATCGGCATCCCCGTCGATCTCGCCAAGGCCGCCAGATGGTACCGCCTCGCCGCCGACAAGGGCGATCGCGAGGCCCGCTCGGCGCTCGCCCAGATGTATGTCGCCGGGCGCGGCATGCCGAAGGACCTCGGCGAGGCCTGGAAGCTCTTTTCCGCCGCCGCTGCCCAGGATCAGCCGATCGCCCTCTACAACGGCGCGATCATGATGTTCGACGGCCGCACCGCGCCGCACGATCCGGAAAAGGCGACGGCCTGGCTGAAGCGCGCCGCCGAGCTCGGCAACATCGAGGCGCAATACGCCTACGCGACCCTCCTCTCCGACGAGGAGAACCCGCGCCACGATCCCCTCACCGCCGCCCGCTGGATGCGCGAGGCGGCGATGTCCGGCTTCGAGGCGGCCGAGATCGACTTCGCCCTGATGCTGCTCAACGGGCGCGGCGTCGCCAAGTCGCCCGAGAACGCCTTCGTCTGGTTCCACCGCTCGGCGCTGCGCGGCAACGCCATCGGCCGCAACCGGCTGGCCCGCATGTACGCCGTCGGCATCGGCACCGCGCCCGATCCCGTCGCCGCCCTCACCTGGCACACGCTCGCCAAACGCCAGGGCCTGCCCGACATCTGGCTCGAGACCCGCCTCGCCAATCTCTCCGACGAGGCGCGCCGCCGCGCCGTCGCGGAGGCCGACCGCATCGCCGCGCGCGGCGCCGGCGTCGATCTCGAAGCGGACGAAACGCCGCAGCCCCGTCCCACATCCCCCGCCGACGCCGCCCCGAAGCGGCCCTGAACGGCATTCCCCCTTGAACCGGGCGGCGTTTCGTGGTGACGAGAGGCCGAACCCAGAAGCATGGAACGATCGATGGCACGCTCGGCACTCCTCAACGTCATGGTCGACGCCGTCCGCAAGGCGGGTCGCTCGCTGGTGCGCGATTTCGGCGAGGTGGAGAACCTCCAGGTCTCCCACAAGGGACCGGCCGACTACGTCTCCGCCGCCGACCGCAAGGCCGAGCAGATCCTGCGCGACGAACTCTCCCGCGTCCGCCCCGGCTACGGCTTCCTGCTCGAGGAGAGCGGCGTCGTCGAGGGCACCGACCCGGCCCACACCTGGATCGTCGATCCGCTCGACGGCACCACCAACTTCCTGCACGGCATCCCGATCTTCGCGATCTCGGTGGCGCTCCAGCGCAACGACCAGATCGTCGCCGGCGTGATCTACAACCCGATCATGGACGAGCTCTACGTCGCCGAACGCGGCGCCGGCGCCTTCGTCAACGATCGCCGCCTGCGCGTCGCCGCCCGACGCGAACTTCACGAATGCGTGATCGGCACCGGCATTCCCTTCCTCGGCCACGGCGATCACGCCCGCTTCCTCGCCGAGGCCGGCACCGTCATGCGCGAGGTCGCCGGCATCCGCCGCTGCGGCGCCGCCTCGATCGACCTCGCCTGGGTCGCCTCCGGCCGCCTCGACGGCTTCTGGGAGCGCAGCCTCAAGCCCTGGGACATGGCGGCCGGTATCCTGATGATCCGCGAGGCCGGCGGCTTCGTCACCGACCTCTCCGGCCGCGACCGCATGCTCGAGACCGGCTCGGTGATGGCCGGCAACGAGAACGTGCACAAGCGTCTGGCCACTCTGCTCGCCAAGGCCTGACCCGGCCCGGCCGACGCTCGCGGATGTCATGGCCGTGACGCAGGCTGCGTGCTTGTGTCGATCCCCGTCGCCGGTCATGCTGGCGACGGAACCGACGAGAGGTCTGGAATGGCTCGCGATCTGGAACACGAACGTCTCTCCAGTCCTCAGGTCTACCTGTGGCGGATGGTGATCTTCCTGGTGATCGCGGGCTTCGTCGGGGTGATCCTGCAACGGCAGGCGATCACGGCGTTCCATGCCAATCCCGGCCTCAACGGCTTCATCCTCTTCGTCGCCGCCCTCGGCATTCTCCTGGCGATGCGTCAGGTGGTCCGGCTCTTCCCCGAGGTGCGCTGGGTCAACGCCTTCCGGCGCGGCGACATCGACACCTCGACGCTCGCCCGCCCGCGCCTGCTCGGGCCGATGGCCGCGCTGATCGGCGATCGCGGCACCACCGGGCTCACCCCGGCGGTCAACCGCTCGATCCTCGATTCGATCGGCATGCGCCTCGACGAGACCCGCGAGATCACCCGCTACATCGCCGGCACCCTGGTCTTCCTCGGCCTGCTCGGCACCTTCACCGGCCTCTCCGAGACGGTCTCCTCGGTCGGCGACACGCTGAAGACGCTGAACGCCGGGGCGAGCGATCTCGGCGTCGTCTTCGAGGACCTCAAGACCGGCCTCGCCAAGCCGCTCGCCGGCATGGGCATCGCCTTCTCGTCCTCGCTGTTCGGCCTCGCCGGCTCGCTGGTGATCGGCTTCCTCGACCTCCAGGCCGGCGCCGCGCAGAACCGCTTCTACAACGAGCTCGAGGATTGGCTCGCCGCCGAGACCGATCTCGAGGTCGCGAGCCCCGCCGCCGGTGGCGCCACCGAGAGCCTGCGCGCCTCGATCGATCGCCTCGCCCGCGCCGCCCAGGACGGCGGCGGCGGCCGCAACACGGCGGCCGCCCTGGTCGATCTCTCCGAATCCCTGCGTGAACTGGTCGGACAGGTCCGCTCCGAACAGGCGCAGATGCGCACCCTGATCGACAGCCAGTCCGACGAGGCCCGCGCCACCCGCGCCGCGCTCGAGCGCATCGCCGACGGCCTCGCCCCCCGCCCCCGTGAGACCGACGGGAGGTGACGATGCGCTCCGCCCGCCGTCGTTACACGCCCTTCGACTATTGGCCCGGCTTCGTCGACGCGCTGTCGACCCTGGTGCTGGTGATCGTCTTCCTCTTGTCGGTGTTCATGCTGGCGCAGTTCTTCCTGTCGCGCGAGATCTCCGGCAAGGACAACGCCCTCGTCAAACTGCAGAAGCAGATCGCGCAATTGACCGAGCTCCTGTCGCTCGAGCGCGGCGGCCGTGCCGAGCTCGACGGCGAGGCTTCGCGTCTGCGCGCCGGCCTCGCCGAGGCGACCGCCGAGCGCGACCAGCTCCAGTCGCGCCTGACCGCGCTGCAACAGGGCGCCGCCGCCGGGGCCGACGCCCGCGCCGGCGCCGACGTCGCCCTCGACGCCGAAAAGCGCCTCTCCGCCCAGGCCCTCGCCCAGGTCGAACTGCTCAATCAGCAGATCTCGGCGCTGCGCCGTCAGATCGCCGCCCTCGAACAGGCCCTCGACGCCAGCGAGAACCGCGACAAGGAGAGCCAGACCAAGATCGCCGATCTCGGCAAGCGCCTGAACGTCGCGCTCGCCCAGCGCGTCCAGGAACTCCAGCAGTACCGCTCCGACTTCTTCGGCCGCCTGCGCGAGATCCTCGGCAACCGCCCCGACATCCGCGTCGTCGGCGACCGCTTCGTGTTCCAGTCGGAGGTTCTGTTCCCGGTCGGCTCAGATGCCTTCGACGAGCAGGGCAAGGCCGCGCTCGACCGGCTCGCCGGAGCGGTGCGCGATCTCGAGCGCGAGATCCCCCCGGACGTGCCCTGGACGCTGCGCATCGACGGCCACACCGACGATCGGCCGATCGCCGCCGGTGGCCGCTTCGCCTCCAACTGGGAACTGTCGGCCGCCCGCGCCATCGCCGTCGTGCGCCGTCTGGTCGAGGACGGCGTCTCGCCGAAACACCTGGTCGCCGCCGCCTTCGGCGAGTTCCAGCCGCTCGAGGACGGCAAGACCGAGGAGGTCTATGCTCGCAACCGCCGGATCGAGATCCGCCTGACCGATCGCTGACCCCGCGCCTTCTCGGAGCCGATCATGAGCGATGCCCCCGCCTCCGCCCCGCCGATCCGCTACCCGCCCGGCATCGCCGGCAAGCGCCGCAAACCGTGGCTGAGGAAACAGGCCCGCCTGCGCCGGACCTTGCGCGAGATCGTCGCCTACGTCCCCGCTCATGGCGCGGAAGTGGTCGACCTCTGGGTCGCCTCCTGGGCGCGCACCCTGCCCGAGATCGATTTCGAGGCGCGCCGCCCCTGGATCGCCGATCGCCTCGCCGAGGCCGAGGGCAAAGGCATCGCCGTGCGGGTCGCCTTCTCCGAGGTCGGCGACGCCATGGGTTTCGTGATGATCGATCCCGCGACCGGCTGGCTCGACCAGATCGCCGTCCACCCCGCGTTCTGGGGCGCCGGCATCGCCGAGGCCCTGATCGACGCGGCCCGCCGGATCTCGCCCGCCCGCATCGGCCTCGACGTCAACGCCGACAATCCCCGCGCCGTCGCCTTCTATCGCCGGCAGGGCTTCGGGGTGACCGGCGAGGGCCGCAATCCCCGCTCGGGCCTGCCGACCCTGGTGCTCGAATGGCGCCCGGCCGCAGCCGTCGCCCCGAAGAGCTGAACGACGAGCACCGGGCGAGGGATCGCCCCCCTGAACGAAGAACGCCGGGCGAGGGTTCGCCCGGCGTCGGTCGTCACGGATCCGGCGGCGCGCCTCGTCGCCGACGCCTCGCGTCGGGAGAGCCTCGCGCCGGGAGGAAGGATCAGGCGCAGCGCTTGAAGAGGTCGTCCAGCGCCTGGAGGCGGCTGTTCATCGACTCGTTCATCGCGTGAGCGACCGGAATGGCGGCGATGCCGATGCGCTTGCCGGTCACCAGCGAGACCGAGATCTCGCCGTCCGCGCCGTCGACGGCGACGGACTTGACGGTCGGCAGATCGGAAACCATGGCGGCGATGAGATCGGTCATCTCGTAGACCGAGAGCCGAGCCTTTCCGAGGAGTTCGTTCGGGTTGACGCGTTGGCCGGCGATCATGGTGGGTGCCCTCGGGTTGTTCTCCGGACCTTCCCTTCGAAGATCCGTCTGTTTGTCGTAGAATTGTACCGATCGAGTATTTCGCGGACCTTAAGGTCATGGCGCGCCGCTCTACTCGTCCACGTCACGACCTCGACTTGGTGAATCCCTCGTTTCGACCGGCCGCCACCGGCGAGGAAGGTCCGAGCCGTCGCTTCGCGGCCGCTTCCTCGCAACGACTCGTGACTTTTTTGCGACCGCGAAGACGGCCCTCGCGAATATCCCCTCCGCCGCCGACCCCGCTCTCGATCCCGTCCCGGGACGAAACGCCGAAGCGCCGGCGCCTCCTGTCCCGAGACGACGCAAAACGCCAGAGAATCGCCACGATTTCACCGTCGATTAAGGTTTCCGAACGATCATCGTGGGGTCCGGTCATCCGGATTTCGAGTGGTTCGCCACTCGGCTCGTTGCCTCCCATGAGACTTGCGCGAGAGCCGCGCGACCCGCGGCTCTCGATTTTTCGAGACGGCCGTGCTCCCTCCGGCGCCGCGACGCGCCCCGGCGTTAACCCTGTCTTCGAAAAGTAGAGGGAAGTCCGAGGTTCGGCTGCGGTTCTGGCATCGCTGCTGCTATGCCGGAAGGATCGAAGATCGGTGTCCCGCGCGGAGACCGTCGGCGACGCGACGAGGAGATGGGTGATGAACCGGGACGTTCCGACCGATCGAGGCCCCGAAGGCGGCGAAACCGTCGACTTCGCGACGCGCTTTGCCGGCTCCGAGACCTTCCGCGCGCTGTTCCGCGAGGGCATGGCGCTGGTCGAGGAGACCGCCTCCTATCTCGACGGCCCCGGCCGCAGCGAGAGCCGTGGCCTGTCGCGCGCGGCGTCCCTGATCTACGCGACCGAATCCATGCGCCTGACCACCCGCCTGATGCAGCTCGCCTCCTGGCTCCTGCTCCAGCGCGCCGTCAACGAAGGCGAGATGACCCAGGAACAGGCAGGCCTCGAGAAGGCCAAGGTCCGCATCGAGAGCGACCGCCCCGAGCGCGCCGGCCCCGGCTGGGACGAAGTGCCGGAGACGCTGCGCGATCTCGTCGACCGCTCGCGCCGCCTCCAGGAGCGCATCCGCAAGCTCGACGACGCCATCTATACCGCCGAGGAACCGCAGGCCCGCGAGGCCGTGCCCAATCCGGTCGCCGACCAGCTCGGCCTCCTCGCCCGCGCCTTCGAGGCCGACTGAGCCTCCCGGCGCGGCCGCGCCCCGGCCACGCGCTCGGGGCGCCCCCGTCCCTCCGTCGCACGGACATCAAAAAACCCCGGCCTCTCGACCGGGGTTCTTCATGTCGTCGACGTCGTTTGGGTCGATCAGAGACCGAAGCCCTTGAACTTGTCCTTGAAGCGCGAGATGCGGCCGGCGCGGTCGAGCATCGTCTGCGAGCCGCCGGTCCAGGCCGGATGCGAGCTCGGGTCGATGTCGAGGTTCAGCGTGTCGCCTTCCTTGCCCCAGGTCGAGCGCGTGAAATACTCGGTGCCGTTGGTCATCACCACCTTGATGGTGTGATAGTCGGGATGGATGCCCTGCTTCATCGTGACTGCCCCACTCTGGTGACCCACCTCGCAGGACGCGCATCGTCGATGCGGAGCGAGAGCGATCACGTGATCGTGTCCAAAGAGATCGCAACGAAGACGAGGCCGCGTCGGCGCATGCGACGTAGCCGTCTCGTCGGTTCGGGCGCGTACATAGCTCAATTGAACGAGGTGAACAAGGGCGAGTGGCGCGCCGTCCCGCGCTTTCCCGCCGCGTTCGCCCCGGGCCGGCGCCGAAATCACGGTGTCGGGACTTGATCCGACGCTTCGAAGAGTTCAAGGAAAACCCTTCCCGCGCTCCGAGCCGACTTCGGGCGCCCTCGACGAGGACCCTGAGACAGTGGCGAGATCCGCGAACACCACCGATGCCTCCGGCCGGCCCGCTCAGCGCCGTTCCGTCCGCCCCCTCAAGGCCCTCTTCCCCCTCGTGGCGCGTCATCGCGGACACGCTTTCGCCGCCCTCGCCGCCCTGATCGCCGCCGCCGGCGTCACGCTGGCCCTGCCGCTCGCGGTCCGGCGGATGATCGACCACGGCTTCTCCGCCGCCGACAGCGCCTTCATCGATCGCTATTTCGCGGTGCTGATGGTTCTCGCCGGCGCGCTCGCCCTCGCCTCCGCCACCCGCTACTATCTCGTCACCTGGCTCGGCGAGCGCATCGTCTCCGATCTGCGCCGCCAGGTCTTCGCGCACGTGACCCGGCTCTCGGCCGACTTCTACGACCGCTCGCTCTCCGGCGAGATCGTCTCGCGCCTGACCGCCGACGCCACCCAGATCAAGGCCGCCGTCGGCGCCTCCGCCTCGATCGCGCTGCGCAATCTCTTCCTCTTCCTCGGTGCCGTGACGATGATGGTCGTCACCAGCCCGCGCCTGTCGGCCTATGTGCTGCTCGCGATTCCCTTCATCGTGCTGCCGCTGGTCGCCTTCGGCCGCAAGGTGCGCGCCCGCTCGCGCCTCGCCCAGGACACGCTCGCCGGCGCCGCCGCCTTCGCCTCCGAGAGCATCGGCGGCATCCGCGCGCTCCAGGCCTTCGGCAACGAGGGCGCCGCCGTCTCCCATTTCGGCGCCGCCGTCGAGCGCGCCTTCGAGGCCGCCCGCTCCTCGACCAAGGCACGCGCGCTCCTCACCGCCGTCGCCATCTTCATGGTGTTCGGCTCGGTCGTGGCGGTGCTGTGGACCGGCGCCCGCGACGTCCTCGACGGGCGGCTGACCCCCGGCACGCTGTCGCAATTCGTGCTCTATTCGGTCTTCGCCGCCGGCGCGCTCGGCGAACTCTCCCAGGTCTGGGGCGAGATCTCGCAGGCCGCCGGCGCCGCCGAGCGCCTCTCCGAGCTCCTCGCCGAGACCCCGACCATCGCCGCCCCGGCGAACCCGGTCGCCCTGCCGACGCCGCCGCGTGGCGAGGTCCGCTTCGAGACGGTCCGCTTCGCCTATCCCGGCGCGCCCGATCGCGGCGTCCTCGACGGCGTCGACCTCACCGTCACGCCGGGCGAGAAGGTCGCCCTGGTCGGCCCCTCCGGCGCCGGCAAGTCGACGCTCTTCCATCTGCTGCTGCGCTATTACGATCCCGCCGCCGGCCGCGTGCTCGTCGACGGCGTCGACGTCAAGACCGCCGATCCGACGCTGGTGCGCGACCGCATCGCCATCGTTCCCCAGGACACGGTGATCTTCGCCGACACGATCATGGAGAACATCCGCTACGGCCGCCGCGACGCCACCGACGCCGAGGTGATCGAGGCCGCCCGCACCGCGCTCGTCGACGAATTCGTCGCGAAGCTCCCCGAGGGCTGGGCGACCCAGGTCGGCGAACGCGGCGTCACGCTCTCCGGCGGTCAGCGCCAGCGCATCGCCATCGCCCGCGCCGTGCTCCGCGCCGCGCCGATCCTCCTCCTCGACGAGGCCACCAGCGCCCTCGACGCCGAGAGCGAGGCCTTCGTCCACACCGCGCTCGAGCGCCTGATGGTCGGCCGCACCACCCTGGTGATCGCCCACCGCCTCGCCACCGTGCTCGAATGCGATCGCATCCTGGTGCTCGACGGCGGCCGCATCGTCGAGGAAGGCACCCACGAGCGCCTCGTCGCCGAGGACGGTCTCTATGCCCGTCTCGCCCGTCTCCAGTTCCAGGGCGGCGCCGGAACCGAGACGCCGGCGGTATGAGACGCGCTCTTCGCCGAGCCGAAAGAACAAGGGGCCCGACGAGGGCCCCTTTTTCGTCTCCGCGTCGCGTGGCGAGGCCCGCGATCAGCGCTTCAGATAGATGCTCGACGTGCTGACCGATCCGCTCGCCGCCGAGATCGGCTTGTCGCTCGACGCCAGCGTCCAATTGACGGTGTTCATGATCAGCGTGTTGAGCACCATGGTCAGCTTGTTGGACGAGACGCTGGCGCCCGAGTTGAGGGTCAGGTTGCGGCTCGGCAGATACATCAGCCCTTCCATGTTGGCGCCGTTGGTCGCGTTCATCGTGAAGGAGGTCTTCGCGAGGTTCGACGCCTCGTACCACAGGAGATTGGCGTAGGTGCCGGTCGTCGGCGCGGTCAGATTGAGCTTCACCGTGCCGTTGAACTGGATGTAGGACGTGTCGGCGAAATAGAAGGTCACGCCGGTGCCGTTCCAGGTGCCGCCGTTGACGTTGACGCCGCCGCCCTTGAAGACGTAGACGCCGGGCTGGAAGTTGACCGTCGGGGCGTTGTTGAGGTTCTGCCAGCCGCAATAGACGCCCGGATAGGCCGTGACCGTGCCGCCGTTGACGTTCTGATTGGAATAGGTGCAATTCGCCGAGGCCGGCACCGGCAGCGTCCCGGCGAAGGGATCCGCCGCCGTGGTGCAGCTCTTGACGAGCGAGGCGTGGCTGCCGCCGTTGTCGAGCACCTGCGAGCCCGCGACACAGGTCTTCTTGGTGGTGAAGACCGTACCCGCGTTGAAGGTCGCGGCGGGATTGCCGGTCGACTTGACGTCCACCTGGCAATCGGGCGCCGACAGATTGGCGCCGCTGTTGAGCAGGAGCCCCGGCGTCGCGGTCGTGCTCAGGAGCAGGATGCAGACCTTGTTGGCCGTCACCGGCTTCACCGCCGTCGCCGTCACCTGCAGCGCCAGCGCGTCGACCGAGAAGAGCCCCGCGACCGAGGTCGCCAGCGACGCCGCCGCCGTGCCCTTGTAGTTGCCGTCGGCGTCGTAGCCGAAGGATTTCGAGGTGACCTTCACCGTCGTGTCGAGCGCGCCGGTGAAGGTCTTGTCGGCCACCGTCGTCCATGACGTCGTGCCGTCCTTGGCGCCGGCGAGCACCGCCGCGTCCATCGCCGCCTGCATCTCGGCGCGGGCGCTCGAGGCGCGGGAGAAGTCGATCGCCATGCCGATGCCCATCATCATCGGCAGGGCCGCCAGGGCCACGATCACCACGATCTGCCCGCCGCGATCGGCGAGGAAACGGTCGAACAAAGTCTTCGATCCGACCAGCCGACCGATACCGCAGAGAGAGGTGCGGCGTTTTCTTTCGAAGATGGGCATGCCCCGACTCCACTGTCATACGATCTTCGATATGGCAGCAAAGTTTGAAGGGCCTGTTAGCGACCTCGGTAAATGATCCTTGTTCGCAATCTCGGACTCGATCGAGGTTCCTCGGCGTCGCTCGCTCGCGATCACTGCGTCAGCCAGGCCGGCATCGCCTCCCAGCCGAGCTGCTCCTCGAGGCTCACCCGGCGCCGCACGACCGCGAAACGCCCGGCGTCCACAAGCACTTCCGGCACGAGGTCGCGGGCGTTGTAGGTGCCCGCCATGGTCGCGCCATAGGCGCCCGCCGTCGCCAGGAGCACCAGATCGCCGGACGAGAGCCGCGGCAACATCCGCCGCTTGGCGAACGTGTCGGAAGATTCGCAGATCGGCCCGACCACGTCGTAGGCGAGGCTTTCGATATCCGATTCCGGCAGCTTCACCGGCACGATGTCGTGGTGGCTGTCGTACATTGCCGGGCGCATCAGATCGTTCATGCCGGCATCGACCACCGCGAAGCGGATCTCGCTGCCTTCCTTGACGAATTCGACCCGGGTGACCAGCACGCCCGCATCCGCCACGATCGACCGCCCCGGCTCGACCGCGAGCGCGCAACCGAGATCGCCGACCGTCTCGCGGATCGTCGCGGCGATCTCCGAAGGCGTCGGCGCCAGCTCGTTCTGATAGGGAATGCCGAAGCCGCCGCCGAGGTCGAGCCGCTCGATCGTGTGGCCGCGCTCGCGCAAGCCCCGCACCAGACCCGCCATGCGGCGGTAGGCCTCCGCGAAGGGCTTGGTCGCCAGGATCTGCGAGCCGATGTGCACCGCGAGCCCGACCAGGCGGATGTTGCCCATCGCCTTCAGCTCGTTGTCGAGCCGGCCGAGCCGATCGGCGTCGACGCCGAACTTGTTGTCGCGCTTGCCGGTGGTGATCTTGGCGTGGGTATCGGCGTCGACGTCCGGATTGACCCGCAGCGCCACGTCCGCGACCACCCCGAGCTCGCCCGCGATCCGATCGATCCGCCACAGTTCCTCGTAGGATTCGGCGTTGATCTGATGGATCCCCGCCTTCAGCGCCTGGGCGATCTCGGCATCGGTCTTGCCGACGCCCGAAAAGACCACCCGCGCGGCCGGAATGCCCCCGGCGAGCGCCCGGGTCAGTTCGCCGCCCGAGACGATGTCGGCGCCGGCGCCCTCCGCCGCCAGGATCGACACCACCGCGCGATTGGCGCAGGCCTTCATCGCGTAATGGACGGAGACGCCCAGCGGCGCCAGAGCATCGGCGAGCCCGCGATAGTTCTCGCGCAGACGCTGCGTCGAATAGAGATAGAACGGCGTGCCGACCGCCGCCGCGACCTCGGAGACCTTCACCCCCTCGAGCGCCAGTTCGCCGTCGAGAACGGACCAACAGGAGGCGGGCAGGCGGCGGGTGAGATCGGTCATGACGGGGTCCGTGGAGAACGGGGGGATCGGGACCCGGCGGCGTAGCATGTTTCGCGGGCGGGCGGGAGATCGAAGACGCCCGAATTCGCGGCGGAACCATCGCCGCGCGCCACGGGCGGCCGCCGCGCCGCGCGCCGGCGCACGAGCAATGCCTCAATTTTACTCGGATCGAGGGTATTACGGACTCGTTCCCGGCGGAAACGTCATGTTAACATTGCAATCACTGCGGATGATACCGCCGTCGGACACGTCGTCCGACGGACACCATTGTCAGTAGGTCTTTTCAGCGAAGAACCGGCGAGAGCGATCTCGCCGGTTCTTTTTCTTCGGTTCCGCGATGTCCGCGTCCGTCACCGCGTCAGCGGCTTGTACTTGATGCGATGCGGCTCGACCGCTTGGGCGCCGAGACGGCGCACCTTGTCGGCTTCGTAGTCCTGGAAGTTGCCCTCGAACCACTCGACGTGGCTGTCGCCCTCGAAGGCCAGGATGTGGGTGGCGAGACGGTCGAGGAACCAACGGTCATGCGAGATGACCACGGCGCAGCCGGCGTAGTCCTCGAGCGCCTCTTCGAGCGCGCGCAGGGTCTCGACGTCGAGATCGTTGGTCGGTTCGTCGAGGAGCAACAGGTTGGCGCCGGTCTTCAGCATCTTGGCGAGGTGGACGCGATTGCGCTCACCGCCCGAGAGCATGCCGACCTTCTTCTGCTGGTCGCCGCCCTTGAAGTTGAAGGTCGAGCAGTAGGCCCGGCTGTTGATCTCGCGCTTGCCGAGATAGATCACGTCGTTGCCGCCGGAGATCTCCTCCCACACGGTCTTCTTCGGATCGAGCGCGTCGCGCGACTGGTCGACGTAGCCGAGCTTGACGCTCTCGCCGACGGTGATCGTGCCGGCGTCGGGCGCCTCCTGGCCGGTCAACATGCGGAACAGCGTCGTCTTGCCGGCGCCGTTGGGCCCGATCACGCCGACGATGCCGCCCGGCGGCAGCTTGAAGGTGAGATCGTCGATGAGGAGGCGATCGCCGTAGCCCTTCGAGAGGTGCTCGAAGTCGACGACGTTGTTGCCGAGCCGCTCGGCGACCGGAATGATGATCTGCGCGGTGGAGACCTGCTTCTCGGCCGCCTTCTGCACCAGTTCCTCGTAGCGCTGGATACGCGCCTTGGACTTGGCCTGACGCGCCTTCGGCGAGGCCGAGATCCACTCCTGCTCGCGGGCGAGCGAACGCTGGCGGCCCTCCTCGTCGCGACCTTCCTGGATCATCCGCTTCTGCTTCTGACCGAGCCAGGCCGAATAGTTGCCCTCGTAGGGGATGCCGCGGCCGCGATCGAGCTCGAGGATCCACGAGGTGACGTTGTCGAGGAAGTAGCGATCGTGGGTGACGATCAGCACCGCGCCCTTGTAGTCGCGCAGATGGCTTTCGAGCCACGCCACCGATTCGGCGTCGAGATGGTTGGTCGGTTCGTCGAGCAGCAGCAGGTCGGGCGCCGAGAGCAGCAGCCGGCACAGCGCCACGCGGCGCCGCTCGCCGCCGGAGAGCTTGGTGACGTCGGCGTCGGGCGCGGGGCAACGCAGCGCGTCCATCGCCATTTCCACCTGACTGTCGAGATCCCACAGGCCCTGATGATCGATCTGATCCTGGAGCGTGGTCATCTCCTCCATCAGCTCGTCGGAATAGTCCTCGGCGAGCTGCATCGAGATCTCGTTGAAGCGGTCGACCAGCCCCTTCTTGGCGGCGACGCCCTCCATGACGTTCTCGACGACCGACTTCGCCGGATCGAGCTGCGGCTCCTGTTCGAGATAGCCGACGGTGGCGCCCTGCGCGACCCAGGCCTCGCCGGTGAACTCCTTGTCGAGCCCGGCCATGATCTTCAGGAGGGTCGACTTGCCCGAGCCGTTGACGCCGAGCACGCCGATCTTGGCGTCCGGGAAGAACTGGAGATGGATGTTGTCGAGGACCTTCTTGCCCCCGGGATAGGCCTTCGACAGGCCGTGCATGTAATAGATGTACTGATAGGACGCCATGTGGAGTTCGCCGCTCGCCGTCTGGAATGGGGGGACCACGGCCGGCGTTCGCGTCTTCCGCGCCGCTCCCCGTGTCGATCCAGGTCCTTCTACCGTCCGAACCGCCGGCGAGCAATGAAATCCCGCCGGTTTCACCGGCCGAGAACCGCGAGCCGCTCCTTGCCGTCCATCAGGACGAGGTGGTTCACACGTCCGACGTCGAGATCGAGCCGCAGCGTCTCCGCGCCCACCGTGTATTCGACCGTCGCCGTGCCGCTCTCGCTCCCGGCCGCCAGGATCTCGAGCCGGTCCGGAGGCAGCGTGACGAGATCGCCCGCGCCCCATTTGGCGCGCAGATGGACCGGGACCGGCAGATGGTTGACGACCGCGACGAAGCCCGGCGCCACCACCGGATCGCGCAGGCGGCGGAACCGAAAGGTGCCGGGCGCCGCGTCGGCTCTGCCGTTCGGGGAGATCTCGACCAGCACCGGCCGGGTCGCGGCGTCGCCGAGGAAACAATCCGGGCAGACCTGACGGACGATCGTCGCCGGCACCGCGGCGGGATCGATGAGGGTCATCGGCGCCCCCACCCCGACATGTCCGGGAAAGCCGAGGATGCGCCCGCCGCCGTCGAGGTGGGGCACCAGCACCTGCCGGTCGTCCCCGAAGTTCGGCGTCAATCGGCCCGCTCGGCCGGACAGATCCTGGGACAGGGTCTGCGCGAGGGCCTCGCCTCCGAACAGGGCCACGACGAACGAGGTCGAGAGGAAAGCAGAACGCCGCATGCCGATCTCCTCCGATGTCGGGCGCCGTCGGGTCGAGGCGCGCCCGCCGCCCCCCGCTAGATCCCCTTGGCCGCGTCGCCCTCTCCGGCCGGTCGCGCCGGCTTTCCTTCGTCCGGATTCTGATTGAGCCGCCCCAGCATGTAGCCGACGATCGTGCCGAACAGGCCGAAGGCGGGCGCGATCTGCTCGTTGGTGAAGCCGGCGACGATCAGCACCAGCGACGAGACGACGATCACCACGATGATCAGCGAGCGCAGCAACTGGTCCTTCGAGCCGCCCCTGGTCGCCGTCGTCATGATCAGGATGACCGCGAGGCCGAAGGCGCACACGACCAGCACCAGACCGGCGGAGAGCAACGCCTTGAACCGCTCGACCTCGGGGTCGGTTGTCGACACCGGCACCCAGGCCTTCGCCGCCTCGCGGCGTTCGGCCTCCTGCTCGGTGATCGCGCGGCGCGCGGCGCCGAGATCCGTGGCCGGCGGCGCCGACTGGGCGACGGCGGCGCCCGACGGGGCGAACGGCAGCCACCCGGCATGCGGCACCGACGATGCCGTCAGGCACACGAAGACGAGTACGGCGAGAATCCAGAGGCGTCGCATGCGGGGCCTCCATCGTCGATCCCGGGGGATGAGAAGCAAGGTGAAAAACCTACACGAAACAATCTATAGCTGCAATCCTGCGCCGATCGTGCGGCGGTGCACCATGAAACCGCCGCAAAGGGATTCCATTTGCGCAAGACGGCTCGTCGTCGACGGGAATTTTCTCGTGGTTACTGTTTCGTAAACATCTGGTTCTCCATACTCTCCTTTCGACGCAATCCATCGGGCCAGCGAGGGCCACCCGTTCCATGTGTCGTATTCTCGCCTATACCGGCAGCCCGATCCTCCTCGAGGATCTGGTCTGTCGCCCCGAGCACTCCCTGGTGCATCAGGCGCTCTCCGCCCACGAGGGCAAGACGCCGACCAACGGCGACGGCTTCGGCATCGGCTGGTACGGGGAACGCCCCATACCCGGCTGCTACCGCGAGACCCTGCCGGCGTGGTCGGACGAGAATCTGCGATCGATCTGCGCCCAGGTGCGCTCGCCGCTCTTCTTCGCCCATGTCCGCGCCTCCACCGAGGCCGCCGTCGCCCGCGTCAATTGCCATCCCTTCGTCCACGGCAAGTGGATGTTCATGCACAACGGCCAGATCGGGGGTCACAAGAAGATCCGCCGCGGCGTCGAGGCGCTGATCCCGGACGCGCTCTACGAGCGCCGGGCCGGCTCCACCGATTCGGAGGCCTTCTTCCTCGCCGCCTTCGCGCAAGGGCTCGACACCGACCCGGTCGGCGCGGTCGCCCGCACCATCCACCGCGTCCTCGATCTGCAGAAGACCGCCGGCATCACCGAGGCCTTCCGCTTCGCCGCCTGCCTCACCGACGGCGAACGGCTCTGGGCCTTCCGCTGGTCGTCCGACCCGTTTCCGCCGACCCTCTATCTCTCGACCCGCGACGACGGCGCCATCGTCGTGTCCGAGCCGATCGACGAGGCCTGCGACAGCTGGGTCTCCGTGCCCAAATGCGGCTACGTCACGCTGACGCGCGGCCGCGCTCCGGAATTCGGCAGTCTCGATCGCGTCATCTGTGACTGCGATTGTCACGACGCGCGACATGGTTGATCCGGCTCAATGTCTTCGTGACAGCTGCGACCTATCGTAGCGGCAGGCGAAGAGTCGGCCGAACCGACGACGACGCGACGGATCCCGCGATCCGCCGTATTGTTCGCGCGCACCGAAACCCGAAACGAGGGGCCGCATGACCACCGCGATCGATACCGGCGATACCGAAGGCACCGAGACCGCACCCACGCGGGTCCCCCCTCCCCGCTCCCGTCGCAGACCCGCCGCGTCGAGCCGCGCCCCCGCCGAGACGACCGCACCGCCCCCCACCGCCGCGCCCGACACTCCGGCCCCGCCGGTCGACGTCGCCGAGGCCCCCTCGGCCGAGGTCGTCCCGCTCCCCACGCCCGTCGAGCCCGCCGCGAGCGAGCCCGCGCCCGCCGCCCCCGCCGTCGTCGAAAAACACGACGGCGGCGAGACCCGCCACATCCTCGCCGAGATGCGCCGCGATCCGGAGGCGATCGCCCATGTCTTCGAGAGCGGTGAATACCCCTACAAGACCAAGATGCGCGCCAAGACCTACGAGGCGCACAAGCTCGAGCTCCAGCGCGAGCTGCTGAAGCTCCAGCGCTGGGTCGAGGAGACCGGCGAGCGCGTCGTGATGCTGTTCGAGGGGCGCGACGCCGCCGGCAAGGGCGGCACCATCAAGCGCTTCACCGAACACCTCAACCCACGCACCGCCCGCGTCGTCGCCCTCCAGAAGCCGACCGAGCGCGAGCGCACCCAGTGGTACTTCCAGCGCTACATCGGCCATCTGCCGGCCGCCGGCGAGATCGTGATGTTCGACCGCTCCTGGTACAACCGTGCCGGCGTCGAGCGCGTCATGGGCTTCTGCAGCCCGACCGAATATCTCGAATTCATGCGTCAGGCGCCCGAGTTCGAGCGCATGCTGACCCGCTCCGGCATCCGCCTCTACAAATATTGGTTCTCGGTCACCCGCGAGGAACAGAAGCGCCGCTTCGACAGCCGCGAGCACGATCCGTTGAAACAGTGGAAACTGTCGCCGATCGACCGCGCCTCGCTCGACAAGTGGGACGACTACACCGAGGCCAAGGAGGCGATGTTCTTCTACACCGACACCGCCGACGCGCCCTGGCACATCGTCAAGTCGAACGACAAGATGCGCGCCCGCCTCAACTGCATGCAGCACTTCCTGCAGACCATGCCCTATCCCAACAAGGACTACGGCATCGTCACCGGGCCGGACCCGCTCATCGTCGGCTCGACCGAGCACGTCATCGGCCGCGACAACAAGATGCTGGTGAAGGCGCTCCACCCCGATCTGAAGCGCGGACGCTGAACCGTCCCGCAATCGTCATCGACATGCGGCATCGTCCGCCGGGCCGCGAGCCACCCGCTCGCGGCCTCGTCGTTTCCCCAACCCCGTCACAACTCGAGGATCCTTCATGACCGCGGTCACCAACGTCGTCTTCGACATCGGCAACGTGCTGATCCGCTGGGATCCGAAGCTCCTCTATTCCCGCCTCTTCCCCGACCCGGCGCTGCGCGACTGGTTCCTGACCGAGGTCTGCAGCCCCGATTGGAACCTCGAGATGGATCGCGGCCGCTCCTTCGCCGAGGGCATCGCCGAGCGCACCGCCCGCCACCCCGAATGGGCGGTCGAGATCCGCGCCTGGGATCTCTGCTGGCACGAGATGGTCCCCGGCGCGATCGAGGGCAGCGTCGCCCTGCTCGAGGCCCTGCGCGCCGCCGGTGTCGCGACCTGGGCGATCACCAATTTCTCCTCCGAGAAATTCGCCGAATGCCTGGAGCGCTTCCCCTTCCTCGGCGGCTTCCGCGACACCGTCGTCTCCGCCCACGAGAAGCTGGTGAAGCCGGATCCGGCGATCTACCGCGTCCTGCTCGAGCGCAACCGGCTCGACCCGGCGACCTGCCTCTTCGTCGACGACAATCCCGACAACGTCCTCGGCGCGAGGGCCGTCGGCATGAAGGCGGTCGCCTTCACCTCGCCGGAGCGCTTCGCCGGCGATCTCGCCATGCACGGCCTCGCGATCGCCTGAGCAGGGTCGCGGTTGCGGCCTACCCTCCCCGCCTGCCATGGTCCACTCTGCGCGAGAGTATTGCAGTGCGAGATTCGAGGGGATCGAAAGAGTCATGGCCGGAGCGGCGATCGAACTGACGGTGATGAAGGATGCGTTGGTGGTGCTCGGCACCGCCGGCGTCGTCGTGCCGTTGATGCATCGCCTCAAGGTCGGCTCGGTGCTCGGCTTTCTCCTCGCCGGCGCGGTGCTCGGGCCGCACGGCCTCGCCCGTTTCGCCGACGTCGTGCCGCCCCTCGACTGGATCACCATCGAGAAGCGCGGCGAGATCGCCGGGATCGCCGATTTCGGCGTCGTCTTCCTGCTCTTCGTGATCGGGCTCGAGCTCTCCCTCGCCCGCCTCTCGGCGCTGAAACGCCTGGTCTTCGGCCTCGGCGGCCTCCAGGTCGTGCTCTCGGCGATGCTGCTCGGCGCGCTGGCGCTGCGCCTCGGCCAGCCCCCGGCCGCCGCCCTCGTCCTCGGCTCCTGTCTCGCCCTCTCCTCGACCGCGGTGGTGATCGAGGTCCTCGCCGAACAGAAGCGCCTCGCCTCGATCACCGGCCGCACCGCCTTCGCGGTGTTGCTGTTCCAGGATCTGGCGGTGGTGCCGATCCTCATCATGGTCGAGCAGCTCGGCGGCGGCGGCTCCGGTCATTCGGTCTGGCTCGATCTCGGCGTCGCCCTGTCGAAGGGCGTCCTCGCCGTCGCCGCCATCGTGGTGATCGGCCGGCTGGCGCTGAAGCCGCTCTTCCGCATCGTCGCCGAGACCCGATCGGTCGAACTCTTCATGGCGACGATCCTCTTCGTCGCCGTCGGCACCGGCGTCGTCACCGCGCTGGTCGGCATGTCGATGGCGCTCGGCGCCTTCGTCGCCGGCCTGCTGCTCGCCGAGACCGAATACCGCCGCGCCATCGAGACCATGATCGAGCCCTTCAAGGGCCTGTTGCTCGGCGTCTTCTTCTTCTCCGTCGGCATGACCGTCGATCTCGACTTCCTCGCCGCCCACCCGATCCTGATCGCCGCCGGGGCCGTGACGCTGGTGCTCGTCAAGGGCCTCGTCACCGGCCTCGGCGCCCGCGTCTTCGGCATCGATCGGGCCCACGCCGTGAAGACCGCGCTGCTGATCGGCCCGGGCGGCGAATTCGCCTTCATCGTCGTCGGCCTCGCCGAGTCGCTGAAGGTGATCGACGCGGAGACCGCCACCTTCGTGGTCGCGGTGGTCGGCCTCTCGATGGCGGCGATCCCCTTCTTCGACACCGCCGGCAAGCGCGTGTCGCAGGAGATCGTCCGCCGCTCGCCGCCCGACCCCGTCGCCCTCGTCACCCCGCCCGAGGATCACGCCGCCCGCGCCGTCGTGGTCGGCTTCGGCCGCGTCGGCCGCCTCGTCGCCGATCTCTTCGACGAGCACCGCATCTCCTGGATCGCCGCCGACCTCGACACCGCCAACGTCGCCGAGGGGCGCCGCGCCGGCCGGCCGGTCTATTTCGGCGACGTCACCAATCCGCTCTTCCTCCGCAGTTGCGGCGTCGCCGACGCCGAGGCGGTGGTCGTCACCGTCGACAGCCCGACCGCCGTCGATTCCATCGTCGAGGCGGTGCGCGCGGAACGCCCCACCGTGCCGCTGGTGGTCCGCGCCCGCGACGCCGGCCACGCCCGCCGGCTCTACAAGAAGGGCGTCACCGACGCCGTCCCCGAGACCATCGAGGCGAGCCTCCAGCTCTCGGAAGCCGCGCTGGTCGGCCTCGGCATCGCCATGGGCCCGATCATCGCCTCGATCCACGAGAAGCGCGACGTCTTCCGCCGTGAGCTCTCCGAGGCCGCCGAAGCCTCCGATCAGGCCTCGCCGCTCGCCCGCAAGCCGGCCCTGCGCACCCGCCGCCGCGACCCCGCCTGATCCGTCGGACGACTTACGCAAGGCCACGGTCGGGAAAGAATAGCTCTCGAAATCGTAATCGTCGCCGTGCTAGAAATTTCTTGCTGAATTGGGAGTGAGATTTCACCATGCCGACCGTTCTCGTCGCCGGCGCCGCCGTGCAGGACTTCATCTACCGTTTCGACGCGGCGCCCGCGCGCGGGACCAAGGGTCGCGCCAAGGACTTCATCTCGATCGGCGGTGGTTCGGGCGCCAATGCCGCCGTGGCGGTGGTGCGGCTCGGTGGCAAGGGTCAGGTTCTCGCGCCTCTCGGCGACGACCTGATCGGTGAGATGATCATTCGCGGCCTGCATGCCGAGGGCGTCGACACCACCAAGATGCTGCGCATTCCCGGCCGGGAATCGCCGGTCTGTTCCTCGATCGTCGACGGCGACGGCGAGCGCACCATTCTCACTTGGCATCCCCCCCAGGTCGCCCCGCCCGAGATCGACGACCCCGACGCCCTCGTCGCCGACGTCGACGCGGTGATGACCGACGACCGCTATCCCTCGATCGCCGTGCCCCTGCTCGAGGCCGCCAAGAAGCGCGGCATTCCCGGCGTGCTCGACGGCGACCGCGCCGAGGGCGACGCCCCGCAGATGATCCGCGCCGCCTCGCACGTCGTCTTCGGCACCCCGGGCCTGCGCGGCTCGTCCGGCCTCTCCGACCCGACCAAGGGCCTCCTCGCCATGCGCAAGGTCACCGACGCCTTCATCGCCGTGACGCTCGGCTCCGGCGGCGTGCTCTGGCTCGACGGCGAGCGGGTCCGCCGCCTCCAGTCCTTCCCGGTCCATGCCGTCGACACGCTCGGCGCCGGCGACACCTTCCACGGCGCCTTCGCCCTCGCGCTCGCCGAGAAGATGCCCGAACCCGAGGCGCTGCGCTTCGCCTCCGCCGTCGCCGCGATCAAGTGCTCGCGCTTCGGCGGCCGCGCCGGCGTGCCGACCCGCGCCGAGGTCGAGGAATTCCTCGCCGCCCATCCCGCGTGATCGAAACGACAGGCGCCACATGAAGACGGGGGCCGACGGCCCCCGTTTTCGTATCCGGCGATGTCCGGCGATACCCGTCAGCGGGCGATCCAGATCCCGCCCCAGACGATCAGTCCGGCCGCGACGAGACAACCGATCGCCAGCCCGATCGACCCCGGCGTCGCCGCGGCCATGTCGGCATAGGCGCGCGCGGGCTTGCGGCCCGTCACCATCGCCGGCGCCAACCGCTCCTTCTTGACGACGGAGTGGAACGCCACCGCCGCCAGATGCAGAACGATCGCGATCAGCAGGAGATCGAAGGCCTGATGATGGATCCGATGGGCGAGAGAGACCGCCGCGTCGGAGAGCTTCGCCGAGAGCGGCCCTTCGATGATCATCCGATCGGTGTCGGCGTTGAAGAGGCCGGAGAGCCCCATCACCCCCGCGAGACCGAGCAGCACCATCACCATCCACCCGCCGAGCGGATTGTGGCCGAGATAATGGGCCTCGCGCCCGCGCAGGAGATCGAGCCCGTAACGGATGGTCGCGAGCGGCGCGCGCAGGAACCCCGCGAAACGCGCCGTCGATCCCCCGACCAGTCCCCACAGCAGCCGGAACACCACCAGCACCAGAACCGCATAGCCGTTCCAGACGTGCCAGGCGACGTTGCCGGCGCCGTATTTGTTGGAGACCCAGGCCGACACCACCGTCGCCACCAGCGCCCATTTGAAGAGGCGCGTCGGCCCGTCCCAGGCGAGAACCTGCGGCGCGGCGGAAGACGAAACGGTGGCGTCGGTCATGGCTCGCCTCACTTCTTGACGCGATAGTCGTCGTGACAGGCCTTGCAGTTGCCCAGCACCTTGGGGAAGTTCGCCTTGAACGAGGCCTGATCGGTGATCGCGGCCGAGGCGGTCTCGGCGTCGGACTTCAGCTTGGCGAAGATCCCGTCGAACTTGGTCTTCTCGTCCCAGATCTTCGGCGACGCTTCGGTCTTGCCGGTACGGGAGTTGTCGGGGAAGAGGCCCGGCAGCTTGGCCGCACCGTCGGCGTAGGTCGCCAGCGTCGCCTTGACCTTGGCCAGGTCGAACGGCGCCTCGCCCTTCATCATCGCGACCACCGGCCGGGTCTCGTCGCCGAAGCCCTTGAGGATGGTCTGGCGCTCGGCGAGCGCGTCGGCCGCGAAGGCGGCACCGATCGAGACGCCGGCGGTCAGGCCGGCCAGGGCGAGAATCTGCAAGGTCTTCATGAAACACACCTCTCCGTCGACGCCGCCGTGCTCTCTGCGGGGCGCCTTCCACCCATGCTGCATCGCACACGGAACGAGGGGGCTCCAATGAACTCTGCGTGAGTCGACCGCGTCCCGTGGTCGCGGGACTTACCCCTTCTGGTAGTCCTTGACGTCGGTGAATCTCAGCATGTCCCAGCGATCCTGCTCGTATTTGAGCGCGAAGGTCGAGGTCGCCAGATAGACCGGGTCGCCGTCGAGATCGGTGCACATGGCGGAGGTGTCGCGCCGGCCGAACTCGTCGACCTTGGCCGGTTCGTCCGAGGTGACCCAGCGCGCCACCGCGAAACGGGTCTGTTCGAACGAGATCTCGAGCCCGTATTCCGCCCCCATCCGCTCCTTGAGCACGTCGAGCTGGAGGTTGCCGACCACGCCGACGATCGGCTGCGAGCCGTCGCGTGGCTGGAACACCTGGACGACGCCCTCCTCCGCCATCTGCTGGAGCGCCTCCTTGAGCTTCTTCGCCTTCATCGCGTCGGCGACGCGGACCCGGCGCAGGATCTCCGGCGCGAAGGACGGCACGCCGCGGAAGACGAGATCCTCGCCCTCGGTCAGCGTGTCGCCGATGCGCAACGTGCCGTGGTTGGGCAGGCCGACGATGTCGCCGGCGAAGGCCTCGTCGGCGATCGAGCGATCCTGCGCGAAGAAGAACTGCGGCGCCGTGAGCCCGATGGTCTTGCCGGTGCGCACGAGCTTCACCCGCATGCCGCGCGTGAGCTTGCCCGAGCAGACCCGCATGAAGGCGATACGGTCGCGATGGTTCGGATCCATGTTCGCCTGGATCTTGAAGACGAAGCCGCTCATCTTCGGCTCGTTCGCCTCGACCACCCGGCTCGCCGCATGCTGCTCGCGCGGCGGCGGCGCGAAACGGCCGACCGCGTCGATCAGATCCTGCACGCCCATGTCCCTGAGCGCCGAGCCGAAATAGACCGGCGTCATGTGCCCCTCGAGGAAGGACTGCAGCACGAAGGGCTTCGCCGCCCCTTGCGCCAGCTCCACCTCGTCCTTGAACTGGGCGAAGTCGTGCGGCGGCAGCAGCGCCTCGATGCGCGGATCGTCCGGCCCGCAGACCGGGATACTCTCTTCCGCGTCCTTCAGGCGAATGGAATTGGTGTCGAGATCATAGGTCCCGGCGAAGGCCTTGCCGCGCCCGATCGGCCAGCACTTCGGCGTGGTGTCGAGGGCGAGCGAATTCTCGATGTCGTCGAGGAGCTCGAACGGATCCATCGTCTCGCGGTCCATCTTGTTGATGAACGTGACGATCGGAATGTCGCGCAGGCGGCAGACCTCGACGAGCTTCAGGGTCCGCGCCTCGACGCCCTTGGCCGCGTCGAGCACCATCACGGCGGCGTCGACGGCGGTGAGCGTGCGATAGGTGTCCTCCGAGAAGTCCTCGTGGCCGGGCGTGTCGAGCAGGTTGAAGACGTGGCCGCCGTATTCGAAGGTCATGACCGAGGTCACGACCGAGATGCCGCGCTCCTTCTCGATCCCCATCCAGTCCGACCGCGTCTGACGCCGATCGCCCTTGGCGCGCACCTGACCGGCGAGCTGGATCGCGCCGCCGAAGAGCAGCAGCTTTTCCGTCAGCGTCGTCTTGCCGGCGTCCGGATGCGAGATGATCGCGAAGGTGCGGCGACGGGCGACGGGATCGGCGGCGCTGTCGTGCGCCGGAAGATGAGCGGACATGGGCGTTCTCGGGAGCATCGAGGGCGCGCGCGGCCGTTCCGCGCGTACGTGGGTGGGAATGCCGGGGATGGGCGCTCGTGTCAACCGATCGCGCCCGGCCCGCCGCCGATCCGCGCTCGGAGGCGGCTTGACATGTGACCAAATGGTTACCTATTCTCTCTCCATGGACGACGTCTTCGACGCGCTCGCTCACCCGATCCGCCGGGATCTGCTCGACGCCCTTCGCGAGAAGGACGGCCAGACCCTCGGCGAACTCGAGCGCCGCCACGCGGTCACCCGCTTCGCGGTGATGAAACACCTGCGCCTGCTCGAGGAGGCCGGGCTGGTGACGTCCCTCAAGACGGGACGCGAGAAGCGTCACTATCTCAACCCCGCGCCGATCCAGAGGATCGTCGATCGATGGGTCTCGCGTTACGCGGCCCCCTTCGTTCGCACCATGGTCGATCTCGCCGAAACCTTCGAAAGAGGTGCCGCAATGTCGCTTCCCGGTCCGAAACACGTGTGGGAGATCTTCGTCCGCGCCGCGCCCGAGGAGATCTGGACGGTCCTGACAGACGACGCCCGAACGCCGCTCTGGCAGCATTTCGACATGACCTCGAGGACCGATTGGCGGCCGGGCGGCGCCATCACCTTCTTCGTCGGCGACCGGCCGATGATCGTCGGCGAGATCCTGGAGCTGGAACCGCCGCGCCGGCTGGTCCATTCCTTCTCCGCCCGCTGGGCGCCCGACGTCGCCGCCGACGCGCCCTCGCGCGTGACCTGGGAGTTGATCCCGATCGGCGAGACGGCGACGAAACTGGTCCTGACCCACGACGATTTCGCCGGCGAGACCGCGACGAGCCGCGCCGTCGGCGGCGGCTGGCCGGAAGCCTTGTCGCGTCTCAAGACCCTGGTGGAGACGGGCGAGCCCTTCCTCCTGCCGCCGCAGCACGGCTGAACGCATCGGCGCGCGACGAACGCCGCGCCCTCCGATCTCACGCCGGCGCGAGGGCCTTCGCCGCGCCCTTCTTGACCGCCTCCTGCACCTTCTCGAAGGCGCGGACCTCGATCTGGCGGACGCGTTCGCGGGAGATGCCGAATTCGGTCGAGAGATCCTCGAGCGTGATCGGATCCTCGGCGAGGCGGCGCGCCTCGAAGATGCGGCGTTCACGGTCGTTGAGCACGTCGAGCGCCGAGGCGAGCAGCGCCTTGCGCCCGTCGAGTTCCTGCCGGTCGGCGAGCTGGGTCTCCTGGTCGTCGGAATGATCGACCAGCCAGTCCTGCCACTCCGCGCCTTCCTCGTCGGAACGGACGGGCGCGTTGAGCGAGGCGTCGCCGCCGAGGCGCCGGTTCATCGAGACGACGTCGGCCTCGGTCACGCCGAGCTTGGTGGCGATGGTCTTGACCTGTTCGGGATGGAGATCGCCCTCGTCGAGGGCGTGGATCTGGCTCTTCACCCGCCGCAGATTGAAGAAGAGACGCTTCTGATTGGCCGTGGTGCCCATCTTCACGAGGCTCCACGAACGCAGGATGTACTCCTGGATCGCCGCCTTGATCCACCACATCGCATAGGTCGCGAGCCGGAAGCCCTTCTCGGGCTCGAACCGCTTGACCGCCTGCATCAGGCCAACGTTGCCCTCCGAGATCACTTCCGAGATCGGCAGGCCGTAGCCGCGATAGCCCATCGCGATCTTGGCGACGAGACGCAAGTGGGAGGTGACCAGCTTTTCCGCCGCGGCCGGGTCCTCGTGCTCGCGCCAGCGCTTGGCGAGCATGTACTCTTCCTGAGGCTGGAGCATCGGGAAGCGACGGATTTCGTCGAGATACCGCGACAGGCCGCCTTCGAGCGAGGCGAGCGCGGGAAGTGAAGCACGGGCCATGGAGCAGCGCCCTTTCCGATCTCTGAGGGGGACGTATCCCCCGGGGAACCCCCGACCCTTCGGCGGGTTCCGGCCGTCGGCGCCCCTTCCTGGGCACGCCGGGGTGAGATCATACGGCAACTCTCGGCGAAAATGCGACCATCTTCGCCATCACGTCCCCTCGAGGAGCCCGTGACCCGAGGTCGCGCCGGCCGAAACGCTCAATCGAGAGTGCGCAGCGCCTCGACGAGACGCTCCATGTCCGCCGGCATCTCCGCCTCGAAGCGCATCACCTTCTTGGCGCGCGCGGGATGGGCGAAGGCGAGCAGAAACGCATGAAGCGCCTGCCGGTTCAGCGCCTTCAGCGCCTCCGCCGCCTCCGGCGCGATCCGCTCGAGCTTGTCGAGTTTGGTGCGGAAGCCCGAGCCGTAGAGATCGTCGCCGAGGAGCGGATGGCCGATCTCGGCCATGTGGACGCGGATCTGATGGGTGCGCCCGGTCTCGAGCGAGCACTCCACGAGGCTCGCCACCGGCCCCGCCTCCGCCTCGCGGATCTTGGCGCCGGGCCGCGGCGCACCGAAGGTCTCGATCACCCGGAAATGGGTGATCGCCTCGCGTCCGCCCGACTTCACCGCCGCCATCGCCTGCCGATTGCGCGGGTCTCGCCCGATCTGCGTCGTGATGGTGCCTTCCATGTATTTCGGCACGCCCCAGACCACCGCGTGATAGGCGCGCTCGAGCGGCCCGGTACGGCCGTGATCGGCGAATTGCGCGGCGAGCGACTTGTGCGCGCGGTCGGTCTTGGCGACCACCATCAGCCCGGACGTGTCCTTGTCGAGGCGGTGGACGATGCCCGGCCGCTCGACCCCGCCGATGCCGGAGAGCGAGCCCTTGCAGTGATGGAGGAGCGCGTTGACCAGCGTCCCCGAGGCATTGCCGGCGCCGGGATGGACGACGAGCCCGGCCGGCTTCATCAGCACCACCACGTCGTCGTCCTCGTGGACGATGTCGAGCGGAATGTCCTCCGGCTCCGGCTTCGCGGCCGCCGGCGCCGGCAGATCGACGACGATCCGCGCGCTCGCGTTGATCTTGCGCGAGGCGTCGGTTACCAAGGTGCCGTCGAGCGTCACCCGGCCCTCGCCGATCAGAGCCTTCAGCCGCGATCGGGAGAGCGAGGGGATGCGTCGCGCCAGCGCCGCGTCGAGCCGTTCGGCCGAGGCTTCCGCCTCGATTTCGATGTCGATCGGTCCGGCCGTCGGCGCGGGTGCCGCGCTCTCGTCCTCGGTCTCGTCGAGATCGTCGGCGGGCATCGCGGCATCCACCTCGGGCAGGCCGGCGGCGTCGGCCTCGTAGGCCGCGGCGATCCGCGCCATCCGCTCCCGCTTCGTCTCTCTCACCATTGCCGAGATCTCGCTCCCCGATGACCAATCCCAATTTCGAAGACGACGAAAAGCCCCTCGACGCCGCCCAACTCCGCCTTCAGGCCAAGTTGAAGAGACTGCTCCTGGGCTCCACCGCCGTGATGGTCATCGGGTTCGTGGCGGTCTTCGCCGCGATCTTCTATCGCGTCACCCGCGTCGATGTGAAGCCCGCCGTGGCCTTCGATCACCCGATCATCGCCGAACTGCCGTTGCCGGAGGGCGCCCGCGTCGCCGCGACCCGCCTCGACGGCGACCGCATGACGGTGACGCTCGAGAGCCCGAAGGGCGCCGCGATCCTGATCGTCGACATCACCACCATGAAGGTGATCCGCCGGCTCGACCTCACGGCCGGGAAGTGACGCCCACTCCCGTCGCCGATGCGCCCGCCGACGACGCCGTCGCCGGCCGGGCCAGCATCGCCGCGAAGAGCGGCGCGAGCCGCTTCGCGCCGAGCCGCGACACGTGGTCGGAGTCCATGTAGAGCGGCCCCTCCGGCGTCAACACCGTGCAGCGCTCGGCGTCGCAGAACGTGTCGGTCGGGTCGATCAACTCGACCCAAGCCCGCCCCTTCACCGCCTGTTCGAGCAGCGCCCGCGACGTCGTCTGCCGCGCCGTGTGCTCGGCCCGCGTCGGCCCGAGCGGGATCGGCCGGCCGAGCCGCATCGCATTGGCGACGACGTTCGGCACGTCGAATTTGACCTCCGGCGTCGAGGCCATCAGATGCACCCGCCGGCCGGCGAGCGCGTCGAGCGTCGCCTCGAGCGAGGACTCGAGCACCGCCCAGCGCTCCGCCTCGCCGAGCGTGCGCCCGTTCGAGCGGATGGCGTGGAGCCGGGCCGGCGAACGGCCGTAGTCGTGGCCGGTGACGGTCCAGGCCCAGCGCGCGACGATGATCACGTCGGTGACGTCGGGCTGCGCCGCGATCTCGGCGAGCGCCGCCTTCACATGCGCCGCGCAGCGCAGATCGTTGCCGACCGTCTGATCGATGCCGACGAGCGGCGGGCACCCGCCCTTGCCGAGATAGAGCCCCTTGCGCCCGGCCTCCCGCGCGACGTCGGCGATCGCCCCGGCGGTGGCGCGCGAGTGGGAATCGCCCAGGATCGCGAAGCTGATCGGTGTCGCCGGATCCCCGGTCGCCCCGATCACGCAAGGCGCGCGCTCCCCGGCGATGCCCTCGTCGACGCCCGGGCAGAGTTCGCCGATCGCCACACCCTCCTTCTGCACGGCGGCGATCGCCACCTGCTCCGGCGTCGTCCAGCGGCCGAGGTTCTTGGTGTTGAAGGTGACGATGCCGGCGGCGACCACCGCCAGCGAGACGACGCCCGCCGTCGCGAAGAGCCGGCCGCGCCGCGCCAAGACGCCGCGCGAGCGGATCGGCGTCTCGAGCCACACCAGCGTGCCCCACGACAGAAGCACCGTCGCCACCGCGATCACCGCGCCCTCGACCGGCGTGACGGGATGGAAGAAATAGACCTGGGTGAAGACGATCAGCGGCCAGTGCCACAGATACATCGGATAGGAGATCCGGCCGATGAAGGTGAAGGGCGCGGTCGCCAGCAGCCGCGCCGCCGGGCCGACACCCGAGGCCAGCACCAACGTCGCGCCGATCACCGGGCCGGCCGCCACCCACCCCGGAAACGCCATCGAATCGTCGATCCGGAAGAGCGAGACGACGATCAGCCCGAGCCCGACCACGCCGAGCCCCGAGCGCACCCGCTCCGAGGCGCCGTCGAGCGGCCGCAGCGCCAGGAGCGCGCCCGCGCCGAGCTCCCAGAGACGCATCGGCAACAGGAAATAGGCGTCCGCATAGCCGAGCACGCCGCTCACCACGCTGGCGAGGAACGAGAGGACGACGAGCCCGCCGACCAGCTTCACCCGATCGATCGAAAAGCGCGCCGCGCCGAGCAGCAGCAGCGGAAAGACGATGTAATACTGTTCCTCGACGCCGAGCGACCAGGTGTGCAGCAAGGGCTTGGTCGCCCCGTCGGGATCGAAATAGCCGGTCTGCCCCATGAAGACGAAATTCGAGGCGAAGAGCGGCGTCCACGACAGCGAACGGCCGAAATAGCGCAGCTCCAGCGGCACGAAGAGCAGCCACGCCAGCGCCGCCGTGACGATCAGCACCAGGAGCAGCGCCGGATAGATGCGCCGGATGCGCCGCTCGTAGAAGGTGAGGTACGAGAAGCGCCCCTCGTCGCTCTCCCGCGCGATGATCCCGGTGATGAGAAAGCCCGAGATCACGAAGAACACGTCGACGCCGATGAAGCCACCGGGCATCCACGTCGCGCCGAGATGGTGCAACAGCACCGCCGTGACCGAGACCGCCCGCAGACCATCGATATCGGGACGATACCCGGATCCCCTCGGGGCACTGGCTTCGATCGCGGTCATTCGCAGGGTCCATCGACAAGGCAGGAAGCGGCCCGGCCGTCTCGGCCGCGCGTCCCGGAACCTATAGAGATCCGGAAACCTGGACACAACGAACCAGATACGTTTCCCGGCGACGGGCAACCGCCCCGCCGCGCCGGCACCGCGCGCCGACGCGTCCGAATTCGTCGAATGATCACGGCCACTTGCGTCGAAGACCTAGCCATCGGCCGCCACCGTGCCCGCGCTCCCCGCCGTGCCCCGATGGACACACGCGGCCGACTTCGACACCGCCCCGCCCCGAAACGGTGAAGGGGCCCGACCGCTTCGCGGCCGAACCCCTTCGGTCTCCTCCCAGAGACTTGGCGGACGAGGGGCGCCGGTGACGCCCCTCGGTATCTCTCAGACGCCGATGCCGCGATCGCGGATCGCCGCCTCGATCTCTTCCAGCACAGCCGGATCGTCGATCGTCGCCGGCATGTTCCAGTCCTGCTGGTCGGCGATCTTCTGCATGGTGCCACGCAGGATCTTGCCGGAGCGGGTCTTGGGCAGACGGTCGACGGTGATCGCCACCTTGAAGGCCGCGACGGCGCCGATCTTGGCGCGCACCAGCGCCACCAGCTCCTTCTCGAGCGTCTCCGCGTCCTTGGTGACGCCGGCCTTCAGCACCACGAAGCCGCAGGGCATCTGGCCCTTCATCTCGTCGTGCACGCCGATCACCGCGCATTCGGCGACGTCCGGATGCGAGGCCAGAACCTCCTCCATGCCGCCGGTCGACAGGCGATGGCCGGCGACGTTGATGATGTCGTCGGTGCGCGCCATGATGAAGAGATAGCCGTCCGCGTCCATGTAGCCCGCGTCGCCGGTCTTGTAGTAGCCGGGGAAGTCGACGAGATAGCTGTCGATGAAGCGCTGATCGGCGTTCCACAGCGTCGGCAGGCACGACGGCGGCAGCGGCAGCTTGATGACGATCGAGCCCATCTCGCCCGGCTTCATCGGATGCAGCCCGTCGTCGACGATCTGCACGTCGTAGCCCGGCATCGGCACCGTCGGCGAACCGTGCTTGACCGGCAGGAGCCCGAGCCCGACCGGATTGCCGGCGATCGCCCAGCCCGTCTCGGTCTGCCACCAGTGATCGATCACCGGCACGCCGACCTTGGTCTCGGCCCACTGCACGGTGTCCGGATCGGCGCGCTCGCCGGCCAGGAACAGGGTGCGCAGCGACGAGATGTCGTACTTCTTCAGGTACTCGCCCTCGGGGTCTTCCTTCTTGATCGCGCGCAGCGCGGTCGGCGCGGTGAAGAAGCCGGAGACCTTATACTCCTCGATGATCCGCCAGAACGTGCCGGGGTCGGGCGTGCCGACCGGCTTGCCCTCGAACACGATCGTGGTCGCGCCGTAGAGCAGCGTCGCGTAGCAGATGTAGGAATGGCCGACGACCCAACCGACGTCGGAGGCCGCCCAGAACACCTCGCCCGGCTCGATGCCGTAGTGGTTCTTCATCGTCCAGTGGAGGGCGACGGCATGGCCGCCGTTGTCGCGCACCACGCCCTTCGGCGAGCCGGTGGTGCCGGACGTATAGAGAATATAGAGCGGGTCCGTCGCCAGAACCGGCACGCACGGCACGTCGCGGTCCTTGTTGGCCTCGACCAGCGCGCCGAGATCGTGGTCGCGGCCGGGGAAGAGATCCGCCGGCACCTGCGGCCGCTGGGTGATGAACACCGCGTCCGGCTTGTGGGTCGAGAGCCCGATCGCCTCGTCGAGCAGCGGCTTGTAGGCGATGACCTTCTTGCCCTCGATGCCGCAGGAGGCGGTGATGATCGCCTTCGGCTTGGCGTCGTCGATGCGGGTGGAGAGCTCGCGCGGCGCGAAGCCGCCGAACACCACCGAATGGATCGCGCCGAGACGCGCGACCGCGAGCATGGCGACGATCGCCTCGGGGATCATCGGCATGTAGACGATGACGCGGTCGCCCGCGACCACGCCGGCGTCGGCGAGCGCGGCGGCGGTCGCCTGCACGCGGGTCTTCAGCTCGGCGTAGGAGATCTTCGCCTTCACGCCCGTCACCGGGCTGTCGTAGATGATCGCCGTCTGCTCGGCCCGCCCGTTCGCCACGTGGCGATCGACGGCGTTGAAGCAGGTGTTCATCTTCGCGCCGGCGAACCAACGGCCGTAGGGACCGGAGGTCGGATCGAACACCTTCTCCCAAGGCTCGACCCAATCGATCCCCTTCGCGGCCTCCGCCCAGAAAGCCTCCGGATCGGACTTCCAACTCTGGTAGACTTCGGCGTAACGGCTCGTCATGGGGTCTCCTCCGCTCCGGATCCCGCCGTTGGGGGCGTGGATTTCGGCACACGTTCGCTTTCACATCGAGCCGCCGGGCTCGCAATGCTACGTTCGACTACGCCCTCCCCACCGCGACGCCTTGCGGTGGATCAAATTCGAAATTTCGCGGTCGGGACGCTCACTTCGCCGTAGGGCGAAGCCACTCGTTCCCCCCTGTCGCGCGACACCGCGACCCGATAGAAGTCTCGCACTTTCGCAGCATGCCCCCGAAGGAAGCTCCATGATCGGCGCCGACGTCGCCTTCTATCTCGCCGCCCTGCCCGCCGCGATGCTGGTCGGCCTCTCCAAGGGCGGCCTGCCGATCGTCGGCATGCTCGGCGTGCCGATCCTCGCCCTCGTCGTCTCGCCGGTCCACGCCGCCGGCCTGCTCCTGCCGATCTTCGTCGTCTCCGACTGGTTCGGCCTGTGGGCCTATCGCAAGGAGTTCTCCGGCCGCAATCTGGCGATCCTGGTGCCGGGCGCCGTCGTCGGCATCGGCCTCGGCTGGCTCACCGCCGCCCACGTCTCCGAGGACGCGGTGACGCTGCTGGTCGGTCTGATCGGCCTCGTCTTCGTCGCCGACCGCATCCGCACCGCCGGCCACGAGCGCCCCGCCCGCCCCGCCGACGTGCCGCGCGGCCTGTTCTGGGGCGCGATCACCGGCTTCACCAGCTTCGTCTCCCATTCCGGCGCCCCGCCCTATCAGATGTATGCCCTGCCGCAGCGCCTGCCCAAGATGGTCTATGCCGGCACCTCGACCATCTTCTTCACCATCGTCAACGCGGTGAAGCTCGTCCCCTATTGGGCGCTCGGCCAGCTCTCGCTCGCCAATCTGAAGACCATGCTGGTGCTGTTTCCCCCGGCGATCGCCGCCACCTGGATCGGCGTCCATCTGACCCGCCGGCTGCCCGAGGTCCTGTTCTTCCGTCTGGTGATGGGCGCCCTGGCGCTGGTCTCGGTCAAACTGACCTGGGACGGCGCCGCCGCCCTCCTCGCCGGCTGACCCCGGGCCGCTCCGCCCGGGCGGCCGCACCGAAACGCGAGGCCCGAAAAACGCGAGGCCCGAAAACGAAGACGCCGCGGACTTGGGCCGCGGCGCCGGATCAGGGGTGTCTCGTGGGCGGAGACTTCAGTGCAGCGTGGCGTCGCCCCGGAGGCGATTGATCTCGTCCTTCAGCTGCAGCTTGCGGCGCTTCATCTCGGCGATTTCGAGCGAGTCGCTGCTGGGGTGAGTGGTGGCCTCCTTGATCTTGGTTTCCAGAGCAGCGTGTCGACGTTCGAGTTCCGCAAGATGCGATTCGATGGACATTTCGCATGCCTCCCTTGTTGGGACCTCACTTCATCAGCATGTCACAAAACCAGATCCGCGCAACGGTCGCGCGCCGATTCGCCAAGCCGGCAAATCGTGGCGTGATCGACGTTTTCTCAATGCTGCGCCGCACATTCAACGAAAGTTGATTCCATCTCCTCGTCGACGTCCCCTCGACCGGAACGACGGGGACGAGTCCCCTTTTTCCTCGCGATGATCTATTCTGTCCCCCGGCGAGGTCCCGTGCCCCGCCGCCCGGATCCTCGGCTCCCTCGACGTCTCCGTCGTCGCGGGGGCGCCAGAACGAAATCGGTCGCAGCCCATGATGGAAGACGAAGAGAACGACATTCGGGGTGAGCTCATCCATCTGCGTCAGGAGCACCGCGATCTCGATTTCGCGATCTCCGCCCTGATCGAAAGCGCCCGCGGCGATCACCTCACCATTCAGCGTCTGAAGAAGAAGAAGTTGGCGATCAAGGATCGCATCAATCGCCTCGAGGACCGACTGGTCCCGGACATCATCGCCTGAGCCCGGGACGCCCTCGCCGTGCCGCTCCCCCACGACCTCCGTCCGGCTTGCACGCGCGCCGACCATCCCCTATACCGCGCGCTCCCTTGTTGGATCTCGAGAAAGAGAGCTCGATGACCGCGTCTTCGCCTCCGGTCGCCATCATCATGGGCAGCCAGTCCGACTGGGAGACCATGCGCCATGCCGCCGAGACGCTCGACGCGCTCGGCGTCGCCCACGACGCCCGCATCGTCTCCGCGCACCGCACGCCCGAACGGCTCTACGACTTCGCCCACGGCGCCAAGGCGGCCGGATTCCAGGTGATCATCGCCGGTGCCGGCGGCGCCGCCCACCTGCCCGGCATGACCGCCTCGATGACCGCGCTGCCGGTCTTCGGCGTGCCGGTCGAGAGCAAGGCGCTGAAGGGCAAGGACAGCCTCCTCTCGATCGTCCAGATGCCGGCCGGCATCCCCGTCGGCACCCTCGCCATCGGCAAGGCCGGCGCGGTCAATGCCGCGCTCCTCGCGGCCGCCGTCCTCGCCCTCTGCGACGAGGCCCTCGCCGAGAGGCTCGAGGCGTGGCGGCGCCGTCAGACCGAGGCGGTCGCCGAGCGGCCGGTCGACCATGTCTGATCCCGCCCCCTCTCCCTTGGCCGTGCGCACCGTCGGCATCCTCGGCGGTGGTCAGCTCGGCCGCATGCTCGCCCTCGCCGGCGCCCGCCTCGGGCTGAAGAGCGTCGTCTTCTGCCCCGACGCCGACAGCCCCGCCTTCGACGTCGCCGCCGACCGGGTGATCGCCGCCTATGACGACGAGGCGGCCCTGGCCGCCTTCGCCGAGACCGTCGACGTCGTCACCTACGAATTCGAGAACGTCCCGGCCGCCACCGCCGCCTTCCTCGACGCCCGCGTGCCGGTGCGTCCCGGCACCCGCTCGCTCGCGGTGTCGCAGGATCGCCTGTCGGAGAAGACCTTCCTCACCGAACTCGGCATTCCCACCGCCCCGTTCCGCGCCGTCGACACGCTCGACGATCTGAAGACGGCGATCGGCGAGATCGGCTTCCCCGCCGTCCTCAAGACCCGCCGCTTCGGCTACGACGGCAAGGGTCAGGTCAAGATCACCGATCCCGACGACCTCGAGCACGCCTTCGAGGCGATGAAGGGCGCGCCCTCGATCCTCGAGGGCTGGGTGCCGTTCCGCCGCGAGATCTCCGTGCTCACCGCGCGCGGTGTCGACGGCACCTCGATCACCTTCGACGTGCCGGAGAACGAACACAGCCGCCACATCCTGAAGTTCTCGCGGGTGCCGGCCGATCTGCGCCCGGAGACCCGCGACGCCGCAATGGCGATCGGCGCCCGCGTCGCCGACGCGCTCGGCCACGTCGGCGTGGTGGCGATCGAGCTGTTCCTGCTCGAGACCCTCGAGGGCGAACGCCTGATCGCCAACGAGATCGCCCCGCGCGTCCACAATTCCGGCCACTGGACCGAGAGCGCCTGCCTCGTCTCCCAGTTCGAGGCGCACATGCGCGCCGTCGCCGGCCTGCCGCTCGCCGACCCGCGCCGCCATTCCGACGTCGAGATGGAGAACCTGATCGGCGACGAGGCCCGCGACCCCGAGCGCTTCCTCGCCGAGGCCGGCGCGAGCCTCCATCTCTACGGCAAGACCGAGATCCGGCCGGGCCGCAAGATGGGCCACGTCAACCGGATCCGCCCGCGCGCCGACCGCCGCTGACGCGACGTCGAGGGGCTCCCGGGCGGGACGATTTCGAGGCGCGTTCCGACCGCTCCGAGGGGCGCGCCGGCACCGCCCCGAGCCCTCGGAACGGGGCGTTTTCCCCCGCTTTCCGGCGGTTTCGAGTGTGGACATCGCGGATCGATTCTGCTATCCGTCCGCGACTTCGCGAGTGTCGTCTTCAGACGCCACCCGCCCGTGCCCTTCCGAAGACGTCGTCGCCTCCGGCCGGTTACCCCGACCGAGGAACTACGTTTCCGGTTCGTCGCGGTGACATCAACGACTGATCAAGATGGGATCGAACGCGTGCAGGTTCTCGTTCGCGACAACAACGTCGACCAGGCTCTCAAGGCGCTCAAGAAGAAGATGCAGCGCGAGGGTATCTTCCGCGAGATGAAGCTCCGCGGCCACTACGAGAAGCCTTCCGAGAAGAAGGCCCGCGAGAAGGCCGAGGCGGTCCGCCGCGCCCGCAAGCTGGCCCGCAAGCGCGCTCAGCGCGAAGGCCTGCTGCCCGGCAAGCCCGTCGTCAAGCGCTGATCCCGCGCCAGCGGCCGGTCGTTCACGAGCCTCCTCGGACGGCGTCGGACGACCCCCTCGAACCGTGTCGTTCGCGACCCCTTCGAACCGTGACGCGGGATGCCGCGTGACGGTTCTTTGCGTTTCGACTACGATCGCTCCGGCTCGAGCGTGCCCCGACCGGATCGATTCGACCCCGTGTCGATCCTCGTCCGTCTCGACACTCGCCCGCCTCGACTCCGCCCCCCGGGAGACGCTCGCATGTCGCCGCTTCGCCGCCTCGCCCTCGCCCTCGCCGGCACCTCGCTTCTCGCCCTCGCCGGCTGCACCGGCTCGGACGGCGGCTATTCGGCCAGCGGCAGCTCCGCGCTGGTCCGCTCCCAGGACGCCGGCGCCGGCTCGGCCGCCAACATCTCCTCGCTGACCGAGGTGATCCGCGCCAATCCCAACGACGCCAACGCCTACAATCTGCGTGGCACCGCCTATGCGCGCGGCGGCGACAGCCGCGCCGCCATGGCCGATTTCGACGCCGCCCTGAAGATCGACCCGAGCTTCTACCGCGCCTGGGCCAACAAGGGCCTGGTGCTGCGCCAGATCGGCCAGCTGCAGCCGGCGATCGCCGCCTATGATCGCGCGCTCGAGATCAAGCCGGACTATTCCGCCGCCCTGCTCGGACGCGGCAACGTCTACCGCCACATGGGCCAGCGCGAACGCGCGATCGCCGACTTCACCCAGGCGATCCAGGTCGACCCGCGCAATGCCGGCGCCTATCACGACCGCGCCCTGACCAAACAGTCGATGGGCGACCGCACCGGCGCCCTCGCCGACTATTCCGCCGCGATCGAACGCGACGCCACCGCCCCCGAGCCCTTCAACGCCCGTGGCCTGCTCAAGGCCTCCGGCGGCGATCTGCGCGGCGCCCTCGACGACTTCAACGGCGCCCTCAACAACGATCTCCAATACGGCGAGGCCTGGATCAACCGCGGCGTCGTCGAGGAACAGCTCGGCGATCGCAAGGACGCCCTCGCCTCCTGCCAGCGCGGCGTCTCCCTGGTGCCCCAGTCGCAGCTCGGCCAGGAATGCGTGAAGCGGCTCTCCGGCCGCGTCTGACGCGCCCCCTCTCCCATGCTCCGCGACGATGCGTCCGCGCCTGTATCTCAGGTTGCGGACGTATAATTATACGCGTCAAGCGTGTTTGATGGTGTCCCTCCGCCGCCTCGGCGAATGTCCGGTCAGGCCGGGCAAACACAACTCTCGGTGAATTAAGCAAATAGTGAATACACGGACCGCGCGCGTCACAATTAGACCGCGAAGTCGTATCATCCCTGACCCACTCTCGGACTGAATCAAGGGGGAGATTTCGAATGATCAAGATCGCAGCTCCGATCGCGCTGGCGCTGATGCTCGCCGCCTGCTCGACCACTTCGCAGACCGACCGCACCCTCGGCGGCGCCGCCATCGGTGCCGGCACCGGCGCGCTGATCGGCGCGGCCACCGGCCACGGCCCCGGCGCCACCCTCGCCGGCGCGGCGATCGGCGGCATGGGCGGCGCGGTGATCGGTGCGGCCACCACGCCGAAGAACTGCATCGCTCGCGACCGCTACGGCCGCCGCTATCGCGTCGCCTGCCCGTGAGCCGAGGTCCGGTCTCGCCGCCGTAGGCCGCGAGACCGACCCGCCCGAACGAAGAAGACCCCGCGCTTCCGACGAAGCGCGGGGTCTCTTCGTTTCGCCCCGATCGGCCCGACGGCTCGGCCGGAAGGATCCCCTCCCGGCCGGCCTCGAGTGATCAGTGGATCGCCTTCAGCACCTCTTCGGTGACCTTCTTGGCATCGCCGAACAGCATCATCGTGTTGTCGCGGAAGAACAGCTCGTTCTCCACGCCGGCGTAGCCCGAGCCCATGCCACGCTTGATGAACAGCACGGTCTTGGCCTTCTCGACGTCGAGGATCGGCATGCCGAAGATCGGCGAGGCCGGATCCGACTTGGCGGCCGGATTGGTGACGTCGTTGGCGCCGATGACATAGGCGACGTCCGCCTGTCCGAATTCGGAGTTGATGTCCTCCAGTTCGAACACCTCGTCGTAGGGCACGTTGGCTTCCGCCAGGAGCACGTTCATGTGGCCCGGCATGCGGCCCGCCACCGGATGGATGGCGTATTTCACCTCGACGCCCTCCTCCTTCAGGAGGTCGCCCATCTCGCGCAGAGCATGCTGCGCCTGCGCCACCGCCATGCCGTAACCGGGCACGATGATGACCTTCTGCGCGTTCTTCATGATGAAGGCCGCGTCCTCGGCCGAGCCGTGCTTGACCGGACGGCTCTCCTTGACCCCGGCCGGCCCCGCCGCCGCCGCGGCGTCGCCGCCGAAACCGCCGAGAATGACCGAGATGAACGAGCGGTTCATCGCCTTGCACATGATGTAGGAGAGGATCGCGCCCGACGAGCCGACCAGCGCGCCGGTGATGATCAGCGCGGTGTTGCCGAGCGTGAAGCCGATGCCGGCCGCCGCCCACCCCGAATAGGAGTTGAGCATCGACACGACCACCGGCATGTCGGCGCCGCCGATCGGGATGATGATCAGGCCGCCGAGCGCCAGCGACACGATCACGATCATCCAGAACAGGAAGTGGCTCTCGGTCTTGACCAGCAGCGCGATCAGGAGGAGCAGCAGGACGCCGAGGCCGATGTTGATGCCGTGGCGCATCGGCAGCATGATCGGCTTGCCCGACATGTTGCCGTTGAGCTTGGCGAAGGCGATGACCGAGCCGGTGAAGGTGATCGCGCCGATCGCCACGCCGAGCGACATCTCGACGAGCGCCTGACCGTGGATCCCTCCGATCGAGCCGATGCCGAAGGCCTCCGGGGCATAGAGCGCGCCGGCGGCGACGAAGACGGCGGCGAGGCCGACGAGGCTGTGGAAGGCCGCGACCAGCTGCGGCATCTCGGTCATGGCGATCTTGCGCGCGATGACCGCGCCGATGCCGCCGCCGATGGCGAGACCCGCCAGGATCAGCACGGCCGAGCCGAACGACGGCTTGGCCGCGACCAACGTCACCACGATGGCGACGGCCATGCCGATCATGCCGTAGAAATTGCCCTGCCGCGACGTCGCCGGGCTGGAGAGCCCGCGCAGGGAGAGAATGAAGAGAACGCCGGAGACCAGATAGAGGACGGCGGTGATGTCGGCACTCATGATCACCGCTCCTTCTTCTTGTACATGGCGAGCATCCGGTTGGTGACCAGGAACCCGCCGAAGATGTTGACGCTCGCCATGACGAGGGCGAGGAAGCCGAACACTTTGGCCATGATCGAGCCGGAATCCATCGCCGGCACCGCGACGGCGAGCAGCGCGCCGACCACGATCACCGAGGAGATGGCGTTGGTGACCGCCATCAGCGGGGTGTGCAGCGCGGGCGTCACCGACCACACCACGTAGTAGCCGACGAAGATCGCCATCACGAAGATCGACAGGCGGAACACGAAGGGATCGATCGCGCCCTTGGTGGCGGCGGAGACGGCGTGGCCGGCCGCTTCCGCCAACTGGTCGACGTAGGATTGCGCGGCCTGAGCGGCCGCGGCGGCGTCGGAGGCGGCGGTCTGCGCGGCCTTGGCCGCGGCAGTCGCCTTCTCGAGCGCCAGATCGGGAGAGATGTTGGCCATGGATCGAATGTCCTAGGGAAAAGGAAACCTCAGGAGAGCAGCGCCGGATGAACGATCGCGCCGTCGCGGGTGATCAGCGTCGCCTTGACGATGTCGTCGTCCCATTTGGGCGCGAACGTCTTCGTCTCCTTGTCGACCAGCGTCTCGAAGAAGGCCAAGAGGTTCTTGGAATAGAGCGCCGAGGCCGAGGCCGGGATCTTGGCGGCGAGGTTGACGTAGCCGACGATCGCCACGCCGTTGGCGGTGTCGACCACCTCGCCCGGCACCGATCCCTCGACGTTGCCGCCGTGCTCGACCGCGAGATCGACCAGCACCGAACCCGGTTTCATCGAGGCGACCATCTCGGCGGTGACGAGACGCGGCGCCTGACGGCCCGGGATCAGCGCCGTGGTGATCACCACGTCCTGCTTCTTGATGTGCTCGGCGACCAGCTTGGCCTGTTTCGCCTGATATTCCGCCGACATCGGCTTGGCGTAGCCCGCCGCCGTCTCGGCCGCCTTGAACTCGTCGTCCTCGACCGCGATGAACTTGGCGCCGAGCGAGGCGACCTGTTCCTTGGCGGCCGGGCGCACGTCGGTGGCGGTGACCACCGCACCGAGACGCCGCGCCGTCGCGATCGCCTGGAGACCGGCGACACCGGCGCCCATCACGAAGACGCGCGCCGCCGGCACCGTGCCGGCCGCCGTCATCATCATCGGGAAGGCGCGATGATAGGCGTAGGTCGCCTCGACCACCGCCTGATAGCCGGCGAGGTTGGCCTGCGACGAGAGCACGTCCATGACCTGCGCGCGGGTGATGCGCGGCATGAACTCCATCGTGAAGGTCGTGAGCCCCGCCTCCGCCATCGCCTTGATGTCGTCCTTGTGGGCATGCGGATCGGCCATGGTGATGATCGTCGCGCCCTTCTTCATCAGGGCCCGCTCCTCGGCGAGCGGGCGGCGCACCATCAGCACCACGTCCGCGTCGGCGAAGGTCGAGGCCATGTCCGGCGCCAGCGTCGCCCCGGCCGCGACGTATTCGTCGTCGATGAAGCGCGAGGCCAGCCCCGCGTTCTTCTCGACCACCACGTCGAACCCCATGGCCTTGTATTTCTTGACCGTCTCCGGCGTTGCCGCCACACGCCCCTCTTGCGGGTAGCGTTCGACGGGAACCGCGATCTTCATGGACCTCTCCTCAACAATGACCCCGCGCTCCCCCCGAATGGGCGCTCGGGCACTTCACAAACCCCGCCGCGACGATCCTTCGACGTCGCGTATCGTTTCGCTTCCCCCGGCCACCCGCCGCGCGTGACGACGACGACCGGCGCGTCGACCGCCCGTCCACTCCGAGGCGATCGGTGTGGTCCGTGCGGTCGCAACCCGTCTTCGACCCGTCGCCCCCGCGCGCGAGGACGCAATCGGATCGATTCAATGCGGAAGCAGGAAGAGGCCCATCAGGCACAGGACGACGACCACCGTCACCGTTCCCCATTTGGCGAGCGCCAGGAACGACGCATAGGTGGCTTCGTGCGCGGCGATGTCGTTCGTCTGATGTCCGGCCATGACGTCCTCCCTGAAACGGCTTCGGCGGCTCTCGTCTCGGAGCCTTCGAACCAGTATCAAAGCGGTAGTCTCCGCCGGATGCAACGACGATGTCGCCCACTTCCGTCGGAACGACGCGCGCACGCGCCTTTCCTCATGCTTCACTTGGTATTTTCGCCAGCCCGCGCGACGCTGTCACTGCATCGAAGGAAGTAATTCGCAGCTGCGAAGCGCGGCAGATTGCCGCTCGTGCAGAGCCTCCCGCCGGAAGCCTTCGATCGCCGTCTCGAACAGACGATGGAAGTTCAACTCCGCGTCGAGATGGAGGAAGACGCCGCCGAGACCGAGCGCCGCGCGATCCATGAACAGGAACTCGCGCGGCGGCGTCACCGGCCCGTGCGTCCTCAGCGCCTCGGAGACCGCCATCGCCTGGGCGCGCCCGAATTCGATCGGCGACACCCCTTCCGCGATCCGCCGGACCCGGTCGGTGAGGAGCGGGCCGTAGACGAAGCGCGCCCAGATGTCGAGCGTGTCGATCAGCTCCGTGGTGAGGTTGCGGAACCCCCACGCCTCGTAGGCCGCCACCACCCGCTCGCGATCGTCGTGGAGGAGGCCGCGATAGTGCTCGATCACCGCCTCGACGAATTTCGCCGGGAAGATCCGCACGCAGCCGAAATCGAGCAGATTGATGCCCGCCGCCCGGCCTTCCTCCTCGAAGACCGCGTAATTGCCGAGATGGGGATCGCCGTGGATCACCCCGAAGCGGCAGAACGGATGCCACCACGCCCGGAACATCGCCTCCGAGATCCGGTTGCGATCCTCCTGCGCGGCGCCCTTGTAGGCGAGCAGCGGCCGCCCCTCGAGCCAGGTCATCGACAAGAGCCGCCCGGTCGAAAGCGCATCGACCGGCTCGGGGATACGCACCCCCGGATCCGCTTCGTGGATCGTCCCGTAGAGCCGCATGTGGCGCCGCTCGAGGCGGTAGTCGAGCTCCTCGCGGATCCGCTCGCCGATCTCCTGGGCGATCTCGCGGGTGTCGATCTGCGGCCGGAGCCGGCGCATCAGGGCGAAGATCGCCGAGAGCTGTGAAAGGTCGGCTTCCACCGCCGAGGCCATGTCGGGATATTGCAGTTTGACGGCGAGCGCCCGCCCGTCCGGCGCCACCGCCCGATGCACCTGCCCGAGCGAGGCGGCATGCGCCGGCTCGTGCTCGAAACTCTGGAAGCGGCTCGCCCAATCGGCTCCGAGTTCGGCGACCATCCGCCGCTTGACGAAGGCCCAGCCCATCGGCGGCGCATGCGCCTGGAGCCGCTGCAGCTCGGCCGCCCATTCGGCCGGGATCGCGTCGGGAATGGTGGAGAGGAACTGCGCCACCTTCATCAGCGGCCCCTTGAGGCCGCCGAGCGCGTCGGCGATGAGTTTGCCCTCGCGCGCCGGATCCGCCCCGCCGGTGAGCCGGCCGCCGGCGATGCGAGCCGCCGCCGCCCCGACGTCGACGCCGATCCGGGCATGGCGCAGCACGCGTCCGGTGAGACTGTTGCGTTCGTCGTCCTGGGCCATGCGGGGGATCCTCGAGGGGGCGCGAAGTCGTCCCCCTCATATGGCGCGCCCGACCAGGACGGAAAAGAGGCCGCGCCTCAGACCGGCCAGCGATCACGGATCCAGCGGGCGAGGCTCTCCTCGGACACCGACCCGGCGGCGAGGTCGAGAATGATCCGTGTCGCCTCGGCCTGGGGCGGCGCGAACCGCACCCCGTTCTTGCGCAGGAAGAGCATCATGGTCACGAAGGCGGCGCGCTTGTTGCCGTCGACGAAGGGATCGTTGCGGGCAATGCCGAAGGCATGCGCCGCCGCCAGCATGGCGAGATCCGCGCCTTCGTACTCCCACTTGTTGCGCGCCCGACCGAGCGCCGATTCCAGCGCCCCGCGATCGCGCAGGCCCGCCGGACCGCCGAAGCGGACCAGCTGCCGCTCGTGCAACGCCACCGCCTCCTCGACGCTCACCCAGATCGGCGCCCACGGCTCCGGCGCCCGATCGGAGAATCCGAACCCGGGCTCGCCGATCATTTCGCCAGTTCCTTCAGCGTGTCGCGATATTCGTCCATGATCTCGTCGACCAGCGCCATGGAGCGCTCGAAGTCGGGATCATAAGGCGTCAGCCGGACCCCACCGGCCGCGTCCGGCACCACGTGGAGCTCGTCGCCCGGCTTCAGGCCGAGCTTGACCAACAGTTCCTTCGGCAGGATCAACCCGGTCGAATTGCCGATCTTCTTGACTTCGAGCTTCATGGGCCGCCTCCGCGTCGTACGAAACGTATAACGAAAAAGGCCGTTGTACGCAACGTACAACGGCCTCCCGGTCCGAGCGGTCGAAACCGCGCCTCAGCCCTCCATCGCCTCCAACTCGTCGATCAGCCCCTCGATCACCGAGAGCCCGATCGACCAGAAGCCCGGGTCGGTCGCGTCGAGGCCGAAGGGGGCGAGCAGCTCCTTGTGATGCTTGGTGCCGCCGGCCGAGAGGAGCGCGAAATACTTCTCCTGGAAACCCGCCGGGTTCTTCTCGTAGGCGCCGTAGAGCGAGTTCACCAGGCAGTCGCCGAAGGCATAGGCATAGACGTAGAACGGCGAATGGATGAAGTGGCCGATGTAGACCCAGAAGGTCTCGTAGCCCTCGGCGAGCCGGATCGACGGACCGAGGCTCTCGCTCTGCACCTCCATCCAGAAGCGGCAGACGTCGTCGGCGGTGAGTTCGCCCTCGCGCCGCGCCGCGTGGACCTTGCGCTCGAAGGTGTAGAAGGCGATCTGGCGCACGACCGTGTTGATCATGTCCTCGATCTTCGAGGCGAGCATCGCCCGCTTCTCGTCCTTGGTCTTCGCGTCGGCCAAGAGCGCGCGGAAGGTCAGCATCTCGCCGAAGACCGACGCGGTCTCCGCGAGCGTCAGCGGCGTCGGCGCCATCAGCGCGCCGTTCGGGCCGGCGAGCACCTGATGCACCCCGTGCCCGAGCTCATGGGCGAGCGTCATCACGTCACGCACCTTGCCCATGTAGTTGAGGAGCAGATAGGGGTGCGCCGAGGGCACGGTCGGATGGGCGAAGGCGCCCGGCGCCTTGCCCGGCCGGGTCGGGGCGTCGATCCAGGGATTGTCGAAGAAGCGCTTGCCGAGCGTCGCCAGATCCGGCGAGAAGCGGCCATAGGCGCCGAGCACGATGTCGCGCGCCTCGTCCCAGCCGATCACCCGGCTCGGCGCCGAGGCGAGGGGGGCGTTGCGATCCCAGTGGTCGAGCTTGTCCTTGCCGAGCCACTTGGCCTTCAGCGCGTAGTAGCGATGCGAGAGCCGCGGGAACGCCGCCCGCGCCGCCTCCACCAGCGCCGCCACCACCTCCGGCTCGACCCGGTTGGCGAGATGACGGGAATCCGCGAAATCCGCGAACTCGTGCCAAGTGTCGGAGATCTCCTTGTCCTTGGCGAGCGTGTTGGTGATCAGCGTGAAGGTGCGCAGGTTCGCCTTGAAGGTCGCGGCGAGCGCCTCCGCCGCCTCGCGCCGTTTGGCCTCGTCGCCGTCCTGGAGCCGCGCCAGCGTCGGCTCGAGCGTCAACTCCTCGTCGCCGACCCGGAAGCGCAAGGAAGCCACCGTCTCGTCGAAGAGCCGCGTCCAGGCGGCCGCGCCCGTCACGTATTTCTCGTGGAAGAGCCGCTCGATCTCGTCGGAGAGCTGATGCGGCTTTTCTTTACGGATGTCCTCGAGCCACGGCCGGTAATGGGCGAGATCGGCATCATTCGCGATCAGCGCGTCGATCGCCGCATCGTCGATCCGGTTGAGCTCGAGCTCGAAGAAGAGGAGCGAGGTCGTCGCCTTGGTGATGCCGTCCTGGACGTCGCCGTAGAACTTCGCCCGCTCCGGGTCGGTCGTGTCGCCGGAATAGACGAGCCCGGCGTAGGAGGCGACCTTGCCGAGGAGATCCTGGACCGCCTCGTAGTCCTTGACGAAACCGGCGAGCGCCGCCGCGTCGCCGGCCGCCGCGATCCCGGCGAGCCGCCCCTTGGCGCGCGCCTCGAAGTCGCGGCAGAGCCGCTGCGCCCGCTCGAGATCGGCCTTGACCTCCGGCCCCGTCATCGACGGATAGAGATCGCCGAGATCCCATTCCGGCAGCCGGCCGAAGGGGCCGTCGCCACCTCCGCTCGCGGTGTGGTCGAAGACGGCGGACGAAGCGGCGGTGATGGCGGTCATGCGAGGTGAACCCCTCTCCTGGGACGGCGCGGGCCGAGGGCGGAACCGCTCGGCCGAAGATCTCGTCTCCTCCATATCGGGTTCCGCGCCGCCGCTTCAACCGATCGCGCGAACGATCGCTCGGGAAATCGGGGACGGCGCCACGTCGTTAACCAGTGGTCAACCTCCGCCCCCCACGATCGACCCGATTCGAGACGAACGAGTTAAAGCGGAGTCCCCGAGAGGATCATGGCCGAGCGCATTCTGGTCTGTGACGACGATCCCGTTCAGCGTCGCCTGCTCGAGGAGGCCGTGCGCCGCTTCGGTCATCATCCCGTGGTCGTCGACAACGGCATCGAGGCGGTCGCCCGCATGACCGGCCCCGAGGGCCGCGCCATCGCCCTGGTGATCCTCGATCTGGTGATGCCCGATCTCGACGGCATGGGCGTGCTCCTGAAGCTGCGCGAGGCCGGGGTCTCCGCGCCGGTGATCGTCCAGACGAGCCACGGCGGCATCGACGTGGTGGTCTCCGCCATGCGCGCCGGCGCCTTCGACTTCGTGGTGAAGCCGGTGTCGCCGGAACGGCTCCAGGTGTCGATCCAGAACGCGCTGAAGTTCGGCGCCCTCGAGGACGAGGTCGCCCGCGCCCGCCGCACCGCGACCGGCACGCTGACCTTCGAGGATCTCGCCACCTCCTCCCCGTCGATGGAGCGCGTCATCCGCCTCGGCCGCCGCGCCGCCGCCTCCAACATCCCGATCCTGATCGAGGGCGAGAGCGGCGTCGGCAAGGAGCTGATCGCCCGCGCCATCCAGGGCTCCTCGGAGCGCCGCGCCAAGCCCTTCGTCACGGTGAACTGCGGCGCCATCGCCGAGAACCTCGTCGAATCGATCCTGTTCGGCCACGAGAAGGGTGCCTTCACCGGCGCCGTCGACCGCCACGTCGGCAAGTTCCAGGAGGCCCACGGCGGCACGCTCTTCCTCGACGAGGTCGGCGAGCTGCCGCCCGAGATCCAGGTGAAGCTCCTGCGCGCCATCCAGGAGGGCGAGATCGATCCGGTCGGCTCGAGGAAGCCCGTGAAGGTCGACTTCCGCCTGATCTCGGCGACCAACCGCTCGCTCCTCGACATGACCAAGGAAGGCCGCTTCCGCGAGGATCTCTATTATCGGCTCAACGTCTTCCCGGTCTGGGTGCCGCCCTTGCGCGACCGCCGCGAGGACATCCCCGAACTGGTGAAGACCTTCGTCGCCCGCTTCGCGGCCGAGGAGGGGCGCCGCCGCCTGATCGGCGTGACGCCGGAGGCGATCGCGCTGCTCGAGAGCTACGATTGGCCCGGCAACATCCGCCAGCTCGAGAATGCCGTCTTCCGTGCGGTCGTCCTCTCCGACGGCCCCTGGTTGACGGTCGAGGAGTTCCCCCAGATCAGCGCCCAGGTCGGCGCCGCGCCGGTGTTGCCGCGACACCACAGGCTGGTCGCGATCGAGACGCCGGAGCCCCCGGCCCCGGTCCGTCGCGACACCCTGCCGAGCTCGATTTCCACCGCGGCGGTCGAGACGGCGATGACCGGCTGGTCGCCCGCCGCCGGTGGCCTCACCGCCGGCAGCGGCCCGACACCCTTCGGATTTCTGCGATCTCTCGACGCCGATGGCCATGTGCGCGATCTTGCCGCGATCGAGGAAGAGATGATTCGTGTGGCCATCGACCACTACGGTGGCCGCATGACGGAGGTGGCTCGGCGCCTGGGAATCGGGCGCTCGACCCTCTATCGCAAGCTCAAGGAATATGGTTTGGAGGAAGGGAGCGGGATCGAGGCCGCGGAATGAACGAACCGGCGCCGGGCGCCGGTTTCGCTGCGTTCCCCGGCCGGTCGGGTCGTTCCCCTTCACCTTTCGCCAGAGACGATGACGCGTGACTTTCGGAGTGGTGCGAAGATGAAGACGTCCGACTGGTCCTCCCTGGTCGTCGGCCTGATGCTGACGACCGCCGCCTCCGGCCTCGTCCGAGCCGAGACCGTCGGCGAGGGCCACCGCGCGCTCGAAGCGACCCTGCGCACCGCCCCGGTCGATCCCGCCGGCATCACCGGCTCGATCGCCCCGGCCCAGGCGCCGATCCGCTCCACCCTGGCGCCGCTGACCGCGCCGTCCATGGCGGCCGACGCCGACTGGAAGCTCTACACCTACTTCGGCGCCAAGGATAAACCGACGCTGCTCCACCGCGCCTTCGCCGAGGACGTCACCAAGGCGACCGGCGGCCGTTTGAAGATCACTGTCCTGGCCGCGAGCGAATTGCCCTACAAAGCATCGGACGTTCTGCGCATCACCGCCGGCAATCAGGTGCAGATGGGCGACGTCGCCCTCGGCTTCGTTGCCGGCGACGTGCCCGAGCTAAACGCGCTGTCGATGCCGTTCTCCTGCACTTCGATCGACAAGTTTTACGACAAGGCGGTGCCCGCCATTACGCCGGTCGTATCCCAGGTGATGCAGACCAAGTTCAAGGTCGATCCGATCATGCACTGGGCGATGCCGCCGCAGCAGCTCTGGCTCGCCAAGCCGGTTGCGGGCATCGAAGGTCTGAAAAATCTCAAAGTGCGCGCGTGGAACCGCGAGCAGGCCGAGATGATGCGCCTCGTCGGCGGCTCGGGCGTCACCATCACACCGGCCGAGGTCATTCCCGCCCTGCAGCGCGGCGTGGTCGACGGCGCTTTCACCGCGGCGGTGCCGGCGCTCGACTGGAAATTCAACGAGGTCACGAAGTTCGGCTACATGATCAACCTGACGCTGGCGCATCAGGTGCTCGCGGTGAACAAGGCCGCCCTCGACGCGCTGCCGGCCGATGTGCGTGACATCCTGATCGCCAAGACCAAGGCATGGGCGCCGCGCTATCGTGCCGAGATGATCGAGGCCGATCAGACTGCGCGCAAGACCTTGCCCGAGCGCGGCATGACGCTGCGCGACGCCTCGCCGGCCGAGGAAGCCAAGCTCCGCGACATGACGAAGCCGATCTCCGACGAGTGGGCCGCCAAGGTCGGCAACTCCGGCAAGCAGATGCTGGCCGCCGCGATAGAGGCCTGCAAATAACTAACGGACGGCGGATCGCAATGTCGCGATCCGCCGCACTTCCATTGGCCCGCAGATGACCGCCATTT